>Ga0224501_10000577_pt1 | contig 29207 bp, 17 predicted proteins | sample SF_Oct11_sed_USG_4_FD_169105 | JGI IMG/M metagenome (GOLD analysis project Ga0224501, IMG submission 169105) | Sediment microbial communities from San Francisco Bay, California, United States - SF_Oct11_sed_USGS_8_1 | ecosystem: Environmental > Aquatic > Marine > Sediment | place: USA... | reverse complement strand
CAATATCTAGTCCCGCGGTTATGGCAGTGGGACGAGTTCACCAGAAGCACTGGGCTGTCTATTTCAATTTTACTTCTGATGCTTACCACAGAATTTTCCTGTGACACTTCCTCCTTGTTGTGAATCAAGTTTCCTAATAGTTGACCTCCTGGTCTCCTTTCTACTACATTGAAAAACATCAATGTGAAGTCATCCACCACCGCAGGTCCAAGCATACCACATCACATCCTGGGAGTTTCGGGCAAGGGGCCAGTGGCACTGCCAGACTCGTCTTAGTAATGCCCAGGGTAGCTAGATGCTAGAATACATCCTGTGGGCCCCACGCAGTCAAACGCATTACATTCCAACAAAGTTTGCGCACCATGACGATTAAAGGATAGAATGGCACGACAGTGACAAACGGCGTGCTTATGGAAATGAGTGGGTCATTGGCGGCCTTTGTGTGAGCCCAGCCCAGAACTACGGCATTCCTCAGAGCCATTTTGCGGAAATGTACCGCGAAAACCCAGTAGTTTGATCGCGGGCAAATTTTCCTTGGGATAAAACATCTACAGACGACAAAGTACATACAGAGAGTATGGACAAGCATTCAACCACTTAAAAAAGAACAGTTGCCAATTAAATTCAATGAAAGCAAAAGGCGAAGACTAGCGCTCAACCTGATGAGGGTTGACCTGTGTTATTTATACACACATATACCATATCATCATATACGTACTATGCGCAGGTCACCTACCCGGAAACTGGCATTACTTGATCAATCCTGGGCCTAGCTGGCGGGACACATAACAAACTGTGACCTTTGGAGTGACAGATAAAAGTAAAACATTGGATTTACTCATAGAAGTAGGAGGGTCCCCTATAGGGGCTCTAGAACAGGCAGTATACGCACAAGACCTATAATTGCTCACAATCAATCGGAGATGTGTGTATTTAGAATGACTATAGATATCATAATAAAATTCCCAAATGGTATAATTGTTTACAGCAATTATTCCATCATTGGAATCTCAGGAGACAAAACTACTTTGACCGTGCATTATTTTAAGTTCTGCCATGATGCTGTACACTGCAGGCTAACGTTCTATTCTGGGTGATTGACTGCTCAGAAATAGACAATTTGACGTCTAGGTATTGTATCTAACACGTTTTCACAATGGCTGATCCGAAGGGGGAATACTGGACAATATTGAAGTAGCCTAGCTCAAAGAACAAGGAGTGGTGGGAAGGGGGTGTAGAGGGGGTGGTTGATATTCAGTGACAAAACAACTCAAGGTAGAGATTAGCTTTTAGCATGGCGCTCAACCTACGATACAAATCCAGCTGCAGGAATTCTCTTGGGGGTAAAACCGAACGACTTTCCATCGACATCATCAAGCATGGACCTAAAGCTATGACGCCTGTTTTTAATAGAAAACTTCTAGGTGCAAATGACACAACTCTCGAGGTTTACATATGCAACAAATTGAACACCTCTCACTCGTACAATCTACCAGTAATGTTCACCTGATGAAATTCTTATCCATAGTCTTTAGTTTCAGTCTCGCACTGCGGAGTTTTACAAGCATAGATTACAAATCATCACAACCACACAATCACTTCAAGGGACTCGAAATCTTCGTTTTTTGAGATGACTTTTTTGTTATGATAGATAGCCAAAGTGAGCAAAAGGGTGGATTGTGGTGTTAATCAGAAACGGTGAGGATTTTCTCAGTAAGAAAGTTCTTTAAAATCAAGCATGTCGCAAGAGAATGTGGCTCACGCATTGTTGGACTTTGACTTGAGCATGAGCAATGAACCTCTATTGAGCTATGGTGAGTTACTGCCTTAGACTGTCAAACTCAAAGTTATATTTAATTTCAATTTGTTATGCTAAAATGTAACCCTAGTAACTGATATGATACTGAGGCTAATAGTGTTTTATCTTATCCTAGGTTAAGGACTTCAGTCATATAATATACTACTAGCTAACTAAGTCTTACAATTGAGACTAGAGTTACAGTTAGTATTAGAATAATCTTTAGTACACAATTCATATTTGGACTTGGAGTAAGTTCGGCTGAATTTACATTTGGACGAGTTAGACTTTGCTTGACTTGAGCCTCTAGTCTAGGCTCTACAGTCTACTCAATCAATTTAACTTTAGTTGTTCAGTTAGTTAGTATGCAAATGCAATTCATCGTTACACACAGTGGCATAGTTGGTGAGTATATCTACGTCATATGTACGTGTACTGCTAGTCTAGAGTAGCTGTAGACAACTAAATTACTAATAGTAATACTACAACTAGAGATTAACTCTACTCTTCAATTGATCTCAGTCCGGTTCAGTACATACAATGATAAATGATACTACCCAGTACACTACACCTAACACAGTACACTACAGTACTTACTACTTAGTGATAAAGTGATACGGTGATACTGATAGGGATACACTACACTGTAGACTACAGTCAGATTCAGTGATAGTACTCAGTGCTCAGTGCTGAGTTAATCAGTGATAGTCTGGAGTGGAGCAGCCTACTGAGCCTATGTAGTAGGCAAGGTTAAAACTTAAACTTTTAAAGTTAAAATAGTAGGTAGGAGTAGGAGTACGGAGTACCACCACACGTCGTTTACGGTTTAGTCGAAATGAAGCCCGAATAATGTCAGTGTACGTCTAGGAAGTGTAGGTGGCAATAGATGAAGTGGAGACAGGGGTGCGAAGCAAGGAATTTGATGAATGGACAACTGCTTACTTGTAAACTTCCTAGGTTCGCCAATTGTACATTTCCGTAGTCAGTTGTAGGCGATGCCTAGTCGGAAACCTACTACAACGCGCACGCGCATGACAGTGTAGAGTCTCAATTATCGCCTTGCTTTCCGTCGTAAATATATATCAAATACCTTTCAAATAAGCGTCTGCATTGACAGGCACCCGCAACTTTGATGAAAGGCGCTGATTCATGTTCTGCGTCACCCTTCGTACCACCGAATGTAGAAACAATCAATCGCCGTCGTGTAAGTAAAGTGGTTTATAAACTTATCTTAGCAATAACTGGGTGAACCTGTTTCTCGTGACGACGGTTGCGCTATTCTATCAATGTATCATGTATGACAGCGATCATATGAAAGTTGAAACTGTTGCCTTGATTGAGTAATGAGTTTTAAGTTTTAACAAAACTGAAATTCATTGAAAACAACAACTACTAGACTAGTACAATTACAAGTGATTGTGAACAACTTGTGAACTACACTTACAGTTACACTAGTCTATTCTATAGAATAGAGACAGTACTAACAAAACAAGTACAGCAAGAGAACCCCGACCTGAGGCCTGACTAGTGAGTGAGACTGGGACTCCCAGTGGGACTGTCGGTGTCACTCTCAGTCTCACGTCACTGACTAGTGACTTACTCAGTTACTGACTTACTAAAAAGTCGATCATTGTCATTGTGCGAAAAACTGCTCTACAAGTACAAGCCAATAACAGCGAATAAAAAAAATGGTTGTTGCTCAGTCAGTCAGTGAAGACTGAGTAGTGAGTTGAGATGAGATTGAGACTGACTCACTGAGCGTGACGCTGACTGTTACTGGGAGATCAGTTCTCAATGAATGAATGACAGTTGATACTGAAGTCTGAACTACAACAACGCAACAAATACATGTAAATATCCAACCCAACTGAACAACAACACACAACAAATCGACAACAGTGGGCAACATTATTTTATTATCGCAGTATCACTCCCAATTTTCAAACTAAGAGTAAGTCACTGTCACAACCGAACTCAGCCTAGTCACACTCACAGTCACAGTCCTAAATTATAGCGCACTTCAGTTCTAAGTCTGATCTAGCTCGTTTCCTGATGTGACTGATTGAGAGTCCGTTGGGTAGTTAGTTGTAGTACCGGACGGCCAATCCGTGTATTTACTATGATTCTCTGTTGTATTAACACTGGGTTGATCCAATGAAAATGGCCTTGCATCGGAGATAGGCTGCAGAGGATAAATACTCCTAATTACCTTTACAGGAGAACTGCGGAGACAGCTATCATGTCGGTCGTTCCATCGGCGTCTGATGCTTGCTTAACGATTGTTCACAACTTGATGTGCCATAGACAAGGTGGTGAGAGTGAAACATTCGCCAAACGCGCTATCGAGAGTCTTGTGAAGAAACTCAAGGACAAAAGAGATGAGTTGGATAGCTTGATCACAGCCATTTCGTCAAGCGGAGCTCATCCATCTAAATGTGTTACCATACAGCGGACACTTGATGGTCGACTGCAGGTATATCTTTTCCAACTCAACTCAATGGACAAGTGACTATCTTTACAGTGCTAAGCTGCTAGTCTGTGAAGTATTTACTGCCAATAGGTTATGTTTAGTTTTCTTTAATAGGTTGCTGGTCGAAAGGGATTTCCTCATGTTATATACGCTCGCATTTGGAGATGGCCTGACCTGCATAAGAATGAATTGAAGCATGTGAAGTTCTGCAGTTACGCATTTGATATGAAGAAGGACAGTGTCTGTGTGAACCCATATCACTACGAGCGTGTTGTTACTCAGGGCCTCGATCTCAGCAGCTTAGCCTTGGCCCCATCCTCAAGGTGAGCAGTCCATTGTAGTCACGGTTTGGCTGTGTGCATCTCATAATGGAGTAGTACGAAACTGGGTTCAAACAGCAGGCATATGTTTGATAAAAGTCCAATATTGAGTTGTGTTGAACCCGCAGTCTTTAATAAAAAATTCCTAGTTTGTAATACCAGCATGATACTAGATTGAAATGGATATATGAATAAAGATGCTTTGTTTCGCGTTTTAGGTTGATTAAATCGGAATATGGCACAAACTGTCCCAGTGACATGTCAGGCGGCATGATTTCATCCCCGCTCGGCATGCCCGATGCCCCACCAGGTAATAAATAATATACTCGCTTCATAGTTGTGAAAAACGAAAATATAATTATAAACCTGGGTGATTGGAATAAAGTGCAAAAGCACCCCTGGTAATGCCGTTGTCACTAGTTATATTTACCACTGTCAGTACTTGTAGTAACCATAATACCGTGTTTATTAAATTGGTGTTAAAGTTCCCCTGCAGCTCAAATGTTATTCATCTCACAAAATCGTGTACTGGTATAGGTAACAACATGATTCTGTTCTTCCAGACTTGTTGGTTAATTTATTAGATGGTGAACGTCACAACACCTGCCCCAAACCAACCATATGCGCTTCGTTTTAGAGCACAGGCAGCCCAATGCGAATCGCCGATTAATACATCCACATGCGCTTTAATACACCCAGTTGACATCCCATTTTGTAAGAAATTTGCATTCTATACCTACTACGCTTTGCTAGTTGATTCCTGTATTACTTGTACAGGTATGATGCCAACTCCTAGCTACGCCAACTCGAGCGGAGTTCCCACCCCTGGTTTTGACAGCTTGGCTTCTAGCAGCTCCACGGGCTGGCAGAATTCTTCAGCTGGCGAGCTGCCCGCGCCAGACACACCAATGGGAAGGCATCCGCAAGAAACACGCTACTGGTCCAATCAACAGACTCATTCTCAGGACTCCCAACAGCTGGCACCGATATCAAACACTCCGCAGCCTGATCATTGGTGTACCATCGCTTATTATGAACTGGACCAGCAGGTATGTCAATAGTTTAAATCCAGTTAACTAAGTGGAACATGAATTACACTGCAAGCATCTTGTGATGTATATCAAATGTGACTCAAGATGGCCAACGGAAGGATTTGAAAATAATGTTTTTCCCTATTGGTTTATTTATTGTGGTCGTCATTCGAGACTGATCCAGTACGCTAATTAGACATTGTATATTAAAGCGCTAAAGCTTCAATTTCAAATAGTCTACACTTCCCATGGAAGTGTAAAATAATTCAGGCCAACAACAAAGGTCCGGAAAAAAGGGGCAAACACTCTCGCTGGTTTCATTCAACTCTGGGGGTTTCAGGGGATACCGGTAGTGCTATAACACTTGAACGGTAGAAATTTTGCACATGGAATTTCCTCTATCCGTTTCTGTGTTACTCTTGGGTAAGCATTTCAGAAAATTGAATTGATTCTTTTCGTGCTTGAATAAGCTCATGAAAGTAAAGATTCTTATGCCCTTTCAAGATATGAATAATTATTGCGCAAGCAAAGGTCAAGTTCAGATGAGGACAGAATGGAGTAACGAAATTACGGCAAATAAATAGATACATGTTGCTGCTTTTTATTATAGTTAATAGTAAATGGGAGGTGGACAGTCATGGTGAGAGTATGCTGACGCGCGAATGTTTGCTTGTTATGCAGGTTGGTGAGGCTTTCAAGGTCATATCAAGCTCCCCCAAGGTGGTAATAGATGGCTACACAGATCCATCCAGCGTGAACAGATTCTGTCTTGGCCAGCTCTCTAATGTACACAGAACTGACGTGTCAGAAAAAGCCCGGTTACACATAGGTAATTGTCAAGTGCTATATCGTCTGCCAACTAGGTCATGTATTTTAGCTTTCATTGAGCGTTGATATTTTTGCAAAGAGAAACAATGGATCAGACTGACCGGTATCTATTAGCGACTGTATTGTGAACCCTTGTGTTTCTGTCAGGTAAAGGAGTACAGCTGGAGCTAAGAGGAGAGGGTGATGTTTACCTGCATTGTCTCAGTCATCACAGCGTATTTGTTCAGTCGTATTATCTGGACAGAGAGGCAGGCCGACAGCCAGGAGACGCAGTGCATAAAATCTACCCTAGCGCTACTATCAAAGTAAGTACCATCCCAAGATATTGGGCATGCCATGTTCTAGTTATGCGGTTACCAGTATCCTCACATTGCCCAATGTTTGTTACAGGTTTTTGATTTGCGACAGTGCCACACTCAGATGCACCAGCAAGCGGCCACAGCTCGAGCTGCGGCAGCAGCTCAGGCCGCTGCTGTTGCTGGCAATGTTCCAGGTAAAGTATGACTAGCATTTGTTGCAGCAGGCTGTTGACCTTGTCAATTTCACACCTCTAAGCTATACTTGGTTCACAGCTATGCCCACTGGCTCAGCATGATGTGATATAGTAGGCGAGCTTGGTCCGGTAACTGAACCAGTGGGTGCTGGGATAATGGAAAATGTCAGCTCCCTCAATGATACCCGTTCGGCCAGATATTTATTATGAATAATAATTCAAGCGTAAAGTGCATACACCGGGAGTCGAAACATTAATCACGCTTACGTTGAGCGCCAGGCAGAAGTCAAACGGGAGACCATTTGGCCACAGCTCAGGTTAACGCCCCCAGTTGGTAGTGCTGTCTGCTTCCTGTGCCTTCCGCCTACTCACAGTTATGGTAAATTCCTTTTTATTGTGACACTGCTAAGTGGTCGTTGTATGGTTTCAGGACCAGCCTCGGTGGGAGGTATTGCTGGCGGTATTGGTTTAGCCTCCGCCGCTGGTATAGGAGTTGATGATTTGAGACGGCTCTGTATACTTCGGCTGAGCTTTGTGAAGGGATGGGGACCAGATTACCCTCGCGCCAACATCAAGGAAACTCCATGCTGGATAGAGGTGCATCTCCACAGGCCTCTGCAACTACTTGATGAGGTATATAAAGGGCGTCAATAATAGATATCGCTTTAATGTATTACCTTTTGTTCGGTCACTAGAATTGACCCATGACCCGTGTACTTATGAGGCAGTTGTGCCAACGAACCGGATATCTAGACGAATGCCTTAGAGTCATCGTCAACTGTGTCCGCCACCACGGAATCCGCTGGGGATAACGCAAATAGCTTAACATGACCGTTATTAGTCCAGCTTAGCATAAAGCATGTACCGTACGTGGGAAGTCTGGTTGAGAAAAAATCAATAGCCACCAGCCCACCACCCGTTTACATTATTGATGCATTAACAGCACTTATGTCTGTTGCACTGGTAGGTTCTACAATCGATGCCACTCGGAGAGACACGACACCCGCGCCGCTTTCTTCACTAAACCTATGCTGATCATTGTCCGTTAGGGTTGCGTCTTGCAAAATGTAGATTACTTCACGTGCAATGACTGTTTACAACTGAACTAGCTGGCTATGTAGATAAAATGACTTGCTTGATTGGAGATGTATTTGACATTGGTAGTCTTCCTATCAGCATATGAGCGAGGTTCTACTTTTAACCCCGATTTTAGTATGAGAATTTTATAATCGGTAGGTTTGTTTATATTAAGAATTTTATATATTCTTTGCGCTTTTTGACCAGGCATACTCAATTATTCTATCATGACAGCAGTACGATTTACAACCATTATATTTATGCCTTCTACGGTGTATTGTATATAGCCGCGGCCAGAATCGAATGAAGAAAGATACTGCTGCCAATAGCATTATTAATTATCACTGAGATTGTATAAAATAAAGAACTTTTTTTGATAAATATAGACACTATACAAAATGAGAGCTGAAAGGGGGCTAAAGAATGAGAGGAATGGTACAATAGTTTGAAAATCGACTGCCAGGGTACTAAACAGTGTGCGGATATAAGAATAATCAGATCGGATTAGAAAATGCATGCAATCCATGACAAGTGAGCACTGTACACAAAAACTTCGGGTCAATATTTCAGACCGAGTAATGCGTGGAGTGCAATGTTGATTGCCATAATATACAGGCTGTCCGTTTGTCATGGGAAGCGAACTAATATTAAATTACAATAGAACAGCTCTAGCCCTATCTTTTAGCCACAATGCGTGCGTGAATTTGTTCTTGCCTCAGTTGGCAATTCCTTGCCTCTGCTTGATTTTTACAGTCTCCTCAAATATCAATTCTTTCAGTCGCTCCTTGGGTAGATCGTCAAGCTCTGTTTGGAAAGTAAACGGCTGTTCTGCCACTGGCTGCAAGCAATTGAATGAAACTAGGTAAGAACTCAAGCTGGCAACAGCATGATAGTTCATACATGACATTGGCCCACATAATCTGTTGTAAAAATAAATGTGTAAACCAATGTGTTAGTCATATATATTAGCAAAACAAGAACTAAAATCTGTCATGTGGCCAATTACACTAGCCCTGAGGGACTGCGTATCAGCCGAAACTCCCATATGGCACCAGCATTCAATATGTCTGTTAGCGGGAAATTAACATACTGAACCAATTCCTTGGTGCTATGAGACCACAGAATGGTTAACTTTAACAGAAGCTGACAGGTGTGCAGTGCATAAGACTACATCAGCATTTTATTTAGATTTAAGGATGTGAGCATTGTGTTACATTCCCGTCCTACCCTGTGTGTATGCAGAATGGTCATACGGGAGGAAAGAAATATAGATTGATATCCGCTATTCAATTAAAGTGTGTCTGTGGACCCACGCACAGTTCGCTGATTCATACCTCATCAGCCGGATCATAGTATTGCTCCACATACGGATGAGCGAGGGCATCCTCCACCGTGATACGCTTGTGTGGGTTGAATGTCAGCATCTTATCCAACAGGTCCAACACTAAAAGAAAAACATGGGCGCAACTAGAAAACAGCTATCTCGGATATACGCAAGCAGATCGCTGTCAACAACAATAATTTAGTAATCTCACGGATAATTCTCATCCTGATACCAACGGGATTTTTCACTGTATTTAAGGCTTTTTAACCCCAAAACTCTAACCCATATAACCTTTATATTGAATTTTTTTGTATAGGTTGTCGAGAGCCTACTGGTACATAGCGGCACCACATCTGCATCCTCCGTCTGTCTCCACCCATTACAATACTAAGCCAGCTGAGTAGAGTGGGGATGGAGGACTCAGATGTGGAATCCATATGTCTCAGGAAGGTCTCGGCAAACTTAACGGGGCTATCTGAACAGTACTTCTACCCAAAAAAGACTATAGAGGAGAAAAACCTCGCAGCTTTTTCTCATGCGATCCGGCTACTATTGGCAGCGGATGGGAAGGCTACTCGGGCACTTGGCCATTCTATTTAACGGACCCCTAAGTCTGAGGCTTGTTGCAACGGTAGGAGCTGGACGAGGAGCTCGTTCTCAGTGGGTGCTCAGCAAGACTAGGACTTATACTCAGGATCTTTCGGTTTTGAGCGCCAAACAATTTAGCCATTGAGCTATTCCACCATCATATTCGGCCTCTTTTAGTAGAGTAGGAGTAGCAGTGGGAGCCGGATCAGTGACATAATTATTTAGGCTGCAATCTGGTAATCCCAATCCGCCTATGGCTAAATACCTTTGGAGTTTGCGTAGTTTGGGTAAAGTTGTGCCCAGGGAATCTTCGGTTTGTACGGAAGCGATTGAAGATAACCACGGGCCTGCAATTGAAAAGAATCATTTATGCTCCTCCATTTGAAAAAAGGCTGAGTAGAAATCGCCAACTAAATTACGTGGCGTACCAAGAGAGCATATCGGGAGTTGACATACCTTGTCATTGATAATGCAGTTGAGGTCATCTTGTGATGGCGATCCCAACACACCAAGAATATGGTTCAGCTGATCCAAATCTATGTCAGATGTTAAGGTGGGACAACTTGGACCCTAATATAAGCCCGACAATGATCATGGATCTGACAACAGTGAGGTGTGGGACTAGACCGCCTTTTTGTAATGTTTAATATTAGTTTTTCTGCTATTACACCACTAAGGGTAGACCATGAACTGCAAAATTTCATAGAGCTAGTACTAAGTGTACATGTACTATTATGTAGGACTTGTGTTTTCCGCTTTTAGCACCTATACAGACCAGTGTTTGAGACGTTTATTGACATGGAACTTGACAAAGTTCATCAAATACCCAAGCAGTAATAACCAGAACATCCTTTTTATTAATAACCCCCTTCCCACTTCGCAAAATTTGTGTGAATGAAACCTATATTATGACCTTGCACAGCAAGTTAATCATAAATGTATCATTTTGAGAAAAAGGAAACCCGAACTTGTTCTGGGCAAAGGAAAAATAAAATACAAGGGAACACAACTCAACATCGCATGGATTATCACCAAGTTTTATGAACAGAGTCGCGTACCGTTAAAATTAATTTAATTAATGAACAGATGTTAAGGAAACATCAGATATTGAGCTTCATAAAAACATTTTCCAGGCTAATTAACCAAAAGCTCCAATGAAGCATTCAACTGAGATGGTAGGCTTCACTACAAGGATGGACAACTTCCTACAACTCAAATATGGTACTGCATATTTTCTAAACTCAGAACTTTATCTAGGAAAAGAAGTATTCACATGAGGCTTGTAATGAATTGTCTACAGTTAAGATTGTGTTGTAAGTTTTATACTGTTTGCAGACTGTGCACATAGTGTACAACGGGCAGAAGATTTCTCATTCACTTTATGACCGCCTCAACAATTTGAAACCAAGTAACACACTTAACAATTTTATTACGGTAGAGTGAGATCATTGACCCCTGGATGTTTTTACGTGAACTTATTGAATGAGTAGGTGATTTGTTGATTTTTTAACAACAGATAATTGGAAAGTCAGAGAATGGTGATTGTGCCATGTTTCTATTTCTCATGGGTTTAGTCCTAATATAGACCTGGTGACCTGGGGCAAGTAACCATCACTCCTATATCTTGTCGATAAAAACAGCGGACGACGAAGGTCAAGAGAGCATTCACACAATCCAAATTCATAGATAATAGGTGCAGTCTTGTGATATTTTTTCATGCGACTGAATCCATTTTTGATTGCATTTTTGCTCACCTGCTAAAAAATGCGACTGAAAAACTATCTCCGTTGGTTGTGACCGAAAGTGATGATCACACGAACAGAATTTCGTGACTGAAAGCGAGCGCTGGTGCGCTAGTTTAGGTAATGTAACAGTTACAAAGTCCAAGCCCTCAAAGAGATTGCGTTGTAATAACATATCGCGAACTATCGTTTGGCTGCAAGTAATAAGTTGCTGTTGAGAGAGAACAACTTCTACGCAATTGAAAATCCTCCAAAGCTCATAGGTTTTCTGACTTCGACCGTATCTTCGCGTGATTACGAAAGACCCAGATTGCGACTAGGCCAAATGTGACAGAAGTGGTCTAGTTTATTCAGACATGGCACCTATACAGAGATTAGGTCTGATAAATATATAGAAGGGTAATCCTGGCATTAACTAATGATGGGGTAAAGAGGGCATTCACCGAAGACAAGCAGCTAGTTATTACTGGCACCATAAACCATTCAGTGGCACAGCAATCGGATAAAGGATACAGTGCTTGCCCGGGAAGATTGGCCGATTGGAGAGCATCTCGGCCAGAATACAGCCCACGCTCCATACATCTATTGACTTGGTATAGCCCTTCGAGTTAAGCATGATCTCCGGCGCTCTGTACCATCTCGTAGCCACATACTCTGTGAGGAACCCAGTGTGATCATGATCCGGGTCAGCAACACGAGCAAGACCGAAATCACAAATCTACAAATCAACCACGACAGTCAACCATAACAGTTATAGACTCAGTTTATTAGTAAGGCCAAAACATAGAGTTACCTTCCTCTCTCTAATTATGAGGATATTTCTATGTCAGCAAAACGCACCTCTGGTTGGAGTGTGATAAACTTCTGCCGGATAAAAACATCATTTGCGCATTGACGTATCAGTTTTAATTTATTTAATACTTAATTGGAATGTTGCACCTTCGCAGCAAATTTCAAGACAACCGGTGGTCAGTAGAGCCCTGACTGTCTGTCACTTCATTCCATCTCCGAGACAACAGTAGATTTTGCAATCAAATCCAAGCTTATGTAAGTGAACTTCACAGCAAGGCGTCAATACAATTCCATAGTAGTGTTGTGAAAGCTTTGGCAGTCGAGCATGAAATTTTTACACCAGTTGGCTGTACATGCGTATACAATGTGTTGAAAAAAGGGTGAGCGCAATGGACTGAAGGTCTTTTGAAGGGACAGAAATAAAAACAGAACAAAGAACAAAACCTAAAATCACAGCTCATAATTCACCCACACAGGATCAACAATTACACACTGCCTGCTCATTGTGTGTTACACAACAGGTAAAACAATAGACAGCGCATGGAAAAATCATTAGCCTAATTTTGGAGAGAAATGAGGTAGAAAAACAGTAGAATGAGAAAACTTTGTTAAATTAGGACCTCAGTACACTGAATTAACCTGGTGGCCTAACAAAGGTGCGCATAACCTTTTAATAAAATCAAGGCCATCCTTGCATACTAATGGGACATCCAAGTATGCATTAACTAGCTTGAAATCAGAAATCTGTCATTCGTACACTTTGCTGACAAAAGTTGACAGCAGATTTCGCCAACGCTTCATGGGGGCGGTGATTTGAAGCTAAAAATTAACCCTACCTTTAGGTCACAGGTAGTGTTCAGCAGCAGGTTGCTGGGTTTAAGGTCCCGATGGAGCACATTCGCAGAATGAATGTATTTCAAACCTCTCAGAATCTGATAGAGGAAGTAGCAAATGTGATCATTGCCAACCTGCTGGGTTCTCAGCAGCTTGTATAAATCTGTCTCCATCAGAGTCTGCACTATGTATCTGACGACGAGAGTCAAGAAAGACACGAGCTTTCACTTTCAAACTAAGCATTATTACACACGTCTGAAGATCATCTTGTTCTACTTCAATGGCCTTTCTAAACCAATGGCTCGTTTTCAGGATGGTCCGTGGTTTGATCCCATAGAGTTGTACTCTTTGGGTGGGCCTCCTTTACTTAACAACGCAATCTGAATTCTACAAGGGAGAAACCAGAAAGTGACCAATAACCCGGGTCACTTGGTCAAAAACGGCATACACCACCCACTAAAGACACTTTTTCACTCCACCGACCCCCCAGAAATAGAGTGAAAAGGCCTTGTCCGATCGGCCTTGGGCGCTCTCTTGGACGCCTGATCGTTTGTCTCCCAGAAACAAAATTGAGTCCGATCGGCCTGGAACGTCCGATTCATCAACCAATCAAATGGTCTGCTGTGGATTACCTAGCAACGTTCACTCGTTTCTGGTCTCACAATAGGATCGTCGGAAAGGGAAATTTGTTTGATTCCGCAATATTCACTCGGCTAACAACAGAAGTTGCACTGGAAAGAGAAGCAACCTGTAGTGAAAGAATTGAATAACGAGTAGACTTTCTTTTGAAGTTATGAGCAAAGAGTGGTTTTCGGTTCCAAAAACACCTATTGACTTTCTTCTGACCTAATGAGCAAAAAGACGGTTGCCGTTTCCGGAAACACAGGTTCAGCACTATTGATTGGCTCCAAAGTAATCCAATTTCGCATGTCTGACGGTACTGTTTGGAGTGAAAAGGGGCCCTCGGATCCAAGGTCCGACGCCAAATCAGACGCATACTGCGTCCGTCCGAGGCGGACCGGACGCCCGGTGGAGTAAAAAAGCGCCTTGAGCCATCCTAAAGCAATCGCTATCCCAGAAAGTTTAGACAATCTTCCTGCAGACTGCAAACGAACGCTCCATAGTTAATAAAAGGATACATATCTTTCATTTCCTCAATATTAGGACCTCTGATTATATCACGAATGTCAATAATCTGCAAATAGATAATAAAAGAAAGAGTTCAAACACTACAGTCACAAGTGTCAGTGGTGGTCAGACAGTCACTTGGGACCACCTGACCTATAGTAGAGAATTCATGGCTTTTGTAATGTGTCCATAAAACCATGTAAGCGTGAAGAACGAAGCTTGAAGTGTCATTTCTATAACTGCAAACGTAATTTGATTTGAGAATTTACATGAGTCAAGGGGCAACACCCAATACTAAGGTAGTTAACGCCAGCTAGGCACGACTAGCCAGTTTGAAGTCTTACGTTTTCATGCCTGAAGTGCGCCAGGATTTTGATCTCTCTCAGTGTCCGCTGACAGTAGGTCTGATGCTCAAAAGGAGAGATCTTCTTGATCGCAACTTTCTCCGATTGACCATTTGCAGCAGCCGCATTGTCAGTAGCAGATCTATAAGTTTAAAGTACAAAGGTTTAACTAAATTGAGGCTTACGAAGAAGAGCATATGATGGCAAACTGACTCAAAGCCAGAGAGCTACTTCAATATTGATCTTCAGTCTCATGGCAGTTAACAACTGTTATCAAAGCACAATAAAGTTCTTCACCACTGAAGCTGACCACTGCTTTGTTACCAGCTGTTTTTGCAAGTCTTAAACACGTGAGCAAGCATTTAGTACCAAATTTTGTTTAAAAGACGAAGTTGCTCATAATGTAATTTAGCTACACGGGGGCGCTTGTCACTCAGCTAGGAATAAAGAGTACAACACTCACCAGATCACAAGCATCAGAGCTCGAATGATGCAACCACTAGTTTTCTAACCCGTGACTCAATGAGAGGCCATGGCTGACTGGTCAGCGGTGTCTACCAACAACTGGCATTCTACTTATCACAGGTGACCTGGACCAGATATTTCTCAGTATCTAAAGAAAGGCTAAATTGGCCGCACGGGGTACACTTTGCCGATGGGTTTTCCGTTGAAGAGCAGAATAGTCAACAAACAATGCTCTCTCAACTGAGAAGGGCTGCCAAATGTGAACACCCGAATGTTGTCGCTGTCTTCCAGCGTAGCAGCAGGCCACCAGCTGTGCAGTCATTACTCATTTACTGTGATTTAAACTTGACATGACAAAGAAAAGTCAAGAAAACCAGTTTAATAAAAATAAAACAAACTGGCCACCAACCACGGTATAGAAATTAGAATCACTAAAGTCTAAAGAGTTGGGAAGTGCGGTTGCCGACTCAAAGTTTGCGAGAATAACATCATGAGTAGCCGACTATCTAAATTCGATCAATCTCCACTCTTCATTCCATTTGGTATTTGTTAGAGACTTCAGGAAGATCAGGACTTTGCTCTTTAGTTATAAATCCTAACTCTAGTCTGGGCGTGGATGAGTTCGGTTACTCGAAGTCGATCGTGATGTAAAACTAGACAACTGCTAACTTAGTTAGTAACTAACTTACAGTTACAAGTTAGTACTAGTACTACTACTAGTAGTAAAGTAGTACTAACTTATCTTATGTAATTCTAATTGTAACTTACTAAGTCAGTGTAACTGTAAGTTACTAACTAACTACTAACTAACTACTAACTACTAATAACTAAGTAACTAGTAACTTGCTAACTAGACGAGGAAGCTAGAATCTATATAAGCGTCGTCAGCAAATCGCACAATGCATTGTCACAAAATTGGGACTAGACTTACACCACATATCCATAGGCACCCTCTCCGATATATGACAAGTTCGTGAAACGTGGTCCAACCTCAAAAATCTGCCCTCTGACTACTTCAGTATTAGGACCCGGAGCAGAACCTGCCATTTTGGGCACCTGCGAGAGATCTGCTTCCGGTGTCAAGCTTTCTTTATTACGACAAAGAATATATTTTCTATTTATTGATAATAAACTCTTAAAAGTTATACAGCTTTTCAAATCAATTTCTGTACCATAAATAAATATAATTTCACTTCACTGAAATAGAACAGCCTCGAATGAGTCGTTCTGTTGCGGACCGTTTTACTGCATATCGAGCAGACGCCATTACAAGCCTCAAAGATCATCACACGAAATAAATTATAATCTTTGGAGCTATCGTTTGACATTTATTCAATCCTTCATTCTTTTGTTTGTATGCTTCTGGTTCAACCAATCGCCGAATAATCCACTAATACTCACAGTCACAGCGACAGCGACAGCTGTCTCCTTGAACTTGAAGGAGACAGCTCACAGCTGTCACTGTCGGTGTCGCTGTCGCTGTGAGTGTGACTGTGTGAGTGTGAGTGTGACTTGCCATGCCAGTGCCACTGCCAGTGTGCCAATTAATTATGCCTAATATGTCAGAAACGTGCAGACCTGCAAAGCAAACGCTATCTCCCAGGCCATCTCCCCAGATGCCCAACCCTGACCAATCACTCCCTATGCTCCACCCTCCCCCAGCTTGGTTGCCATTGTGATTGTCATTGTCACTCAGTCATTCATTGTGACCGATAATGCCATTATTACCCTAGATCGTCAGCTTTTCGTAGGCTCAGAAGGATAGCGATGGCCAGTTGATCATCGCTATGGATTGTGAAGGCGGAAGATGCTTGTGCGGCACCAACGGACAGCAGATCCCTCGCCCCAGTCTGCCTTCAGAGGGGAGAAGAGGGGATGTATGTCGTGTAAGCCCGTAATGACGGTATATATTCGTTGGTTGAGACCCGAATGCCATATCAACTGCTGTTGTGAAGGCCGGCATCGCCTGATCATTGGAAGATGTGTTTCTTATGCCTGGTTATTGTATGCAAATAAAACCAAAACCTCCAAGTTACATAAGCTAATATCTAAGACGAGATAAGCCCTAAATGTAGCAGACGATTTCGGCCAATATGCCTCATGCGAAATCGATGACAATTTCAGTCTGAAAAACTAAAAGGGGAAAGAAAAAAGCATGCGACGTAATCCTGTTATAGCCCTCTTGACCTTGATGGCCTGATGACACAAAGTCATCAGTCACAAACTAATTAGCCAATTAGCGACCTACACGTTAGAGGCCTGAACCGAGTGGAGACCCCCAAGGGACTTCTGCTAGGGAAGCCTCACGAGCGAGACGCCCGGTTCAGGCACACCATTCATCACAGCGATCTACTTTCCGAATCTCTGGGTTTCGACCTACTTCCACTTGAGATAAGCCCTCTACGCTGTGCCAGTACCTCGGCCCCGAGTCAGGTTCTTTTACAGTGACGTCGCGCAATACCCCATACTTCACTCTATATCACTTAGCAAGCACAAAATTGTCTACTTAATAGTGATCACCTTTACTAACTTACAAGATGAAGATACTTAGTAACTTAGTATTTACTAACTTACTGAGTTTAAGTAAGTAAATGAAGGCATGCCATTACCAAACATTCTCATTGTCAGGGTTACCGAGGAGCCGACCAACACTGTTGACAAGGCTAGAAGTGATGCTAAAATAAACGAGCAAGGAAAGCAAAGTGAATCCAGCACCTTAACTCCTATAGTCGGCAAGATTCCAAAAGTGCGGGCAGACAAAGATGGTGTCTACCCGCCATGTGGTGCTCAAAGTCAATTCAACTGGTGGCTTTATCAGCCCAGACGAGATATGTATGGTGGGGATATAAAGCAAGGAATGCCAAAAAGACTAGAGAATATTCTCTATGATATATCTAATTTTGTTATAAAGAGATACAATTATGATTATCCAGATCCGGGTACTAAAAAGGTATTCGGTAACCTGGAGGAGATCTACGATTTCCTTTCTGCATACCTCGAGGTGCGACTAGAGCAGCGATACCCAAGCACTGGTAAGCCAAAAGGTGAGATTCGATATACGTTTGATGTAAGCCCAGGCCAATGTCTTTAGGCTGGAAGCTTTCAGGATTTAAGTGGTAATTTCGTATAATCCTATCCTCCTTGTTGTATTTCAGAGTATATACCTGGACCTGACGTGGATCCAACCTATTATCCTGAGGTGTCTACTAGTGCAGGCGTATATATGCGGACTCTTGACAACAGTGGCCTTTAATAGTTTTATACAATAATCGCGCATATGAAAACACTGAAATATTCGTTCTTCATCAATTTTCACAATAGGAGTATTATTGCAGAGTGAGTAAAAATCGATCAGATCTACTATAGTCGGGAAAGTTAGAAGCGGTCGCAAGCTTTGTTACTGCTGGTGGTCAAACCAATTAATTTTGGCAGCTCAAAGATGTCTTAATCTGTTTTCCAGCGTTTTGCGGTTCTTTTAGTGTCATATAGTGTACACCACTACCGTATGCCAAACTCAGTGGTACTAACCCGGAGACAGGCACTTGCTGCAGAAACTTTTCAATCAACAGACTACTTGTAGAGCCCCTAATAGCCAGGCCTTTAACTGACAATCACGGAAATTCATGCCTAATGACTGTTGCTTACTCAATTATTTCATGGATCTAACAAGCCATGAGTTTCTTTGTCCGTAGCCTTAAAGCCCTGGAGCCCTGTCCACCATTCGGCTGCTAGACCGAAAAGTTTACACGGCAAGTGCCTATCTTCAGGTTAGTACTGCTGAGTTTGGCATGTGGTAGTGGTCTAAGCGGTCCGATACTAAAAGAACCACAGTGCGGAAACATTGGCAAAAAAATTGAATCAGCTTTGAACTGTGAGAACCCATTGGTTTGACCACCAGCAGCAAAAAACCCACGGGGCCGTTTTCGACTTTCCCGACTATAATGTATTGAAAAAAACGATGAGCGCTGACTAACTAGTGACATGAAAGACTTTATCATATGCCACTGGACTAAGTGTATAGTATATGATTGTTCGCTACGCATGAAGAAAGTGACCAGGAATGTCAGAATGGAGCATCAGCAGTGGCGTTACCCATCTCAACATAGACAGATTTACTCTGTGTATAATACTGAAGACATAGGTCGCCGCACTCTCTGCCTAAACCAGACTGCTTATACCCTCCAAAAGGCATCTCCACAGGAAATACATTATAGTTGTTGATGTAGCATGTGCCGGCATCAAAACTGGAGACTACGCGATGAGCTCTGGTCAAATCACTTGAAAAAGAGAAAGAATTGTGAATTAGTCACCTCATGGGATTTGGTTCACCTCAGTGTGTACAGCGGACTACTCTCTAAAAAGCCAACGCTGTTTTGGCTTTACGATCAGGGGTCTCTGGTTCGATTATCAATTCTGATTTAACGCTAAATAAAAGACATCCACATATTATATGGAGACCATGGGGGCAACTAAAAGGCTCCAAAGAGGCGCCCTCCGAGTAAATGACTCAGTAAGCCAATTTCTGCACTACTTGTGATAGGAACTAAAAAAGGAGAAACTCTTAAAACTCCCCGGAAAAAACTTTCGGAAGGGGGCACAACTAGGTGGATTTTGATCTTCTGAATTAGAAGTTCACGGCAGAAATAAAAGTTTAGACTGCAATGCACAGTTGCAATGCACTGTAATCATATTCTCGATGACTTCATTCCTAACCCAGCAGGGATTTAAACTTAGACCAAAACTTCAAGGGCATATCATCAACAATACTCACTTGGTAAAAACGCCAGCAGCCAAGCCAAAAGGAGTGTTATTAGCTCTTTCTACAGCATCTGCCTCACTCTCAAATGGCAAAATACACATCACAGCCCCGAATATCTCCTCCTTAACAACTCTCATATCATCTCTGCAGTCGGTGAGTATACAGGGAGAGAGATAGTATCCACCAGCAAGGGCTGGGTCAGGTAATGTCACCCGCTCACCACCGCACACAAAAGTAGCGCCCTACAAAAACAATATACTCTCTAAAGGCGCTTTTCCACCCTATTGGACACCCGGTCCGCCTCAGACTGGATGCTCGAGACGGACATCCGACCCCCCAGAAATGGAGTGAAAAGGTCTCTCCGACCGTTTGTCTCCAGAGACAACATGAGTACGACGTCAACCAATCAAATGGTCTTACACGGATTACCTATCAACATTTACTCGTTGCCGGTATCGCACTAGGATCATTGACTTCGCAACAATATTCACTTGACTAACAGCACGAAGTTGCATTGGAAAAAGAGGCGCCCTGTAGTGAAAGAATTGAATAGCGAGTTGACTTTCTATTGAAGCTATGAGCAAAGAATGGTTGCCATTTCTGGAAACACAGGTTTGGCACCATTGGTTCCAAAGTAATCTGGGATCGTGCGTCCAACATATCTGTTTGGAGTGAAAAGGGGCCTCGGATCCAAGGTCCGACGCCAAATCAGACGCAAACAGCGTCCGGTCCAAGGCGGACCAGACGCCCGATGGAGTGAAAAAGTGCCTTAATGGGTTTTCCAGACTCTCTTGCAACCATGAGAGTCTGGATTCAAATATCGGTCATGGCAGGCTCCCGTTGAAAGTGTATGCTCCTCACAATATTCCTAACTCAAAACACAAGCGTAATATAACTATGAGTACGAGCATTGATACTGACCAGCTTGTGGTGCTTCGTGTTAACCTGTGCGTGGTGAAAAACAAATATCCAGCCCGACAGCCTCACCATAACGGTGACGATGCCATACGAGAAAAGAACGAAGACATGCCGTTGTTCGCCTACATGATTTTAGTATAAAAAACTATATAGCCCTAATGCAACCTGTACTTGAGAAGAGAGTCATTGCAGTTGGTACAATGTCGGGTACACCGAACAAGCAGAGTAGCACACGCTCGGTTCTGCCCCGCCCTATACAGAGCTTAGATGTTGCTTCGACCAGAATGATACAAACAATGCTGGGTAAAGCAAGCTTCGACTTGATTGAACGGCACCATTGCCACACCAGATAGAAGACAGATAAGATTAAAAGGAGGCCATCCACAGCAAAACAGCAAATTATGTGGTGTGCATCCAATTTAATGTAGACGGTAGGCCACCCTAGCAAGTTTCAAAGAACAAACCTTGCTTGGGGTAGATCGGATAATCGGGTAATCCTGGAAGCCAGAAGACTAATTTGATAAGCAGCCAGGGTGAATAAGTTGGGTAATTGACAAAAAGAATCCATTATACCAACCTCTTCCTTAGCCATATCGAGGTAAGAGAGCACTTTTTTTGCATGCTGCTCCGATATTGTTGCTCCGACCTTGGTATCCTCATCCAAGGGATTGCCTACAGTAAAACAGATGGGAGTATGCAGAAAATATGGGGCAAAGAGTCATACTTCACTGTAACGCTGTACCCAGTCCATAGAAATGTATGAAGTTACCAGGTCATCAGGCCTACATATTCTACGGGAAGAGTTATTACAGGTTCAAGTAGAGAAAAAATATGTGGAGCAGCCTAACCATAGTATTGAACATGTGAAATTGTGCAGTGGCGAGATTTTATATCCTAGTGCTACATGTAAACCTCCCAAAACAATAGCACCTGTGAGTGCGCACTAAAAAAATTCTTGGGTCTGGAAGAAGACAAGACTGGGTCAAGGATCAAAAGGTCCTAGGTAAAGCCACATAACCTCATTGGCAACCTCAATCTCCAGCTGGTTCTCATCTTGCTCTAGTAAGCACATTGAAGAACTAGTAATAACAAGCAATCTTTATACTGAGAAATTTTCATCACAATTACCAGGCCAAAAAGGGAACTGGCAACTACTGTAATATAAATTACCAATGAGATGACAACACAGGAAATCAGAAAAAGGAGCTCCAGTGATCTGAATAGATAAAGAATTTAACAGTGAATGGTGGGGAGGGAGTAGGCGTTAAATAATGTTTACCAATCTTCATAGCTTGAGTCCGTGCAACCAGTTTATCAATAAACTCCGACATGACACTTGAATGCACAAAGACCCTAGTTCCATTCGAACACACTTGCCCCTGTGTCAGCCAGTTTCCTACAAAACGCCAAAGCCATCAGTAGTATTTCTTAAAATTGGAAATAAACATCTGTATAATCTGACTCTTCTGGGAAGTACTTAAGAAAACTGTATTTAGGCTCAGCCAGAGATTTCGCTAAGTTAGATCCAATATTTGTTAAATATCTACAGTTTGAGTATGCCTCATCTAATACAATGCATAAAAGTTTTGTTTTATGATTTTGAAAGGTCCATACCAATCTCTTTGAATTTTATACCTTTGGAATCCTCAGATACTGAAAACTTCAAATCTATCCACTTTTTTTCTGTTTGGGGTTTGATGGGGTTAGCTTGAAAGCAAATTGCAAAAACACAACACAAAAACTAACTTTTTCCACACTGCATTAAATGGCCACACCAAGATGTTTGACAGCAATGTACCATTCACACCTACCTAGCATGGCCCCAGTGACTGCATCATCTATGTTAGCGTCTGGGAACACAACTATAGGTGATTTGCCACCCAGTTCAAGCGTGACATGTTTTATACCAGCCGCACAGGCAGACATCACTTTAGACCCAGTTTCCACGCTGCCAGTAAAGGAGACCTTGCTGATGTCCTTGTGTCCAGAAAGCAAAGCCCCAGTAGCTCCAGCGCCCTGAACAAGGGAACACATTATAAATTAGGTAAATTATGGTGGGATTTTGCAAAATTCAAGTAAACAGTGGCGCATAGTTAGCGCATGGAGATGTACAGTCGGAAATGATGAGTCATAATGTCCAAGGCAATAGGAACCTAGAGATGAGAAGCTAGGAACAGAGCGATATCCCAGTGGCTAGACCACCAAGTTCGAGATCAAATTATCATGGTGAGCTCTAATCCTCCACCTCCTAACCCATCCAGAGAAAACCCCAAGGCGAGGAGATCCACTGAAACGATGAACCAGAGCATGCACCAACAACCTTTTGTTTGTGGAAATTCACTCACCTGTATAACATTAAATACACCTTCAGGTATACCAGCTCGGCAGTAGATCTCTGCCAGCAGACCAGCACTCTGCGGTGTCCACTCGGCCGGTTTGAATACCATTGTGTTACCACATGCTAGTGCTGGCCCCGATTTCCAACATGCCATCTGGAATGGGTAATTCCAGGCACCGATGGCTCCCACCACTCCCAATGGCTCCTTTATGGTGTAAGCAAATCGACCATCAGGGAGGCTAATATGGTCCCCTACAAACCATGAGTGGGGAAAATTGAATTAGGTAATTGACACGTTTAACTTTGTTACTCTGATTCTAGATGCCTTTAGAGATTGAGCATTTCTAAAACAAAACTGCATAAGAATCTCGGAACCAATAGCACATCTTAGCAGTATAAATTATGCAACTCAGAGGTTCCCAGGTACTTGAGTATGTCTCTCTTTGATAGATACCTCCAGCAATCCCCAATTATTGAGCCATATTTATAGGCGCAAGATCCAAGTACACCGACCGCAGACTAGCCATAAATACATGAACGGTGCGGTGATTGCTTGTTTTGGTAATGAATAGCAGTCATCTAGCTTCCACCATTGAAATACACAGAGTATTCGCCAACCTTTGACAATTGGAGCAACACCACCAAAGAACTCCAGGGCATCTGCGCAGGCTAGTATATCAGCTCTAGCTTCCCATATAGGCTTTCCTGTGTCTTCCACTTCTACTTTAGCCAATCTCTCACTCTCACTCTACAAACAAGTGTATATCAACTTCAGCCGTTCCGGGTTGTACCACGCACTGAACTTAGAATCAGAATAGTTCAAAACAGAAATAAAGCTTGTTATGAGTTGCAGTGTTGAGGGCGACCCGCTTGTGCTGCTCCATGCAGGTATCTAACGCCAAAACTCCACCATAACGGTGAAGATGTCATATGAGGAAAAAAGTCAGTTTCAGACCACAACATTAAAATAAGGAGTAACATCCTCTATGGGGCACAGGGAGCAAGTAAAAAGCCCCCTAATGATGAACCCTGGGAAACACTGAGTTAAAGACTCAGTGAGATAGTTTCTGTATTTGAAAGAATAAGGTCGTTGAGCTTAGCTGTATTTTACGTAACCGAATTACTGAATTTACGCCTGCATTCTGACAATAACAATGGTTGATACTTTTTGACTTGGCAAGACCGCTTTATATTACACAGATCACTACGCCAAGTGTTTGTTTTCAGGATACCCCTCCCTCCAGGAGCGGGGGCCCTCTGTATTCATTGTCATCATCCGAAACTTTATAATCACCCTTATTATTTCTGCAGATTTTCTTAGTAGTTGTCCTCTCTCAAATGCAGATTTCCTTTTCCAGGTTAGTCCAGCATCCTTGGCTGATCTTACTGCGAAATCCACACAGTCACTTGAGCTCTCAGCGAACTTTCCAAAAGTGGAGCCTGCAACATGAAACCAACGAGCCATATGATTGCCTGGAGAATTTTGGACATTACTACGTCCAATTTTGAGTCTTAAGTAGAGAGCATTCCATCTCTGAAGTTTATTGAGGGTTGTACCTTGTACCATTGAAACCATGTACCCAGTACACTCGAAACCATACATCCTCTACTTCGAGCTCGAAACATGTACTCTGTCCCCTCAAAACCATGCACTTACACCAGAAATTTGACAAAAAGTGGAATAACCCACCAAAGTTTAAAAATTATGGTTAAACCCTTGACTTTTCAGCATAAAAATTATGTTTATTGTTTTTAATTTCAATACCCAGGTCGAGACATGGTATTCTAATGTAAAAAAAAATATGATGAACGTGGTAGAATTTATCCGATACAGTGTGTTTTAGAGTGACTATTGAAGAGTTAAACACAAAAGTGGTTCTACAGTTTGTCTTTCTCAGGTTGTGTTATACTGAAAACACAAGGGCTTAATCTTAAACATTATTGGGGTTATACCAGTTTTTGTCAAATTTCTGGTAGAAGTACATGGTATCTAAGGTACTGGGTACATAGCTTCGAGCTTGGGTACATGGTACATGGTTTCGAGAGTACGGGGCACATGGTTTCGGAGGTACTGGGGTACACGGTACCGGTACATAGTTTCTCACTACCCCAAGTGGCTTAGTTTGACTGACCCCCAACCCCCCAGGACCGTTCATTCAGTCCTGTAGCGCATGCTTCACACCGAATTAGTGGGTGTCCTGGTAGAGTGTGAGTTGGCCCGGACAAGCCAACTTACACTATAAACTCCTCACGTTCCCAGCTGGTATCTGGCTAGTTGACTTGAATTGATAGTTGATACTAGTCAAAATTATGTGTGTACCAATCACTAAGTTAAGCTAATACACGTCATAGCTGGTAAAATATCAAGTGCCTCAGTAAGTCACCCACCAGTGGCAGGATTCACCAGGTCTTGGTATCCGCTAGGAGTGCATATCTCTGCAGTTGTACTCCCGTTCACAAAGCTCAGGGGAAGGACTTCCGAGCTGGTACTGGTAGTAGTAGTGCTACTACTACCAGTAGCAGTTGATAAGTACGTTCGCTGTGTAAGTTTGCAAATCAGTTGAATTTCTCGGCGAAGACGTATCATTATTGAGAAAATAAAAATCTACAAAGTCTGAGTATAGGCTTTTTGAGTCTGGTGGGTCGGCCTCTTCGAAGTTTAGTTGCACAAACACGAAACCATTGGGGTTTCCAACCGCACGAAGAAAAACCACTGGCTATAAATGGGGCTATATTATTCCACACAGCGATTCTCGTACAGACATTTTGGGCAAAAAGAGAGCTTCTGTTACCGTTCTATTCTATGTTTACCCGGTTATCCAGCCTTCTGTCAGGGTCAGCCACGCCCAGGAAAGTAGAACTTTTATGAAGCGCCTGAGCCTGACTACCAGAAACACCGAAGTGGTTGCTTCACAGACGCGAAGGATTATATTTATATGTCTATGAATATCACAGCACAATCATGTTTATTGCACAATGCTCAGGAACAAGGGGTTGGTGCTCTCCAATTCTGCAGAGTTCTTTTAGACCAGATGAAGGGCTCCGCCGAAGGCAGGGTTCTCCTGGCCTGTCAATGTCAAGGTGGTGGGGGTGGTACTGAGGTGATGTCCCATTGCCTTCCTCAGGTTTCTGGTTGGGGGTCAGCCACAAATTCGTCTAAACAATTCAAATGAAAACCTCTGATAGCACTCGGAAGCAAACTCACAATAACCGTACTTGTACTGAATGAGCTACCCTGGCTCTATCTGCATAAATTCACACTGACGTTAGGCAGGAAGGCCCATGGCTGTTTATTTTAAAACTAGGTTGATCAGAACCATGGAATCTACTATACGTATGTACTTAGTTCCTTGTTTTCATGTATTACCCAGTTTAGCAACACCGCATTCCTCTTGGGGGTGACTATGATCTAAATTATAGTGGACACCTGTCCCTTGCCGCTTAGGGAGAAGTGTTGTCAACTAATGTATTGGTTATTATTAAGTAAAATCAAGTGAATGCCCTCAGAATTAAATCTACTAACTATGCAGCATCCAAATATCCAAAACAGTCATCCTACCTAATCGGCTAAAATTTTCAGTTTGGTAGACAGCAATGAGGGAACTTGTTATCTTCCAGCTACATAAATGTTACATTCTGAAAGATCTGACATAAACTACGGCATTTAAATATATTGGGTAAGGGATACGGTGAGATCATTTTCTTTCTCATAGATAGAATAATATCATCGTGTTTGGATGGCATCACCGAGTCAATGGGTTGTTTCCAGGGTGGTCCTTGGCCTGTCTATCAGTGAGCCTCCTTTCAACATTGCAATTCAAAGTTCTCTTCTTCTCACAAATGGCAAAGCTGCCGGGTTCAATACTTTTTTTTCACCAGTTACGGCTTAGCATGGAGCACCACGAGTGGGTCAGTATCAATGCTCCATGTTGGCGCTCAGTCAACCCAAGTCAGTTTGAACATCACCCGCCAAAACTCGACTGCTCTTAACGAGAAGGGAGTGGTGAATCTTTAACAACCATGAAGTGATCTTGACTCTAATTATCCACTGGTTGGGACCTCCATTTTTTAACCAAGGTGATCCGAACCCACACTAGCAATTAGGAGTGGGGGGTTGCTAAAGGCCCATACCACAAAAACACCCCGTCGGCAGTGAGGCTCGATCCTGCAATCCATAGACTGCAGATCCAAGCTGTTTACCAGCTGAGCTATCCTGGCCCCTAATAAATTGTTCCAAGTTGATAAGAGTGAAATGGCAAAATGGCACCCAAACTGTACTGTAAGTCCATTGCATTACCCACAGAGCTACCATCATTTTGCCATCATACTCATTTTTCGTCCACTATTGTGATCTGAACAGCTTTCAAAGTGGATAAGTTGTGTTTCCGGACAGTTCTTTTCTATAACTATAGGTGTATAAGACCCCTGCTTATTTTTAGCATTTAGCCCTGTTGGCTGAAGGCAAAAGGGCCCACCATATCAGCATGTTGGCATTTTCTAGTTTTCACGTGGTGTAGAGTGGGTCATCGCATCAGAATAACACACCTCGTTGTTGCCGGTAGATAAGTCATGTCCAGGGTACCAGGGAAGTTGACCTGTTCTTACTCACCGTATATTCTCATCTATAATTATGCATTGCAGTCCCAGTACTCAACAGTCCTGAAATGGGCTTTGTGAGTTTGATTGATTCGATAAATTTTATTTTACGTCGATAACATAATACAAGCATAAATATAATAGTCAGTCAATAACAGAAGGCAAAACCAGGCTTCAGCCAACAGCCTAAGTCAAAATCTAAGGTAGCACAAAAGCATGCAGTGCTATCCAATTGAATTTCCAACGCGCACTAGCCTGCATGTGTATATACGGATTATCCCCTAGCCTGCATGTGTATACACGGATTATCCCCTAGCCTGCATGTGTATATACGGATTATCCCCGCAGATTGCTATGACCCCATATTTGCCAAATATACTAGATACATGTATATAAGTTGTGTAGGCGTCTTCATAAGCACCAGCCCTTTGTCTTCGATATTGATATATAAAGAGTGTACTACACTGGTCATGATTATAAAAGATGCAAATCTGATAACCAAGATTGTACAAGAAGATTTTAAAGTGCAAACTAACTATACACACTGATTGGGCATCTCTGCATGGTGAAACCGCACCAAGGGTTCTCTATACACCAGGTGAATGTAGAGGAATTCATCCTATTCCGTCCTTTACTTGTTTGGGTCTTGCATTCTGTTTTTATCACCACTGAATGACCCTTGAATTTGCATTTACCAATTTGTCCTCGAAATTGAAGGTAATTAAAATTAAAGAGTTTACCGTTTAAGGAGTGCTCACCAAAAGTCCAAATACCCAAAGATCTGATCATCAAATTCTGGGAGCCACCAAAATAACTGGTAGTCACCGACTATAGGTACTTGCTGAGTCAATTATTTTCACTTCATAATGCCCATCATATCATACCTTACACAAACATCATCTCAGAAACTTTTACAGACTAGGATTGCTGTATCTCAAATTATACTGTTGAATATTTATATGCAGGCCTCATCAGACAGGAATGATGTAGCTAACCCAGTTCAGTCTTTCATCATATATTTATTATTCGATTAGCCATACCAGCTTATAGCAACAACCACCCCAGATGACTGAGAAAACTATATAAAGTGCACAATGGAAATGGCAACAGCAATAGCAGAAGAATATTAATGGATACTAAATTAATAAGAAGTCCCTGGTCATTCTTTATTCTCTAAATCAATTGCGGTATAACCGTAGAGCCTTAAACGACTCGATTAGTAGTCCAGCCAGCGGGATTACACCAAACCGAGTCTCCACTTGGAATTGCTGACTCCAACACATTTTGTCCAAGATCGAAATCGGATGCATTTCAGTCCCTGAAAACACCTATCAAATAAAACGAAAAACATACCAATACTAG
>Ga0224501_10000576_pt1 | contig 29208 bp, 19 predicted proteins | sample SF_Oct11_sed_USG_4_FD_169105 | JGI IMG/M metagenome (GOLD analysis project Ga0224501, IMG submission 169105) | Sediment microbial communities from San Francisco Bay, California, United States - SF_Oct11_sed_USGS_8_1 | ecosystem: Environmental > Aquatic > Marine > Sediment | place: USA... | reverse complement strand
TACTACTTAAAATTTACTGTTTGTGATGTTAACTTTGATCCAGTGTAACCGGTAAGCTGACCATCCATTGACAAATTGCCCGAGGCCTTCGTCTGTGGCCATCTGTTAGTATTCAGTACCACTCTTAGTACGAGTTACCAGAATGAGTTCCTCCCACTGCTGATTTGAATCTGTCAAACTGAAGCTTCACCCAAATGTGTATATTGGATATGCTAGCTGGGAAATCTGATTTTGAGCATGGGAATCCATACTATTGGTTTATCCAGTGACCTAAAGCCCGTATCACTAGTTTACCAGTTTGTCATGGTTTGCACTGCTTTCAGAATAGAAACTGGAAAAAACTGTGCTAAACCAACAACAATGTTCGCTTTCATGTCATGATAGCCTGACCTGTATACCATATTTGCAACTTTATGTGCACCAGAATACTTAAGTAGCCACGATTTGGGGACCCGTTTTCCCGCCTTCTCCGTCACCTGACTGTATTTCGATGGGGGCACCTGCCGTTGTGTGTCATTGATTGTCACCAGACTTAAAAGTGAATATGAACAGCTAAAGTGTGACAGTTTTCTTCAGTAGAATTGAGGCCTCTTTTCATTCATCTTTACAGTCGCGAAGTTGTTCACATTAAAATCTGACATGACATGACAAGGTAAAACGAGTGGTGCTTAGAATTGTAAGGCAAAAAAGATTCCTTGGTGTATTTCAATCAAGGCTGCCCACTCGACACAATAGATTTCGGCGTAGTGTCTATAGCTACCATGAAATTAATCTAGGCTTATAGAACATGGTATTACTTAGTGATGAATTGGTCTATTATTACAGCATTTTGATAATTCCATTCAGAGTCGGTATTAGAATGATGAATCTGGGTACGAAATATGCATTGTGCTGGTTTTAGGACTGGTTTGACGCAGTCTCTTTCCTCTAATAATTGGACTTGTCGCATTGTTACAGAGCCGGAGACGAAGCCAAGAATTCATAACTACTATGGAGGAGTCACTGCAAACTTCACACAGGATAATTCTGCCCTGCTCGCGTACACGTTGGCAGATCAGAATGCTAATAACATTACGTCGAGCTCGCAGCAAATGGTCCAGTCTGCCCAATTATCTATAGGCCAGGGGCCGAGCAGTATGAACCAGGGTTGGGGCTCTACAATGCACCAGACTATGTTTGATCAAATGACAGCAGCTCAGGTATTCAACAGCCGATCTTCAGGACTTCCACAGCCAACTCAAGGTATAAGCTATATTTTTTCTCAGAGGTGTGAACTGAGCATTGTCACTGTTCCACTGAGGTGTGAAAATATGGATATCTCTTACAGCTAACCTGTCCATCTGTTCCAGTTTCGGAGTTGCCCTCTCCACACTCCATCGTAATAATTTTTTTGCATGGTGATAGCCGCACTTACTTACCAACAGTGCGCTTCTTAATCCTGCCTGATCCCTATGCTGTTTTCCATGAGTGTATTCTATTATCCTAACATTTGCCCATTACATCAGTTTCTTATTTTTATTCCAATCCTTGTCACTGCTGAGTCTTCCTGTATGACATGAGGTTATGGTGGCCTTGGTGAGATTCTGTGCATTATTCCTTAGTGGATCATAGATTTGATGCTTGACTGGCCAAGTGTATTTGTGGAGTGGCTTCAGTCAAATATTTAACCTTCTCAATTCATTCATCGGTTTTGGTCCGTCTTTTGCGAGAACTTTCCAAGGTAGTTTAAGACTTCTACTGGTTGAATTCTCTGGTAGTAGCATTGAGAGTTATAATGGGTCAGGTCCTATATGTAGGCCTCTCTCTCTTTCTTTATTACCAGCGTAGTTTGAGATCTCTGTTGCCAGTCGGAGTCTTGGTGACCTACTTCACCTCAGTGACTTGGCTGGGTGAAACTTTTTCTGTGGTTTGAACTAATGCTCAGTATGTTTATCAGTACAGCTGCTGGATTTAGGCAACTATCAGTAATGGTTATGTAACACCCAAAGGTCACCTCAGTGGTTGGCGCGGCCAACGCTGAAACTATCAAACCCACAAACTATCTGCAAACCATCAGAGTTCGCATGACATGAAAGTAGGTCTCAGCCTTCAACAAAAGTAAAAATTATTTCATGCGTTCAGGGGGAGAGTTTGATGAATAACTTTTTTTATTTCAATTTGTCCTAGCATAAAAGATGGGACTAAAAGAGCATTATCTTCACCGTCATAACGAATGAATTGCGATTCACAGACTCGCTGTCGCATATCCCAGCCGGAGCCCATGGAATTTAATGATCAAGTTCGACTACTGTGAGAAATATTCCTACTTCTATGCCTAAATGGTAGCATTCGCTTCACTTCTAGAACTTTTATTTGATAATTGTCCTCTTTCCATCAGTGAAATGTTTTTTATACATATATTCACCCCCTCCTGCTCTGGGTAGAACAGCAGGTGCAGTGGTGGCACTCTATGTGGCTTAATATGTTATCCCTCACCTATACTGGATGATTGTTTAGATGTGGTGGGCTACTTATGCTTGTAACACCACTTAGAAACTACAGTGCTCCAACAATGTTGTGGTACTGGGGGTGCGGTGGTGTTCGTTCAGGGTATTGGGGCATAGCTGGCTACAGTTCATTAGGCTAGTGGTTTGATAGCCTGGGTAATTCCTGACCGCAACAAAGAAAAGAGTGTTGTTAGTGATCCAGTCTGTGGTTATGAGTCCCCACTTTATGAATGGTGGACAATAATCAGATATAACAAGTACTAGGCTTCTACTAACGGTTCAGCGCAGTTATCTTACCGAGACTGACTAACTAACATTCAGCTGAAACCAAGAGTCATGAGGCCATTCAGTTGCCCATTACTAGATGGGATGCTGTGACCTTGGCAATGCCAACCTTATAATAGAGCTTTAGTAAATTGAACAAGGCTTGATTGTCCTAACTAATGAGCTGATATTTGGCTTAGCTCATTTAGGCCTCGAATGGCTAATACGCAGTTGTTGAATCTGGAGGTCTCAAAGATTTTGTGAAATCGACAAAAATGCCTTCGGTCTTGGGGTGCCTCATTCCTTGTCATAATAACCAAGAGAGCTGTGATAACCTATAACCTGTCTTATAATTCGAACTTTCTGTTGGCGCATGCATACATCCTGACAAAAGAGCTCTTTTATTTGTGATGCGTTGGAAGTGTAGAAGGTTGAGCGGTTCTTTGCTGTAAAGAAAAGCAAATCTGCACCAGTCATTCATTATGTTGATACCCATTACCCAGACTGTCTGATAGCCCGATGAAATCACCTCTCGCATCAATCTGTGGTCAGCTCACACACATTTTCTTGGGAGTGAGGTCAGAGCTGAATATGTTGGCCTTTGCCAGTGCCATAATGCGTGATTATGGCTTGTTTTAGCGGTTATTCTGTGATTTAGAGCGCTGGCCTCTTTTGTCTGTTCTTTCGCCTTGTTTGTGCTAGTGTTTTGTGGGCGACCTCAGTACCCGCTTATGTGATTGGTTATCTAGGAATACCCAAGAGGCATGGAAACCGCTAAGTGTTTGTTTCGAGGCTTGGCCCACAGAGCCTGTCTACAGTTGAGCCTGTTGAACAGAAGCTTCAGAAAATTGTTTTAGGATAACTAAACTTGGGAATTTACAGCACAAATATCAAAAGTGAACATGAACGCCAAATAGCGAATGGATCAACCTAAGCAATAAACGCGTGCAGGCGTAGGCATCAGGACTGCCCTCGTCAGCGCATGTAATTGGTTGCGTAAACTGCTGCAATTCACATAGATCGTGTATTGCGTGGAGGCACTAGCAGTGTGTTGCTGTTTGATTGGTCTATGTTTTATCTCCAAGGTTGTGCCTCGATGAGCTTTTCTAGACATCCACTGTACTGTGGAAGCCAAGCCCTGTTGTTTTTTATTATGCCAATTCATAACCTCATTTAATGCAGGCTTAATCCATTGATCGGCACACAATTGTGGTTAGACATTATCGACTAGGGTCGAGTGAAGCTCTGACCAACATGTAATTCATTCATTCGGCGACTGAAGAAGGACCAGGATTATCGGTTACTGATGTGACTCGGCGAGACCAAACTACACACGCTGGTGCTAATACTCATTCCTAACTGGACAGACTCTGGTGCTTTTCTCTAAGTCACAGTCACTCAGTCATTCCGCTGTGCTCAGACTCTATACATCTGACAAGTACTCTCAACTAGGACAATCTCACTAATTTATTCTCATCATGGATCAATCTCAGCTTATGCTACAAATGTCGGGACTGCAGTTTCCACCGGCGGCAGCCTTTCCACAGATGCCGCAGCATCTACCTATGGATGTACTTGGTCTGTGGGCTAATGGTAAATAACTCGATCGCTCCCCCTTGCTCTGTCCACTTGCCTACTTCAGTTATCTCCTATCTGTTTCTGCCTGCGTTCCATCGGGCGCTCCTTGTTGTTGGGGTTGTCTTTTGACATTATTTACTGTCTGGTAGTTTTGTTTGGAGGTGATTCACCTTTTTGCCTCACTGACTACGCTGTACTGTTACATCACCATTATCTAAATGTTTGCAATCCCAAGGGCTGCCTCTAAAGAATGACATTTTAACTGCTGCCATTTTCCCTTTCATTGCTGACAATGCTATGATCAGCTAAATCGCATCATTCTATGTTGCACTAAAATTATCTACTCTTTGCTGTAGGAACCAGCCCAACAATAGCTCGGGCAATTGCCGTAGCTCAGAATCAAAAGCGCCCTCGCAGTGAAAAGAAACCAATACCAAGCGAGCAGAAAGATAACAAATATTTTGAGAGAAGAAAACGTAACAATCAGGCTGCAAAGAAATCACGTGATGCTCGTAAAGCTCGTGAAGACGAAATAGCAATCCGTGCCAGCTTTCTTGAAAAAGAGAACGCTATATTACGAGCACAGACGGCTACTCTGCGCGAGGAGGCGAACTCGTTAAAACAATTACTTCTACAGAAAACAAGGCACCGACAATGACCGTGGACTATCTTAGAATGATTGCAGTAATTTTGATATATTTAATCACTCAGTTTTCTGAAGATTTTATTTTTGCCGGTGCGTCACAGTATTCTAACTGAATCCCGTTTTTGTGGAGGAATTTTTTATTATGCAATCCTACCTCAGATTGTCAAAAGTTCTCGTCGTAATTTGAACATGAGATTAGCCCTAATCCCAAACTGCCAACTTACCTAGTGGAATGCGGCCCGAGTCTATCATGATTTTAGTGTTCGATCACACGCGATTTCCCTTCTGGCACCAGCTCAATCCCCAAAATACCAAAGGACAACTACAGCCTTACCAGATGTTATCTCTCTCTACTGGGCAGTCAGCGAGGCACTAGTATTTTCTGTTGTGTAATGACTACAAACTTTTGATTACTTTCATATTGTCCTGTCTCCTATCTATTATTGGGTCTATATTATCTGCTATCTATCACTTTCAATATTCTAGCAACATAGTTTTCGGGCCTTGACCTTGATAGAATTACACCATTTGACTAAATCAAAGCCATCAGTTCTACTAATGTATCAACTACCAATCTGTACATTGTTGTATTTACAGTACTATAAATAACATTGAACAAGTGTACGATGCACAATGATTTAAGAACATGGGACATTTTGTGTAGTGTAAAACTGTTGCACTGAAGACAGCGTCATATGTACTATAGCGAAAAAAGTTACACTTGTCCAAAAAGCAACATTTGAGTTTGTTCACTGTTTCAGAGATAATAACGACATACAACAGAGTTACATGCAAAACTAATACCAATAACGGAGTAGTGAAAGATGACATCTGGCATTGGGAGAAAAAGGGGAGTTGAGAATGGCAAGAGATGAGGGGGGAGCAGTATTGAGGGTTAATGCAGCGAGTTTATTGAGGTTCTGTCCTTCTGTTTATCAGAGTTATTGGGTCGTAAGCTGTTTCTGCGTAACCGTGGTAGTGTGCCCTGCATAGGACAGTCATTGGCTCGTAGTATAGAAACACAGTCAAGTGAGCCGACTTGTTTAGCGTAAGAGAGAGCCGATCGTCCTTCGTCGTCAAATCTGTTTACATCGGCACCGTACTGTAATAATGATGAAGGTATGAATGAGCAGTCATCCGAATCACTCGCTCACTTGAAGTAGTGAGTGATTGGGACCAAAGAGGCGGACATGACTTTTATTATGACAAGAATGCTTCTAATGGAATATGAGCTGATGCATTGTTAGGTTACAGATTTCAGGGTGTGTCCGGGAGTGAGAGGTAGTGGAGTGATCACTGTCTTCTCAACCTACTGCCCTAGTGCTTGTCGTGCTGCATTATTCAGCAAAATAAGATAAGATTAGATGCAACAAGCAGAGGTAAAAACTTACCCAGAGAAGTAGCTGCACGAAGATGGCATTTTTTTTCTGGGCGGCTATGTGTAACGCTGTTCTCTTGTCGTTGTTGGAATAATACGCGCTAACATCTTCTGGGGTAGAGTCGGCAAGAAGAAGGATCACTTGGGACAATTCTCCTCTTGCTATTGCATCTATCAACAACTGCAAACAGAGAATAGATTGCAAACTTTTTTTATTTATACCATTTTTCACCTAGGTTTGGATTTTATAGAGGTAATGATACAGTCGGGCTCGCATGTTACCCATCGCATCAACATACAAAAAATAAAAGGAAGTTTCACGCGTTAACAAAGTTTTGGATGACTTTTCTACGTAAATTCCAGTGGCTCAATTCTCAATTCGAAGAACAAAATACCTTTTCCTTTGGTAATGCTGAATGTTAAACCTAAACTTGACTTTCTTCAACATATCAAATCAATAACGTTGTTCCGAGACACTTCATGATTTTCAAGTCTTTCTATGAAGTTTTGTGAAAGTAGAATACTACGCCAGGCTGTCTATAGGTCAGAATCTCTGTATTGGTTGATTGTGACGACTTGTCTTACTGCACAGTGACCACCCTTGGGTATTGTTATCCCAGTTTGCGGTTATGACAGTGGTTAGATGTTTCTTTGAGAAGGCCACAGTCGTATCATATAGCACAATGTGCAGTGTGAGTTAGTTTGAATTCACCCATTGGATGGATTAGATCAACTGGCTGTGGGTTTCTTTACTAAAAAGATGTTGTGGTTTGTTTAGGATTTCTCCGGCCACAGATTACAAAAGAGTATTATTCTCAAACATCCAATGAAGCTCATAACAACGTATTTGTTACAAACCACAGGCTTCACTCTTGTTGACTTGGTGCTTATTCTCCTTTATGGGAACATTCATAATGCCCTCAGACCAGTTCAGCCGCTTCACAACCAAACAAAGACTGAATTATACACATGCCACGACCAGCGGCTGTTTTCATATAAAGATTAACCACAATTGTGAGATTGAATCTAGAATACTAATCCTTGGAGAAATCTAGCATGCTCTGCACCTAAGCTAAACGATGGAAACCACAAAATAAATTTCTTTTTACACAGGATAGGGTTGCTGGCGACCCAGTATTTGTGGCAGTTACACCCTGGCGTCATCCTCTGACCAATACTACCGTATGACAATCCGACCAGAACAATAATCCCAAATAAGCCATTGTTTCAACATGGCTGCTGATAGCTGCTGTATTTGTCAGGTGTTGGAAACAAAAGTTTTCTTTTCAGACAAAATTCCATTCTGCGACACCCTTATTAAGAGCGAAAGGAGGGAGAATTTTATTTCATATCTCCTTTAAAATATTTTAGAGAAGGGTAATAATAACATTGGTACATATCAAACAAATCCACATGGATGAGTTTGACATATCATTGGTGTCAGCTCACACACGTTGAGACAAGATGTCACCAATCTGTGTGTGGTGGTAGAGGGTGGATGGGTTAGGAGTGTACCGTTGCTGACCTGATATAAAGACCGTTGATCTAATATAAACTGACTTGGAAGATTGGGCTCACTCACATGATTCAATGGTATGTTTCGCCGTGACCTCTCAGGCAGGAATTCCTTGAGCTCATATTTGGACCGGATCCACATTTGTTTCTCCTCCCTGTGGAATAGATACATCGGTTATGCAGATCGGGTAAGGCTAAGCCAGACACCGGCAGCCGAGGCCAGTCTCCAATAACAGTCAGGGGAATTCTTTATGCAAGAGCAGCGTTGTTTTTCAGTTATGCTAGCTAGCATAATAAGCTTGGCAGACTCCTTGTTACTAATATGCTTGTTTACTGAGAAAAATCAATGGCTAAAAAACCACAGCATCTGCTCCCCAATTATTACATTGAATTGTGAAACTTAGTCACCAAGCAACATACAAGCGTAATAGCTCGGTTGACTAGCGTGTCTGCTATTGTTGTTTACCAAACTGGGATCAGGTCCAACGAGCGCCTTTACTTCCAGCATAATCCAATAAACTAATATAAAGCCGCAGTTATAATTGTTCTGAGCCGTTTTCGGTCTCAAACAAGCCCGGGATATGATAATTAGAGAAAAACGAAAAGAAATGGCTTTGTTTTGTTTGCTGGCCTAGCGAAACTAACAAAGAAAAACCACAAGGTTCATTACAAACAGACCTGCAATATCTTCTAAAAATCTCGACAGAAAAACAGCCTGCCACTCAATCACTACAAGTTGTATAACCCTCTCAGTGTTGGGATTTTTTATGTGATCAGAGGCCCAAAAATGGTTGGTACGCTACTTGATGTGGCAGTTGAGAAAGCCCCCCCCCCCAAGTATTTTGAGACAACAATAAAAACGGAAAAGACTATGGGTGAAATGTTTTTCAGTGTCCATCATATTATGCACACTGTTTTGAAATTAAATAGTTTGACAGATCATCACTATCCCGAGACTCAGGACATGCTGGATACGCTGAGCACTTGCTTGATTAAATTAATGAGGGAACGTAAACATTTTCTGTCCTCTGAATTAAAACTATTATTCTGAAAGTTCACTCTGCTATTTATTGGGTGACAGGAATGTGAAATGAGCAAGGCAAAATTGGGCTGATATAACAAAATTGTACTTTGCGTCCAAATGAAGAGCTGTCAGGATGATAGGCCTCTGTTATTGAAATAAAAAGCATGACTCTTAGTATCATAATTGTATAATACATCAACAGCCCTACGGACCGAACCAGTCACTCACCGGCTGGATGTGGGCTGAGGTTTTTTATGTTTTGGAGCTCGAGCTTCCCATATACTGTTACTTCTCTGATTGCCAATCGCCAACATGACTGCTGTTAGGTCTGACCTGTAACAACAAGCAAGGTTAGCCATGACTGAGCACTCACTGACGACACCGCGCTTATACTACAATAATAATCTTAGCATAGGACCAAAATAAGGTTGGTCTTCTCTCCTTCATAAGCATATATTCCAATTCTAAAAGCTGGTCGGTCATTTCACACCTCCTAAACCCTTATTCAAGCTGACCCATCACCGGATTCACCGAATTCATGCAACGCCCTTCATATGTTTTACACCAGTTATGATGACAGATGGTCCCCCTCAACGTGTATCACGCGACCTGTTAAAAAGCAGAAATCCCACAGGGAGCATGTAAAAACCTACGGCCACTCATCTAACTCCAGTGACCGCACTCTTGAGTGGTGAGTACCAAGGTTTCTATGCATTCCCGAACACTCTATACAGATCAATGAGCCGAGGTTCAGACTCGCCCATGACGGATCTACAAGAGAGACAGCGGATGATTTGGACTCTGTCACGGGTATCAGTGAGTTATGACATGTAGGAGGGGACTGCTTAATCAGACTAGTAGACATTGGTGGGTGGAACAAAAGCCTGGTACCATCAAGTAGGGAGAAGGGATATGCTGTCCTCAACCGCTAAATATAGATTCTATTATAGTACAGTCTGTAAATCTCCGTGTTGTCATTTAATGATTGTAAATTCGAGTACCACAACTGTCGGGAGGTTTCCTAGGTATCCGAACATTCGACAAATGTTTCAATCCAATTTCACTAGCGTGGTTTCGGATCATCACGATATAAATATTGAAGATCCTAAACAGCAAATTAGAGGCAAAAGTCAAATCACCCCACCATTCGGGAGAATATGCGGATTGTTGGCAGGTAATAAGTAACAAATAGTACTTTTCTGTTGATTTACCACCACCCGATCAGAACCACCCGTTCACTCCGGTTGTAGATGACTGTCAGTTAATATACACAGGCAGCCTGCGTTCATTCTGAACAAGGACCTCCCAACATCATTCACAGGCTTCTATCCCCAGATAGCCCCAATGGCCAGTATTGACTGCGCACCTATTATAAATATGAGTAATACTGTCCCCAACTAATTAAGGTCCCATGTACATGTAGAGGCTGGGTGGTTCAGGACTTACTAGGTGTGGAGCAGTCACAACAGATGTTATTGCCTGGCATGTTCCTGATGGCCTGCACAGCGTTTGGATCTTGTTGAGCCTAGCAAAGACACATAGATTGATTGTTGTTATTACAGCATTAAACCACAATGACATCTGCTAGCTGGTGGGAGTCTCTGACATGAATCAGAGCTGCGGGTTGATTGATGCAAGGGAAGTTCAGGGATGAGTGACCGGTTGATGAGCTCTGATTCACGAGAAGAGGAAATGTCCCAATTCATCACGATGGTCTTTCATTCGAGTAAGGGTAGTTGTGAACAACTAGCCGGCTGAGTTGTTGTAGTACTACATCAGCAATAAAAAAATCACCGAGGATGACGCTGTTATTCTAAATAAACGAGATGGAGAAGCCAATTGTAAAGAATTACTCAACTAGAAGTAAGACGCTGGCCTCCATGGTTTTATGAGTGGTAAACAACTTGACCAGCTCACAGCCTAGACAATGGTATTATCATAGGGCAGTGTATTATTGCAGACCAGTCTGTTGTGGTTAAGTAAAAAGGCTATAACAGCTTTATGCGGTTAGGTCATTATAGTAGGGGCCAGTTATTTACGGTCAGCTAATGTAAATTGATGCCGAGCTGCGGTTACAAAACTGGCTCATTATACTAGTGGCTATAATAGCCGGATGCCCTTTATGCATCTGTATGTTCGCTGCAGTGCTAAAATGATGTCCGTTTACACGGGTGAATGGCGAGAGAGGGCATGGCTTGTTTGTGCCAGATTTCCTCACCTTTTTTGAGCCAACGTTGTTTTCTGAAAAGCACTGCAGTATTTGCTTTTCGATGCTTGACACCCATACGTCTCGTTCCTGTATAACATATATTATACAGAGTACTTATATTATACAGAGTACTTATAACATATATTATACAGAGTACTTATAACATATATTATACAGAGTACTTATAACATATATTATACAGAGTACTTATAACATATATTATACAGAGTACTTATAACATATATTATACTGAGTACTTATAACATATATTATACAGAGTACTTATATTATACAGAGTACTTCTAAACTTTCAATGTTTGCGACAGTGAAACTGAATCTTGAGTGCATGGCAATCAGCGTACTACTTTATGAATGAGGCCATATCTGTTGTGTATTTACCTCTTGAGTTGGAGCTTCGAAATGCCATTGTTTACTGTCCAGAGAGACGACCAGAAACTCATAGCCATCTGAGTCTACAACACAAAAGGTTGTCTTTAAATCTACTCGGGCACTTGGTCATCCTATTTAATGGATCCCCTAAGCCTGAGGCTTATTGGAGTGGTTGGGGCTAGGGATTATGTGAGGAGTTCATTCTCAGTGGGTGCTCAGCTTGACTTGATCACTGGATCTCTTGATCCAGAGGCAAGCATTGAGCTATCCAGACAGCAGGGCCACTGTCGTCGGTCACCATGGGAAGAGTGCATATTGTTCTCTTTCATGGTTAGAGAATACCTCATCTAACTGTTATACAACCAGCCATGCCAGCATAGCCTAACGCAAGCGACTACCCCCTCAATGGACAGAGGGCACCAATGGCAGTGTATGGCAAGAGAGCACCCCTTCGAAGGAAACTACGGGGCCAGCACAAACACGCACAGCGAAACGCTATGAAAACGAACAGTCGAAAATGCCAAACGGCACACGCGCGGCCTTTGCTTGAGCCCGCGGGCTTTAGCCAATTGGTTCTAGTCCTTGACCTCTAACTCAGAGTGTTGTTACGACTGGCTGTCAGTAGCAACGGTGCTGCATTCCTACAGCTATCAACGACCTCTAGTGGAGAAGGCCGCTGGCTGAATTAGCAAAGTCAGCGCTCGCAAAGAATTTTTTACGCAAACATCGCAATAACCGCTGACTAGCTCACACCGGTGATGGACCTACTTCGAGCAAGCAGGCACTAACGGCACACCAACTTAATGCCGCGATGCGCGGGATCTATCTGCTCGCGTGCCGCCCGAAGTGTAGCGTAATCCGTTTTCCTAGCCACTCCGTACATCGGACATTTGGGGAACGCGCCGCTGTAGCCAGACACTTTCTGCGGAAGGCTTAGCATTGGCTAGTTTTGGCACCCCTATTGAACTAGACCCCTTCTCAGAAACTAACTACGGTACGTTTCCTTCGAAGGGGTGATGAAGGACAGCTTTGGCAAGTTCCACGGCAGACCACAACTATGCCTCATGTCTACTCTGTAACTATTAAATAGTGTGACATTGCACCCTATACAATTGGCTGCCATTTCAATGGGAAATATTACCCCAGCAGCTATTAGAGCCGATTGCACAAGGCTAATTAACCAGGGAAGAACTGTGTACTGGGGGTCCACCTGCTGATGCTCACCACGGCTGAAAACAGCCCTATTGCATAGATTTTTCGTTTAAAGCCGGCCACCATCATTGGCAACACAACCCTGTAGTTACGATTTAAGTCAGTTTTTTTCCGCTAGAAAAAGCAGTTTGATTCCTCCTGATTAGTAAGACACTCACCATTCCCATCTCCAGATGCTTCTATCTTCGATCCACTTTTTGCTCTTCTGTGACGTCTTTTAATGTGCGGAGTGGACGACTCCATCTTTGCTGCTTGGACTCCGGCCACTGATGAGGCAATATCAACACCATTAGCAAGAGCTGTAAATTAAGAGACAATTATTTTTTGCTCGGCAGTTAAGAGTTTCCATTTGGATGGATTCGTGTTCTCGGGTTTCGTGTGAATTTGTGTAATGTGAAAAGTTTTTTTTTATGGATTTCGAGTAAGATTTGTATGGTTAGGAAAGTTTTGAACGCATAATGATAACTAACATAATTAAAACTGTCTACAACAAAATTCTACCTCAAAACACTATATGGAAAGGGCAGCATGCTATATACAGATAGCAACACATGCTAAAAAGCTACTCACAACACTGATCATGCAGAGTGTATAGTTACATACACACAAATACGGTGAATACAAAATTCGAGGGACAATCGGGGAACTGCACGCATCTTTCAAATGTGGAACTGAACAACTTTGCTCTTTAAAGCACTATGGGCATTTGTCTTTTGGGAAGATCACTTGTCTGATTTGAGTTTTTTTTTAACAAGACATTCTTTACATAACACTGGACGACGGAATAGCGCGAAGCAGTAGGGGATAGCAAAAGAGGTGAGCTTCACTTACCATGTAATTCGCGAAAGATGGCCGCGACGAGTAGAGAGGGGACAGAAACGTAAAAAATGAGATTAGACACACCCGGTCTCGGGGAAAAGTCAGAGAGGCGGCCACAACAATCACACAACTGTCAAACATCCAAGATACAAAGCTCGGAAGCGAAGATTTGGGAAGAGGGTTAAAAACCAAGTTCCCACTCAAGGGATAAGATAAGTACAGTCAGGCGGGCTGAAAATCCTTTACTGCTCCAATAGCTTTATGCCCCAAACAGCTCAACAGTACTAAACAATCTAGAGTATTTCCTGAACTAGCACAGGCTAGAAATGTAAGAACTTCACCAAGTTGGAGTTTTAGTCAACTGACCTGGCATGAGTGAAGAGTGTGACATGACATTTTCGGACGACGGTGACAATCTGTTTCCAGATGCTCCATTAGAGTATGCGTCCCCCTTTAGGGAGTCGGGCCCGCTGCCATTGCTTATCTGTGTATTGAGACGAGGTTTATTTTGGCCAGGAATTTTCACAGTGGTCTGCATGAGATTAATCTCCTTTCCATGGGTATCACCCATATAATCCTGGAACAGATAAACCGTACGAAATCTTAATCTATGCCGCCGTGTACGTGACCAAGACCCAACAACACCTATCCGTTTGGTAATATGTCTTTAAATGCGCATAGAATGTTATCAGGCAGCAGCAATAAAGCTAGTTCGAATGATTTAGAGGCGATGAAATTCTGGGGGAGTGGTGTTTTCATGACAGTATATGGGTGAGAAGGGACAACTCCGCAAAGATCAAAACCCAGGAAATGATGAGATCGTAATCTTCCACCAGACTAATATCATCCAACAGCCTGGCTATTCTGTGAATAGAACTGGATTCAACAGCACTATAGTGAGGCGCACTAGGGTGAATCGAAAAACTGCAACTCGAACAACACATGGTTTCAAATAGAATAAGGTGACAAAGATTTTCAGAGTTGCCCTATCATGTTCATATATTAGTGAAAGAGGGCAACTCCAATATCTGTCACCAGAGAAAACGCCAGCGCATTAGGTATTATACGACAACAGATTTCGTGACTAGCAGGACGTGACTCTCTGGGACTGGACAATTGACTGTCTTTCATTGGAATAGACAAATGATTGCAATCATGACAAGCGTTCGTTGTGAACAGACAAGCTCAGTTCTCTCGTTTCGGAGTCTGTGGGCCAGTCGCTCAGTGGGTTTTCTCAATACCTATTCGGAGATTTAAAATCCGGTCAGTGAAAAGTGATCTTAGGATTGAAAATTTCTAGTTAACACTTGACCCCTGACCATATGACTCACATTAATATTTGGGTGATAGATGAGCTTGCCAGTCGTTGTCAGGGTGACATATTTTTTCTTCCAGTCTTTGGTAATACCTTTGCTTCCCTTCTTATAAAGATAGCCCTGCCAAAAACAAAGCGTCTCTTATCACACAACAGATTTTTGATGTTATAATCAATCATTATCAATCAGCGCTAACCATTTAGTCATTGCTTGTTCGCAATAGAAAAACTTTGGAGATGCCGGGGATTGAACCCGGGGCCTCACACATGCGAAGCGTGCGCTCTACCACTGAGCTACATCCCCACAGACTACACACTCATCAGTGAATGACAAATAGCTTACATCACTGACAGACCGACTGGAGTCGTACAACCGACCGGCGCTCATCAACTTACCTGTTTGATCGGTATGGTACGGCCAGATCCAAGCTCATCACCACCCTTCCCATCTTCCTTACGGGGCTGTAAAATTACAGTCACAATAGTTGACTGACCACAACTTTATGTATAGCAAATTTCGGTATGAAATTACAACAGAAATCTCCAATAATCAGCAACTGCAGTTGATCATGCATGCAGTTATAGGGAAACTAACAGAATAAGTGTTAGTAACAGTAATGCTGACTTGCTGACAGGTCTCCACCGGTTCATTCACTGGAAGGAAGCTGTTAGTAAACTTACAGTGAAGAGATTAGAACGTCTACGAGATTTTCTAGCTTGTGTAGGAGTACTTAGTGGAGTTGGAAGGTTATCAGTACCACTGTCACCGCCAAAATCACTACCACCGAATCCCATACCCTCGCTCTACAACCAAAATGTTGTGCCGATACCCCAAGCGCGGTGACGAAACGATAATCACAGACTAAAGCTTGACAACGTCAGGGGATTGTGTGGTGGTGATTAGTGGATGCTACGGATTGAGGTTTATTATACTAGGATACAGCCATGCGGATTAGCTGCGCAAGACTTATTACGAATCGAGAGTGGTCTTACGCTGTATGCTTGGGAGTTGTGTTTCTTCGTGCCTTTTCTCAAAAGTACGGGTGTACTATTTGGAGTTGTGTTTCTCTTATCCAGTACTCCCTGCAGAAAATGGTTTAGATAACGAAAAAATTACATGCACTGAACGTGGAGTTTAGTGGGAAAATTGGGTAGCGAAGAGAGCGAATGCGACTAAAGTCATCATGATCACAGAGAAGGTGACTCCAGGAACTGCGCGTTGAAAAAGAAATGACAAAATAACGATGGTGAGGAAGAAAACCTCTATGGCTAGGAAGGTATACTGAGCAGCAGATGCAGAGACAATGATTTACATACACAAGAGGTGCAAGGATAGCAGCCAGCGAACAAACTGTCCACGCTCCATCATGTATGTATGCAAATCAAGCGCGCTCTAGATTTCACCTTTGTGACTATGAGCACGAAAACTAGGTGAATGATGATCTGTGCAAATTGATGACCCGGCACTGTATAGTTGCCGGAGTGAAATGGGATCATCTGTTATATCAAGCTGCCGGACATGAAAGATGAAAGAAAGCATAATCACTCAGCATCACTCCGCGATGACTTACATGAAACGAGTTTGACTTTCTGACCGCCGATGAACTCAGTTTTTTGTTTTTACGTTTAACCATGGGAGTGAGTTCAGCGACGGACAGACTGAGTTCATACTCTTCAGCCGCCTGTAACAAGCTAGCACATGCAGGAAGGGAAAATGGAAGTAATCTCCCCTGATGAGACCGGGCGCCTCATTAAGATGCCAAAAGTGTTGAATATCGCGAGCTGAATAGTGAGATTTGTTGGAAGCCAGGTTAGTGTTAGCCAGCACTGTACCCTATTGGGTAAGCACTAAGAGGAGTTCATTCTTTTTTTACTTTGTGTAACAATACGGGCACAACCCAAATTTACACCCTGAATTCAGGTTGACGGGTTTTTGTAATAATAGTAAATTATGTACTGCTACACCTAACAAAGCATCACTCACACACTTTGTGCCTGTCCCACGTAAAGTCAGACTACCTACCTCGAGTTCATCACGAAGGTCGCTAAGCGCCATATGTCCGGTCATATCCTGAGGAGAGTAGGAGTGCTGGGTGTATGGTTTGTTCTGTAGGGGTAGCTGCGAGGGATGGGGAACCCTCTGAGATGATGGGGGTGACATCTGAGATCTAGATGCGTTATTGTAAGCGCTGGAAGAATTGCTCACACGTGTTCGATCGTGTCTATGAGAGTTATTGTCTCGCATCTATAGGTGAAGAAAATTACACAGTATACGTGTATGAATGCTCATATTATGTTCGTCGGATTTAATAAGACCCGGATAGAAACCCTAAAAGGAGTAAAAATGCGTATAGATGTGCCCACCATATACGAGCTATAAGCTGTAGGCGATGTAAGCCCTATGTATATGAGCTACACCTAAACCAGCAGTGACAAGATGAGGATTCAAAAGTGAGTGATTTCTTCAAGGATAACCACAACCATATCAGAAGACCATCAGTGCAGACAAAAATCCCGCTTGCCAGCGATTCCCCAGTGTCATTGACGACTCTTTAAACCTCTTCTACTGATATGACTTCCCGAGAGCAATTTAATTTCATAACACCTTTGGTTGGAATTGCAGTACAGCAATGATAAGCTATTTTGTGCTGAATAGTATTCACAACTGAGCTAATCGACTCACTAGTGAATTATGGGAATCAGAGTCCGAGCGATTGGATCGTGGAGCGGAATCAGAAGGTCTTGATTGTCCTTGGAATAAGTGTCGTGGGTTAGCATAACCGCTGCCCGTACTGTGCTGAGAAGCGGATCGGTGCACGCTGCCATTAGCTTTCGCTGGGTATAGGAGCCTGAATCGCTCTGATGCAGCCCTAGCACAAGCTACAACACATTCAAAAGAGGGTTTCGCACAAGTGCCGTAGGTAAGGGTAAAACGACCATATCAACTCCCCCCATTTTGGTAACACATCAAGCTTCCTACATCTCATTGGTACAACTCTGGACAGAGATTTCCAATGCTCTCTCAATTCCAATTCGTGGTGCACTGTACCACTAGACAAGACGCTACTGACTACATTGTTATATAATTTGCACAAACTAGCAGCAAATATTTTGTATTGCTTCATCGATTTAAGTAAAATGTCTGTAAAAACCTGCAGTATTTATGCAAAGACCAATAAAGAAAAAAATTAGAGGCCGTAATAGTAACTTGAACAGTTTTTGCATTTGAGTCACCTGGACTTCAGACTCTTGGTGCTAGCAATACCATCAGAAGAAAAGTTTCAATCTATAAAAACTATAACACTAAACGCCAAACAGCTAGAGATAAAGGTATCTATCACCACACTGTGTGAGATTGCTGACCAACACTTTGCCCACGCAGTTGGTTGTTGCCACCTTTAGATGTCGATGACTGCAATTTCTCATTAACTATTATGGATTACGCCTTTCAAGCCAAATAGCCATGTTACTTACCATCATTAAATACATGTTCCACATTGAGTCCGTAGGTGGCACAAGTCTCATAATATCGACATCGGGAGCCAAGCTCTGCCTCTAGCTGCTTAGCTCGCGTCTCCTCGAGGACGCGGGGATTAGTCTCACTATAAAACAGAGTGACAGGTCCATACATCTGGCAAGGCTAGGCATGCATACCATTCTCTGCGTTTGATAGCAATGACAGATTGGATAGACGCAAGGAGCTTTCCAAGGGGCGAGATTTTCTAAAATGCTTCAAGTGCTTAAATTGAGCATCAAATAGTTCTTTCACTTTCTATTTTTTTCATGCCTGAGAGCAACTGTCAGGGATGGTGCAGAAATTCGTCTACCGAGTCTTTGACTCAGCGTTTCCCAAGGTGCGTCATTAGGAGACTCATCAGGTGATCAGTCAGGGAAAAATCCCTTGAAACAATCTACTCTGGCTATGGAGAGGACAGACAGTGGCATACATTCATTCTCCCACTGAGCTATCATGACTGCCACTGATGAAGATCTTTAAAAAATTGATATATAGGGAACCAACTGTAAGCAGCATAAAGGGAAGATAAATCTATGGTGAGGGGCACCTATAGTAGCCAACCAATAATAGTGAGATGATTGCGTAAAAACAAATTACATAACATCAATTTAATATCGAAATAGGAAAGAAAATCCAAAAAATCCATGACGCAATCCAGACTAGCCAGCGTGCTTCCTTCTAGTCAAGCATGATTTATTTCAAATAGAGCAAGACAGTTTTCCCCCATGAGCAGTCTTCCCCAAAGAGAATCAGTGGGCAATGGCACAATGGTGTCAAAGTGTGGCTCAATCTCTTGGGCTGTTGTCAGGGATGCCATATACCTGATAGCGTCTTGTGTGCCCACAAGGATAATCGGCATTTGCGTCATGTCTCTATAGTGACACATCTTATTGTAATAGGTGTGTACAGCAGTGAAACTCAGCTCATTCTCCAGGCTGAACACAAAGATGACTGCATCCACCCAGTTGGTAAACTAAAAAAAAACACAAGAGTAAAGGGTATCTCAATTCTGTGGCGTAGAATTGGGACTAGTTGTTTAACACATTCAGAAAATAATTCTCATTCTTGAGGAGCTAAATTATCGCCTGGTTACTCAGGTAACTCCCTAGTTCCATCTCTCATGGGCGCTCAACTGCTCAGAAATAAACCTCTCCAATGACTCATGGGGGATAGACCTAGGCAGGCGTATATCTCTAGTACTAACAAAGGTATGTATCGGACATATGTAATATGAATGAAATGAAGCAAGGAGTGAGGGTTCAAAGAGCATGCTTTGGTAACTGCTCACGATTTGCAGTAGATAAACGCTGCTGTAGAGTAAGTAGCCCATTTCCTTTTGAATCACTAATGATTAGTCAGTAATGAGTCTAGTAGTAAGGCTTTCCAATTCAGACAACCAATTGCATTTTGGAGCCAATGCCCAGTTAGGAAAAGTGATGACCAGAATAGAAGATGCTGAGAACTTGATTGCAGCAGCAATTTACTAATCACTCTACTAGGAGTTCGGCCAGGGTGCTAGAGGAGTATTATTATAACTGAAAGGGTTCATTAACTTGAGGTTCTTGTTGCATTCAGTCCTGTTACTAGTCTGACCACCAGTCCAGCCATTCCGCAGACCATGCCATACCATGATAGGAGGATAGCTATGCTTTGATTAGCATAGGAATCAAGATTCAAGATCGAGACGAGCCAAGACTAGCCAGTACTATTTGCAACTTCTTGCTTCTCAAACCCAACATATGTGACAAAATTGGGAGTGAGGGCAAGGAACATATTAGCAGATACTAACCTGAGCTTCGGGCATGCCGCCCTCATCTCGTATCAACAGCAGGTAACTCTGGCCGTCAAGTTGCACCTCCTTTTTAAACCGGCCACCTGGGAATAAACGAGTGTAACAGTAAAAGGTGAGTTGATTTCCGACACCATCCTCATCCTCCAGCAAGACTGTTGGTGTGAACAGGTACATAGAACATCATGAGGCAACTCACAACAACTGTGTGTGACTCTGTGGCCAGCATTGATTGATTACCAAGCAGCTGTAATTGGAGCACACAGGCTTCTTGCTCAGGGTGAGTCAGCAATCAATGAATGGAATACGAACCTTCTGGCGACTCTTCATGCATGTAGGAACCAGTGAGATATCTGTGCACCAGAGCTGACTTCCCACTATTTACAAATCCTACCACTCCCTAAGTGTAGAAAGTATAGTTATAGTGCCTCAGTGTTGAGGGACAAGAACCCTAAATATCTTCTCTTTTATATGGTGATTGGCAAAACTCTAAAGTTTGTTTCCACTAAAGACCATAGTTACCATCCCAGAATATGTCGTATCTCAAACGCTGAATTACTGATTGCACACTTTGACTAAGGAATTTCATTTTGATGCGAATATCAACCAACCCTTGTTCAGCCATTGGGCCTAACCATGGCATATTAATCAGAGACTTGATAGAATGAAGAGTGATTCCTATAACGCAGGCCCTCATAAGAGCTAATTAGTAGGCATTTTAGCAGTAAATACTAACTGTAGCGGTGTAGAATGAATACGATCTGAAGGTGTGTCAATTCACAAGTGCTCCCTTGAACACATAACCAGTGACATCATTTTTTACACATAACTAATAAGAGGATTGTATTTCATTGGCAAGAACTGTTTGCAGCAAGAGAGCATTGCCTTGAGTCTCAGAGCAGAGTGTATTTTTCTTTCATGGAATGATTATGAGCTCAGGAAAGTTGATTGTGATGATTGCTGAAATGTTTACTCGAACTATGTCAATTGGCATATCACTCACCAATTTCAGGTCTGGTACTCCACGGGAGGTTGTCCATTCCTGACTGTTTACAAATGAATCTACAATGGGAACAAACACACAATTTAACATTTTAAAAGTACTGATGGCTCATAAAGTCTTGGGGACAAGTTTCTGTAAGGAATTAGACAAAGGCAATTCGAAGTGGGGTGAGAATTAGGATGCGCCCAGAGAGTTATCCTTTAGAGGAGCGTAACTCTGGATGTGCCATATAATAATAGTAAGAATGCTAAGCGAAATCCGATTTGCACTCGGTCTTTGTCTGCAACCAGTGATTCGTAATGGTGTTTCAATTCACCCCATACTCAGCGAAGAGTGAGTTTAATAACCCGCACTGAATGTGACAAACCACTGTCTTGAAGAGCGAAACTCATCTATGAATACTGTTTCAGACATTTGTGAGGCACTGCAGAGCTCTAAGGATCAGAACATGGTTCATCAAGCCGTTGTTGCAACAACACCAACACTTTGTCCTACTATCTTATCCACTCATACGCTGCTGCTCTCGGATGTGGGATATGATTCAATAAAGTCTAGCATCGCCTGCAGCTTTAGTTTCTTCATTGGAATGTTGATCAAAGCTTGGCAACGGCTCATTGCGGTAACCAATTAAGTAGCCACAATAAAAGCTTGGAGGTTGAGTCACTAAAATGGAGCGGGTTTTAGCCTTCGGGATGCAATCTAGCATTTCTCCTTTGAATATAAACTAGTTACCAGAAATTCTATCACATTGAGTCATCTTTAAGGCTCTCTGACCACTGTTGACCACTGTATAACAATTGAAATAATCATACAGCCATGTGGTTACATCCAGAGTGTGAAACTTGTGTGGAGCTAGTGTAAACCTGCTTTGTATTGAGAATAATTTACACCTACCAAGAATTCATAAAGGTGTTTAGGAGCTGTATTGAAAACAATCCTGGACAAAGTCACTTTACTGAAGACAAACAGAGTACGTAATTGGTTCAGATTAAATGAGCTGAAATCAATACTGCTCGGGTGACAGACAGACCAGAAAGTCGACATTGGATCAAAGACAAATCAATTCCAACCATTGGTTGTTGTATATGTAGTAGAAGTCCCGGTACTTACTAGATTCAACTCAATACACCGGTCTTGCACCACTGATAATACACATCCAAGAGGGTTTTTAGCCAATACGGCGTTTGATTAGACCTGAATCTTGGTTCAAACAAAGAGTATACTATAATTGGTCCTCAGTTTAATCCTTTTGACGATATAAATTGACAGGTGTTTCTCGACTAGGACCGAAGTTCCAAAATCATGTGCGCAGTGAGTCAGTAATGACAAAATTGGTGGCACCCTTGGGTGGCGCTGATTTTAATGTGTAAGTAGAGATATACACGCCAGCCAGATTACATTATATGGGCATTATTGGTGTTTGTGAGCTATTGGATTTAGAGCTGACACTTTGGTTCATCCGAGGAGAATTCGGTTAAAGGTGAATTAGTGTCGTTGCAGGAGCATTGAGAGAATCAGTCGAAACAGTTAAGAGAGGCGTACGTACCTAGGTGTATGAGTTTTCATCAACAGGATAGGTCAATTAAATGAATCATATGGTCATTTAGTTGTGTTTACAGCATTGCGAAGATGACGCGGGTGATGGCAGGACAAAATGGTTAGGCTGCTGATGATAGCAGAGTTTACCCCATCATGTTAGCACTACCAGTACCTATGCTCCCATTTCATATCAGATTTTGAAGTTGAAATGAATGGGATCAATTAGTGCCACTAAACTACAAATAGCGATCAATCGAAAGTTTGGTAAATGGTGTGTAAATGCATGTAGATGATAAGATTCCCCAATTACAAGTCAATTGGTTGAGTGTTTGTCTGCTGGTTGACCTCAGTTTCAGTCACGTTACACAGACTAGTTTCTTTTTCCCACCAAAAATAGTTCTCAAAGCAGTGACCTGACAGTCACACTGTGACTAAGTCTAACCTATGTCGGTGACTGAGTAAGTGGATAACTGAATAGTGAATAATAAGTAATATACCGTCCGGCTCCGACGCGTCAGACATGGAAGTTGGACGGAGTCAATGACCAACAGTCTAACTCTAAGAGCTGACAGACTCAGAGGTCATGATGTGACTGTGAGTTATTCTGTGGCTGACTGACAGTATCAGTATGCAATGCAGCCACCTAGACTCATCACAATAACTAAGTTCGTGAGTCATGCATATGATAGTAGCAGTAGTACTAGTACTACACATTTACGCACTACACACTTACTAGTACTAGTACTACTAGTACTAGTACTAGTCATTCGTTCATTCAATTCATTGACTGATGGAGTGTTGACTGTGGGTGAACTCAGAACTGTGTGAGTGATCAATGATCAGTCATCGAACGAGAAACACCTAGGCTTTATCGGTTCATCCGATGTTCGCTTTGTTGTATAGCCACTGATTCTCTTGGTGGTCATATAGTATACCTTCAATGCTAACGACGTGGTCTCTGATCTGATTCTGGAGACTCAAATCCGTGATTCCGTCAATCAAATCGTAAATCGCGTAGATGCTGGGGTGAACGCTCTCAAACCGCTGTATCTCTTGTCGGATCTCGTTAGAAACCATCATTGGAGATAATCCATAGCCTTGCAAAGGTCCGTGAAAACTCATGTTCAGTTGCCCAGCTATAATGTGTTAGGTTAAATCCATAAATGCATCCACATTATAACGTGATTCCAAATAAAGTACAGTGTTTGTGAATTAGTACATAGGCCAAAATGTATCAAACACAATTCCGGCGCAGTTTAGACTATTTTAAAGCAGGGGCGACTGTGCGGCCTCTATCACCGGAACCAGATAACGAAATTCATCCCATTTTACTAGGTCTCGGCCCAGGCAGCGGTGAAAGATAACCCATACTTCAACTCAACTCGTCAAGTAGAAGTAATCACACCGTTGGGCTCCTCCAATAAATACATATAGTCGGTCGTGTTTCTCCTGGCTGTAGCATTCTCAACCGCCTGAAACCATGGATGCTGCTGGGTTTGGTGCGTTTCAGCAGCAAATCAAACGAAACCAGAATGAATTACAAGACTACCTGAAAGATCTTGACTCGTGGAAGGACTCTATGGCTAAAAGGGAACAGAAGCTAAAATCGACGGCAGAACAAAGTGACAAAGTTAGTGAATTGAATTGGCTTGAGCGTTGACTCAAGTTTGACTCACACTCACAGTCACACTCACAGTCACTGACTGAGTCAGACTGAGAGTCACTGACTGATACTGACAGTGACTGACACTGACTGAGTGAGTCACTCACTCACTACTCAGCCCGGAGTCAAGGCTTGAGTTAACTAGTTGACTGAGTGACTCAGTGAGTGGGTGCAGTCAGCAGTGACTCAGTCACTGACTGAGTCAGTTAGTGACTGACTGACTCACTGAGTTCTCTTTGAGTTTGAATAGACTATAGAGTTTGACATTTTTAAAATTCTATTACTTATTAGTATTGCTATTAGTATTACTGTTTACGCATTTACTGTTAGTCAGTGTTACTCACTAGTCACTGTTGAGTGTTGTTAGACTTGGAGTTAGAAGTTGGACTAAATCTAACTGCGGAGTCTGGCTACAAGTATTAGCATAAGTCTTGCTTCTCAGTAACTTAGTAACTACTAACTTAACTAATAACATGTAAATTTCTTTCTGTTTCTCAGTCCGCCATTAGACTACTGTAGTTAGTTACTAACTAAGTAACTTACTAGTGACTGTCTCAAGTTAGTCAATAGGTCAGTGACTGAATTGACTCAATCTCAAGTCAAAGACTGTGTGTGTACTGACTTGAGACTGGACGAGCGCTCACTGGTCATTAGCACCCTCTATCTCATTCACGCTGAGTCTGTCTGAGTCGGACTCGTCCACAGTCACTGACTTATTCACTGTCTCAGGTTCAGTTTAGCACATTTCAATCTTCACTCAGTTAGACTCAGACATGCTCAAACCACACCCATGGTTAATTTTTTTAGACTTTACCCCCAGTACGTAATAGTTTATTCCGAAAGAAGAAGATCAAGAAAAAGAAACAGGGCGAAGGAAGTGCTGAAAAGAAGGGCGAAAGAAGTGCTGAAAAGACGAAGAGGATTCCAGGCTATGATTTCAGAGCTTGGGACAAGTATGATGTGGTGGGTACCTTATACTCCGTAGTCTATCTGTGTGCCTGCTTGGCATTTATGTAAATTAAATGATATTGATTGAAAGTGCCATGCTCTTCACAAATTGTCCGGATAAAGCGGACAATTTATTACACATGATAAGCTGATCTATAGGTTTATTGGAGTGTGAGGCCGCCTTATATTTTATAAAAATTAGGTTGTTTCATTTTCAAATCCTGTTTATTTGAATAAGGTTGGCTTCAAAAATTGCATTCAATTTTGCCGTAGTTGACCTTCACAAATCTTTGAAATTCCATACAACATGGGAACACTCAAAAATGGCATTATGAGTTGTCCTAATATGTGTTTTTTTGTTTGTGATGTCTTGGTAGTCTAGAAACTTCAGGATTGAAATAAACCCATTCAGGTCATGTAGCTGGATTATGTTTTACCCCCGGTAAGCCCATGATAAGGAATTTTATAATTGTAGGACGCGGCTTGTAATGAAGTAGAAGAGCGAAGCTCATCAAGTTATGAAGAAGAAACAGATGAAGAATGGGAAGAGGAGAAAATGAAACAACAGGCTATCTTTGAGAAGGATCAGGTGCTTACTAATGCCCTAGAGCATTCCAAGATCCTAACTGAAGGGCTGAATTACAATCTTGACAACTGTACACAAGACTTCCCCCCCTTCTGTGTCAGATAAAATCATTTAGCTCAACTGCTGAGTCTCAGGAAAATAGGGAAGTCAATGGCTCATTGCAACTTGTATCATTTTACTAGAGTCCATATTGCAGGGAGAATGGGAGAATATGCCTGACTGCTCTTTTATTTATAGGGCAATGCTTACTTCAAGAAACAAAAGTATGAGGAAGCTATAAATTCATACACTAATGGTATCCAGTGTGACCCTGCCAACGCCGTACTGTATGCCAACAGGGCAATGGCTCTGCTTAAAATAGACAGGTGGGTTCACCGTTTGGCGGTAGTAATGGTAGCTGATGAGTCACGAGTTCATAGATACCTCATTATGACATCAGCATCCAAAAGCCACTGTTACATTTGTGTCATTATGACCTCAGAGACACTGTACACTATCATTATCCTGCTACTGCTTCTGTTAAAGATCGAGAAATATTGATGACTGTGTATGCGATTTCATTTCTTGTATGGCCTCTCCATCATTGTGATGAGGCTAATGGGTTAGATACAGTATCAACACTTCACTTCATAGTGAGACTTGTTTTTGTTTTGAGCTAGGATTAGAGTGATGAGCGTATACTCGTGATGGGAGGCCATCATGATTTGAATCCAGGTTCTCACGGTTGCGACCCCTGCGTTCTACCTCTGGGCTGTCCCGCTAACAATTATTAGTATGACGTATTATCCAAACCCAGTATCTTTAATAGGTATGGGGCAGCTGAGAAAGATTGTACTGATGCTATTGTGCTCGATCCAACCTATATCAAGGCTTACATGAGAAGAGGCACAGCTAGACAAAAACTCGGTAAACTCGAACCAGGTCTTGAGGATTTTCGACAAACTCTGAAGTTAGAACCAGATAACAAGCTGGCCGCCAAAGAGGTGGCAAAACTAGAAAAAGTACGATGACGGACAACTTTTGTTCTTTTTAACTGAATGATAATAGATTAAATAACAGTTGACTACATGATGAAGTGTCCCACTTGCATCCATTTGGGAACGGCTCATTTCTATTGTAAACATCTTTTTACAGGACTTAGAAATTTCCCGGGAAGGAATTGTTCTACCCGTGAAGAAGAGCCATGCAGAACGTTCCAAGGTAAGACTTTTAAAGCACATCTGGTCCGGGTTTGAAGTAGCGAATCATTGAATGGTTTCCGTAGTTCTGTAGTTCATACTCAGTCAACTTAACACTAGCCTAGTGCTCTTGGCTATCATTTATTCAAGTAACTAGATGTAAACTTCTGCTGGTGGATACCCATAATCTCTGCACCCTGTGGTGAATTGTAGAAACTGTTGGTTCGGATTGATGTAGCCGAGATAGATGATGATCATATAAAAACAAGACTACAGGAAGCTGTTGCCAAGACAACCGCTAAACAAAGCGAAGAGAAGAAACGGGTTGTTGCCAAAGACAATGAAATGTTTTCAAAGTTCACCGATGTGGCTAAGTCCAATGAGGAACCTAAGGCTGAAACATCAGGTTCTAGCATCCTGTCTCCTGCTGACATCGGCAAACTCAATCTCACTGACAATCAAGAGAAGGAAACCATTTTAGAAACAAAGCTGAGTCCGAGATTATGTCCACCTGCTGATGATCCGGTTACGAGTCCTAGGCTGCCCACCAATTCGTATCAGTTCCAGAAAGACTGGAAGACAGTGAAGAATGATGCAGATAGAATATACCGTTATCTACAAGTAAGAGCCGAACTCATTGGACAGTTCATGGGAACAATCTGAGATGCGGGTTCAGGGATATTTTGTTGGGTCTAGCCATGTTCCCCGATGCAATGAGTCTGGCCTTCTTTTTTTTATAGAAAATTGAGCCAGCCAGCTATCCTAAACTATTTGGACAGTTCCTTGAAGCTGATGTTATGTCAAAGATGCTCCACATATTTTCCACTAGATTCTTGAGGTAAATAACACACCATATCACCGTCTACATAACATGCATCATATAGCCGAGGATAGAATGCCACTTCATTTCCTCCTGCAGTGCCAGCCAGCTAGCTCTTTATGTTTACAGAGATAATGCTGATATTACGGAACACATGTTTTGCCTTGGAGAGGTGAAGAGATTCACTATGACTGTGATGCTCATGTCATCTAAAGATAAATCCGGTAAGCGACTTGGCTCATTTTTATTGATACTGATTTGGAGCAGATTTGTGTAGTATTGATAATTACTGGTTATGTTCATTTTATGTAGACCTCTATCTGAGGTAAACTAAATCTAAAACCATCACCATATTTCTGAATTTCTTTGCAGTCGTAAAGGAGATATTAGGAAAGCTGTCAGGCATGGGAGCCAGTGTAGAATCAATTAATAGACTGTCTAAGCTTTATGAAGTGGCGTGATAATAAAATCAAGAGAGGTATGCCACATGGGCAATCTCAGCAATTTGATCTTATGAAGAATCCGTCTTTGCTTTTTTACTGTCCTCAATCAGATGAAGTTGAGTGAACTGTGACATCAATGTGTATTTAGATTTATCCTCCTCTGACAGAGGAGCGTTTCCTTCACGTAACATTATTATTGACTCCATACCAGCTTCCTCCGCCGCTGCCGCCTCTGTGAATGAACAATACAAACTTTACCAAAATTACCTATCACTGCCGATCACATTGTTATTTCTGATATGCGGAGTCTGGGGTGAAATCTGGACTAGGTCTTCATTTGAATATGATGCTCCTGAACAATAGGTGCGGTGCATCCGCGTGATCGGTTTTTTGAAGTGGATTTTCAAAATTTGCTAGACGGTTCAGGAGTGTGACCGAAAAGCACGATTTAAATAAACATCTCTCACTTTAGGTTGCGGTCTGCGACCGAAATCGCACAAACCGAATTTCACGGTTGAAAGTAGGCGTTAGCATGGTAGTTTGGGCAAATATCAAACTTGATTTCTACACAGGGATAACGAATCGCATTGAGTATTCAAGGTGTGATGTCGAATTCTCAAAAAAATTCTGAAAATTCAATAATTTCTCAGTAAGCAGCTACATGAGAATGGTTCGGTTTGATGATATGAGAACAGCAGTGAACGGTGTCAAGATATTTTAGCGCTAAATATTTAGACAGGATAAGACAACCCTGCTAGGGTAGGACTGGTCTGAGCACTTACCTTGTGGAATGTCCGTGATAAAAAGTATGTCTCCAGGCTTGTGTTGGAGCTCTTCAGCGATGCGTTTATATGACTGGCTTTCCCTCTTGCCACCTACTTTAGTA
>Ga0224501_10000575_pt1 | contig 29248 bp, 27 predicted proteins | sample SF_Oct11_sed_USG_4_FD_169105 | JGI IMG/M metagenome (GOLD analysis project Ga0224501, IMG submission 169105) | Sediment microbial communities from San Francisco Bay, California, United States - SF_Oct11_sed_USGS_8_1 | ecosystem: Environmental > Aquatic > Marine > Sediment | place: USA... | reverse complement strand
TCACTGTACAGACTCCCTTCGCCCCGTTGGTACACCAACGCTTCCTGTTTGATCAATTGCAGGACTTGCCCGTTCACACAAGAGCGCTCTTCCCGCGTCGACGGAAGAACGGCATTCGGACTCAGGATCTCATAGAATCCACGCCAGCCTGGAAGACCGGAGCTGTGGGTGAGTAATTGTTGGAGCGTGGCTGACCCAATAGCCGAATCCTCCAATTCCGGGAGAATCGACATAATGGGACCATCAAGCCGGCACCGGCCTCGTTGGACCAACAAGACAAGCGATGTGACGACGGCTAAGGGTTTCGTGAGGGATGCCAGGTCATAGATCGTGGTCTTTTCGACGACACTGCCGGACTGATCAGGAGAAAGACGGCCTGCAGGAACGAGCCACAATTGTTCCCCACCACGACGGACGGCAAGAACCGCACCAGGAAATACCCCCTCGACGACGGCGTGATCCATTGCCGACCGAAGTGATGACGGGATAGGCATGCTCGTGACCGGCTGCTGCAAAATTCGGAACCATCGCGAGAGGAGAAACGGGACCGGCCCTCATTCAATGTGTCGGACTCGACTCGTTCTGTATTTTGACTTCGGATGCCACGACATTATCCTGATACGCGTCGCTCGTTTCGACATCCAACATCCGCTCAAAGGTATGAAGCGTTGCTCGCATTCGTTCAACCATCAACAACCGTTGTTTTTGCAACAACGAGAGATCCCGTTGCGTATCGGCCAATTCGACCCTGGCCTGCCGAAATAATTCACCGGCTTTCAATTCCGCCTCTTTGACGATCAACTCCGCATCGCGTTGCGCACCGCGTTTGACGTCCTCCGCCAAAGACTGGGCCGACACCAATGTGTTCGACAAGGTCATTTCCGTCCGTTTCAACTCCGCGACCTGCTGTTCCAACGATGAAATCCGCTCCCGCAACCCCGCATTATCCCGATTGAGGGATTCGACCGTCTGTGCGACTTCCTCCAGAAAACGATTGACCTCTTCCTGATCATAGCCGCGGAGCTTGACCCGAAAAACCATTTGTTGAATATCAAGCGGTGTGAGTTTCATGGCGTCCCCCATCAATTCTATTAATTCATCCGCATCGCAAAGTCTTTAAGCGACTGCACCACCGCGATCTGCATAAACGAAATCGCCACAATCGCAATGAGCGGCGACAAATCTATCCCCATCCGCCAGCTCAATCTGCGACGAATCGGTGACAACACGGGTTCCGTTACCCGGTCAAGGAACTGCACGATCGGGTTCCATGGATCGGGATTGACCCACGAGATCAACGCACGGGCAATAATCACCCACATATACAGCGACAATGCATAATCAAGCACCGTCGCAATTCCCAAGAGTACATTGCCGACCACAAACATCAGCCCCCTAACTCCTGCGACCGTTTCGTCGCCGCTTCAACCGCATCAATAATCGTCGCCCGCAAGCCCCCCTGCTCCAATCGGTGCAACCCGGCAATCGTCGTACCTCCCGGAGAAGTCACTCGATCTTTGAGACTGGCAGGATGCTGCCCGGTTTCCATCACCATACGTGCCGCACCCGACACAGTCTGGGCTGCAAGCAGCGTGGCGATATCCCGAGACAAACCCATTTTGACTCCACCGTCGATGAGTGCCTCAATCGCAAGAAATACATAGGCCGGTCCGCTTCCGCTCAGGCCGGTCACGGCATCCATGAGTCGTTCCTCCACCGAAACCACCCTACCGACAACTCCAAAGATCTGCCTCACGTCGGCAATATCCTGTGCTCCGACATCGGGGCCGACGGCCAATACCGTCATGCCTGCCTGCACCAATGCAGGTGTATTAGGCATGGCGCGTACGATGCGCGTCCGTCGATCACAAAGCCCCTCAATCCGACTGATCTGAACTCCCGCGGCGATCGACACGACAAGATCCTCGGTCAATTCACCGGCAATCTCCTTCAGCACCTCTCCGATCATATGCGGCTTGACAGCCAGCACCACACAATCTCCCCATGCGGCAACCGCTCGGTTCGATTCGCTGACCTGAATCCCGAATCGACCTGTCAGGTGTTCGCGTCGGCCGGCGTCCGGATCAGCGGCTTGGATGCTGCCGGCCGGGCAAAGATTGGCGGAGAGCATCCCGCCGATCAGCGCTTCGGCCATCTGACCGCCGCCGATAAACGCCACTTTCCGTCCGAACGATGCGCTAGACATCCCGCGCTCCGAATATCGCAGAACCCACTCGCACGAATGTCGCTCCTTCTTGAATCGCGACCATGTAATCGTTCGACATGCCCATCGACAATTCGTCCATCGTGACGCCGGCAATCTTTTGCGCGGCGATAGATTCGGCCAACTCCCGAAGTCGCCGAAAATATCCCCTGACGGACTCCGCTTCATCAGCCGGAGGAGGGATCGTCATGAGTCCCTTTACACGAATATGTGGGAGCGCTGCCATGGTCGGCACGACGGACTTGAGGTCTTCCGGCTGAAATCCGGCTTTTGTCGGCTCACCACCGATATTCACTTCCAACAAAATATCCTGTAGGCAACCGGCCTCCATAGCCCGTCGATCAATTTCTTGCGCAAGTTCCAGGCTATCGACCGAATGAATCATGTCAAATACGCCGACGACCGAGCGAACCTTTCTCCGCTGAAGCTGCCCGATAAAATGCCACCGGACCGGCTCCTCCTTCAACGCTGTCACTTTGGGTAACGCTTCCTGCACACGGTTTTCCCCCAAGATCGACAGACCTGCACCGATACCAATCCGGATGCGATCGACGGCCACGGTTTTCGTCGCAGCCACCAGCCTCACACTGTCAGGCTGCCGACCGCATTCCTCCGCCGCCGTACGAATAGTCGACAGCACCGACTGAACGCGTTCCGCTATGGTCTCTGTGTGTGGCAACTCCATCGTCCTCACGGAACCTCGATCATTCCCGTAGTCCCCGGAACCAGACCGGTCGTATTGTAACGAAAGGGTCATGCAATTGGCAGAGGAGCAGTCCCTTTTCATGAACGCCTATGTGGACAGACCGATCGCGCTGACCATTGTCCCCATCACTCGTCCTTCCCGGCGATAGGAGAAAAACAAGTCTCCATGACAAATCGTACAAAGATTGACGGATGTAATGGAATCCGGACGGGCCCCGGCAGTCCGCGCCTGCTCCCTGACCAGTGCTTTTAAGTCCAGATGTCTCTTTCCCCCCCTCTGTTTTCGTACGACCAGATCACCGACGTCGGGACAGGCTTGATGCAATGTGTCCAAAACCGGCTCATCCACCTCATAACAGCATGCTCCCGCAGACGGACCGATACTCACACGAAGATGATTCGGATCGGAGCCGAACCGTGTCTTCATCACGGCAATCGTTTTATTGATAATGCCCGCCACCGCTCCGCGCCATCCGGCATGGACCGCAGCAACAACGTGCCGTTTGGAATCGTGCATCAAGACGGGAACACAATCGGCTGTCCTCACCGCCACCATCACATCCGGTTGATCGGTCACCAATGCGTCCCAGCCATCCACGAACCGATCGGATGGCGTCAGTGCACGATCGACAATGAGCGCGTCCGTCCCATGCACCTGTTTCACGGCGAGCAGCCATGATGGATACGGCTCACGATCGCTTCTCCCGGCAGACGACGGCACGCCGATTTCCAAGTTCAGGCTTGCCGAATGTTGGCGCGTCCCGAAAAAATGGCGCACAGGGCTCCGCCCTGACGCGAATGCCGGGACGGTAATGATCGGTGCGTTTTCCACAAATCCACCTCTTCGGTACAAGAACGTGCAGGATAACGACTGCGTTAGTCTGCCTGTTTCCGGAGAAACGTCGGCACATCCCATTCATCTTCCGCAGCGAGAGCGGCCCGGTCCATAGACTCACGGGCATCATTCATGCGCCGAAGAAACGTCGGACGGTCCAGATCCTTCATCGATCGGTCGCTCGGAAGAGCCGCTCCGACTCCGGCCAGCAGCGGTGGCGTCGGTTTTGCCGCAGACCGTGTCCCGAAGCGATCTTCTCCGCCCGGCGGCACCGCCGTATCGGTTACCGGCTCAAATCCTGTGGCGATCACGGTAATGATCAGATCTTCTCCCATATCAGGGTTGATCACTTGCCCCACGATAATGTTGGCTTCCCCATCGGCGGTTTGCTGAACAATGGAGGCAGCTTCCTCAATTTCATGAAGCGACATACTGGGTCCCCCGGTGATGTTCAGCAAGACACCTCGTGCGCCCTCCACACTGCCCTCTTCCAACAGCGGGCTGCAAATCGCCTTTTGGGCCGCTTCGATCGCCCGGTTCGGCCCGCGTGACACGCCCATACCCATGACGGCTCTTCCCGTATGTGACATCACGGTTCGCACATCGGCAAAATCTACGTTGATGTGCCCTGTCGTCGTGATGACATCGGCAATGCCTTGAATGGCCTGCCGCAACACATCGTCGGCAACCTTGAACGCATCGAGAAGAGGAGTGGATTTGTCCACAATGCCTAACAATCGCTGGTTCGGAATGACGAGCAGGGTATCGACCTGACGACGAAGTTCACGAATGCCTTCTTCCGCATGTTTGTTCCGCCGCTGTCCTTCATATTGAAACGGTTTGGTCACCACGCCGACCGTCAGAATGCCCATTTCACGGGCGATACTGGCCACGATCGGAGCCGCTCCCGTTCCGGTCCCGCCTCCCATTCCTGCCGTGACGAACACCATATCCGCGCCCTCGAGACACTCACGGATATGATCTTTACTTTCCAGCGCCGCTTCTTTGCCGACTTCCGGCTTCGCGCCCGCACCCAGGCCGCGGGTCCGCTCCGGTCCCAACTGAATCTTGAAGGGGGCCAGCGATCGATCAAGCGCCTGGAGATCCGTGTTGCTTGCGATAAAATCAACCCGTGCCAACCCGGCAGTGATCATGGTGTTGACCGCGTTGCATCCGGCGCCTCCGATTCCAATAACCTTGATCCGAACCGGCGACAACACATCCTCCTGGAATGAAAACATTTGGACACCTCCTCACCTTCCCCACGCGCGGCAACGCCTTTTCGACACGAGGGTTCCTGGTTAAAACACTTCCAATACCCGTTTTGTCCACCCGATCATCTTCGACCAGGCCCCTCCATGGCGCAGGCCGGCCGTTTCCAATTCTTCGTTGTGTCGCCGTGCATGCAGCAACAAGCCCACTCCCGTCGCATGTCCCGGATGGCTGACGATGTCTCTGAGCCCTCCGACACCGGAAGGAGTACCGCGACGAGCGGGCAAGTTGAGCACACGTTCAGCCGCATCCGGCATGCCTTCCAGCAATGAGGTCCCTCCGGTAATTACCACTCCGGCACCCAACATCCCTTCATACCCGGATCGCACGATCTCCCTCCGCACAAGATCAAACATTTCTTCGACCCGTGGTTCGAGGATCTCGGCAATATCTCGGCGTGAAAACATCCTCGCCGGACGATCTCCGACCGATGGAACCTCGACGATCTGATGGCTCGTCACCAATTCTGTTCTCGCCGTACCATACTGTGTTTTGATCCGTTCCGCTTCCGTTTGTGACGTAAGAAGTCCGATCGCCAAATCCTTGGTAAGATTCTGTCCTCCGATGGGCAAGACAGCCGAATGCCGGATACTGCCGTCGAGGAAAACGGCCAGGTCCGTGGTGCCGCCTCCCAAATCCACCATGGCCACCCCCAACTCACGCTCTTCCTGGCTCAAGACCGCTTCGCTCGAAGCTAACGGCTGCAGAATGATATCCACGACATCAAGTCCGGCACGATTGACGCTCTTAATAATGTTTTGTGCGGACGTAACGGCTCCGGTAATGACATGCACATTGACTTCAAGGCGGTTGCCCGACAGCCCCAACGGCTCACGCACACCTTCCTGGCCATCCACCATGTATTCCCTGGGGAGCACATGAAGAATCCGTCGTTCTTGCGGAATGATCGCCAATGTACGGGCGCTTTCTATCGCTCGATGAATATCTTCCCGTGTGACTTCGGCGCGTTTGAGCGCCACCACTCCCTTACAGTTTTCCGCTGAAATATGACTACCCGCGATTCCTGTATAGACCGAATTGATTTGCACCGCGGCCATCAACTCCGCTTCTTCCACGGCCTTTTTGATCGATTCAACGGTACTCTCAATGTCGACGACAACCCCCTTACGCAATCCGCGCGAAGGGCTCGCCCCTACGCCGATGACACTCAAGGTTCCGGTATCCGTGACCTCGGCCACAATCGCGCAAATTTTGGTCGTTCCGATATCAAGCCCGACAAGGATTTGATCCCGCTTCGGCATCGCGATCACCCCCTTTCCCTTACCACGACCCTATTTTCGTACCTGAGATCCACCGCGTTCACGCCGTCGGCGGCACCGTCAAAATCCAATGTTTTCACCGCCGGCTTGATTTGTTGGAATCGGTCCCACTGGGCACCCACGGCCCCTTCACCGAAGTAGAACCGAACACCACGGACGAATGCGACGAGATTGTCAGGATTCTCCGCATCGACCTGCAATCTCCCTTCATAGGTCTGCCCGACAAGCTTGGCTAACTCGATTCCGGACACCACCACCTGCCGCACGGTCTCTTCGCCCCGTAACAATCCTTTGGGATCCACTCCGGTCACGAGAGGCAGTGAGATATCGTCCTTTTGCGCAAGGGAAGCGAGGACATACCCCTCTCCATCACTGAGAAAATTCTGAGAACCAGCCCGTACGACGGCCATGGGTTTTCGTTCGATCACTGAAACATGCAATTCATGAAACGGCACTCGAGATACCGTCGCTTCCTTGATCCACGGATGAGTCTCCACTCGTGCCTTGATCCCCGATAGCACGACATGGTGGAGCGGGGTTCCAGGCTTCAGCCTGATGAGATCGACCACTTCCTGCTTGTCGATTCGGTAGATGCCTTCCACGGTGACCTTTTGAATTTCCAACACCTGCCTCAGAAACGGCCCTGAATATTGTGTGCCCATGACGACGGCCCACCCGATCACTGCCGCCCCCACGACCAATCCGCTTCGGCGTAGAAAGACCGCACGCGTTGCAGCAGTCCTCACTCGCTTGGTCTCCGCATATCGATTCGCCATTTCGCCTGCGCGTGTCCCTTTCCACTGATTCCTTCTAGGCCCTTCAGCGCGCGCACGACGACGCGTTCGAAACCAACCCACTATGCCGACTTCCTTTCTCGGTTTAAGACATGCCGACGTGTTCTCTTCAGCGCCGACCGCAAAATCCGTTCGACCAACCGGTCGTACGTGATTCCGGCTTCCGCAGCAGCCATCGGCAACAGACTCGTTTCCGTCATTCCAGGTACGGTATTGATCTCAAGAACGTACGGTCGGCCCTTCGGCGTAATCCGAAAATCGACACGTGCTGCGCCTTCACATGCCAACGCAGAAAATGTCCGGACCGCCAAGTCTTCAATTCGTTTCGAAACCGTAACCGGTAAAGGCGCCGGACAAAGATAGCGTGTCTGACCTTTTTGGTACTTGGCGGCAAAGTCATAAAACCCTTCGGGAGCGACGATTTCGACGGCCGGCAAGACCTTGGGCGACCCGCCTGCACTACCAAGTACGCCAACCGTCACTTCATGGCCAGGGATAAAGGCTTCTACCATGGCTTCGGAATCGTACCGATGAGCCAAGGCCAACGCCGCCTTCCAGTGACTGGCTTGCCTCACAATCGTCACACCGATCGTCGAGCCCTGTGAGACCGGCTTAACAATGACCGGCAACTTCAGTCCGGCCTCTTTCAGTACGGCACCCAATGACGGCACATTTCCACGATGCACAACCGATCCAGGTGGGACAGGAATATCCTCCGCAGCCAGGACGACCTTGGTCACGGCCTTGTGCATACTCACCGCGCTTGAACGAACACCGGATCCCGTGTACGGAATGCCGATCGTGTCGAGAAACCCTTGGATGGTCCCGTCTTCTCCGCCTGGCCCATGCAGCGCCAGAAATGCGACCTCGACCTTTCGTCACGTTAACTCTTGAGGCAACCGCTCGTCGACATCGATCGCGACCGCATCGTATCCAAGACGAACCAACGCCGCATGAGCGGCATGTCCGGTTCTGAGCGAGATCTCCCGTTCAGAGGATGAACCTCCCATCAGCACTCCCACCCTCGCGTCTGTTAACCGCTCTGCTCGTCCCATAGTCATCTCAGCCCATCCGTCGTCAGCAGCCCACTGTCCTCTCCGCCATAGTCACCGTTCACTCCTCACCCTTCACCCCTTACTCGAATCGTTAGGCTTGACCGACCAGCTTCAGCTCCAACTCCAACTTGACGCCGGTTTGGCGATACACGCGTCCTTTGACCTTTCTGATAAGTGCCAAGACATCCTTGGCGCTGGCATCACCCCGGTTGACGATAAAGTTGGCATGTCTCTCGGACACCTCAGCATCGCCGACTCTGACGCCTTTGAGCCCCACGGCTTCCACCACCCTGCCTGCCGAATCATTCGGCGGATTCTTGAAGACACAACCCGCACTCGGCAACGTCAGGGGCTGCGTATCGCGGCGGTATCGCAAATAGTCCTTGACCACCTTTTCAAGTTCGGCTCGCACGCCGGGTTTTAACTGCAACCACACTCCTGCCACGACACCGGAGGGGAGTATCGCCTGCCGATAGCTGAAGTCGATATCGTGCGCCGGACAATCAATCAGTGCACCGGTTGGTGTGACGATACGAACCGCCTTCACCGAGTCCTTCATTTCTCCGAGTCTGGTACCGGCATTCATCACCACACACCCCGAGACTGTTCCGGGAATCCCGGCCGCCCATTCCAAACCTGCGAGCGATCGTCGAATGGCATAACCGATCAAGGTCGGCATCCCCACTCCACCTTCCGCATAGAGTACCGATCCCTCCTCTGCTTTGATCGCACGCAATTTTGCAAGACTGACCACGACGCCTCGGATCCCCTTATCCCGCACGAGAAGATTGGTGCCGCCGAGCACAAAGACCGACACCTTCCGTGCGTGCGTTTGAGCGAGCAGACGCATAAGACTCTCCACATCGTCGGGTTCGACCAATACATCAGCCGGCCCCCCGATCCGAAACGACGTGTATTCTTTAAGGGGCGCATGAAACCTGACCACCCCTTTGATGTCGGCCACTGCCGCATGCAATCGCTCTTGCCGATACGTTCCTCGCCCCACTGCGACATCCTTCTCCCCTCGCCTCACCATCGTTACGATGCGGCTTCAAGCCGAGCTACAATGCCTTCTCCGGCTTTCCAAATATCGCCCGCGCCAAGTGTGATGACGAGGTCACCCGGTCTCAGATGAGGCATCACCTGGTCCGGCATCGTCTCCTTTCGCTCGACGAACGTGACCGACGGATGGCCGGCTGATGCAATCGATTCAGCGAGTGCCGCGCCTGACACACCCGGTATCGGCGTCTCTCCGGCTGCATAGATGTCGGTCATAAACAGGAGATCCGCTTGCGCAAACGCACCCGGGAACTCCTTAAAGCAATCCCGTGTACGACTGTACCGATGCGGCTGAAAGAGTACGACTAACCGCCGGTCCCATCCCTGCTTCGCCGCCGCCAGCGTGGCGCGAATTTCCGTCGGGTGATGGCCGTAGTCATCGACAACCATGATGTCGCCGACTTCTCCGCGAAGATGGAATCGGCGTTCGACTCCGGTATAGGCGGCCAACCCCTTCCGAATCAGATCAATCGGGACCTCTAATTCGACACCGATCGCTATGGCCGCCAATGCATTCGAGACATTGTGAATACCCGGCACCGCCAGCCTGAAGGGGCCGAGGTTTTTCCCCTTTACCTGCGCACGAAACTCCGCTCCCCATTCCCGTAGACTGATATCCGTTGCCTTAAAATCCGGCGTGATCCCGTTTCGGTCGTGAAGCCCATACGTTTGGTACCGTTTGACGATCCGGGGGAAGAGTGCGCCGAGGCGCTCGTCGTCGGCGCACAAGACAGCCAATCCGTAAAACGGGATCTTGTTGATAAATTCCACAAAGCATTCGTTAATCCGCTCCATCGACCCATAGTGATCAAGATGCTCGCGATCGAGATTCGTCACGGCGACGATAGTCGGCGAAAGACGCAGGAACGAGCCGTCGCTCTCATCCGCCTCCGCCACCAACAAATCACTCCGCCCGAGCCGTGCATGACTTCCCAACGCATTGACTTTCCCGCCGATGACCATCGTGGGATCAAGTCCCCCTTGTGCCAACACATTCGCCACCATCGAGGTCGTCGTGGTTTTCCCATGAGCCCCGGCGATCGCGACGCCGAATTTGAGACGCATGAGCTCTGCAAGCATCTCGGCCCGAGGAATCACCGGAATCTGCTTGGCTTTTGCGGCCATCACTTCGGGATTGCCCGTCGACACCGCGGACGAGATCACCACGACCTGAGCCTCACCCACATTGGACTCCTGATGACCGATGAACACCTTTCCACCGAGTTCCTCAAGACGTCTGGTCGTCTCCGTCCGGTGCAAATCAGAGCCGGTAACGGTGTACCCCATCGTCAGCAACACTTCGGCGATGCCGCTCATGCCAGAACCGCCTATCCCGACAAGATGAATCTGCTGAGTCTTGCGAAACATCGTCATACGCCTCACCCCTTGCAATCCGACTGATCCTCGCGAACCGACTGCTCTCGTCCCGGCGACAGTCGCTTCACTTCGCTCCAATAGGCCCGTTGCTCTCATACCTTCCCCCTATGAGCGCGTAACATTCCTGGACGATCTCCTCGGCGGCATCGACTCGCCTCATCGCGCGGCTCTTCGCGCTCATGGCTCGAAGGCGATCCGGGTTCAGGAGAATGCCGCTGATCAGTTCGTTCAGTCGAGAACCGGTCAGCTCCCCTTGCGGGAGGACGGTCGCCCCGCCGGCCTCTTCCATGGCACGCGCATTTTTCATTTGATGGTCATAAATTGCCGTCGGCAGCGGGATCAGAATAGCCGGTTTCCCGCAGGCCGTGAGTTCAGCAATGGTCATGGCTCCGGCACGCGCCACGATAAGATCGGCCGCACGTAACGCCTTCGGCATGTCATACAGAAACGGCGTCACGTCGGCACGAACGCCCAATTGCTCATAGGTCCCGCGTACATGCTGATAATCCGACTCGCCTGTCTGATGTGTGATGTTCAACTTTGGGACGAGTTCGACAAGGGCCTTCAGGCCATCCAGAACCGCACGATTTATGGCCTGTGCCCCTTGGCTCCCGCCGAAAATCAACAAGCGAAGACCGTCGGGGTTCGGTTGCGTTTCATGCCGTTCCATATCCGTCAAAAACTCCCGCCGGATCGGTGTACCAACCACTCGTATTCTGTTGCGATCAAACGAACCTGCCGCCGATTCAAATGCGAGAAAAATCCGTTGAACAAACGGAGCCACGACTTTGTTGGCCATGCCGGGATGGGCGTTGGGCTCCAAGATCACCCGTGCCACGCCCTTCAATGCCGCGGCAACCACCATCGTGGGACTGGTATAGCCGCCTACCCCGATCACGATATCCGCCTGTCGCTGTCGTAGAATCTCCATCGACTGACGAAGGGCGATCGGGACAGAAAGCACTCCGCGTATGACGTCAAGCAATCCCTTTCCCATAACGGGTTTTGCTGAAATGAACTCCAACTCAAACCCCTCATGAGCAAGCACCTTCGACTCAATCCCCCTTCTGGTTCCGACAAAGAGGATTTTGACGGAGGGATCACGACGCAGAAACTCTCGCGCCAACGCTACGGCCGGGTAGAGATGCCCCCCGGTCCCCCCTGCAGCAATGACCACCGTCATCGTCGACCAACCCCTCCGGCATTTCGCCCCGTTTCTTCTCGACCAGCCTGTCGATCCCGTGAAATGCTGAGCAAAATTCCCACGCCGAGCATACAGACCACCAGGGAAGAACCGCCGTAACTCACAAACGGCAGCGTCAATCCCTTGGTCGGCAAAAGACCTGTTACGACACAGGCATTGATCAATGCTTGTGTCCCGATCAGCAGCGTAATTCCCATGCCGAGAAAACGGCCAAACGGCATCCGCGCCCGCGCAGAAATCTGAAACCCCCTGACGACGAAGATGCCGAAGAGGAGAATAACCACCGCCGTTCCCACCAATCCGAGCTCCTCTCCGACGAGTGCCAATACAAAGTCGGTATGCGCCTCCGGCAGGAAGAACAGTTTTTGTTTGCCCTCTCCCAACCCCACACCGAAGAGCCCTCCGCTGCCGAAGGCCAAAAATGATTGGGTGATCTGAAACCCCGTGTCCGATGCGTCCTTCCAGGGATCCAGAAAGGTCATCAAGCGATCTCGCCGATAACTCCTGCCGAGGGCGAGCGCCAACACCGCGGGCACTGCGCATAATCCCAACGACAGAAGGTGGGATAGGCGTGCCCCCCCCAGAAACAACATGCCGATCGTCACTGATCCCATAACCACGACGGTCCCCAAATCGGGCTCCAGAAGAACCAGACCGCTGAGCACTCCGACCACGCACAAGGCCGGCACCAGGCCGCTCCAAAAGTCGGTCAGTCGCTCCTCTTTCCTTGCCAAATACGCTGCAAGGTAGATGACGGCAACAAGTTTCGCGATTTCTGCCGGTTGGACTGCAAACGGCCCCAGACTCAGCCACCGCCTGGCGCCCTTTGCCGCAACGCCGATCGACGGAATCAGCACCATCGCCAAAAGAGTCACCGTCAGACCGAGGAGAGGAAGCCAGAGTCGTTTCCACCAGATATAGTCGATCCGCGACGCGACATGCATCAACAGGAAACCGAACGTCATCCAGGCGAGCTGCCTCTTGAGAAAATATCCTGAGTCCTGGAATCGATTGGTCGCCACAACAGCGCTGGCGCTGAACACCATCACCAGACCGACAAGCGTCAAGGCGATCATGATCATCAGCAGCGTGTGATCCATGGTCACCCGCCCTGTTGCACGTGGGCCGGGCGCAGTCCACGGCAGCGTCAGCGTCCCTGCATTTCTCTGTGGCATCGTTCAGCGTCAATTCCCCTCTGCCCCTCCGGCGCTTACGCCGACAAGGATTGCACCAAGGCCTTAAATTGGTGTCCTCGATCCTGATAATCTGCAAACATGTCGAAACTGGCACAAGCCGGTGACAGCAAGACCACGTCCCCGGCCACGGCTCCTGCGGCTGCGATATCGACCGCCTCGCGGAGAGTGGACGCCCGATCGGTCGATTCATCACGTTGCACCGCCCTTGCAATGAGCGGCGCCGCTTCTCCGATCAACACCAATCGCCGGACCCGCTGACGAATGGCCGGGGCCAACCTGGCGAAGTCCCCCCCCTTGTCACGTCCGCCTGCGATAAGCCAAATCGGGTGATCGATACTCTCCAATGCCCTCAGTGTGGCATCCACATTCGTCCCTTTTGAATCATTGACGAACCGGACACCCCGCCTCTCTCGCACGACTTCCAACGCATGCTCCAAACCGGGGAACTCTCTGAGCACGGCTTGAATCACGGCGATCGGACAGCCGCATAATTGTGCATAGGTCGCCGCCGCCATCGCATTTTCCACGTTGTGATGCCCTATAATTTTCATGTCACTACGCCGACAAACCTCTTCGATTTGTCCGGGGGTCCTCAACATGATGCGCTCGCCGTCAAGATAGGCGCCTCCCGAAATATCAGACGGCAGCATCCGCGTCCGTGTGAATCCCAGGACATGAGCCTTCACACTTCGCCTCATGGCATCGACGGTCGGATCATCCAAGTTAAACAGCGCATAGTCGGACGGACCCTGGTTCTCGAATATTCTCTGTTTTGTCGCGATATACTCATCGATCGAGTCATATCTGTCCTGATGGTCCATCGTCACATTCAGAAGGCCGGCAATCCATGGATGAAATCGTTCGACTGTTTCCAGTTGAAAACTTGAGACTTCCACGACGACCGCATCGAACGGATCGTCCGATCCCACCTTTGATGCCTGGAGAACCTGTCTTGCCGCCTCACTCAGTGCCGTCCCCAAATTCCCACCCACAAATACTCGTTTCCCGCTTTTTTGCAGCATCTTGCCTATCAAGGTCACGGTCGTACTTTTCCCGTTCGTCCCCGTCACGGCAAGAATCGGTGCGGTAAAAAATCGTGACGCCAACTCCAATTCACTCAATACCTTGCCTCCCCGCCGACGAACACGCTCCAGCGACTCCATGCGATAGGGAACCCCGGGACTGATGACGACAAGATCGGCATGATCACATGCCGATTCATACCCCCGGCCCAACGTCAGAGTCACTGCGGACCGGTTAAGCTGCTCAATGGCAGGCCCTAACTCCCCTTTATCCTTTTGATCGGCTACCGTCACCCTTGCACCGGCTTCTTGCAAGAGATGCGCAGCGGCAATACCACTCCTGGCGAGCCCCACGACAGTGGCGTTCACCCCGGCCAGCTCTTCCATCATGGTACGCACCGCCACTCCGTCACCGTAATTTGAGTGTACTCAAACTCAACAGCGCCAGAAGAATGGCGATGATCCACAACCGCACGACCACTTTGGGTTCTTCCCACCCCTTCATCTCAAAATGATGATGAATGGGTGCCATCAGGAAGATCCGCTTCCCGCGTGATTTGAAGGATAAGACTTGGAAAATGACCGATACGGCTTCAATGACGAAGACACCGCCGACCAGCAGTAACAACAATTCATGTTTGCTGATCACCGCCACTGTGCCGAGTGCGGCACCGAGCGGCAACGACCCGACATCCCCCATAAACACGGAAGCCGGATACGTGTTGTACCAAAGGAAGCCCAAACTCGATCCCAAAATCGACGCAGTAAATACCGCCAACTCTCCCGCCCCTTCGATATGGGGGATCAATAAATATTCCGACATCAACCGATGTCCCGTCACGTACGCCACCACGGTATAGGCTAATGCCGAAATCATGACCGGCCCGACCGCCAATCCGTCGAGACCGTCCGTTAAATTCACGGCATTGGAACTACCGACGATCACAAGTATGGCGAAGACGATATAAAACCACCCTAAGTCAGGCGTGAAATTTTTGAAGAACGGCATACTGAGCTTGGTGCTGTACTCAGGCAAATAGTACAAGGTCACTGCAATGGCCAAAGCCACACACACCTGCGCGGTAAACTTCTGTGTTGCCGATAGCCCCTTTGATCGGGCCTTCACGAATTTGAGATAGTCATCCGCAAATCCGATAACGAAGAACCCTAATGTCGCCGCCAACACCAGCCAAATGATCGGGCGTGAGATGTCCGCCCAGAGCAGTGTCGACAAGGTGACCGCGAAAATGATCAAAATCCCACCCATCGTAGGCGTCCCGCTTTTGGCAAGATGCCGTTTTGGTCCGTCATCGCGCACTTGCTGCCCCAGCTTGATTTGTTGCAACTTCTTGATCACAAACGGAGCCAGAATAAATGCGATGAGAAATGCCGTCACCGCGGCATAGATAATGCGAAAGCTCTGGTACCGAAACACATTGAGAAAGGAAAATTCCGTATGAAACGGATACAGCCAGTTATACAGCATGATTCAATGGCGCCTCTGCAAATCAGTGGTTCTTGCAACAAACCTCGCAGGCTTCTACGAAGCCTTTTGTGTCGCCCGTCTGGCTCCGTGAATCGCCTGGGCGACCTGTTCCAATTTCATTCCACGCGATGCCTTGACCAAGATCACATCCCCCGACTTCATCACCGCTTTGACGGCTTCAGTGGCGGCGGCGGCATCCTGCGCCAAGACGATCCTTGCCCGGTCGATCCCGGCCCGTTCCGCTCCTTTCGCCAAACTCCGCCCTAAGACACCGCACGCGATGAGACGGTCGATCCCCTGTTGTGCCACGAATTCGCCCACATCCTCATGCATGGGAACGGCGTCGGTCCCAAGTTCCAGCATATCTCCCAATACCGCAATGGTCTGTCGTCCGGCCCCTCGCTGAACCAACAATCGGATCGCGGCCTTCATTGAGGCAGGGTTGGCGTTGTAACAGTCATTGATCACCGTCACTCCTTGACTCACAAAGACTTGTGACCGCATCGCCGCCGGCCTGAACGAAGAAAGACCCTGAGCGATCACGGCGCCCGGCAGGCCAAGTACGGATCCTACCGCTGCCGCTGCCAGTGCGTTCGTGACGTTATGTTCCCCTTGAACCTGTATTCTGACAATCGTGTGCCGAACCTTCCCGGGAAGCCTCAGACGAAAGATTGTCCCGTTGCGTCCGTCCGATTTGATATCTGTGGCTTGCACATCGGCTTTCGAGGACAGCCCGAACGAGATCAACCGACAGGCGGCTCTCGATGCCAGATAGTCGTAGTAGGGATCATCGGCATTCAGCACCGCCGTCCCCTCGGAGGAGAACCAGTCCAACAATTCCGCTTTTGCTTGTGCAGACCCTTCCATACTGCCGAAGAATTCCAGATGATCCGGGCCGATATTCGTGATGACTCCGATCGTCGGCCGGGCCATTTCACAGAGTCTGGTCGTCTGCCCCACCCGATCGACACCCATCTCAATGATCGCCCCTTCATGTCTTCCGGTCAGGCGAAAAAGGGTCTGCGGGACTCCGATTCGGTTATTCAAATTCCCTTCCGTTTTCAGCACCGTCCACCGCCGGGCCATCACACCGGCCACCATCTCTTTCGTGGTCGTTTTTCCGTTACTCCCGGTCACCGCGACGACCGGAATCGCAAACCGGTTTCGATGATGGGTCGCCAACTGTTGGTATGCGAATAACGGATCGCGAACGCCAAGAATGAACGGAGCGGTTCGCTTCGCGACCCGCTTCTGCATCGTGTTCAGGCCGAAAGCTGCAGGGTCAAACGAGTCCTGCACGATTGCGCCGACGGCTCCATGGGACAACGCCGTGCCGACAAAGTCATGTCCGTTAAAGCGCTCTCCGACAAGCGCAACAAAGAGATCACCCGAACGAATGCTACGACTGTCGAGGTTGATTCGACGGATGGGCTGTTTATCCCATGCGGTCTTTTCCCCGATCAGCACGTTAGCGCTGATGACTTCTTTGACTTCTTCCACCGTAAACAGCGGCATCCCCGTCCTTCTCGCTACTTCCGTCGTCCACAATCCTCGCTAGCTGCAAGTTCCGAGCCGTTCAATTTCTTCACGTGCGACTTCACGATCATCAAAATGCACCTTCGTGGTCCCGATAATCTGGTAATCCTCATGGCCTTTACCGGCGATCAACACCATATCGCCTGCGCGAGCCTCTCGGATCGCTGTAGCAATAGCTTCCCGCCGATCAGGTACTTTCTGATATTCGACGTGGGACCGACCCTTCATGGCCTCGATCACACCGACTTCGACTTCCTGAAGAATCGCGAGTGGGTCCTCGGTCCGTGGATTATCTGACGTCAAAATTACGACATCACTGTATTGGACGGCTGCCGCCCCCATTTTCGGTCGTTTCCCTCGATCACGATCACCCCCGCAGCCGAAGACCGTAATAATGCGCCCGGTCTTTACTGCCTGGGCGGCCATCAACAAGCGAACTACGGCATCTTCGGTATGAGCATAATCCACGACGACGGTAAACTTCTGTCCCGCCGTTACACGCTCGAACCGACCGGGCACATTGGTCAGTTGCGCAACGGCATCACGTACGTGATCAGGCGACGCTCCCTCATGAAGTGCCACACCGATCGCAGCCAAAAGGTTATAGACGTTATGCTCTCCCACGAGATGACTATCGACGGGAAACGATCCCGCCGGCGTTGCCGCCACAAACGTGGTCCCCCCCAGGGAGAGACGGAGCTGTTCCGCTCGAAGATCGGCTGCATGTTTCAATCCATAGGTCCACACCGGCGCACGACACATCCCAGCAATCCGCTCACCGGCAGGATCATCGACATTCACTATCGCACGTGTCTTCGACTTGCGTGTTCCGGTGAGTCCGGTAAACAACCGCAGCTTTGCCTGGAAATAGTCCTCCATCGTCTTATGGAAGTCGAGGTGGTCTTGGGTCAGATTAGAGAAGACCGCGACGTCATAGTCACACCCCACGACACGATCTTGAGCGAGGGCATGAGACGACACCTCCATCACCGCCGCTGTGCAGCCACCCGCCACCATTTTCGAGAGCAATCGCTGCAACTCCAACGCCCCCGGCGTGGTATGCGAGGCCGGAATCGTCTCCTTCCCGATCTGATACGCCACGGTCCCGATTAATCCAACCCTTTGTCCCAGTGCTTCCAAGAGCGTCTTGCATATGTACGTTGTCGTTGTTTTTCCGTTCGTCCCGGTCACCCCGATCATTCGAAGATGCATGGACGGACTACCGTAAAAATGACTCCCGAGCAGGCCGAGCGCTTTTTTTGAGTCTGCGACCCGTGCATAGGGAATCACCTTGTCCATGACCGGCTGCTCCGACACCAACGCCGCTATTCCGGCTCGCATGGCGGCCGGAATAAATTGATGGCCATCCACATGTTCACCCTTCACCGCCACAAATAGGCTTCCCTCAGGAACCGATCGAGAATCATCGGTAATGGCCCCCACTGAAACGCCATGATCCCCATGGCGCTCAAGCACCTCAACCCTGCCTTCAAGCGACTGAATCATTGATGCAAACGTCATGACCGTCCAGCCAAAATCATCATTCAAAATCCGGCAAATGCCATCGCGAGCTTGACCGGTTCACCGGACGACACCCCGAGATAGTTCAAGACTTGCTCGCCGATACGATTAAACACCGGCGCCGCCACAGTCCCCCCCCATGCGTCACCTTGCGGTTCATCGATGATGATGATCATCGCCAGCTTTGGGTTGTCTGCCGGAACATAGCCCACGAAGGAACTGACGAACTTGGTCGCCGAATATCGTCCGGTGCGTCGATCGATCTTTTGAGCGGTTCCGGTCTTTCCTGCGACGCGAAAACCATCGATCGCGGCTTTTTCCCCGGTTCCATTCTTCACGACACCCTCAAGAATTTTGGTGACCGCATCGGCGGTTTTCGCCGAAATGACCCGCCGCTTCACGTGCGGAAGAGTCCGTTCCTGAACATTTCCCTGGGCATCACGGATTTCCGAGACAATGTACGGCTTCATTAAGACACCACCATTCGCGATAGCCGCCACGGCCGTCACCATCTGAATCGGCGTCACCCCGATTTCTTGCCCCATGGACAGGGATGCCAGAGTCCGGCGGCTCCATTCTCGTGGGTTCTTCATCAATCCCCCGGCCTCGCCAGGGAGATCGATCTCGGTACGTTCCCCGAAGCCAAATGCCTGGAGGTACCGGTGCATTCGTTCCTCACCCAGTTCAATTCCGGCCTTTGCCGCGCCGACATTACTGGACTTCTGAATCACCTTGGCAAAGGAGACCCATCCGAGCTTTTCATGGTCGTGGATCACGGTATTGGCAATGGTCATGCGTCCCTGCTCGCCGTAGATCAAGCTATCGGGCTTCATGACCTGCTCTTCAATCACCGCAGCAGCAAGAATGGCCTTCATCGTCGAGCCGGGTTCATATGCATCCGTCAACGCGCGATTCCGCCAACGATCCGGCGTCAAGGACGAAAGTGCATTCGGGTCAAATCGAGGGTTGACCGCCAAGGCCAGGAGCTCGCCGCTGTACGGCTCCATGACAATCGCCATGCCCGACTTTGCTTGTGCCCCTTCCACGGCAGCTGCCAATTCTTTTTCGGCGATGTATTGAATGACTTCGTCGATCGTCAACATGAGCTGGTGACCCGGAGCAGGACCCTGTTCAGCCGTCAGTCCCTTCGGGAATACCGTGCGGCCCAACGCATCCCGCTGCAAAACGGTCACCTGCCGCTCACCCCGTAAATACGACTCATATCGTCGTTCAATGCCTTCCAACCCCTCCCCATCCATTCCGGCAAAACCCAAGACATGAGAAAGAAGCGGCCCCTTAGGGTAAAACCGCCGTCCTTCCATCACGACGCCGATTCCTTCCTTCTGCAACGCCTCAAGCCGGCGTCCCTGCTCAGGATCTACCTTTCTCGCCAGCCACACAAACCCACGATCCTGACGCAGTTTTCGCTCCAATTCATCGCTCCGGACACGGAGTACCGAAGAAAGCGCACGCGCCGTTTGGGCCGGGCTGTCGAGTGCGGTCGGGACACCAAAGACCGACGGCACCTCAAGATTCATGGCCAACACCTTCTCGCGACGATCAACAATGGCGCCACGCGCACCTTCGAACGACACGGTTTTTTGATGCTGCCGATCCGCTTTCACCGTGAGTTCGGCCGCCTGCAGAACTTGCAACGTCACCAGCCTGAACAGCACCACACCGAATCCGAACAGGAGAAGCACCACCGTGATATATCGACGACCACGCGAGAGGGGGACAGCCACTATCTCCTCCCGTCAAAGAACTGGTTGCTGGCGACTCGAACCGGAGCCGGTACGGCTTGAGGAGATGACGGTTCTGCCGTCCTTGCCTGCACGACAATGACCTGTCCGTTTTGCGGCGGCGTCATGCCAAGCCGCTCCGTCGCGACCTTGGCGATCCGATCCGGAGCACTGAGGGTGGAGAATTTTACCCGCAGCTGATCACGTTCCCGTTCGAGCTTCACCTTCTCCGACTTGAGCCGCTCAACCTGATATCCCACACGAACAATATCCACTCGTTCCCACACAAACCCGAACACAAGACATAGTCCTGCCACTCCAACAAGGATTTTCATGAATCCATCCTTTCCGGTATCCGTTCAGCGACTCGCAGCTTGGCGCTCCGAGCCCGTGGGTTCGCCAGACATTCCTGTTCGGTCGGAAGCATCGGTTTCTTTGTGAGAATCGACAAACATGCGTCAGCCCCTTGCGCCAACGACCGAAAGGTCCGCTTCACGATACGGTCTTCAAGCGAGTGAAACGAAATGACACACATCCGCCCTCCGGATGCCAATAGGTCCGCCGCATCCTTGAGCGACGACTCCAGGCCTTCAAGCTCATGATTGACGGCAATGCGAAGCGCCTGAAACGTTCGCGTCGCACAGTGAATCCGTCCATGCCGATATGCGGACGGAACCGCCCCCGCAATCACCGAAGCCAACGCCCCAGTCGTCTCTATCGGACCACTCGCACGCGCCCGGACGATGGCACGAGCGATTCGTCGGGAATACCGTTCTTCCCCATATCGGAAAATGGTGTCGGCCAGGTCATGCTCCTGACTGTTGTTGACCAAGGCTGCCGCTGTCATACCGGTGGTTTGATCCATACGCATATCGAGCGGGCCCTCGTGTCGGAAACTGAACCCTCTTGCGGGATCATCAAGCTGAGGAGACGAGACTCCCAAGTCGAATACGATGCCATCCACCTTCCGCACCCCCAATTCCTCGAGATGACACTTCACGTCCCGATAATTTCCCTTTTTCAATACCACCCGTGTGCCGAATCCCATGAGTCGATCCCGAGAGAATGCGATGGCTTGTGGATCTTGATCCAATCCGATCAGCCTCGTGACCAACTCGGTATTCTTCAATAAGACTTCTGCATGCCCCCCATATCCCACCGTACAATCCAATAGGACCATTGATCGTCGATTCGGCCTTTCCTCCAGAAGCCACTGCTCGACTTCATTGGAAAAGACTGAAACATGCTTTGAATCTTGGGGAATCTTATCACCCACTCTCTTCCACTTTCCCCCACATAGTTACGGAAGTATACTCCGACTAGTTTGCTTGTCAATGGAAACCACGATTAATAAACAAGGGCTTTTACCCTAATAATTCCGCAATAATTCCGCACAAACCGGCAGGTGAAATTGCACGAAAAATAACGAGATATTGGTAGTTGCCTTGGTATATATCCACATATTCTTCCACCCATGTGGATAACTTGTACTGTGGGGCAAAGTGGAGAATTTATGACCGGTAGGATGGCGGTCTTCTTCCGCCAAGACGACATAGATTAGCTCAGCCTACCCTGAGCGGCATTCTGCGCTCAGCAATCAACGGTTCGACCAGATTCCAACTCTTGAGGTTTCGTTGACTTCTCGTACCATGAGCAGGACAATGTCCCCATGCCTCTTCACGATTTGCATAGACAACCGGTGAATACCCGCTTCCTTTTCCCCGTATTCCTTGGATGCCTCCTCGCGAATCCGATGGAATCACAGGGCAAAGATTTCAACCCTGATAATCCTCTCAACACCCCGGCTCCGATTTATTGGTGCCCCGAAAAGACCCCGGACCAGCAGATTGCGACGAAACCACGGGCCGGTTGCCGGCCTCTGTACGACAAACAGACGGCAGAGTCGTTTCGATCGCACGCGCTGAAACAGGGCTATTCCCTTCCTGATCGGGCTCCCATCAAAATCGTGGAATTGCAGAGTCGGGCGTCAGCGTTCTCTGATAAATATCGAAACTTTCTGTCCTGTTGTGTGATGTCCGAAGAAGCCGCACGAGACATCATCGAATTGATCGATGAAGCGAACCATATCCTCATGGCCGTTCAACAAAAGGGAATTTATAACTCGGCCGGATTCGGCACAGGAAGCCGCGACGACGGCAGCCCTGGTGGCGGCCCCGGCGATGGATCCGGCAGCGGAGGGTTAGGCGGTGGACCGGGCCAGGCACCAAAGCTGGGGACCTTTGCACGCCAATACACATTGAGTGCAATCGTCGGCACCGTCGCACAGGCACGCGAAGATCTGATCCGACTTCAGCAGCGGCTGAAACGTTTGCATGATGCGCACCACCGTCTCAGTGAACAGGGTGATGAGGCCGAGGGGCAAGCCGCTCTCCAGATTCAAGATGAAGAAGAGGCCATCAGAACGGACTTCGCCCCCAAAGTCCCACCGCCCTCTGCGCCCACAGGCATGGATATCCAAGACACCACGTTATCGTCGAGAATCGGCGGGGATATTGAAGATACCAGACTCAATGCGAACTTCGGCGCCGACATCGGTGACTCCGTTTCACCGTATAGTAACGTCGGTGAATCATTGCGTCCCCGGCGAGGCGACGATGTGCACGACAGTAACATCCCTCACCGGTCAGGGAACGATCTGCACGATACCGTGCTGCCCAGCAGCACAGGATTTGAAATCGACCACGCGCAAAATCGAGACGGGGCATCTACCATTCAACGACGAGGAGCCGGCCCCTCCATTGGGGATTCGGATCTGAATAGCCGGCGCCAATAGCTCCCGTTCAATTGCCGTCCGCCACCGTCGGCATCGGCTCCCAGGTTTCTCCGGCATCACGACTCCGATACAGGCCGCTCCCGTTGGTTCCCGCATAGAACACGTTTTCATCGATGTCGCTCTGCGCCAGCGACCGGATATTCGTCGTCGTCAACCCGGCATTGACCGTCGTCCATGTCACACCACCGTCCTCACTGCGATGCACACCGTCACGACCGGCCAGATACAGCACACCCTTTCTTGCGCGATCGAGCACCATCGTCACGATCATTTGATCGGCAAGCGATTCACCGATTCGCACCCAGGACTTGGCGGCATCCGTCGTCTTGTACACCCCGCTCAACGTTGCGGCATACACCGTATCCGACTCAAAGGGATCGACAAGAATCGACGTCACATTGAGTGCCCTGGATGTCTTCAGCATCCCAGGAGGCACAAGTCCGTTATTAACCTGCTCCCAATGGCCTGCCTGGTCGATGGACTTGTAGACGCCACCGCTCGTCCCCGCATACAGCGTCGATGGCTGCGCGGGATCCATCCCCAACGTCACCACCATCAGCACTTCCTTCATGCCTTCCATCCTCTTGGTCCAGTACTCTCCGCCGTTTTTTGTTTCGAATACGCCCATCGTGGTTGCGACAAAGATGTGCCGACTGTCGGCCGGATCAAATACGAATTGATTGACGACGGAGGTAATCGTCGCATCATCCAGACCCGTTCGCATTGCAGTCCACCGCTGACCGCCGTCGTGGCTTTTGAAGACGGCGTCCCCCTTCATCCCCGCGTACACCGTTGCCGGATACGTCGGATCGACCGCCATGGCAATGACACGCGAATGGCTCATCCCCCTGGACAGATTCGCCCAACTCAGGCCGCCATCGCGCGTCTTATAGATATAGTCGTTCGTGGCGACGTAGATGATGTCAGGATTCTTCGGGTGCAATTGAATTACGACGATCGCATCGCTGCGGTTGCAGCCGATCAATGCAACACTCAGCAAGAGAAGAGATGCCAGGAACTGAAACAACCTGGCGACGCCATTCCGGGCAAGAAGGCGGTTGAGTGAGCGCTTCCTGCGTGCATGCACCGAGCACAGCCCATAATAGAGCGCTTGGGTCAATTCCCGGTGCGCGGGGCGCGAGCAAAGGGGCTCACCCATCCGCCTGATCCTATCGATAGTTTGTGAACTGCAAATCAATATCGAAGTCTTTGCCCTTGAGAAACGTGATCGCTCCTTGCAGCTCGTCCTTACTCTTACTGAGTACACGGACCTGCTCGCCTTGAATCTGTGCCTGCACTTTCAACTTTGAATCCTTGATCGCCTTCGTGATCTCCTTGGCCTTCTCCGATGCAAGCCCGCTCTGAATCTTGGCCGCCTGCCGCACCGTCCCGCTCAACGCCGGCTCCACCGCGCCGTAGTCGAACGCCTTCAACGACACGCCTCGTTTCACACACTTGGCCTTGATGATGTCCCACACCGCGTTAAGCTTATAGTCGTCGTCCGACACGACCACCAACTCCTTCTCTTTTTCTTTCAAAGTGATCTCCGTCTTCGTATCCTTAAAGTCGAAGCGCTGTTTGATCTCCTTCGTCGCCTGATCCAGCGCGTTCTTCAGCTCCTGCATATTGACTTCAGACACCACATCAAACGAATACTGATCCGCCACGGCTCCCTCCTTTTCATCCTTTTTTCACTCAACATGGGCGCTTCGTTGATCTCCCACTGCGCGCAACCTTCTCACCCGCCCCACCCCGGACGCGCCAAGACACGTCCCTCTCCCGAGGAGCACCACCCGTGGTGTCACCATACGATCAATCCGAGTGCGGGAGGCGCGAGCACAGGAGATTGGCCATGACGTTCTAGCAACACCCTCCTCCATGCGGCAATTTAAATCCACGCATGTGATCATGATCCTCCGCACATATAACCGGATGGGCATGTCCCGTCGATCCACCACCCGCCATCACCACCACTTCACTTGACGTAAACGGCTTCTTCAGTACCACATAGCCGTACCATTGTTTCAAACTGTCGCTCAAGACAATCAGGCCCAGCAGTGCCACAACCGCCACCAACGCCGCATCGAGATACAAGGTAAACGCTTGTCCTGCCGCCACCGTTGCCGCCTTCTTGAGAAACATCCAGAACATTTCATACGAGCCGGTTAGGGTAATCGCCCCGACAAACAGCATCGGTAACGCCGTCACCCAGAGAAACGGCGACTTCCACATCTTGATCAATACCGTCGTCCCGATGCACAGCGCCAACGTCCCCAGCAGCTGATTCGCCGCACCGAACATCGGCCAGATGGTTGAGATACTGCCTGTCCCAATCAAGTACGCCCATGATCCGACCACAACCCCGCTGCTGAGCATCACCCCCGGCCACCAATTCATACGATGAAAAGGCGCATAGACCCGCCCGGCCATGCCCTGAATGAGATAACGCGCCACACGCGTACCCGTATCGATTGTCGTCAGAATGAATAGGGCTTCAAATACCAGGGCGAATTGATACCAATAGGCCATCAACCCAGACATCCCCGGCAATGCCGAGAAAATCGACGCCATCCCCACCGCCAATGACACCGCACCACCGGGACGCCCGGCGACATCGACCTCGACCAGTTGCGACAATTCAGCGATTCGCGCAGGCGCGAACCCCATGGCGGACAAGGCCTCAGCCCCTAACGTCGTATTGATCGCCAGATAGTCTCCGGGAATCAATACCGAGGCTGCGATCAACGCCATCACACCGACAAAACTTTCCAAGAGCATCGCCGCATACCCCACCACCGCCTGCGATTCCTGCTCGATCATCTTCGGCGTCGTGCCGGACGAGACCAGGGAGTGAAAGCCAGAGATCGCCCCACAGGCTATCGTGATAAAGAGAAACGGGAAGAGCGTGCCGGGAATGATCGGCCCACCACCGGATGTAAATGCCGTCACTCTCGGCATTTCAATGGTAGGAGCCATCATGATCACGCCGAAGCCGAGTAGAAACACCACGCCCAACTTCATAAAGGTGGAGAGATATCCGCGCGGCACCAGTAACATCCAGCCAGGCAACACCGATGCAAGAAAACCGTACCCGGCCAACATCCATACCAACATCGGTTTGTCGAATTCAAAGAGCCAGGCATAGGATGACTGCGCGACCACGCGGCCGAAGAGCACCGCCGCAATCAGCAACAACACGCCGAGGATCGATACCTCTACCACTGCACCGGGGCGAAACTTTTGAAGATAGAACCCCATGATGAGGCCGATGGGAATTGTCATCGCAATCGTGAAGGTACCCCAGGCATTGTGGTACAGCGCATGCACCACCGCAAAGCCCAGACCCGCCAACGCCACCACGACAATGAACAGGACTGCTACTGCTGTCGCCGTACCGGTCACGGAACCAAGTTCATCGTGGGCGATTTCGGGAAGCGAGCGGCCGTTGCGCCGCATCGACGCCACAAGAATGATAAAGTCCTGCACCGCCCCGGCCAGTACCGCACCGATCACCAGCCAGAGAAATCCCGGCAAAAATCCGAACTGTGCCGCCAGCACCGGGCCCAGCAAAGGACCGGCCCCTGCAATCGCCGCAAAGTGATGGCCGAAGAGTACGACTCTGTTCGTGGGATGGAAATTGACGCCGTCGTTCAGCCGCACCGCCGGCGTCACATGCTGGTTGTTCAATTCCACCACACGCTTCGCCAACCAGCGGCCATAGAAACGATAGGCCAGAACATAGATACAGGCTGCCGCCACGACCAACCAGAGCCCGTTCACCTTTTCATCGGGATTGACGGCACCCGTCACATGAGCCAATGCCAACGCGCCGAGCATGGCGAGTACGACCCAAAGCAAATTCACCACCGATTTCATGCGCGGCATCCTATCATAGTCAGCCGACCAGACACCCTTCCCTCTTGTTCCTTGGGTCTTGCTTCTTCCCTCTTGATTCTTGCGCCTTGCGCCTTGACCCATTCAACACTCAAAATTTTGCACTATCCCTTCCCCTTGCTCCTTGTTCTTTGCGCCTTAGTTCTCGAATCTTGTCTCCTGCTTTTTGTCTCTTCCGCCTTGTGCCTAGATCCTTGGACCTTGCGCCTTGAACCTTGTACCCTCCTCTCTCCCTGTCGCCAGAGTCGTCATTTGGCATGCCATTTGACGACAGAGTCGACACCAGGATTTACATGAAACACCCTCCCAAATCATCCCGACAGCGCACCCTAAACAAATAGAGACCCCAGATTTGCATCCCGCTCAGATTGTGCTTACAATGTAGCCTCACAAGGACAATCCGATGAAAGCCCATATCGTTAAAATCGGCAATTCCAAAGGCATCCGCCTCCCGAAGACGTTGCTTCAGGAAGCCCAACTGGAAGATGAGGTCGAACTTCAGGCTGAGCCTGGTAGGATTCTCATCTCAAAGGCTACGAAACCCCGAACTGGTTGGGCCGAGGCAGCGGAGCGTATGCATGCGCATGACGAAGACCGCCTTCTCGATCCCGCTACCCCAACTCGATTCGACAAGGATGAATGGAAGTGGCGGTAGAGCCTGACACACCGACACGTGGCGACGTATACTTGATCGACCTTGATCCAACACGCGGGAGCGAGATCCGTAAGACCCGACCTTGCCTGGTAATCTCTCCGGATGAACTCAACCAGCACTTACGCACTGTCATTGTCGCACCGATGACCACGGGTGGACAGGCATATCCCTGGCGTGTGCGTTGCCGTTTCCGTGACCGTTCAGGGTTCGTAGTCATAGATCAGTTGCGCACGGTTGATAGCGAACGCCTCGTCAAACGAGTAGGACGGATTTCCCCTGGCACACTCAGCACCGTTCTCTCCGTCTTGCATGAAATGTTCACACCCTAACGCCTCAAACAAAACCTAGCACCCAGTTATTCAACCCCGCCGCCGCCAAATCGGCGAGATCACCATCCTTCCGATACGGGAATTCCTGCAGAATCTCTGGGGAAAAGGCTGTACTTAGAGACCTCGGGGCGAAGGTCACGCCGGCACGACAAGCCAGAGCCCATTCACCTTTTCAATGGAATACAGGACCCTCGTCACATTGGCTCCCTCCGGCGTCCCTCCTTGACGCAAGCCGCAAACCACAATCTCCTTTGAGAACCTACCTTCCCATTCTAAACTACGTCACGCAACACCTCTGGCCTCTCGCTATGACGGAACAACGCTTCGAACAACTCATCCGTGAGCTGGAAGGATACGCCAAGGCCCATCCGGCTCAGTACAAGCTAAAAGTCGCCCTCCTTGCTTTCACAGGTTACGCCTATCTGCTCGCCGTGCTGGGCACCGTCATTGCCCTGACCATCGGTTGTTTTTTCTTGATCACAGAAGGTACGAGTGGTCGTGCCCTTCTGCTCAAGGCCGGCCTTGGTCTGATTATCCTTGCCACTGTGATCATTCGTGCGCTCTGGGTACGGCTGGAACCGCCCACGGGCATAGAAATCCAACGAGAGCACGCGCCGCGACTGTTTCTCCTGATCGACAAAATCCGCAACGCGCTCGGCACACCGGCCTTTCATCACGTGTTGATCGTCAACGAGTTGAATGCCGCGGTCGTTCAGGTGCCCAGACTCGGCATGTTCGGCTGGCAACGCAATTATTTGATACTGGGTCTGCCGCTCCTACTCACCTTCACCCCGGCACAATTTCGCGCAGTGTTAGCACATGAATTCGGCCACCTTGGACGGCAACACGGCCGTTTTTTCAGCTGGATCTACCGGGGCCGTGTAACTTGGTCGCGACTGTTCCAAGAGATGACCGAACGCCGACACTGGGCATCTTTTGTCTTCACAAAGTTTCTCGCATGGTACGCACCGTTCTTCAATGCGTACTCGTTCGTCATGGCGCGCGAGCAAGAATACGAAGCCGACCGCAATGCCGCCCATCTCGTCGGCCCACACTGTATGAAAGACACCCTTGCATCACTGGCTGTTGTCGGGCGTTCGCTACAGAAATCCTTTTGGCCGATGCTCGATCAACGTAACAGAGAGACCATCGACCCGCCCGATCACTATCTGCAGTATTTGGTTCAATCCGTTCAAAGTCCTGATCATCAGACCAAGACTCAGGGGTTTTTCGATGAAGCCATGCATGAACTAACCGGCTATGCCGAT
>Ga0224501_10000574_pt1 | contig 29277 bp, 15 predicted proteins | sample SF_Oct11_sed_USG_4_FD_169105 | JGI IMG/M metagenome (GOLD analysis project Ga0224501, IMG submission 169105) | Sediment microbial communities from San Francisco Bay, California, United States - SF_Oct11_sed_USGS_8_1 | ecosystem: Environmental > Aquatic > Marine > Sediment | place: USA... | reverse complement strand
GCGCCTCCCGCAGCTCCCACTATCTATTCACTGATATATACAATTCTTCTTCCATACAGCAAAGCTGATCTTCCACGACACCCTCTCGTCATGATCCTGGCCCACTTTTCATTTTGTTGCTTCACTCTTTGGAGATTTTGTTGTCATGCAGGCGATTATTTAAGGAGTGTTTCAAACGCAGTCCAGTTTGCAATGATGCCAAATCCGTTATCAGTGGCCTTATAAAGTCAAATATCTTGACGGTTGAAGGTAAGCCCGATTCATATCCTTCAAGGCATACTCACAGTATACTGTACAGTACTACACTGACAGCTCCATGCACACTTCCACCAATATTGTATGGTACCATATAACTTAGAGTCCTATGATAAAAATTTCTCCCTAGAAAACTCATTCAGAAAAACTCAAACATTAGCATTGTATGGTAGTTGGTAACATTGAAATGATGCTGTATTCGCTGTATTCAAAATGTTGTTATTATACAACCATATTGAGCACAACGCTCACAAATTTAATGTAAATTCTGAAAAGCAGTGTCAAAATGGCAACTCCCGAGAGATATACGGTCTCCTGTCTTTCACCCATGCATGGATGTCAGGATCATCGATAATTGATTAGCTGACATCCTGTCGTTTATTCACCTCAAAGATTATGCCAAGATAATGAACTTGATCTGTTTTGGAAACACACCGCTGTATTCCCCCAACTTCTGCTGGGTGAACTAGCCCGGCTCTAACTAGAGGGCTGACACAGACACTCGGCAATTTATCGTGCCAACAACAAAACAAAACAGGACAAAGTTGTAGCTGTTTTTGTATAGTTAGAAGAACTGAACTCGCCTGGGTCTACAAAGCAGTGCGATCCGCTGCTATCAGTGACTGGGTGGACTAATCGGGCCAACGAGTACAGCGACAAATGGGAGATAGTTATCTTGGTATAATCTTTGTTCACCTCTTTGAAGATGAAACGATGATCCTACAGTTGCCTTTATATATAGGGTCTTCTGGTCATTTGATAGAATGCGTTTTAGGTGCAAAATATAAGTCATATTCAATCCCGCAGCTTTTTTAATAGCAACCTGTTTCATCCGTCACAAGTTTTCCTATGTCTTATCTCCATGTTCTTGTCAGATTTGCAGAATTTGGTGTTTGATGATTTGACCGTTTCTGAGTGGCTGTTAAACACTGACTATTTCAGCAAGCGGAATAAGCTACAAACCGATAATGCAAACACTGTAAGCTGTACTTCATGGTTCATGGCTTTGCGACATAACTCAGAATACCATAATGCACTGCTGTATAGTTTTTGTTTGGTCTCCTAAACAGACGATTCGATATATGCATGTGTGCAGTATGCATGATTTGATTTTGTTTGCAGGATGCACAGAGAAACAGATTGGCACTTGACTGCTACAAGCGGAGCATATCTTTGTCTGAGCGCTTAGCAGAGGACAATCTTACTCGAGTATACAAGCTAGAGATCTCTCTGATACCCATCCTAGTTAGTATGGAGGTGCAGGGAATCCGTGTAGATCAATCTCAGCTTAAACATCTAGATACAATACTTGAGGCAAGTCGTATAGGCCGTTTACTTCTGTTATGTAGTTGCTAACCAATCAACTGGGCTACCCCATCTTTGCAACCACTCATAAGGTGTGAGCAAACAAGATACTCCCTATGGATTTCCACATTGTTTCTGTCTACGTAGAGAGGTGGGTAGAAATAATATGCAGTCCCTAAAGACAAATCACTTCAATGTCATGTATACTGTTTGTAATGGGTGGGGAACATACACATGAAACAGGCGGGGGCCATCACTAGGCGTATGTCTTGTAGCTTCATCTTCAATTAAATTTTGGGGATGACCAAATAAAAAGATTGCAGAGCGATACGATTACAACAAGTTATGGCTAGACACCACAATCCATCTTTTTATAAAACCACCTGACCCGGTGCATTGAAATGTAATAATCTCCGTAGCCTCTGGATAACAGTTCTCTTACTGCATTAATAACAAAGGTCGTATTGTATAACCCCCATGCCATTCCAGTTTTTCAATAACGATCAGATTTCCAGGGCTTTTGGTAAACCCGATCACTTCTTTCTGTATGAAGTACTCAGAAAACATTTGAGGTTTACATAGGAGCACTAGATTGGTTTGTAAGGGGTCTATAGGGAGTCTCGGGCTACGGAAGCTTACCTTCCTGCTATTGGTCATCTCAATTTACATTTTTCCCTATAGCCCAATTAGCCAATATTTGGGCGTTCAACATTTAAACTCCTGATCATGATTGAAGACGCATGTATACGAATTGACGGCGTCTATAACATTGCATTGATGTTATTGGACCAGAGATCAGCTGTTTATGATGTTCAAGTGGATGACCCTAGTCAGTAGTAATAACTATTTTCTGCTAGCTGTAATAACAATCAAACAAAATTAAACAATAGTTGTGCAACGGTTTTGGTCAATCAAGGTAAAAATAACCCCAGAGCTATTTGTTGTCAACGATAATCTGTTTACGTGTATGTGATCCTAATTTTGGATCTTTTATCAACAGACTGCATTAGTTGAACAACGCAACTTCAATTTCTCCATTTTTAGAAAGAGATTAAAGAGATTGAAAACAAAACCAAAGATGTGATTGGCACACCCGTCCAACTGTCAAGCCATGCGCAGCTTCGGCAGGTAGGTATATGATCACTCTGCCTGAGTAGTCACTACTGAATCATGGTTGAGTAGATGTATCACAGAATTGTGCATTAACCGGTGCATGATACCACTGGTATAGCTCCGTTGGACATGAAAGTATCGCATGCACATGATAGAGCTCAAATGGTCTCAGTGTAGGCCTAACATATACTGGGTCTAGTTGATGGTATATAGTTCATGTGAGTATACTAATATTACTACATTGAATCATGTCTCGTTTTAAGGGGAGCAAAGCTTTTTGGCAATAGAGCCCCTAATCATATGGTACTAAATATTTGAGATATCTGAATTGACATGTAGACAAGCAGCAGCCGGTGGACTACATACTAGAAGCACCACACACTCGTAGTGTAGCCACACGCATATGTAACACTGTCCTCACCCCTCAATAGATTTTATTTGATCGACTTCGTCTGGATCAGAAACTGCCTCAATGCATTGGCAAAACTAGTAAAGGGCATCAGAAGTCTACGAGTGAAGGAACGCTAGTACAGCTGAAACCCTACCATCCCTTACCTTCTCTGATACTGCAACATCGGCAGGTATTTGTTCTGTCAGTCTTGAGTCTATTGAGTTGCCGGATTTAGAGCCTCTCTCTAGAGTCCAGGCCGAAACAAATTGCTTAGGAAACTCATATCAATGATAGAAGACCAAACAATTATGATCATTTTTGCTGTGCGCAAAACATTATTTCTTTTTGCCCATGGAAGACATTAACCTTGGGTACGGGGCGGATCGGGCTAGATATTATGTACAACCCATTGAATAAGTTCAACGAATTTTCTTTCCTGGCCCATCTTGTCTATACGCTGTCTTAGCTTTTATTGGCTAAGCTATTCAGCACTTCCGATATATGGTGGTGAGGGTACAACGAATAACTCTGCTCTGGTCACTGACATATATAATTTATATGGCTAGAAGACCTATTCAATAGACCTGGTTGATGCTGTTTGGCGCCTCAGATACCCTTCTGCAGAATGAAAGGTGTGACTTGGTGATAAGTGGAATAAGTTTTCCAGCTCACAAAGATAAGCAACACTTTCATGAAAGGAATCGCAGCATTTGTGGTTGATGGGTACCTCAAGCCAACATGGGACCAAACTACAGCTGTTTCTGGTCGTCTACAATCGACAAAGCCTAACATTCAAGGAATACCAAAGACGCCTTCATCCTGGATAACTGGTGAGCTAAAAACCGTGTTACCTTACAATCGCAGCCAATTATGTGTATTCCACATTTTAAAATGTTCTAAGCTATATGCTTTGCTGTTTTAGGAGACACTGAACATGTTGTCCACCCAAGATCTATCTACATATCGAGGGAAGGCTACACATTTCTTTCTATAGGTAAAATAAGGTCTATTTATTGAACAGATCGTTTAATACATTTCGGTTCTTCGATGACATGCCACTGCAGGGCCTACTCAATCGTGTTATGTTGAGACACTTGTGCTTGTCCCAACCATATCAGTCAGTCAAGGACCCCTTTGAATGGTTCTGCTACTCCTAATCGCTTCCCATTATTACATTATTTTATCGTAATTCTCCACTCATATTTTATTATGATTGATTGTCATGAAGTCACATCATGTGTACCACAAAAACTATACCAAGATAACAATCTCCCATTCAAACCAATGGAAACAGGCGAGGTGCATGAGGTGAGGGGCCCAGTGTGCCTGTCATTGTATCGTCCGCCGATTAGTCTACCCAGTTGCTGATTGGCTTGTACTTGGGTTGACTAATTGGGTTATACTTTAGAGCCCGAACTCAGCAATATTGTAGTTTTGCCAGGCTCAAACCACTTTTCACTTGCTTGGCAGCGGATGGAACTACTTTGCAGACAGCGAGCTCAGTTCTTTCATCTCTACAAAACACCTGCAACTCTGTCCTAATGTGTGTTTTTCTCAGCACATTAGATTGTCGAGTGTCTGTGTTGGCCCCTCTAGTTAGAGCCTGGCTAGTCTACCCAGCGGACGTGGGGGAACACAACCATGTGTTTTCGAAAAACGAATCGAGTTCATTATCTTGGTATTAATTTTGTGTATCACGAATATTTGGCAAAAATATGAAAGGGTGGGAAGGAAGGTTGTACACGTATTCATGAATAATTTATACCTCAGACTACAAACAAATGGAGTTTCGGATCCTGACCCATATGACAGGAGATACTCGGCTACAGGAGATAGTGAAAAATGAGAGAGATGATATCTTCAAAACACTTTCTTCCATGTGGTAAAAAAATTCCTGCCGCCGGTGCAATATTGCATAAATCAGTGCTATGTGGTGGTACTTTTGTTCACACAGTTTCGTCTAAACAGCCTGTTCTTATAGCCACTATGTTGCTCTATTGTGATCTCCGCTTCTTTATTTATTGTCCAATGGAACCCCACCCCTCTTCTCTCAACATGCACCCCTTCCATATCTACCTGATTAGGCCAGTTTTCTTTTCCAAGCTGTTCTATCATGGGTATGCTTTCTATATTCGATGCCAGGATCAGAATTTGGCAAGAGTGAAGAAACAAAGTGATGTCGCACTGAGAATGGAAACAGGTCATATGCCACATACGCGCTTGTTGCAGGTTGCAGAAACACGTAAATGATGTTTCAGAGATGGATAGAGACAGAACTAAAAAGATTGTCTACTCTGTTATGTATGGCATAGGTGTGTGGATGAAATCGCTTTTAGCATAATTTTTCTGTTCGGGGAGTCTTCAATTAGCAAACAGCAATAATGGTTAACATTGGTGTTCCTACATGCGTGTGACTTAATGTCATATAATCCATTCAAAGATAAGTATAGTACATGGGTACTGACTGCTCAGCTGTTTCCAGGAAGAGCCCGCCTTGCCGAGAATCTGGCCATCACACCAATGGAGGCTCAGAGTATCATGGGAAGGTTCATGAAACAATTCCCAAGCATAAATCGGTTTATATCAGAAGCGACCAATAAATGCCGACATCAAGGTAAAATCTTTGTACTATTTCCTGTAACAATTAGCATACTCTTTGTGGGCTTGGACTGCTGCTGCTGTTGCTGCTGTTGTGAAAATGCCCCAATAGTATTAGTATATATTACGTAGCCAAAGTTGTCTGCTTTTAATAATACCCTACCCATGGTGAGCCCGGTCTTTAAAGTAATTGGATTAAAATCCAGTTGTGGTGTCATTAGCGATAAAAAGTCGGTCATCTAACATTTTATCCTTTCCACCGTGACTAACCCTTCACTCATAATCTCATTGGAGCCCACTTATGCTACCCTGCTGGAAACCTATACATTTCGAACTGGTAAATACAAACAAAAAGCTATTAGGGTTCTCTGAGATCTAGCCAGCTGGCTTATCTATTCGGATGCTGGATGCCATAGCTGCAGTAGATTTCCAGTTTATATCAAAACACACTTCCCAATCTTAAGGTGGCTGGTAATGCTCCTTTCAATATTTTACACTCTTCGACAACTGGAGATGGATCCCAAAACGCATAAAGATTATGTATAGGGTAGCATCCAATTTTTTTGGAGGGGTAGAGCCTACACTATACTAATTTTGATCACTTCATTCAGAGAAATTAAACAAATTTACAATGACCTAAATGACAGTTTATGTCACTGCTTCAATCCTTATTAGATTATTAGTACATTATAGAACAGAATTGGCCACATAGACAATATATAATTCATATGTGCGCGCAGGGTTCATGACAAGTCTATTGGGAAGAAGACGATACTTTCCTAATATCAATGACTCCGATTTCAAAGAGAGAAGTCGTGTGGAAAGACAAGCCGTCAATTTCTGCATACAAGGTGACACAAGCTTATTTCACTTCTACATCATAGCTGATAGCAATAAATAGGTCTGGTAATTGTATCTAAAGTGTACTGTTGTAATTGAGCTATTTTTTAGGAACTGCTGCTGATGTGTGCAAAATGGCAATGGTGGAAGCAGATAAAAAGCTAAAGGAGCAGTGTATGGATGCCAGGTTAGGTCCCTTGTGCTAAAATAGTCAACATTATAATCTCGTGTGCACCACAGTGTCAAGGTAGTTTTAATAGTTGTGGTCATAGCGCTGATCATTTATTTTTTAGACTGATCTTACAACTACATGACGAACTGCTGTATGAGGTTGTAGATGAAGATTTACCGTGTGTGTCAGGTGATTCTATAACATTTTAGTCTTTACATGTGCATGATGCTTTCGCGCTTTCGGACAGACTTTCTTGGACATCCCCCAGCGATACGTCTGCTCTTGTAACATATCGTAACTAAGTTTCTTCTGCTTTTAGAGATACTGAAAAGCTCTGTGGAAATTGGTCTGAATCAATCTCATAAAGATATAGAACTGAAGGTGCCACTCACTGTGGCAATGAGAGTTGGCAAATGCTGGGCATTCATGAGTTAACACACTGAGTGACTACCATGGGTAACAACAAGCGTCCGAATAATCACTCCAGTAGCTTTATGGTCTGTTCTTGTATCCACTCTCTGTAACATTCTGTACACTATCTGAATAACATGCACTGTGTTTATTACATTTGATAGACGCTACAGTCAACTCATTTCCATCTTGTCATATTTCAGATGCATAGTTGTGTTTTGAATACAATGCTAGAGATTGGTAATCTCTGCAATAAGAGGCCCAAAATTCTGTTGGAGCATCTTGTGATTTCATTTCTATTTGCTTGTGAAGTGGTATGTTAGTCAATGAAAATATTGGCTTTTGGTTTAGGACAGGAATATCATTAACTTACTGTGGTTTATATTGTTTGCAATAAAATATTACATAGGATTGAGATATTTTATATAAATCTAGCAAATATTGACAATTGGGTCATTGAAGGCTGTCATTTGACATTCACTATAGGATGGGGGATCAGACTATCCCTAAACGAAGTGCACATAGCAAAACACAGTGTTTAGCATATTTGAGTGACCCTAAATACAATACGGTACTTCTTCAGTCTAATTAAAAAAATGGTTGTGTACCAAATGAAACTGATCCATTCCTTGACGAGTTACAAAGCCCTTGATTCAACCGCATGGACCGTGTGCGAAATATGGCACAATTGGACATTTTCCCGGTGAAAAGATACTGGAGAGTACTACAAGAAATTAATTAAAAACTATGAAATGTTGATGTGAGATACTAAAAGATAAAATTGATTCTAAAGGTTGTTTGGCAAATCCTACTGATTTTCCACAAGGTGCGAACATGATCCCCATTGAAAAAAGATGTGTGAAATCAGTTTGGCTCCTTGATCTTAGAAAAGTTTTTCAGTCATCAAACAAAGATTATTAACACCTGCTTGTTAAACTGATTCATGGGCATAGTGTCAATAATAGTATAAGAATGCACTGGTATCCTTTAGATAACAGGGACCCAATTCTTGGTGTTGCCTGTGATACCCAAAAAGCATTTTTGTCATTGGCTCGGCCCTCAAGCCAATACAATAAATTCCCATTTAATCAATCTGAAACAAGAACATTTTTGTTTTCTGTGCTGTTTGTGCGAGGCACCTCTGGCCAGTATTGGGTAACAGATAATGTGATGCCCAGAGCAGTTGTAATTTCTTCCCATCACAATGTTCACTCCTAGATTTTGACCAGTGCTGTACTCTTCCTATTCATTCCATCCATATAGATTAACCTTCTCCTGGGGATACAAAATGGACCATCCTGGAAACACAACCCATAGAACTTTACTTGCCAGTATCTATATAAAGATGATCCTATATCGTATCTATTCCAACAAGCCTTACTATAAGAACTACAAAATCACGCCGATTTTGCTACGTATTTCCGTAGTGGCATATTTGCCCTTTTATATCATTGAATTATAGCCCAAACCAGATTTGTGGCTTTAATCTCAGTATACTCACAATTTTTAACCTTTGCCTTGATGCAGAATGCTGAACACAATAGTTTTCTCGACAGACTTGCAAACTGCTTTTGGACTTGGTGTTCCAAGAATGTGCGCGAGTGCTAACTTGACTGTACAGTATGAATTGATTACAAACAATACGGCAGACGCTGTGGTGAACGGTATCATACCAATATGCTTGTAATTTCTATCCATTGTGTCCTTCCGCTTCCCACAGAGTCAGATCAGTATGAACTCAAATAACTTCACCAAATATTCCCGCAGAAACTTTGTGTAACTGCCGGCTCTTGGAAATATGAACTCATCAATTGAACGAGCATCCAAATGCCAGAAACCATATACAAGGAGCGATCCAATGATACTCGTTATGTACATGTACATGTGATTACAGTATTACTCAATAATACTGTCAGTGCACCACTGCTTTTGTCATGATCGTTTTCTGTGGTAGTTCACTAGGCTGACCCGTTTGATCGGTTTATTTATGTCATATTTCTCTTCTCTGCATGTGCACGCCTGAAATTGCGTGACCGACCTGAACATGAAAAATGGTTCGATGATGTATGTATGATGTGTAATGGGCGGTTTCAACCCACACCTGTTTCGCTCATAAACGTAACCAGTATCAACCCATTTCAGTACTGATTGGATAATCTCTACAGTGAATTGATTTGATTGGTTGATGAATATGCTATGCAGCTCCAACCTTTATAAGTGGTGGCTCACTTCAGCATCAAGTTATTTTAATGTGAGATTCTGCCTATTGGATAACACCTGAACCAACTGCGCTGGGAAGCTAAGAAAACACAAAACTTCTTTTTATCATAGACATAAGGTAGGCTTATTAATCTGGTTTGCTTGAATGACCAACTATGCGTCTATCACTGAAAACAGGAAACTCAAGGCAAAAAGTCAATAAAATAACATGATTGTTATCTAGTCCCAAGAATGGCTGTGCCCAAATTATATTGATATCATGTAGGCGGTTTTTTTGACATTATAGATCCGGTGTTACAAAATCATGTATAATTGAACTAGTAGACGAGCAGATACAAAAGCGGAAAAATATCATAAGTAATCAGCATAACAAGTTAATTGGCAGGGTAATGAGGCAAAAGGAATCAGTAACCAACCGATAATGGGGGACTCGCTGGCATAACGGATTTACTGATATGGCATCTAATCAATTGAAGGCAATGTTATGTTTTTAAAACCAGCTGCAAAAGTATTTTTAGGCGAGCAATTGACCGAAAAACGATGCCCACGGGCTACCACTATCTCAGGGGCTTATTACAGATGAACATGGTGCACGTAGTGGACCGGCCGGCTTCACCGCAGGCCTATAAATCCCAGTATTCTGTAATTGTGAAATTGGCCTATGCTAGTATACGTCCATGTACCTCATTGTAGAAGGCATGGAAGTTCTGGCTGCCATTATCACCTTATTATTGGTGACAAGCCCAACTGAGGGTAAGTGATTCATATCAAAATACCAAGAATCAACTCATTCATGATCATCAATTATAAGTTCATTCTTGTTTAAACTGTGCTGCCTTGATAACTTAACCACAAAGAGTTTACAAAAAGTTCTTGACTTAGTCGCTAATGTGACTACATCAAATGATAAGCCAATTTACATTGACGCATGCTCTCTTCATGTTTTGATGTCTCCAATGCTGATGCACAGTTTCATATCATCCTCAATGAGAAAATTGCTGATTGCAAGGTGATGGATGACGTCGCTTCTTACAGTGTTAAGCTTTGTCCTTATCCATGAAGTTGTTTTGGTGTAGACAGTAACAGTATTAGTTGCTACCTGGCTCTAGCCAGTATTATGTTATTGGTTCATTCCACTAAATTACCTGATCTAACTGGGAAAAGATAAAAACCATCTAGCTGCACCGACCTAATTATATCTTTTCTTTGAGGTATGGGCATCTCATTGTGGTATGCGGAATCCTTCCTATAGTGCAGTTGCTACCTCCTACAGGAGTTACTTTAGAGCAATTTATTTACCATCGAGTAAAAATACACAACTATAATTCTTATCTACATTATCGCTTGATATTTGTAGGTTGTACAAATAATGGCCCTCTTGGCATGATATCTGGTGATATTGAGGACTGGCAGATATCGGCAAGTTCTAGTTACCCATCAGAATGGGATAAGGGATGCAGTGTGAAATACGCTCGTCCTTACCTAGAGAACTCACTCGGGTGGTGTGCCAGATTTAAAACTCAGTCCGAATGGTTACAGATTGACCTCGGGGTTGTCAGCACTGTGAGTATAGAATAACTAATGCCTTAGTAATACCGAACAGTCTTGGACTTGAGTCTCTTAAAGGCGTCTTGGATTAAAGAACCACTTTTATTTTGGTTAGGAACATGACCTCAATTGGTTCATTCCTCCAGGCATTTTGACAATTTAATTCACTAACAAAAGTTATATGCGAAAGAAAAGACTATAATTGGTGACAACCCACAGGATGCCTTAGGTAGTTGTGATTCAACAGTGTCAAAGTAGTTCAAATGGATTGATTTTCATTACAATGATAATCCAATACTATCAAGTGCTAATCTGTATCCCTAAGTGTGATCAATTACCACAAAGTAATTTCATTGAGTAGTTTGAAATGAAACTGAAATGCAGCCAATATTCGTTAGTCTTTATCTCAGCAATAGACAATACACAGGTGTTTACTAGAGAGCCGGTTCATGACTGGACATGCACTGGATGATTGATTGGCATGGCTTATTGTGGCAGAATAGATAGGTAGACCAAAAAGGTTTATCAGCCTCAGGCATCTTACTAAATGAAGTCACATAGTTCTCTTGTCCGTGACAATGACAATAAGTATTTGTCCACTTATCGCTAGGTGGTGGCTACCGGTACCAATTGTATGCTTAATAATGTAAAGAATGAATCTTTGAATGGAATCACAGATCTTGTGGTGATTTATTAAACACAAGTCTGTTTAAGTTGAATCTTGGTCTGAGTAGTAAGATTTTTTTATTTGATAAAGACTTGGAATAGTTTCTATCTGACCACTAAGCATCTGTGTGGATCCACCTGTTTTGACAATCTGTTGATTTGTTGTTTATCCTTTGGCTGGACAGACCATTGAAATTATACAAGAGCAGGAGATGACCAGATTATAGTAAACTGCGCATCAGTAGTCCGGCTAGCCAATGTGTGTTTAGTACTATTTTCTCCCCTTTGGAAATTTTGACCTGTGGATGTGACCGAAAAAGTTTTGAATATCATAGACCTCATGTAGATTTCACCTTTAGTAAGTTAATTAGTCATACTGGGTAGCCAATTTCATCCTGAGGCTCTGTCTCCATCATTAATTAAACTTTACACACCACCCATTTAAATCAATTTCTCTGATCCTAGGTCACGGGCCTCATAACACAGGGGAGAGGTGATGGAATGGAATGGGTATCTGGTTATAAAATTTCATACAGCCCAGACGGTGAGATGTGGAACTATGTAACCGATCAAACTGGTCGTGCCAGGGTAAGTTTGACTAACAGCTGGAATACACAGCGACTGAGTGGCATACCCTGGTAATTTCACTAATACTCTGACATGTTCTAAGACCAATCCTGGTGATGCACCCATCTGGGCTTTGTTCCACACCATATGTCCCCATCAATATCAGTCATGCTCTAGTGAATGATGGGCATAAAAACTTCCATTTACGCCAATCCACCTAGACTGATTATATGATTGCGTAAATATGCACTCTATCCCTCCAGCCCACACGCAAAATAGGATGAATAGAGTATGCGCTACTTTTACTATTGTTTGTTGTTTTAAGTGTCTGTATTATATATAAATGATTGTGACCTTTTATAAAACTGTACAACATCCCCTAGGCTGGGGGACATCTAGTTCAAAGAGCTGGAAGGCAGTAAATTTACAACTGTAGTATCACCTTCCCACACAGCACGCCCTTAATTCACATAAATTTCTGTCATGACAATAGTTGGTGTATTACCCAAACAGTATTATATTATTTTACATTTTGTACACATTGCACACACAGCCCGAAATTCTTTGTTTGATGACGCATTTCAAGATCAGACGATTAAGTTTGATTACACATATGTAAACTTATATTCATCACCACGCATCAAGTTATGAGAAAAAATGAAATACATCAATTTCGTTGCGTCTTCGCTATAGAGGTATAACATTTTAATAATGCTTGCAGGTATTTGAAGGGAACAGTGATGCATACAGCGTTCAGCATGTATATTTACCAGAACCTCTGAAGACACGTTTTATCAAAATACAAGTTCACTCATGGAACAGACACCCAAGCATGCGAGTAGAGCTGATTGGTTGCCAGGGTAGGTTTTATACTGGATCCGTGCGGTCAGCTTGTTGACCAGGTTAACTGTCTGTGTTTGGGTAAAGTCATAAATAACACTTCTTCGTGATTAGCCTATACAAGAAATTCTCAATATCAAGTTTTTTGGATTATAAATGGCTCAAGTGCGCGTATCTTCTTGGATAAATATGATGGAGAGTTGCGCACTAGTGTATGCCTTTCCATGTGGTTAGCTCAAGTGGCCATTATTACCAAGTTGGTGTTGTCTTCAGGCGAATGTTCGAAAGTCTGCTCATAGCGCGCGACTTTCAATCAGATAAAAATTTAGAGTGAGACATCTCACTCATCAACTAAGCCACTCGGTGAGTTAGCTCACTGATGTAAATTCTGATAATACAGCTAGACTGGGCTGTTATTAAGTATACTATCAGGTTTCGAGAGGATAGTAACACCAAGGCGGGCCGCCTTCGGCGTCTCACGTCTCCCTTGTTATGTGTGTGTGACCAAAGACAAACCAATGCTAGTTTGATTTATGATACTGATTTGAAGCAAATCAACAGTAAATATCACACCGGAACTATACATGCTAGCAAACATTGGCCAGCAATTTCTATCTGAACTGATAGAGCGCTTGAGAAGAAAGCTCTACTCGCTTATTGGTGACAGAATACAATATTGTTGCAGACAACAAGAAGCATTTAAGCCAGCCTCCATACAGCAGTCTTACAGCATCCAGTTCTCATAAGTATCGTCGTGGTAGCTCCTGCCAACCTGAAGATGGTCACCTTCTCAGTAGCAAAGGATGGTGCGCTGGAACCAACGATGGTGAGTGAAGCTTTATGGTGATATGAGCAATAACTAATATTGCTGATTCTCATTGCATGGAGCTATCAATCTGCGTGCATCACTGCGGTATGTGAATGTATGCAGCTGCACTATGCAGAGATGATTTAATAAAAAGTCGCATGTGTAATTGGCAAAAGTCTTTTATTGCCACTGCATGCATTAAGGTATGTAGTTACTACTCTGAATTAGTTGCCAACTTGCTCATATGGAACACGCATAATGTTAGTTGCATGCATAAGGGTTATTTTACATCTTGCATGACAACTTAACAAAATATCCCTTGGCAATCCAATGATTGTTGCTATTTTAGCTGCGAACGGCTTCTTTTGTCAATTCACCCCCAATTCATCCCACAACACTCTCGTGCACTCGCTCGCTCGTTGTGTTTAGCCAGGACTTTTTCAGTGTCATTTGTTGTGTAGCTTAATCAATCGAAAACTGGGTAGTGAAACTTTGTCTGCCCGAACCAATCAAGATTTTCCCCAAGTTCGCTCATCAATGAAGCCCTTTACACTAAACCTCGCACAATCTGTACTCTACACACCCAGACATAGCCATATGACTCTACCAGAGTTGCCTAATCTTGGTGTCCATGACAAGCTTGGATCATTTGTTGCGCGTTTTCTTATCTGATCATATCAAACTTCACATAAAGTACCGGAATGATACAGCTATCATGTTAGTATCAAACATGATAGTCTCACAGCCGGTGCACGCAGATGCAATGCATACCTGTTGGCTATAAATACTCACTCATGAGGACATTTCATGCCAACTTCAGTGTATCGAATAGAAGAACTCAACCATATTCATAGACAACGAGATTATATATGCTAGGTGCCTGACCTCTGTACCACCTAAACATCACTTCCCTTCATTTTCCATCCCATTGTACTGAAGTGGCTTTGACGTATGTTTTTATGCTAATCTGTTTTCCCAGAGAATCAGTGGCTTCAGTTGGACATCGGGCCGCCATCTTTGGTAACCACTCTTATTACTAAGGGTCGTGGGGACACAGGACGAAAGCAGTGGCTCACTCGCTATCGAGTATCCTTCAGTAATGACTCTGTAATATGGAGATTTTATGAAGAGAAGATCAACCTTGAACAGAAGGTAAGTGTTCCGTATGCTTTGTTTACCATGATCTCTCTGATATACTATCTTATGATTAGGCGCAAAAAGTTCATCTTTTAAAAGTTGGTCAAATAAGTATTAATTTTGGCTCCATTCGATGGCAAAAACTCTTATTTTTCATTGAATTCCAAGAACTCATTTTCTTTTTGAATTTGCTTATTCGTTGCTTATACATTAAGGTTCACCATAATTATTACCTGGATTCACCTTATGGTGACTTCTTTGGAATAATATTCGGTGGGCAATTCACGCTCATACCATGTTCCCGGATGCTAAACCACTCAATAGCAGCATTGGATTCCCATGCGAATCACTCCCGCCAGACATTATTATGCACCAAGATATATTCGCTTGTAAATTGAGCATGTGCTTGGAGATCACCCGTAGTTTTTTTTGTGAGGCTTCATATCAAGTCATAAACTCTATCTCGTTGATATATATCAAACGCTGTCCATTTTTGTTCACAGTATATGGGAGTGTTCGATGATGTAGACAATTCCAGTAACCCATTCATCACCCTGCCAAACACAATCGCCGCTGATGGTGTAATGGTATGTTTAAGATATTCTATATTCAATCAAATATTAGTCTAATTTAGCCATTCACCCGATTTCAGTTGCATGACGCCATGCAACAGCTCAGTTAGTGTCAAAGTTTATGACATGACAATTGACAAATTGTACAGTTGCAGCAGGAAGCCACTTATTAGCTTTGTTACCTTTTACCATTGAGTACTTGACTGGTATAGTATGGGATATAATTATATAATTGGTATCTTACTTGAGTACTGGTATCTAAAATAAAATCTCTCACGATTAACCGTTTGAGGTATACTGAAAACGTGCTAGGACTGGTATAGCTTTATCTAACATTCAATTTTAGGTAAAAATTTTATACATGTGTAAGAAACAATATTTGTCCCCTTTTACCGCGCGGATGGAAACAAAACAGCCTTACAATATGGTTCTTTGTGTAAATAGCACTCAAATCAACCAATATAAACATTGAAATTCCAGCAACCTGCCTGTGCCAATGGAATCCTGTTTCGGACCGACACAATTAGTGTGCTCCGCACATCACACAACTGACTGCTATTTACTGACAGACTCAAGGCAGCAATAATTGGTCACCCGATTGAGTAAGACTTTTAATACGTTTAAGGGTATGAAAAACTACCACAACTATCACAACATAATAAAAACTGTTTTAGCGATTGATCGATAGCAAATAAACAGCGATATAACATCACACCGAAAACAAAGCCAGGTCATAGCTAAACAATAACTACGGAAACCAAAGTCCCTGAAAACTGCCCTGATGTACTCGCCTGGTTGGTGTCTGTGTCGCCTCCAGACTTCGGGTGAAGGGACTGACCAGGTCTGCGTGGGGTTTTATAGTCGGCTGAGTTTGGTGTGATGTTTTGTGTTGTGAGATTAAGCAAAATCCTCAGCAAGAGTTGTCAAGATGCCTCATGATGATTATATCTACTACATGTACATATGATTAAGCAGAAACCATGCATGGTGGGGCAGCCTCCTAGATACAAGTTGCAAAAAAAGTCATTGCCAGTTATGATGCCCCATCAAAAACGCTCATCTGTATTCGTTAGCAGAATTTCTCTGTCCTTAAACTGAATTTTTCTTTTTCAGGAATTTGGTGGTAACTTTGATAAAGACACACCGCGGGTGCATTATCTGGCACATCCCTTCATAGCTCGGTATGTCCGCTTCCATCCCGTCTCATGGTCAAGAGACATCGCACTGAGAGCCGGAGTGATGGGCAGACCACATCAGGGAGATTGCGTTCCTGGATTCACTAAACCCAATGCAGCCTCACCATGTGGTAAGTTCAGTTTCTTCCTGGGCATTTATAGCCATTGGGAAGCTGCCGGGTTATGAAATAAACAAGCTTACGATTAGCTGCTGGTATACTGTAGTTGTAGTTATCGATGATCAGACTAACAAAGTTTGATCTAAACCACCTGCCGAATGTAACCGCAAGCGATTGGTTAACACAAGTAAAGTAGGAAGTGGCACTATTAGGATTCCGCTCACAGGGCGATAGCTATAAGGACGACGTTTGACCCAGGTTGCTACCCAGAGGCGTATGCATTGCATGTATCCATTGAAAGCAGAAAAATGCGTTTTAATCACTATATTGCGTTGGAATAATAAATTTAATGATGAACATGTAATCCGCCACACTTCCTGGAGAATAATACTGTGCTGCAAGCAGACAGATCCGCTCAGACGATTGTGGTCACTAGTGTTACAAATAGTTTAAAGTGAAGTGTACCCACTGAAGTGATCGCAGCAAATCATAGACAAATGGATTATAACTCTTAAAAGTACTTTCACCCTCCCTACCATGTGTAGGAGTAGTATTGTTATTTGCAATTACGGGAGTTGAAATAGCAAATTCAAGAAGTTATTGAATACAGGTATCATAATACATAGCCTTTCAAGTGGCGTTCTACACACAGCTCAGCTTTATTTACTAAAAAACTTTATGGAATAGCCAATTAGCTTGTGGAGTTGTTCACAATGGTTTGAAATATGCAAGTCTGGTAATCCCATTTTCTAGTGGGGTTCTCGCAGTGTAAGTCGACCAACTTTTACTTCAGTAGCACAGAAATCAAGTACAATCGGATGAGATGGGATGTAGTACAGGGTGTAATCCGTTTATAAGCCTGTGCGTCTAGCCAATAAGAAGTAGGGCATTCACCTATGCATGCAGCGGCCAATCCACCAATTCTACAAGCATTCTTTATTGCATTAATATACACCAGATGTAGGAAAAGCCAATCATGTTCTGAAGTTGTTAGTTTGTATCGACTGTGAAGTCAATCTCACAAAAATGTTGGCGAGTCTACTCATTGTACCAATTCACTATTTCTCAAATTGAAATTGCAATCATGATTTCCCAACAAAATTAAGTGCACTGGTATTCAAGTGTATGGTGCCTACTGGGCCATGTCTGCAGTTTATAGCCCGTTGTTTCCCCGACTCGAGTATGATCCACGTAGGATTTATGTGTGATATTCATTTTGCAGTTGAGAACATTGCTTTCAAAAAGGAAACATGGCTCAACAACGAGAGACATAACAAGAGAGCGCTTGGAGCCGGTGTTGACTCTGAGCTCAATCAGAAACTAGCAGAGAAGGCTGTAGATGGATTAACTGAGAATGATATTAATTCTTGCACCATATTAGATAATTATTATGATGACAAGCCACAGCTGACAATAGACCTTGGGTCAAGACACGATGTATCCGGAATCATTGTCTACATGTGGCACGGACACAATGACGGTAAGTGAAAGTTGAACGATAAAATAAATGACCTTAGTATTGATGTTCTGATTATATAATTGTCTTGAACTCTATAAGCTTTGACATCTCATCAGTAATCTAAAATAATGATAAATTTCCATGCGTAATGAAGTGTTGGTGCATTATAGAGACCGATAAATACAATAAGGAGTATGCTGTTAATCTGGAGAGTCTGTCTGTATATATCTCATCTGGCAAGACAGGAGAGGAGCTCTGTGGTACCATCTCCAACAGCAAAAATGAACTGATACAAAATCGTGAGCAGCACTTGACCTGCGTTCGAAGAATAAATGGACGTTATATTAGAATCCAACCAGATGGTAAAGAAGAGCGATGGGTAAAATGGTATAGCGCTGTCATCTGTGAGGTGATGGCATTTACATAGTATTCTGTTAATAGGTGTCGCTTCCATCTACCCCTTTTTACAAATACCTCCATAATTTATTTTTCAATACTCTCCAACCTCTTTTATACACCCAAATTGATGCGAGAAGTGTACCTGTATTTGCTATGGGATTCACTCTATCCAGCCATCAGAGGCTGAAACTTGTACAGTATTGGGATGACACTGTCATCATAGTCAGATTATTTTTGTAAATATATTAGTGCTCATTTAGATTTGGCTACAAGACCATCCATTCCGTGTATATGGTATTATTATCAAAATATAAGTAAAATCATAATCAGACTTGTCACACCTTTCAGATTGAGTATGGCATAGTTGGCATACTCAATCATTGACTATAGACCATGATGGAGTCTTTGCAGCGTAGTCCAAGCTCGTGAATGTAGTACCAGTTTCTGCTTTTCTAGCCACCAATCGGAGAAATCTCTCCTGGTCAATCCAAGTGTGCCATTTGGAGTCCACATAGAACTATTAAGTAAAAACTTGCCAATGATTAAGGAGAATAGAGCTGTTTGGCTGGTCAAACATGTTTAGTTGTTCCTAGTAATAGGCTGGCTGCTATTGTGAGACAACAGTACGACCTTAGTCAACCCATAGATCTGATACATTCATATATTTAAGGTCAAAATATTTTACAACCCCAAACCAACCTTTTTGTGAGCGAGCAGAACAGCATTGGGTGATTGATGGACGGACACAATGGAGTATTCCGGAAGAAGGTTACAGAGTTTCTCACTGAACTGTCTCACTTCTGTGTGATCTAGTACATCCATCGGGGATAGCTTTGACTCACCACATACACTGACAGACTGCAAAGGCAGAATTCGGGCTAGTCTCACCATCACTCAAGGTTAAAAAAGTGCCAACTAATGAAAAATTATTACAGTCAAGCGAATAGGGAACACCTGATTATGAAACAAACATGCGCAAACAATTGGTGTAATGCTATCACCAAGTAGAGGTCACACTGTCAATTGACACAATGACCTGGTCAATTGATATAATTTTAGATCTCAAGATAGAACACGTAGAGAAACATTAGCAGAATAGTTTGCTATATGTAGCGTATGGCTTATTACACACTCAAAATGCCTCTAGTAAGTCAGTTTGTGAAATCAGGCGAAGCACGCACACAGTGTTTATCTAGGAGTATCGATACCGGCGTCAGTTAGTATGGGATTATCCCATTATCACCGCTAATCATACGTTAATATGATCGCTCACTCAAATTCGTGACCAAATACTCTCTACAATGTTTACTAGGTCAATAGACATAGGCGTTCTAGTGTCAAGTTTTAAAAACTAATCCACTATCAGGGTTCGATAACTGGTAGAGTTCATATAAAAATAGATTATTGTTGAATTTTGAGCATAGCCAGATTGAAATTCATTGACTTTCCCACATACGAGAAACCAGTTTACGCAAGAGCCAATGGTCCTGACGGGGGTGAAGTTGCCAGCAGCTATAGCAGCTGCTACTGACTTTAACATGGTTTGAGGCAATCGACATACATTCACTGATTAACATTGTACGCAACTCTTACGTACTCTATACATTGTTTATAACAGGTTACCTGGATTTCAATGAAGTCTGGACAGCCAATGTGCACTAGGTTTGCATATTCTTCGAAATCGGCGGTATTGTATTGTCTGATGAGAGTCAAACGATACACACATCTTTGGCCCTACAAAGAAAAAAACAGAGGCAGATACCAACTGGTGGTCAACCATGCTGACAACTGCCATTACGAAGAGACATTGTGTTGAAAAACCACTAATATGTTATTCACAACATAAAAACCCCAGCACTTACCTTCAATACTTTATTTAAAACACTGAGTAAATAGACCAAAAATGCCACCCACCTTATTTTTGAGATGAGCTAAACTGTTGATAAACCTTTCCCAGTAATCCACATGTAGAGGTCTGTCAAGGCGTTTCAGCATCTGTCTCGTGCTAGCGTCCACGCTCACATAGAGCTGCGTCACATCGGCAAGATCTCTGCAACAACAGAATCGAGTGCATAATAGCTTCTATAGATCTCCATCATAAAAAACACAGCTAATTGATCGCTTTTACACCCTTGATTTCTCTCTAATTATCAAGAGTTGTCTCAGCCCATAAGGGTGAAAAGAAATCAAATTGGTACAGTGGATCAGTGAATATTGGGGGTTATTGGATCCAATCACGCAAATACCGACCAGCATTCAGACAGAGATATTTCTAGATCTCCATAAAAAGCTAAATTGCAAGAGCAGCTGAAAGGCTTTATGAATGTCAGCAAAAACTATGAAACGGGGTGCAAATTATCATCTCAAAGACAGTCACCTTCGAATAATCGTTTTTTCTGTCAAGTAATAAGAGAGTTAAAAATCAGTAGTTATGAAAGCTAACGAAACGGTAGCTGTGGAATCCACCAGAGGCCAGATGATTATTTGAGGCGCATTCAATGTCTCCCGCTTGCAGGCAGAAGTCATTCAAGCGTCTAGCTTTACATGGGAAATCATCAGAACTCTCACCCAAGACCAGAAACCCAAATCGAACTAAAATATTTTGAGTTGTCTTCTCTTTTGATACTGCCTATCTAGCACATGTTAGCAGTGTGGCTAGTTTATTTATAGTAACTGAAAGACTAGTTAAATACTAAGTTGGTGGGTAGCAGCATCCTTGTTGTCAGCTGTAGTAGATGGAAGGATGCCACTGAACAAAAAATCAATAGTCCAGCGGGTTGGTCTGTCCGAAAAAATGCGACACTGAGTCACAATCACTGGGTTTCCATGGGCCACACCGGGCCGAGCCGGGGAGCTTGCTCTGGGCCAAACCGTAAGCGCGATCAGTTTTCATGGTTAGGAGTTATCTTCTACCGATCCAATATAAAGTTTCCGCAGAATACTGCTTACCGTTCCGCAGATTAGCTCCAGTATATTTCAAAAATGTGTCCGAAATGACTTTGAATGTTTGTAATGCTATCGATAAACAAGAAATTTCATCATCCGAAAAGTTACAAACTATCTTTGTAGCAAAATTCAGCGCCTATGAAGTACACGAATAAAGTACAGCATAAGTTTTTACCTCCAAAACCAAGAGACTGCATAAAGGCGGGCACTGGTAGGAACCAGGTGTTTCAATGGTGGGAATCAACACTGAGTGCGGACTACCCGGTTCACACCTAATGAATTCAAATGAGACTTGTTTCCATGGCTCGCATCGGGTATTCATCCCACTGGGTTCGAACCATAGAAACCCAGTAATATATTTCTCACTGAAGCACAATTTAGTCTGAGTTGTCTTCTCGTTGAAGTGATTGGTTCAAGCAAGCAGAAAACTTCAATGGGAGTGTTCTCTCAGCGCAATGTGTTCTCAACGCTCTGAATTCAGAGCAGGCCACCAAATGTTTGCGTGTCCGAAAACGCCTTATGTTTTATTGGGTAGAAAACCGATAGATTAGCTCCTTATCTTGCTGACTAAGACATAAATTTTGAAGTCTGTTTATTTGTAATCTTAAATAACTTCAACAGACGTAGCTTTTCTAATCACCTGATCCGGCGACCAATATAATTAAGTTCACTGCATAGAGTCAATGAGAAAACAAATCATACCTTACAAGGTCAGGGAACTGTGCGTTTGTGAACAGAGAGGTGCTGATGTGTTTCGAGTGGAGATATTCTATCATCTTGTTAATTTCAGGATACATTATGGGTTCTCCTACCAGTGACATTGAGCAGTGTTTGATATCCTGAGCTTCTTTTAGCATCTCCGGTGTAATTTTATCATCAACTAAAGAAAAAAATCCTAGATAGTGATACCGAATGGGTAGCAGTTCTGGTCAGGCAAGAATCGTATAATTCAATGTTTGTGACCAATTAACTTAAGCATAGAATCTCTAACAAAGTTCATATGCATGAGAGAAGGCAACTCTGCACATACGGAGCAATGAAAGTTGTCACTCTGTTGTACTGAATTGCTCCTTTTGATTGTTGTACGAGGTTTGTATTGTAGAGTAACGCTTCAAATTGAATCAGCGGATAGTCTGGTAGCCCAAAATTTTGTCTGTGGTAGAGTGGCATTTGCCGAGGGCATAGTTAGCTTCAACTCAAGCAAACCCTGGGCAGGCTTGTAGTTTTATTAGAGGCTGTAGCATGGTCTCCAAGACCAACTGAGCCTCAACCATTGGGCTTCAAATACACCAAAGAGAATAATCATAATCTTGAATGACAATCCACCTCTTCTATTACCAAATGGATGGTTAGCACTCTAATCAGTTAACAAACTAGAAAAAGCGCCACTTTGATCGAAGTTCACTCCTAGGATAGTCGATAAAACCCACAATCCCATGCACCTGGCCAATAATTGTATGTACATCCAAAACATGCCCCAGTATTGCTCTGCTTTCAATTGTGTTTTCGGTATACTGTGCCAAAAGCATGCCAATGAAACTCTTCAAGATAATTTCGCTTAGTTATGCAGGGGAGAATAACTCTCTTGTAGCTCACCAGCTAAATGAGAAATCATACTTCTGTGCAGTTGCACTGTGGAGTTGATAATATCTGAAGGTGGGTCAGTCTTCCATTTCCATTCCTTACTAACAGGGGCTGAGTGAGGTCTGTCTCAAAAGAAAGTGAGCGTTAGTCATTAACTAGAACAGGAAATCCCGAGCTGTAATTTATCTCTTAATCAGGCCGAGAGACTCGGGACAGAGAAAATATACTCCTAATTTACAAGTAAAGGATAACGTTAACCATGCATTGAGTAGAAAGAAATAAGCTCGGGAATACATCTATCTTTGTAGGTTGTGTGAATGAATATTACTAGTCAAACTTTAGCAAACTCTCATGTCCACTCTTCTGGTGGACCAAGCACACTTTTTTCGTCCTACATAGGCACTTTAACACCCTTCCTAACAGATACAGGCTTTTTATGGAACCCAGGCAACAGATCCTGCCACCGAGCACTCTGTGACACAGTAACCTCTTATCACTACGTGACATATCTCAAGATGTACGACCGACAGCGGATACTGACCTCAGACAGAAAAGACATTTGTTAGCGCAGGCTATACTAGGAGTCATCTCCATACAACTGTCACTCCTAATACCATAAAATCTCCATTTCTCACATCCATCACCGCCACTCATCATAGACTAAAAACAGACCAAAACCAATGTCAGCATATTTAGTGCTACTACTGATGATAGAGAGGATACGGAGGTACGTACCCACTACTGAACTAGAATTATAATGGTACTAATGACAACAGTTCAGTGGAATCAAGTAGAAATTTCGTATGAACAGATGGCAATTCGTCTGCGTTGGGGCGCCATTGACTTCACTTCAGACCAGTTTTCTCTTTTAAAGGCATGGAAAAGGAACTTCACAACCTTTCTAATATAAACACTGTCTACACACACCCACCCACCCACACTCACCTCAGCACATGAATTGAGTCTCGCAGCCGAATGAGTGCCAATTATATGATACCCTTTGTTTTCTAAATCCGCCCTTATGTCACTGTTGACCATTGGTTGTTCTTGCTGGGCAGTGTTAGCAAGTGCTTGCTGTTTGTTACTGGCTATCACCACGCCAAAATCCTCTAGATCCATGAGCCGAGATCGTGACGGCTGAGGCGAACTAGAGGAGTTATTCTCCTCCCCATCACTCTCCTCACTGCTACTGCAGGGCAGCTAAAACAACAACTGCATATCCAACATCCACACCTTCGATTTTGTCTCACTCTATCTTATTCCCCCAATGTAGTTTCCTATGCGAGGTCATGTGCCAGAGCCCAGAAGTGACTTGAGGCTGGATGCCATTTCACGCGCCATCATTGATTTTTCTGTGACCCTCATAGAGACCCTCTGTAAATGAGGTATGCATCTATGTATAGTACAGTCCATGCTGAATAGCCACATTATTACATACCCTGTTGTGGATCATCTTGTAAACAAGGTTTTTACCTTAATAATGTCATCCATACCAGCCATGCCAGCATCACCTATCGCAAGCAACTAACCCCTCAACGAACAGTGGGCACCATCGGCAGTGTATGGCAAGAGAGCACCCCTTCGAAGGAAACTACGGGGCCAGCATAAACTAACACGCAAACGGCAAATGGCCCACGCGCGGCCTTTGCTTGAGCCCGCGGGCTTTAGCCAATTGGAGCTAGTCCTTGACCTCTCACTCAGACTGTCACGTTTCCTTCGAAGGAGTGATAAAATGAAATTAACCTACTCTCATAACAGTGAAGTATATCCTAGTCACAGATTCTATATACCGAGGGAGCAGCCATGGCTTAGTGGTTAGAATACATGATTTGCGCACAGGGAGTCGTTGGTTCAAATCCCAGAAAAGTCAATGGTGGTGACAGGGCGTCCGACCTTACTTCGCTCCTGAGCTCTAACAGAGTCTCAATGTTAACCAGGGAGCAAACCCCACAACCCCGTACAGGAAATATCGGGAGCATAAACAAGACAAAAACCTGTTCAAAACTACCTATATACAAGAATAGAATAGATGGGTATCGGATGCATGGGCACAGCATGTAACGGGGAGCAATGTCAGTACCTTGTTTCCGTGCTCATCATATTTGCATTTGCAGACTTTAGTTTTTCCATCGCAAGGTATTTTCTGCTTTTGTATTTTCCTTTTCTTGGTAGGCTTAAAAGTTCCAAACATCATGGCCCAGAACATGTTTGACCACTCCTCGAAATCTTCCTCTAAACCTGAATAAAGACACTAGCCTAAATTAGCATAATTCCCCCCCCCTGTTGATGGTTGGTAATAGTGAATGAGGTCAGGTTACTGGACACAAAACTCGTTTGAACCAGTTTGTACCGGAATGTTGTTCTTACCTTCATTGTGGCTTGCCGTGTTATCTTCGTCGCAGAAGTACACATCCAGCAATGATTGTGCTGACAACTCAGTGAGATATTCATCCAGGTTTTTGGCAGCCTGCAAGCGGGAATAGATTGGCGGGGTTTAATCCATAGTCGGACATCCAGTTTATATCAACAGTTGTTACACTTTCATGGTGCTATTGCACCAACAATTCTGTTCATGAGCTCACAGATTATCCCCAATTCGTAACGGTTCAACATTCAATGTAACAATGCAATACTAATACCTGACAATAATCCTTTCCATAAGTCGAATTTCCTAGTCCAATGATGCAGTATCGTAAATGAGCATATTTCACTTTGTCTGTTTGTCTTTTAGAAGAATCACTGAGAGTGGTGAATAGCCACTGACACTCCGGGGGTGGTAGCCCGTCTCTGTATGTGGGTATGATGAAGAGACACAGACTCCTGGTAAGCTGCAATTACACTCTATAACTCTACACTCTACACTCTATATGGAGGTTATGGTGTTATCTCGTAGTAACAGAGTACAATGGGTGCAATGGCTGTTGGTATCTTATTTTTCAAAACCAATCTCTTTCACTTCTTTGCCACGCATCATACGGAAGCCTCAATAAACGCGTTAACAAACGAATATTACAGTGCATAACAAACGGTTGCAAATAATTAATGTCTTAATTAAAGATAAGAGTCTATCGGCATCTCTTACATCACAAGTTACGCCGAGTCAATTAGATCGGGCTTATCGCTTAACCAGGAGTCAAGCTATATATGTACTCGGCATTTTCTAGCAACGCTGTTCTTATTGGACGCCGAACGTGGATCACCGGATACCATGGGCGCCATCACTGTTCAGGGAAAATGTTGTCGATGTGTCAGACGGAGCTTCTATAATGTCCGATTCAGATTCCTTGGAGGACAAGCCTACAGTTTCAGCGGCCGAGGACGTTGCGATGGCTGCACTGAACAAGGAAAGAGTGACTGTTCTGAGAGATCGAACAGCCAACGGAGATTGGTGTATCTGCAGATAATGCTGCCTTGAGGTTCGCGAAATCTCACAATGATATCACCTGCTGTTAAGAAACCCAAGGTTGCGATGAAGAGCAACCGGACTTTCAATTCTATTGCTTGGATTCATGGTACATCCAAAATGTCATACACGTGTTCCAGCGTGCTAACCTCCCATCACGCGCTTCGTACCGTGCATGTCAGCTACGCTTTCGGCAGACAGCCTACCAGTCCTTTACAACCTGGGCGCATGGGTGATTGGGTGAGAGAAATTGAATCCCGATCCCCCACTGTGTACTGAAAGCTGTGAGGGAGAAGTTTTCTGACATTGGTGACACGCATGTGGGATTTTGAGAGCATCCAGAAGAAGCTTTTACAGCCCAGTCTCACCTCAAAATTGAATCACCAATACCTTCAATGGCCCTTCTTAGGGCCGACAACCCACACAAAATTGTATAGTTCTGATCATGGTAGGCCTCATCGCCTCATTGCAGGTGTGAAGGTTATTGCCAACTGCACGGGGTGTGGCGACTATGAAACTAATGGTTCTAATACAAAGGTGATCAAGTCCACTGACTGAATGCCATGACATTATGATCCAAATCCATTGATTTATTCAGCACAAACGCATACATAGATATATGTATAAGGAATTCCCACGCAGCAACGGAAGTCTCCAGTCGTTTGTGACATCACCAAGCACTCAAACTGAAACTCATTCTAGGCAATGGAGGTTGCTCTATCAGCCCAGATACTCAACAAGGGGCCTACTGAAAGTTTAAACTAGAAGGACTGCATCTCTGAAACTCTGAATACAAAATGGCTGTCCTTACACGGGCATTCGGCCTATTTCACAGACTATTCCAAGACAGCCTATTCAGAGTCCCGGCAGCTCACCTGTAAATCCTCTGGCTCAATATCAGCTAGATTCTTGACCACAGCCTCAACCTCATATCCAACGGCCTCTTCATTTAGTCTTTTAGCCAACTTCTATAAGATAACAGTTTAGAGTGATGGTGAACTGGTAGAAAGGTTGTTGGCTCTATTCCCCATACCCCTCTTACCCCCTCCTGATCCTCCATCAGACTGCATTACATAAAACATTCGAGACGCCCACCGATATACCCTGCACTGACCATTACTGCACTCTATATTCTATTTATGGGCATCAACCTACAGAATGATATCGTCTGGCAATGCTCACTTGGTTGTAGACAGCCAGTTGCGGCTCCAGTTTCAGAGCACATTTAAATGAAGAAAATAACCTTCCTCAGGCTAAGTCGGTCGACTAGGGTGTTTAGCAGGCCCTTCTATACAACTCTCATAGCATTACGAGAAACTGGGATTTTGCTGCAGATTACACTTGTAACATTGTCAGCAATTAATACAAATGATATTTTTTAGAGGAGATACGCTTTCCCGGTGTAGACAAATTTATTTTATTTTTCAAGAGCGCTTGAATTCAAGTCTCGCTCCAAGCCTTGCGATGGACAGTGTGAAATCTCAAGCTACTTGTAAGTGCCTATAAGCTCTTCACCGCATCAAACACACTCTTTATGGACAGCTGTTCTACCTTGCTTTGACCATTTTTGGATGCATAGAGTATTAGAAGTGACTCTCTTCCTTCCGCTGCTACATCAGAGCCGCCATGATGCCCATTCTTCTGCTTTATCCAGAGTTTATAGGCTAGATATGTTATTCCTAATCCAAGACCTCCCAATACCAAGTAGATGGTTGTACGGCTTTGCCGAAAATGCCTGGTAATGAGCAGGGGCATTATCCCACCCTGCAAAGTTTTGAATCACTATATGGTAGATTGGGTAACTTACAAACTATGACTAATACTGGTGATCTAGTGGATAATACGGTGGGCTCTAATCAACACCCAAGACACGTTAGTAGGATTGGAATTTGTTAAACTTACAGTTACATTAGTTATATCAAATCTATGCAAGACAATTAATATGGATTTGATTATTTAATACAGTCTATAAATAAATTCAGTTAAGACCGATACTGATAGTGAATCATTGTTTGTGATACTGTAGTCTTGATTGAGTTGAGACTAGAGTGAATTTCACCAGTCAGTAGTCACTAGTCAGACTTCACCAGTGGTGTCTAGGCCAGTCAGTCACTCACTCATTGCCATACCCACGGCCATAGGTAGTGATAATCCTTGTAAAACACTATTACTAGTAGTAGTACTAGTAGTTCTACTGATACTAGACAAGTATTGGAGTAGGATTAGTATTACGCACAGTCATACTCGTAGTAGTGGTAGCGGTAGCGGTGGCGGCGGTAGCGGTAGCAGTAGTAGTAGTAGTAGTAGTAGTAGTAGTAGTAGTAGTAGTAGTAGTATAGAGTGCTACTGATTCTGAATCTCTTTGTTGTACTAAGTAACTAACTCAGTAACTGCTAAAATAAATAGGCAACAACTAAGTTACTAACTAACTAAGGCTAGTTACTAAGTTAGTATGTATTGTAAACAATGTATTGGCTTATTGCAGTACTGAGTGTCTGACTCTGAGTCAGTGGGTGGTGAGTCGAGTGCTGTTTGTACTTAGTAATACCTATACTATAGTTAATAAATTATACTAAATAACTAATAGTTATAATATAAGTTATACTTATACTCAGTATTGAGATTTGAGTATAACTTATAAATATAACTATAAATATAAGTATAACTGTAAGCTATACATAATACAGTATGACTATGAGTATGAGTATAACTACTAAACTAGTTATACTCACACTCAGTATAACTATAA
>Ga0224501_10000573_pt1 | contig 29298 bp, 27 predicted proteins | sample SF_Oct11_sed_USG_4_FD_169105 | JGI IMG/M metagenome (GOLD analysis project Ga0224501, IMG submission 169105) | Sediment microbial communities from San Francisco Bay, California, United States - SF_Oct11_sed_USGS_8_1 | ecosystem: Environmental > Aquatic > Marine > Sediment | place: USA... | reverse complement strand
GAACCGCGGCTATTTTGGGAAACAGCGTAGGATAGAGCAGCCAACAAGGCAACTCCAATCAAAATATAAAACAAAACATTCCCCGATTGTGTGTTTTTCATGAAGTAGCCCTTATGTCTTATAAATAGAGATTGTAAATATCGTATTATTCAATTATTTTTCTTATCTTAAGTCATTTTACAAATAAGATATATCAAATGGAAACAATAGAAAAGGCCGAGACTATTTACGTTGACCAGCATGTAGATGGTGTATGGTGTGACGGAGGAAATCCGGCTCTTGGTCACCCTAGGGTTTGGTATAGTTTTGAAGACACTCAAAAGACCAAATGTGGTTATTGCGGACGGCAATTCATAAAAGACCATCAATAGCTTTTCTTGATTCTTTTAGCTAAATTAAGCTATAGTGTAATTATATGTTGCCGATATTCGGGACATAACGACTCGCTTATATTAAGGAGGTTTATGATGACAACACGTTTATCACTCTTCGATAGCCCACTTTTTCTTGGCTTTGATCAATTTGAGCAAACTATTGATCGTATGCGCAAATCAGGTTCGGATGGTTATCCACCTTATAATATTGAACAAATTAGTGATACGAGCTTGCAGATCACTTTAGCCGTTGCAGGCTTTACAGAGGAGACTCTGGATGTAGAAATCGAGCAGAACCAGCTTGTGATTAGTGGAAAGAAACAGGCCGATGATGATGAGAGGGTTTTTCTTCATCGTGGAATTGCATCACGCCAGTTTCAAAGAAGTTTTGTTCTGGCCGATAATATAGAAGTCAGGGGCGCTCATCTGGATAACGGTCTTTTGCATATTGATTTGGAACGTATCATTCCTGAATCAAATGCTAAAAAAATAGCGATCAAATCTAAAAAAGGGGACAAAAAGCTTAAAACTATAGATGTAGAAAGCGAAACCGAGGAATAAATCATTGTTTTTGAGAAAGAAGTTTTGACAATCTATGTAGAAATAGAGTTACATAAAGAAATACTAGATTATAAGGACATAAAATATGACTACAAAGTACACTGAAACACATAGAAAAATAAAAGATAGCCTGCAGAGCCTCACGCCTCAGGATTTCAAAAGTTTCGGTCTTGGACATATTGCTTATATACGCCCCTACCATTTTAATGGAAAAGACTTTTTCACAGTCTTTGCTGCAAATGGAAACAAGCTTTACACATCAGATGCTATAGAAGATGCCGTTCAGTTGAGCAGGCAGGATAATTTGGAGCCGGTTACAGTTCACTAGAAAAATTTTCTTACGCTGCTTTGCTTTGAGATTGAATTGCAGTGAAAAATAGAGCCTGCATAGCATCTTCATCCTCGGCACCACGCAATGCATTACATAGATCTTCATCCGCAAGCATACGCGATACAGGTGCCAATCTTTGCAAGTGAAATGCTCCATGAGAAGCAGGAGATATAATAACCGCAACGAGGTCAACAGCCTGCCCTTTCATGGATTCGAAAGTTACCGGTGTCGCCAAAGATGCGAAAGCTGATACTGGTGTTTTAATAAATTTTGATTTCATATCCAAAATAGCAAGACCGGGAGAAGGACTAAAAAAGCGCTCTTGTGAATCTTGTTTACAAATACGCAAAATTATTTCTGCATCAACACAACAAAATGAAGAAATTTTTTCCGAAATATTGCGGAACACACGTGATTGTGTCCGAGCTTGTATTTTAGGTAACAAAATATCCATTTTAATGTCTTGTTCCAATTACAATCTCCTTGGCTGGTTTCTATTTGGTGGGTTGTAACATATATAAAAAGAGGAAATCTAGAAAAAAAACAATCCAATCTACACAAATATTTATATTCCTTTTCAATGACTTAAGTTGGTATTTTTATGTATATAAACTGTATTGCCAAACGATAACAAAGCATTAGAGAAATAAAAAATGCCCACATAAATATGGGCATTTTCACAAAAGATATGTAAGCGTATTTACTTATTGATCATCTGGTTCAATCCAGCCAATATTTCCATCCTTGCGCACATAAACCATATTGATTTTATCATTACTGGCATTTTTGAACATCAAGGCATTCTGATCTGCTAGCTCCATACGCATAACAGCCTCGGAAACACTCATTTTTTCGATATGCGTCTTAATTTCCGCAATAATAATAGGATCATCACCTTCAGAAATGTCCTCGTTATCTTGCTCTTCTGCTTCATTAGATGCATGCTGAATCGTTGAATAACGCGCTGAAAAAAGTTCTGATCCTTCGGCTTTATCCATACGTCCGTGATGATCACGCAATCTACGCTTATAACGACGCAAGCGCTTAGCAGCCTTCTCGGAAGCCGCATCAAAAGCCACATATGGGTCATGTTCAGTTGCTTCTGTTACCACCATAATGTTTTTACCAACACGCATGGAAATATTAACTTTGAACATCGCACTTCCGTGCCCTTCTTTAGAAAAGGTCACTGTTGCATCCGTTCCATGGTTAAAATATTTATGATCAATTTCCGATATCTTCCCCTCAACATGCTCACGTAATGCATCACCAACATCAATTTGTTTTCCCTGAACAGTCATTTCCATTGTTCTCGTCCTTATGTTTATGTTGAAAAACTTTTAATAATCATTTTTGAAAAAATCTAGTCCTTAATTAGAGATTTTTTCTGCTTTCGTCTTTGCACCGAGGAGCCAATATGCATGGCTTCACGGTATTTCGCCACAGTGCGGCGCGCAAGATCTATACCTTCTTCTTTTAGTATAACCACAATTTTGTCATCAGACAAAATTTTTCTAGGATTCTCTGCATCAATCAAAGATTTAATTCTGGACTTAATAGCTTCTGACGAATGCGCAATTCCACCCGATGAAATCAAAGCCGTCGTAAAGAAAAATTTGAGTTCGAAAAGCCCGCGCGGCGTGCCTATATATTTATTATTGGTCACACGGCTTACTGTACTCTCATGCATATCAATTTCCTCAGCTATTTCCTTTAAGGTCAGAGGCTGGAGAAATTCGATCCCGTAATTGAAAAAAGCGTCCTGATGCTCGACAATGGCACTACCTACTTTCAAAATTGTTTGCGCCCGTTGATCCAAAGCCCGTACCAGCCAATTGGCCGAAGCCAATTGTTCACTGACATATGACTTATCTTCCTTGCTTTTGGCTCTAGCCGAAATTTCGGTTACATATTCATTTTGAACCAGAACACGCGGCAATGTTTCGTGATTAAGCTCTACGCGCCAGCCGCCACCCAAATTTTTTGGCAAGCGCTTCATTAGAATGTCAGGAATAGCTGTTTGCACAACCAAATGATCGAACTCTCCCGCAGGCTTAGGATTTAACGTTTTAATCTCTGCCACCAAATCCATAAGATAGGTGCTATTAACGCCACATTTTTCAGCCAATCCTTCAAAATCGTGGTCTGCAAGCATATCCATATGCTCTAAAAAGCTTTGCATAGGTGCATCCAGCTTACCTTGCTCCTCCAGTTGCAGCGCGAAACACTCCTTCAAATCTTTGGCAAATACACCTGTCGGATCAAATTGCTTCATTATTCCAAGCAGCCTTTCAATGCGCTCTGTTTTGCAGCCGATGCGCTCTGCCAACTCACTCACGTCCTGACGCAAATAACCGCTTTCATCCAGATGATCAATCAGAAGGCACCCGACCATTCTATCTCTTTCATCCGCAAGATCGACAAATAATTGTTCCATTAGATGTTCTCGCAAACTTTTTTCTTCTCTGATCCTGTTTTCAAAACCATCATCCATAGTATCAAATTTAGGATTACCGCCTGATCCCATATCAACCATCGAAGAGCCTGCATCAAAATCCGGTGAATCAGGCGACTCAAAAGCCGCTTCTATTTCATCCTTGTTATTATCAGATAATTGGTCACTTTCCCCTCTTTCCTGTTCAATATCCTCGGAAGAATCCTGCCGTTCCAGTAAAGGGTTTTTCTCTATTTCAGCTTCAATAAAATCATTTAGCTCAAGATTATTCATTTGCAGCAGCTTAATAGCCTGTTGCAATTGCGGCGTCATTACAAGCTGTTGTGATTGACGTAAATCAAGCTTTTGAGAAATATTGCTCATATGTTCATTATATCATGCTTGAACAATCAAAATAAGAATTAAAGTGAAAAACCTTCACCTAGATAGACACGGCGAACATCTTCGTCATTTACGATCTCCTCGGCTGTTCCTTCTTTTAGGACATGACCATCATGAAGAATATATGCACGATCAACAATCCCCAGACAATCTCGTACATTATGATCTGTGATCAGCACGCCTATGCCTCGGTTTTTAAGCTGTGCAATCATATTACGGATATCGCTAACGGCAATCGGATCTACGCCGGCCAATGGTTCATCCAATAAAATAAAATCCGGTCGCGCAGCCAGCGCTCTTGCGATCTCCACACGTCTGCGTTCACCTCCGGAAAGAGCAACAGAAGGCGTCCGGCGCAAATGCTCTATCCCGAATTCTGCCATAAGACCTTCCAACAACAACCCTTGGTCTTCCGCGCTCAAATCCTGAAGCTCGACAACCATTCTAATATTGTCTTCCACGTTAAGACCACGAAATATCGAGGCTTCCTGCGGCAAATAACCAATACCCAGCCTTGATCTTCTATACATCGGTAGCTTGGTAATATCCTGCCCATCAAGCAAAATTGTTCCGCTATCGGGGCCAATCAAACCTGTTACGATATGAAAGCACGTGGTCTTTCCTGCACCATTGGGCCCTAATAGAGCAATAGCTTCTCCACGCCGGAGATTCATACTAAAATCTCTTAGAACCGGACGTTTTTTATATGATTTGGATAAATGAAAGGCACTTAAACCATTTTGTACGGCTTTAAGATGTGGCTTTTTTGTTATTAACGTCGTATCTGTCATGTTCTTTGATCATACAGTTTAATTGTCACACTTTTTTATATCAGTCTTTGTGCATAAATAAAACTATTTTGGCTTCTCCACCGAGCCAGGATAAAATACGCCGCGCACCCGCCCTCCTTCTTGTGTAACGCCGCCGTACATTTTGCTTATATTAGTATTTAAATCAACTTCAGCCTTAGAGCCTTCCAATACGTTTTGATCTTTTGTTATTTTTACGTTCTCGTTAATTTCAGCAATATTTGTATCGGCATTATAGACTGCATTATTTCCGGTCAGAATCTCCTCTGGCGTTGTAATGACAACATTACCTACTGCTTGCAAGGACTTCAAAACACGCTTCCCATTCTTATCTTCCTTAAAATCAGCAATCAGTGTATCAGCCTCGATTTTATCATCGGCGCGAATTGCCACAGCATTCCCGACAGCCTTTAACCGTCCCTGATCTACCCAATATTGAAGCTCATCACGCGCTGTAACTTGTTGATCCGGAGATATCAACTTCAAATTATCCCCCGTCATAACAGCATAGGCCTTATCAACTTCATAAACCGCTTTTTGTCCAAAAGCTTTACTCTCTTGCATTACAATCTGCACAATTGCCCCTGTCGCAGTAATTGTATGGATATCCATAGAATTATTTTCGCTCTCACGATATTTTGCAGTTAATACCTCCGATAAAAGCGTTGTCTCTCCCTGAACGACCCTTACATCTACATTAGCTTGAAAGAATTTTTCGTTACGATGCCATTCAAGACTTTCTTTGGCCGTAATTTCAATAGGCCTGTCGCTGCCAGACAAATTTTGCTGCGCAAAAACAATTTTATAACAAGGCATTACACAAAAAAGTGCGATCAAAAATATACGCCTAATCATTACGCAGTCCTTTATTTTCATTTCCTGCTTCAAGTGATTTAAAACCTTTTTCCAACCTCAATTTAGCCGGACCGGAAAACACGATATGGCCGGTTTTTCCATCAACCTGCACACCTTCTGCCTCAATACTTATATCCGGTCCCCTTCCTATAACGGCTTTCTCACTCCATGCATAGTTTTTGTTCAAATCAATATGAGCTTCGCTGCTTTGTATACTATATCCCTGTTCATGCTGCAAAAGCACATCGCCTTCAAGAAAAAAACGTTCTGTATCCTGCCGATATGCTCCCGTTTTGGATGTCATTCTTACAGAATTTCCATTGTTTAAAACCATTGTTCCAATTGGTTTTTCAAGCATAATCAAGTCTTTATTTTTTTCTCCCTGTATTGCTTTTAAAGCTGTGATTTTATAGGGCTGCTTTTTCTTATCGGAACTAACAAATTCAGGATTTAATAGCTCGTTACGTGTAACGCTTTCTTTAATATCCCTGCTAGAACTTTTCTCGTTTTTGACAGGGGAGATCATATCATTATCAACATTCTTAACAGAAAAAAGTATGATGACTATTCCCAGTGCTATCAATGGTAAAATAACCCGTGTAATGCGTACAAATCTTGTATAAGCACTGCCCTGTACATGTTCGCGAGATACTCCGGTCAATTGATCATAATTGACCTTCTTTAAATTTTTAGGGTTTGAATGTGTAGGGTCGTTGACCATTACCTCAGGATAATTAGATAACACCAGCTTGTAAACAATCCTGTAAGCGGAGCAACCCTATTGCTTTATTATTTTCTTGAACAATCAGGCTGGTAATATATTGCCCTTGTTTTTTTGTCATTATATCTACAGCCTCAGCAGCCAAAGCATCTTGAGATATAGATTTTGGATTTTTCGACATAACCTCAATAACAGATTTCTGAAGTAGCTGCGGCGACATATGGCGTTTTAAATCCCCATCAGTAATAATACCAAGCAATTGTTCCTGCTCATCAAAAACCAGAACGACGCCAAGATTTTTCTCGGTTAGCGTCAAAATAGCCTCATCCATAAATGCATCTGATCTAATCTTAGGCAAAGCGTCACCTAAAACCATAAGCTCCGAAACTTTAAGCAATCTTTGCCCTAATTTTCCACCCGGATGAAAAACCTTGTATTGTTCTGATGTAAGCCCCATACGTTCCAGCAAAGCAATGGCTAACGCGTCACCATAGGCAAGCATCATCGTTGTCGATGTTGTCGGCGCGAGACCATTCGGGCATACTTCATCTACTTTTGGCAATAAAAGAACAATATCTGCATATTTTGCCAAGCTACTTTTTGCATTGCTGGTCATGGCAATCAAAGTGATATCATAACGACGCGTATAATGTATTAGATCTGAGAGTTCTGAGTTTTCACCCGAATTAGAGAGCATTAGCACCATATCTTTTTCTGTAATCATCCCCATATCGCCATGACTAGCTTCCCCGGGATGAACAAAATAAGCAGGCGTTCCCGTTGATGCCAGAGTAGCCGCAATTTTACGTGCAACATGACCACTTTTTCCTATTCCAGCAACAATTAGGCGAGCATAACCTTGTCCATTTTGTTTCATAGTATGCACGGCTTCAACTGCTTTGGAAAAATTATCGTCAATATGCTGGCTTAGGGTATCAAGAGCAGCGCTTTCCGCTTTAAGAACGCGCACGGCATTATTAATATCCATATTTTCTTGCGGGTTTTGAGCTGTGCGCGCTTTGGCCATAATTTTAATGTTCAAAAATATCGTCCTGCCAACCTAATAGATCAAGATCAGCCCGAACTGTTATAAAATCAAAACAGCGTTGCGCAATCTCTTTGCGGTCCTCACGCTCCAACATGGTATTCAGTTGGTCCATAAGCCTGTGCAAATACAAAACGTCACTTGCTGCATAAGAAAGCTGTTCACTGCTGAGATCCTTAGAACCCCAATCCGATGATTGTTGCTGCTTACTTAGATCAACACCAAGTATGTCACGGCACAAATAACGCAGACCATGCTTGTCCGTGTATGTTCTGGCAAATTTAGAGGCAATTTTTGTACAATAGACATTGTTACATTGGACACCCAAATATTTTTTTATAATCGCCACGTCGAAACGAGCAAAATGAAAAATCTTTAAAACATCTGGATTTTCTACAAGTTTTTTTATATTTGGCGCATCGTAAATATCTTTGTCAAACTGAACCAAATGAGCTGTTCCATCTCCTGAAGAAAGCTGAATTACACAAAGACGATCACGTTCAGGCAGCAATCCCATAGTCTCTGTATCAATAGCTATGGAATCACCCAAATCAAGACCCTCGGGCAAATCATTTCTATGGAGAGTAATGCTCATCAAAAAATACCTTAAAATAGCTTAGTTAGGAACTTTAGGTTTATCAAACTAAATATAAAACCTCAAGGGCGGTCTTTAATATGCCTGTTAGCAAAAATGGTGCCCGGGAAAGGACTTGAACCTTCACTCCCACAAGGGGAACTAGCACCTGAAGCTAGCGCGTCTACCAATTCCGCCACCCGGGCTTTTTGCTGAGATCACTTAATAAGTGATCTTTAGAAAATACTCAAATCAAAAATTAAAATTTTTCTACCCTAAAAAAATAATTTACGGAATTTCCACGCGTTTATTAGTTTTATTTTAACTGTTTTTTTGTCATTATCATATCTGTGTAATGGTTTAGGACTATTCGTAATTCAAGATTGAGTTTACCCGCTAAAATGAAAAGATTAAAATCATGAAAATACTTATTGTAGACCGTGAAGAAATCACTATCCAGCGCATGGCCAACCGTCTTGAACCTGTGGGTCATAAGGTTACACAGGAACCTGTAAAAAATAATGCTGTCGAACGTCTGGAAAAAGAGGAATTCGATGTTATTTTTCTTGATCCGGCGCCTCTGACCAGTGCGCGGCCTTTGATTTTAAATTTAAGACGTGCCTCCGGTAACTACCCTTATATCGTGCAGATGGGCTCTAACATCCAGCGCACAGAAGCCATTCAAGCCGGGGCAAATGATTGCCTTCTAAAGCCAGTAGATCCAGAGATTCTTGATGCACAAATTGATAATGCAAAGCATCTAACCCGGTTGATTAAACGTATTAGTGATGATTCGGAAGACTTTCCGAGCGCAGGAGGTATCATTGCAAAATCAGCATTTAATCAACTTTTCCTTTCTGCTATAGACCGCTCGGGTCGTTATGGAGAAAAGACATTTATCGTTTTCATAAGCATCGCGAATTATCAAGACATATATCAAAAAGAAGGCCCTTATGAAGTAGAATACGCAACAGCCAAGCTCTCACAGTATCTGGTAAGACTGCGTCGTCAGTCAGACATAATCGCCCAGACAGGAGCCTCCGAGTTTGCTTTGTTATTGCAAAGACCTATTTATGAAACTGAACCTCTGGAAGCTGCGAATCGTTTTGCAGAATCTATTTCAGAATTCAGCGACTTACTTAATTCGGGTAATGTAAAGCCCGAAGTGCATGTTAAATTAATAGATATCCCCATAGGCTCACAGCTTATATCACATCACATAAAAGCTTGAGACATACGGCTTATAAATATAATCACTCCGTATCGTTTTTTCCATTTACAAAAAAAACTGTTTTAGCATCTTGTAAGGCGATGTTCTCGCACTTATTTTTGGCTTTATATTGCTTTTAAATTTCAACTTTTTTTTGCGAATTGGAAACACTCAAATGGTTTTCAGAAATGTTTTTTTGTGGTTTTTCATTGGTTTTTCTGGAGTAACCTGTTTTGCTCCACTCAAAAGTGCTAAGGCCGATATTGAAGGCTTGAAGCCGATACCATTTGGAGCCAATCAGGCTTTATCCAATGCAAGAGATAATATAAAGCTCAATGAAATTGAACCTTCTATAGGTCAGGAAGATGTGAATCTTGATCAAGTTGAAGACTCACTAACCATCAAAAGAAGCACTATTAAAGATGGTGATATAATTTTGTTAACTGTTGAAGGAGAGCCGGAATTAACAAAAAACCTTCCTATTGATTCCCAAGGCAATATTGATGTGCCTTTGATTGGTCAAGTTAAAGTTCTGGAACAGGATATTGCCTTTATTACAGAAACGATCACTAATCGTCTAAAAGACGGCTACATCAATGATCCGGTTGTTGCTGTCAGCTATAAGGCTGCCGAGCCCATTTATATACTCGGTGAAGTGACCAATCCCGGAGCGTATGAATTCACTTCGAATCTGACACCTTTGAAGGCCGCCGCGTTAGCCGGAGGTTTTTCCAAGAAGGCCAATCAGGATTATTTTGAACTCATAGAAAACCATAATGGGGGTAAAGATTCAGATCCTTCAGCAATTGTAAAAATGATCCCTTATTTTAAGGTGTTACAGCCTGGAGACACAATTAAAGTTAGAAAGCAGGCTTTTTAAATGGGGGTCTGGAGACGAAAAAGAAGTGTCAATTTTCTGGTTTTTCTTGATAGGCATGCTCTGCTGACGGCTTTTGCATTTATTTATGCGACTCTTTTGTCTTTTGTAGTTTTGCCTCATATCCCAGAAGAATATAAAGCCAGCGCCACACTTCGTTTTGAACCAGCGCCTCTCACACAAAAAGACATTGAACCTGACATTAAAAATGAAATACGCCTAATGCGTTCTGCTGCTTTTAAGCGTGATGTCACTCAAAGCCTAAAACCTCTAAAATATGCTGAAAACAAGAATGCAGAACAGCACGATAATATAAGCCCTTTTAAATTTTTGAATATCAACCCTGAAGATTTAAATGAGATAACACCGGCATCAGGCATTGAGCTTGAGGATATCTCCATAAAGGCTGAAGATTTTTCATCTATTGAGATATTAAAACAAGATGATTCAGGCCTTGTTGAAATCAGCTTTACCTCTACTGATCCTAGAGAAGCAGCTAAAAAAGCCAATCAATATGCGCTTTCCTATCTGGAAGAGCACTATAAAAAAGAAAAGACAGAAAAAAAGAAAAAACATCAGGAGATTTTGAAGACTCAAGAAACACCGGAAAAAGCCTTACTCTTCCAGCGTATAAGCAGCCATTTGAATGAAATTATAAATAATGCCTTTACTCAAGATGATAAAATAAGTCGCCTTGCCTATCAGGAACAGCTTTTTGTTCTTGGGAAGCAAATAAATGACTTAGAGGACCAAAAAAATAAATTTATTGCACAGAAGAAAAAACTGTCCTCAAGCAAATCCGAGTCTTCTTCTAAAAAATATAAATCTATTTATGCCGCAAAAAAGAAAGAAGAGGAAACACTTGAAATGCTATTAGACCGTTATGGTTACAAGCATCCTAAAATAATATCTTTGAAAGATAAAATAGAGCAATATGAACTTGCTTTGCGTAAAGAAAAGTCTCTAAAGGCACAGCAGACTAAGGCAAAATTAAATGTATTAACCGAGCAAATAGACTCTCTTGAAAAGCAAATAGACATCGCAAATTCGCAAGAAAAAGCACTTAGAATAGTTCAGAGTTCAAAGCAAGCCTTACAAGAAAAACAACTGCAACAAGTTTACTTTGCTCAGAGACTTCTCCCCGCTTTGGTTCCTGCAAATGGATTATATCAAAATGCCGGATACGAGACTGTTTCCGAGAATTCTTCCAAAGTCTCGTTGCCTTACACAGTAGAGATTGCCTCCATGGCAAAAACGCCGGAAAATCCGGATTTTCCTGCTCGCCAGTATGCACTAGCGCTTATTATGGGAGCAACATTACTTATACTTACTATCTTTTTTTACTTAAGCGAAAGAAGACGCTCTTTGCGTTATTACTCTTCCTTTGATATTGAAGATGATACGGATATGCCCTGTGTTGCAGGCATTCCCGACGTAGCCAAATTCTGTGATGTCTCGCATCTCGAAAAGACGAGAACACCTCATCCCGAGGTGGAAAAGGTACTTAGCGCGCTTTCTCTTAAACTGGATTCCAAGTTTGAAAAGCTTAATAAGGAAGGCTATGTTGTAACGCTGACATCTTCTTTTTCCAATGAGGGAAAAACGCAAACGTTACTCTGGCTAGGCCGCATTTATGCCAATGCAGGAAAGCGCGTGGTTATCATAGACGGTAATTTCAGAGAGCCGAATTTACACGAAGCAACGGGCAGAGGTAATACAACCTCTATTATCGATTATCTGACACAGAAGAAAACCCTTGATGAGATCGTCCATATGAATGAGCGTTTGGGTATTGATATGATCTTTAGTCAAAAAGTGCCGGATAATGCCAATAGATTACTATCTTCCAGCAAAATGTCTGATCTTATTGATGACCTTAAGCGCCGATATGATGTCATTCTGATTGATACGCCTAGCTGTTTGACCTATGCCGATGTTCTGGTTTTTGCAAAATTATCTGATCAAATTTTGTATAATGTGCGCTACGGAAAAACCAAGCGCGAATCCGTTTCTAAGGGGATAAAGCAGATCCAAAATGCTCTAAAAACACCAATTTCTTTTATTCTTGCACAAATAGACCCTGCCGAAAAACATGAATTCCATTACACTTAATAGGAAATAATTCCTTGACTTTTTAATGTCCGGCTTTTATATTCGAAAACATAAACGCCGGAAATCCGTCCTCACGCATGAGAAATCTCATGCGTTTTTTTATGTTTTTATTAAGGAGAAAATTTATGTCTACATTTTTACCACAAGATTCCAATGATAACCCTATTCCAGCTCTTCGTCTAAAATCCGGAGGTGCACATTCTATATCTGCAGCAGCGGCTTCTGCTCGAAATTCTACAGCATTTGCTGCAGAGACAAAAATAGTCAGCTTATATTCCGATGTTGCAGTTTATGTTCGCTTTGGCGATTCTGCTGTAACGGCTGCTACAACGGATCATTATTTCCCTGCCGGCCTTTATTATGATATCGCCATTGGTGGCGAAAATACTGCCCATTATACACATGTTGCAGTTCTACGCGCCGGCGTTACAGACGGCACGGTTTACATCTCTGAAAAAGAGTAAGTTCTTAAGCACGAGATCGGAGAGCTGTGGTAATGGTGCCATCATCCAGATAATCAAGCTCTCCGCCGACCGGCATACCATGCGCCAGCCTTGAAACCTTAATTCCCAATGGCCATAGAATATCTGCTATATAATGCGCCGTAGATTGACCATCAACCGTAGCGCTCAAAGCTAAAATGACTTCCTGTCCTTCTTTTCCCTCCATCTCTTCAAGTCTTAATTTCAACCTTTCAATACCTAAATCCTCCGGCCCAATTCCATCCAGCGCAGATAAAAGCCCCCCCAGAACATGATATGTACCCTTAAAAGCACCTGTGCGCTCTATGGCCCAAACATCGCTGACTTGAGCTACGACGCAAATTTGCCTTTTATCACGTTTGATGTCGCGGCAAATCTGGCAGGGGTCTGTCATATCCAGAGTGTTACAAATATGACAATTTTTTATGTTTTCCGCTGTATTTTTCAGGGCTTCAGCTAAAGGCACCATCAAGCCTCCACGCTTACTCAGCAAATGAAGCGCAATTCTGCGCGCCGAGCGATTTCCCAAGCCCGGCAAACTTCCTAGTAATTTAATAAGATGTTCTAATGGATTATCATTCATCATTTGGAAATATACACAGTCTCTTTACTTTTTAGTACTATAACCAAGTTATTCCTATGAAAAGACTTTGTCTAAAGTAAAATTCCAAACTATCCTCATAAAATGGCTCATTATTTATCAAAAAAGAGAAAAAAGCCTTTAGCCTTGCCGCTGACAGTTTCGTTCCCGGATCAGAAACAGTTATGGAGATGACATTTTAGAACCAGCCTAGTCATTATAGCTTGGCTTTCCATCTTTTTTCTTCGGATCAATATATCTAAAGAGACTTGAATCAAGATCAATGCCTGTTTTTAGATAAAATAACTCGACTTCCGTAATCATCCCTTGCGGATCGACCACGCGCCATTTTTTGAGCTCTATCGGATCTTCATCAAAGGCAAAAGTTATTGAGCCCCCTTCCGGATCGTCACGTTGCACTACTTCCAGCATAATTGTGTCATCCACCCTTTTGGCACTGCGAAGCTGTAAATCATCATCTAGCGAAAAATCCTTTCGCAGGAAGAAATCTGCAAGTGTAGAGCCTATAGGTGCGTTTGTTTGTTCCTCAAGAATTGAATCATAGAAATAGATAAATATGCCGTCGGCTACGACAAAATTCTCAATCGGCGGATCATAATCAAAGCGCACCTTTCCCGGGCGGTTTAGATAGAATGTGCCGACGAGTTGCTGCCCGTCATGTGTGGTCTGGACAAAACGGGCTTGTGCGGTTTTCAGACCCGAGAGATAAGATTCCGCCTCTTTTATAGTTTCCATTTCCACTCTTTTATTTCCTTCAAGCGCGTGCGCGGATGAAGAAAAAACCATGATCAGGAATAAAAATAAACGGAATGTGCGTTTCATATCAATAATCTCTTGGCGTTATTTTAGTTTACGGTTTTATATTCGCTTTAAACGTCACTAAAGTCACGTACCAAAATTTCTCTTTTTCCAGAAGAGTTTGGCGGCGAAATCACGCCCTGTCTTTCCATTTCCTCGACAATACGTGCGGCGCGGTTATAGCCAATTTGCAAATGGCGCTGTATAAAGCTGGTCGAGACTTTCCCCTCTCGGGCGATCACAGCTACGGCTTTATCATACAATTCATCCACTTTGCCATCACTATCCTCATCATCGCCGAACATAGCGCTCATCACGGCACTGCCATTGGCATCAAAGCCACCCTCATCGGTCACACCATCAAGATATTCCGGCGTGGCTTGCGCCCTTAAAAATTTAGTGGTTTTTTCAACATCCTTATCTGAAACAAAAGGCCCGTGCACGCGAGTGATTCGGCCCCCAGGTGCCATATAAAGCATATCCCCCATCCCCAAAAGCTGCTCGGCTCCTCCATCGCCAAGAATAGTCCGGCTATCAATTTTCGATGTTACCTGAAAACTAATTCTTGTTGGAAAGTTGGCCTTGATAACACCTGTAATAACGTCCACTGATGGGCGCTGCGTGGCCATAATCAAATGAAGACCTGCTGCCCGGGCCATTTGTGCCAATCTCTGAATGGCGTTTTCAACGTCTTTACCGGCAACGAGCATTAGATCAGCAAATTCATCGACAATAATTACAATATAAGGAAGTTCCTTAAGAACCATAGCCTGATCTTCAAAAGTAGGTTTTCCTGTTTCCAGATCAAATCCTGTTTGGACCTTATTGATGATTTCCTCACCATTTTTGATGGCCTCTTTAATACGCTTATTATACCCTTCGATATTTCTGACGCCTAGTTTTGACATGCTGCGGTAACGGTTTTCCATCTCCATCACGGCCCATTTCAATGCTACAACTGCTTTGCCCGGTTCGGTCACAACGGGAGAAAGCAAATGAGGAATATTATCATAAACAGATAGTTCCAGCATTTTCGGGTCAATCATAATAAATCGGCATTGCTCGGGCGGAAGGCGATAGAGCAAGGACATAATCATGGTATTCACCGCAACAGATTTACCCGAACCGGTTGTACCTGCGACAAGTAAATGCGGCATTTTGGCCAAATCGGCCAGAACAGGCTGACCACCAATATCCTTACCCAGTATAAGAGGTAATTTTGCCGATGTTTTTTCAAATAACCGCGAAGAGAGCATCTCCCTCATATAAACGGTTTGACGCACCTTGTTAGGAAGCTCGATACCAATCACGTTACGGCCCGGCACAACAGCGCAACGCACAGAAACCGCCGACATTGAACGCGCTATATCATCGCTCAGTGAAATAACCTTGGAACTCTTTGTACCAGGGGCTGGCTCAAGCTCATAAAGCGTTACGACTGGGCCGGGATAGATATTTACAATATCACCTTTTACTCCGAAATCATCCAGAACACTGCGCAGCAATTCTGCGTTACGCCTCAACGAAGCTGCATCCGGCTTGTCCTTCATGACATCAACGGGAACCTCTTCGATAATTGAAATAGGCGGGAACTCCCACTCTCCACTATCATTCATTGAAAATTTCTGTTGTGCCGTAGAAGCTCCGGAATTTTTCTTTGATTCATTATTTGTTTTGGGAATAATGACCGGTATAGAGCTCGGCTGCTTAGCCTGTATTACAGGGGTATCTCTTGCAGCAATCTCTGGCCCTGCACTTGGGATACGCGATTGGCTCACCTCCGCAGGCTTAGCCATTTCCTCATGTTTCTTTATTGATTTTTGCAAATGCATGAATTTAATATCTTGCAGTTTTTGACGGAAAGAAAGCAGTTTTGGCTTTTCAGATTTTCCTTCAAAAAGGTCAGGATCATTATAATGCTGCACCCATTCATAAAACGAATGATATATATCAGCACAACTTGCAAGTATTGTAAAAGCAATAATTTTGCACCTAAATCCTATTGATCTAATACTTTCCCTAGAAAATGCTGCAGCATAGAGAAAACTGGAAATCGCTAGAATTCCAGTAATCATACTAAACAAAGCTCTATCATAAGGTATATGGATAAATTTAACAGCTTCTGTCATAGTATTCATAATTAATGTTCCAGCACTCCCCCCCAGATAAAGCTGTGCTCCCCAACCACCGGAAGAAATTGGCGAGATAGAAACGGACCCCAATAATGCTGCTAATAAGAGCGCAGCAAACCGAAAGGAGACCGGCTTTATTTTCTGACGTTTTAAAATCCGCATACCCAGATATAAAAATCCTAGCGGCAGGACAAAGGCTGCTGCACCCAATGTCTGCAAGAGAATATCAGAAACCCACGCTCCGGCATAAGAGCCATAATTTTTTATATTTTCAATTTCAGTAGATGCTGTGTTCCAAGAGGGATCGGCACTATTATACGATATAAATGCAGCAAAAAGAAAAAAAGCCAACCCAACAAAGATTAGAGCAATACTGTCGACAAGACGACGTGCAACAAATCTTTGAAAGGATTCAGGCAAAAACGGAATTGATTTTTTTTTAGACTTTAGTGGTCGTTTAATTTTTCGAGAACGGGCCATTAGAAAAATTTCCCTTGAATTTACCGATAGTAACGTTGAGACACTTAAATATTGGGCAGGTTTGTTAATTTGTCGGATTATAGCAAAAATTTTGTTCTAATAACACTGAAAATATCCGAACATCCTGATTAACTATAGTCGCTGCTTTCTTATTATACATACTAGTCTTGCAATTCACCCATAGGATCAGCTTCAACCAGATTACCAAGCTGCTCATAAACATTGGCATTTTCATGCATTTGCTCTTGGATGTCCTCATTCTGATCGGCCAGTGTCCGGAAAAACCCTGCAGCGTCTTTCAAAAGCCTTCCAGCAAGTGCACTATGTGATGTATCTTGCAACATGCCCGTAGGGTCTTGTGATATAAGCTGGGCCATTTGATCAAAAACAGTCGCATTTTCGGTCATCTGATCTTTTAATTCTTCATTCTGGCTTGCGAGTGTACGAAAAAATGTAGCTGCATCGGCTAAGAGTTTTCCTGCAAGCTGGGCGTGAGTTGACATTTTAGTCTCCTTTAATTTTACTTTTCAGTAAGAAGACTAACATGGAAAACTCAGGTAAAATCAACCCCTAATTTTTTAAGTGGCTGTTTTTTATAAGGATTACAACTCTCCGGACTGAGAATTTGTTTTTTTCCGGAATGAGTGAGCCTTATAAGCGCCAAGTAACTTCACGTCTTTCGCGAAGAAACCAAGCTCTTCCAGAGCACGATTAAACTCCGTGCTTTCAGGATGCCCTTCCACATCACAATAAAAACGCGCAGCCTGAAAATTCTCATCCACGTAGGATTCAAGTTTTGTCAGACTCAGTCCATTCGTTGCAAACCCGCCCAAAGCCTTGTATAGCGCTGCCGGGATGTTACGCACTTCGAATAAAAGGCTGGTTATGATATCGCCATCCTCTTCCACATCAGGAAACTCCGGCTCACCTGAAAGAACCAGAAAACGAGTCGTGTTGTACTTCTTATCTTCTATCTCGCGCTCTAATATATCCAGCCCATATATTTCAGCCGCTAGCTCCGAAGCAATAGCCCCATGTGCTTTATCCTGTCTTTCCGAGATTTCTGCTGCAGCCCCTGCTGTGTCAGCATGAACATGTTGACTAGCCTCCAAGCCAGAGAGAAATTTCCGGCATTGAGGCAAGGCGTGAAGATGGCTATGAATATGTTTCAAATCTTCAATTTTAGCACCTTTAATCCCCAATAGCATGAGATTTACCTTCTGGAAATGCTCCCCTATAATGAATAATTCTCTTTCCGCCATAAGATGGTGCACATCAGCTACGCGCCCTGCTATTGTATTATCCACGGGGATCATGGCCAGATCGGTTTTCCCTGTTATCACATTTTCAAATGCCTCACTAAAAGAATTACAAGGTACAGTTTTGAGATCAGGATAAACTGCACGGCAAGATATATCGGAATAGGCTCCATGAGCCCCTTGAAACGAAATTGATTTATAATTTTCAGGCATTTTTTGTCTTTATACTCTTAAATAATTGATTTTTTAGTTGAACGACTATACGCAAACTGTATATCTATGTCGACAAAACTATTAAGGATGATAATATATCCTTGATTTGCGTTCGTTAAGTGACTATTTAAAAAACAAAATAATATCAGGTTATGATCTATGTCCAGTTTTGAATTTAATAAAATTTTCGCCGCACTTTTATGTGCAATGATTACGGTTTACCTTGCCGGTTTTTTTGTCGAGAAAACTTCGTACAAAAAGGGCCTTGAAAAGGATGCCGTTACGATTGATGGGGCAGAAAGCTCCGACGGCCATGGTGGTCCGGAAAAAGAGGAAACGGCCGAACCTATCCTTGCGCTTCTGGCTAATGCCGATATTGGAAAGGGTCAAAAGATTACAAAAGCATGCGCCGCATGTCATTCTTTCGAAAAAGGCGGCCCAGTCAAGCAAGGTCCTAATTTGTGGAATATTGTGATGGCTGATAAAGCTGCAGTTGCCGGATTTGATTATTCAGACGCCTTAAAGGAAAAAGGTGGACAATGGGATTACGCCTCTTTGAACGAGTTTCTATGGAAACCAAAGAAGTATGCAAACGGAACAAAAATGAACTTTATTGGTCTTAAGAAACCGGAAGACCGCGCTGCGATTATCGCCTGGCTACGCCAACAGGCAGATTCTCCGGCGGCGCTTCCTACGGCAGGAGACATCGCCGCAGAAATGCCTAAGGAAGAAGAACCTGTTGAAGAAAACCATGGCGATGAAGCTACTCCGGCGGAAGACCCTGCACATCATTGATAGTTAGAGTTAGTTTCCCCTCAAAAAGCGTATGAAATTTACGCTTTTTTTATGCCTTTTTTTCCCATGATCCTTGGTCGCTTTGCTGCCAGTATGTAACTTCAAACCCTTGTTCTTTATAGGTTTTCCAACGCGTGCGTGCGTCTTTTACAGCGTCTTCATCCTGCCCGTCGAGCATCTCACAACATAGTGTAAAATCATCCATATTTTCAGCTTGCGCCCCTTGAGAAATAATAAGCACATCTGCCCCATTCGGATTTTCATCCTTGGCCGTTAGCCATATGGGTTGCATTTTCTCATTACCGTCTTTATTGCTGCCATGAGGTAAAAACGAATCAGGGTTATAGGTCCATAAATATTCATTGAGTTTTTCTTTTTCGGCATCGTTTGCACATTTAACAATAATTTTATGACCATTTGACAAGGCCTTGGAAAGCAGTGACGGAAGGACCTGATGTTCGTTTTGTCGTTGAAGATGATAAAACCGTATTTCTGTCATGTGTATCCCTCATGATCCTTATAATCATGCATGTTTCCCTTATAATCTTCGACTCTGTAGATGCCGTCTTCACACCCTCCTACATAGTCATGTCCTACGGGAACTTTGCCATGCCCACCCGGGATATCCAGCATATAATCCGGCAGGCAAATACCTGAAAGGCGTCCACGGAGTTGCTTCATCAGCTCTTTCCCTTTTTCAAGCGGTACTCGAAAATGCCCTGTGCCATTGGCTTTATCGGGGTGATATAAATAATATGGCTTTATGCCCTGTTCTATGAGTTTTCTAAACAGGCTTTCCAACGCATCAACATTATCATTTACACCTTTGAGAAGGACAGATTGAGAAAGCATCACACAATTAGCTTGCCTTAAATCAGCAATAGCCCTTTCTGTTTCTCTTGTGATTTCCTGAGCATGATTGATATGGACAACCATATAAAGAGGTTTAGTAACATTGGATAAGACTGCCAGAAGTTCTTCTGTAATACGATCGGGATCCGCAATGGGTATGCGCGAATGAATGCGGATAGTTTTTACGTGCTCGATTTTCTCCAATGCCTTGAACACAGGTTTTAGCCTGCGTGGGGAAAGGATGAGAGGATCTCCTCCCGTTAATATAACCTCCCAGATATGCGGCGCGCTTCGAATATATTCCAAAGCGTTATCCAGATCTTCCACCGACAAACCATCCGCATTTTTTCCAATCATTTCCCGCCGGAAACAATAACGACAATAGACCGCACAATGATCTGCTATTTTAAGTAAAGCCCGATCAGGATAACGGTGAACAATCCCCTTCACAGGACTATGGGCATTATCACCAATAGGATCGGAAAGATCACTCTCCGTCAGCTCCAGTTCCTTTAATGACGGCACATATTGAACTGCCACAGGATCGCTTTTCTCCTTGATAGCAGCCAGAACATTGGGTGATAAACCTATATCATAGCGGGATTCTATCTGTCTGTAGCTCTCAATGTCCGGAAACTCAATTAACCCGGCATCATACAGTCCGCGGACACTATTGATACGGTTTGTCTTGTTTTTGATTTTCAACATCTTTTCAGTACTTCAGGACTCAAGCGTTTTCGTAGAAGTTTGCAATCATGCGATCCAGAACACGCACACCAAAGCCTGTGCCGTATTTGGGTGTAAGATCGCGATCTTCCTTAATCCATGCCGTGCCGGCAATATCCATATGCGCCCAAGGCACCCCCTCTTTGATAAAATGCCATAAGAAACCAGCAGCCGTGCATGACCCTGCTATGCGGGTTGATTTTTGCGCCATATTCTGGATATCGGAGATTGTGCCCTCCATATCCTTCTTCCAATATTCATCCAAAGGCATACGCCACAGCTTTTCCCCTGTTTCCTCTCCGGCTTTATTCATATGATCCCACAACCCGTCATCCGTCGAGAACGTCCCGCAATATTCGTGGCCCAAAGCAACTAGCATAGCGCCTGTTAATGTTGCAAGATCAATTATAAGGCGTGGATTATAGCGCTCTTGTACATAAGACAAGCAATCTGCCAGCACTAAACGTCCTTCGGCGTCTGTATTTAAAACCTCAATTGTCTTTCCACTGTATGATTTAATAATATCGGCAGGGCGCGTTGCGTTACCCGAGGGCATATTTTCAGCCAAACCTACAATCCCTATAACATTAGTTTTGGCCTTGCGTCCGGCTAGCGCTTTCATAAGCCCAACCACAGCCGCAGACCCGCCCATATCCATTTTCATATCTTCCATACCGGCAGCAGGTTTCAAGGAAATACCGCCTGTATCAAATGTTACGCCCTTACCAACAATAGCTAAAGGCCCTTCTGAAATAGACCTATCCCCGATCCAGCGCATAATAACCATACGTGGTGGATTATATGAACCTTTGCCTACAGACAAAATTGCCCCCATTCCGAATTTTTCCATTTTCTTTTCATCGAAAATATCGATTTCAACGCCAAGAGGCTTAAGCTCGTCTCTAATCCGTCTTGCATACGTATCAGGCACTAATTCATTAGGAGGTTCATTCACAAGGTCACGGGCAAAAAACACGCCATCAGCCACTTTTTCAAAATCATCATACAGTTTTTCTGCCTTTTCGCTCTGACGCAAAACAAAATGCAGATTCTCAAATAGAGTTGGTTTGTCCTCATCAGGTTTTGGTGTTTTATATTTTTTAAAATCATAAGAGCGAAGCTTCACCCCATTTGCGAAATGGGCTGCCAGCTCCTCGCTTTTCGGATTATCATTATCAGCATAAAAATCAGCATTTGAGATATTCTCGGCCTTCAATGAAACATAAAGCTTGCCACCTATCTTCTCTGCATCCACAGGATTCAGCTTATCCTTATCACCAAGGCCCAGTAGCACCACACGGCTATAATGTGAATCTTCCGGTACCATCAAAATTTCTATATCACCATACTTTCCCTTAAATTTTTTAGTGTGCTCAAGAGCATGATCTAAAAACCCGTGCATCTCATAGTTTACAGTATCAAAAGATGCACATTTCTCTTTATCGCTATAAAAACATAAAATAGCCGTTTCATACCCGTTAGCCGGTGCCTTGGAAAACGTAACTTTTAAGTTGCTCATGGATGCGCTCCGTAAAAACTATATCTATATAAACTTATCTTTTATTCGCTTTGATATGAATGTCTGACATAGTATAAGCTATTGCAAGGAAAGGCTAGTGAGAAGACAGGAACAGATATGAAAATTTTTATCTCCTATATTTTCAAAAACCTGGTAACGGCCACGGTATTTATAGCTATAACACTTACTTTTATTGTGTTTTTGACACAATCTCTGCGTTTTCTGGAAATTGTCGTGAATGCAGGCAATGCTGGCTCTGCTTTTTGGGTGCTTACTTTTCTGGCACTACCGCGATTTTTCGAGGTTATTTTTCCTTTGTCCATTATGATTGCGACCGTCTTTATCTATAATAAAATGACCATTGATTCTGAGCTTACAGTTATGAAAGCTGTTGGGCATTCCCCTTTTTCTTTGGCCAAACCGATTATTTTACTGTCACTCATAACTGTCTTTATATTATGGGCTGTAACGTTGTGGGTAGCACCAACCGCCTTAAAAAAAATGCAGGCGATGCGTCATAGCTTAACCAGCGAATTTTCCAGCATGCTTTTCAGAGAAGGTATTTTTAACCAGCCCGGAAGCGGGCTTACGGTTTACATTTCAGATCGCAGTCCAGACGGCACATTATCTGGACTTATGATTCATGATACGCGCGATGAAACCAAACCTCCTTCAACAGTACTGGCCAAGAGCGGTATGATGATTACTGAAAATGATGAAAACAAAGTCATTGTCTTTGATGGCTCGCGGCAATCTTTTGATCAAAAGTCCGGTATTTTACAGATCCTGACATTTGAGCGCTATACCATCAATCTACCCGAGGCCGGACCTGTGCGTAAACGCTGGGCAGAGCCTGATGAACGCACCATTTTTGAACTTCTTAATCCAGACATGGCAATTGACCGTGACCGCGAAAATTTGCGTAATTTTTCAGTAGAAATTCATAGACGCTTTACGGCTCCTCTTCTGGCTCTGGTCTTTCCACTTATTGCACTTACAGCTCTTCTGATTGGATCGATCGACAGGCGCGGACAAACAAAACGTATTATTCTTGCAACAATTTGTATTATGCTGGTTCAGGGGCTATTTCTTGCTTCCTATAACATCGCTAGAAACAGTAGCATAGGTCTTGTCTTGATGTATCTATTAACTGTTGCACCTATTATCATATGTCTTTTTTTCCTCAGTGAAAAAAGCGAGCATCTAAGATATAAGTTCCTGTATAGGGCAAAAAATATTTTCGAAAGACCAAGTCCATGAAAATAACACCCACACTCAGTACTTATCTTGTGAAGAATTATTTTTACAATCTTGTGGTTTTGATGCTGGCTCTCCTTGCGGTAATCTACCTTTTCGATACTGTGGAACTTGTCCGACGTGCCAGTAATCATAACGATGTGCCGCTTGTTCTGGTTCTGCAAATGGGTTTGTTGAAACTACCTGAGGTCGGACAAACTCTTTTCCCTTTTGCTGTGTTGTTTAGTGCCATTTATACATTCTGGCAACTCACGAGGCGTTACGAGTTAATTGTGATTCGCGCCTCAGGTTTTTCAGTCTGGCAATTTTTGCTGCCTATCCTGACCATAGCTATTCTAATAGGCGTTTTAGTGGTTGCTGTAATTAATCCGATTGGCGCAGCATTGGTTACAAAATTCGAAGAATTAGAACGCATTCATTTAAAGCGTCAAACAAATCAGATTGTTGTTTTTAAGGAAGGTTTATGGCTTCACCAGAAAATCCTGATCGAGCAGGACAACGGAAACCCAATTGAAGACCCAGGCGAGGCTGTTTCTACGCAAAAAGACAAGCCCTTGATTTCAGGCTATGTTATTTTGCATACGCCAAAAGTGCAGCAACCGGATTGGATACTTCATAATGTGACCGTTTTTTATTTTACGGACGAGCATAGGTTTTTACAGCGAATCGATTCGAAAACGGCAACGCTTCAAGGAAAAAACTGGATATTTAAAGATGTCGTCATTAACAAATATTCTACGCCAACCGAACATGATGCCGAGTACATTCTTCCAACCAATCTTACTATTAGTGATATTGAAGAGAGTTTTTCTTCGCCTGAGACAATGTCGTTTTGGAAGCTGCCCGCTTATATCAAAACATTAGAACGCACAGGGTTTGATGCAACGCGCCTTAAAGTTTATCACCAGCATTTGCTCTCACAACCCTTGATGTTTGCCGCAATGATCTTACTAGCAGCTACAGTTTCTATGCGGCCACCACGCGCACGCAAGACATTTCCCTTGATAATGGCAGGGGTTTTTATGGGTTTTATAATTTTCTTTATGTCCAATTTCCTGCAAACGCTTGGAACAACACAGCAAATACCACCAATTTTAGCGGCATGGGCGCCCGCCCTGATCAGCTTTCTATTGGGCCTGTCTGTTATCATGACTACGGAAGATGGTTAAATCCACAAGATCACTCTGGCATTTTTAAATTTTTTCTTTATAAAAAATACGCACAGATTATTGTATAGAATTCATGTTATTAACCAAACGATAAGGTGTATCGTGCTACAAAAAAGTACACTTGAATTATCGTTTCATTAAAGTTGTTTAGTTCGGATATATTTAGAGATATAGATTATGGCTGGTTCAAGCACATTACAGTTGTTTAGTTTTGATTTTCTTACAAAAAAAGTTGCTTTTTTTATCGTTATAGTGCCTGCATTGTTTTTGACATCATGCAGTCATAATGGAAATGGTGAAACGGCTTTTAATAATGAGTCCATGATTTATGACCCTTATGAAGAATATAATAGGCATATTTTTGCTTTTAACTATAAAGTCGATAAATATTTCACTCATCCAGTCATACGCGGATACAGAACGGTAGCGCCAGAGGCCGTTCGGAACAGTGTTCGTAATGCGCTTAGAAACCTTAATAGCCCGGTGACGTTCTTTAATCAGGTGCTTCAAGGTGATATTGAAGGGGCCGGTACAGTATTGGTCCGCGCAAGCATAAACAGCCTTTTGGGTTTTGGCGGTCTGATAGATCTGGCTGCACATGAGGGCATTGAGTATGAATCCGAGGATTTTGGACAGACATTGGCTGTTTGGGGCATACCGCACGGGCCTTATCTTGTGGTTCCCTTCATAGGTCCATCTTCAATGCGTGATTATACGGGTTATTTTGCCGATGGGGCAATGGATCCTTTGCGCTGGTATCTCTTCAATATAGAAGAAGAGCACCTTTATTATACAAAATCCGGCATTGGGTATCTTGATCTGCGCGATTCCCTTATGGATGTTCTGCTTGATTTGGAAGCTAGCTCTATTGATTATTATGCTTCTGTGCGCAGTACCTATTACCAGCAGCGTCAGGCCTTGACAGAAGACCGCGCAAGACAGCCTATTGAGGATGTATCTTATACTTTCCCCGAATTCGAAGATTTTTGATACTCTCCTTTTGAATTCCTGTGAACTATAATTTTAGCGGCGGCTTAGCATATTTTAAACTTGTTATGATATGCTAGATTAGGTATGCAGTTGGGCATAGTATTAACAGGAGTATAATATGCGTTTTCAAAGGGTCTTTATGGTTGCACTACTAACAAGTGTCAGCTGTACCTCATTTAATCTGGATGCGCATGCTTTTACTGAAACTTTTACCGGCAATTATACCCCTTCGATAGAAAATCGTATTTTTGTATCACAAGATGAGAAGATACAGGTCGGTGCTAAAAAATTCATTGATACGCTAGCGCAAGACGGTATAGGTTTTTTGAGCGATGACAGTCTTTCGGAAGACCAGCGTAAGGAAAAATTTCGGGAGTTTCTCCTCAGAAATTTTGATATGAACGCAATAGGCCGTTTTGCTTTAGGCCGATATTGGAAAACCAGTTCTCCGCAGGAACAAAAAGAATACCTCAATTTGTTTGAAGATATGATCGTTGACATCTATTCAAAGCGTTTCAGTGATTATAATGGCGAGGCTATCATAATTGAATCTTCTCGTCCCGAAGGAAAATCCGATACTATTGTTACATCTTCAATTGTACCAGCCAGTGGACAAAAAATCAGGGTCGATTGGCGGATACGCTATAAAAAAGATCAATACAAAGTCATTGATGTTATGGTCGAAGGTGTCAGTATGGCACTCACGCAACGATCTGATTTTGCGTCTGTCATACAACGCGGCGGCGGAAAAGTTGAAGTTCTGCTTGCTCATTTGCGCATGAAGTAAAAAATTTCAGATATTTTATAACTGACTCATAATAGTCTTGTCGAGTGTACTCTTGCCCTCATCAGCCATGCGGCCTTGCAGACGATCAATCATGCCTTCGAATTGTGCACCATAGCGTTGTTCTCCCCGGAACATAGTACCAGAAAGATCCTGCACCGGATCGCCTGCGTTTTCTTGGAATGTGGCAACTGTAGCCCCCATCCAGCGTATGATGTTATTGGGAACGCTATCAATCATTTTAAAACAGGATACGCCTATCGCATAAACCAACATCACATAAACCACTGTATACATTAATTCATCCAAAGGCCCTTTAAGAAGGCTGACATTATGTACCACTGAAGAAACAGATATTGAAGAATCAATAGTACCGCCACCTATGGTAAACATCAAAATATCAAAAAGGTCATGCAAAACATCTACTAATGAAGAAAATAATATAATGCTTGCTATGAAGCCGAAAACTATCAATGTCGGCCGCAGCATAATTTCCATCAAAAGAAAATAGCCGTTTGTAGCCCAAGGCCCAGGCAGGCCCTCACCATCAATTTTAAGATGGGCCATACACCACAAAGGCATTGCAACAATTGCCTCGAAAACACTTTTTATCCAATGCCCAAAAGCAAAGAAAAAATAGATAAATGGCATAAAGGGCAGCACATAATACAATATGAAACCCAGAGCAAACCCTATAAAAGAAATTTTGGTCAAAAAAGTAGAAATCGTCTCAATACCCAAATCCATACCGATTACTTTGTCTAGAACAACCCCAGCGCCTTGGCCAGTAACTCCAAAAAACAAATTCCTTAAAGACGCATCAACCAACCCCTTGCCCAGAGAACTAAGTACGGCTAATGGATGGATATTTATATTTCCTCTGGGATCAGCGCCAATACTAAACATATTTTCACGGATATCTATAATACCATTTGTTCCAAAAATCATATTAACAGCATCAAGGATAGGATTTCCCGTTATCCCGGTATAGGTAGATGCCGCAGCATTACACTCTTCCCAAGAGGTATGAATACCATATAATATATTTGCGATTTGTGCATCGGCAGGTTGGTCATATTCAACAAAATTACCGTTTTTCAGCAATGGGTTATATCGACCTTTTGTCGTAGAGTTATCGTCACTTTGATCGTGCGCATCTGCTGTTTTTTCCATCACCATCGGATAAAGAAAAGGTCGTGGAAAAGCCATAATAGCACTAGTGACCAGCCCATTTGCTTCAGCTATCTTGTTATACCAAAGTGCTGCGCCTACCCACCCTTTGTCTCTAATATCATTGGGAACACTATAATCATAATTGGTCCTAATCCAGTCTATGGTATTATTTGCAAATTGTTGCATTGTCCCGTTAAGCGGACTGATAAAATCCCCGCCAATATATTTCTGATTTAGCCTATCAAAGTAACGTGATGTATCTTCATTTGCCGGACAGGATATCCATTGAGACGGCAAAGTTGATCCGTCTTGTAAAGGAGTGGCCAGTGTTTGATCTACACAATTTGCATTCGTATCATAAGGCAAAGCAGCAGCAACCGCACATAGTGATATTTCTGACAACATTGGATCATATAAATACTCTGCCACGGCCATGTAATGATTCGCCTGAATACCCATAAGATTATCTGTAACCTCCGGCTCGGTGCTTGTTACGGATATTGCCAATTCGCCACAGGTCGGCTCCACAAACCCCCAATATTCGCCGTGATCAGATGGCGGATTTGTAAGGTAAGACGCGACGTCACCACCGACAGGGTTATAATGTCCGAAACGGATATAAACATTACTATTTCTTGAAAATGCTACCGCTTTTTGAAAATCTTTTATATTAGCAAAATAGGGTATAAAGTCTACTAATGTACCCCCCATACTATCCATGGGCGCCACACTATTATGCTCCCTAACGACATAAGGTAAAATCGTTTTGTCATGCATCAATTTCTCGGCAATAATACACGTTAAAACAATATGCATAAATTGGGAAAAAGATCCGGCCTCAGGAATCATTGGCTCAGCTATAAGTGATTCTTTATCACCTAAATATGTATCCAGACCTGCTGTTAGCGTATCATGAAATTTATACCAGGCATTAGATGCCATATTCGATCCCCATCTGGCGACAGAAAAAGTAATAAACTGCGCCGCATTAATACCTGTATTAGATGTTCCCGCGGCTCCATCCTGGGTCAAATTCATAGGTATGATAAAAGCAAAAAACAGGATTAATCGTGGTATAAACCATGCACGATTTAGCCTCTTCCCAAAAGGCGTGCCAGATGTAATGGTTTCTCCTATAATTGCAATCACGTAGTAAATAATGATGATCATGGAAATAAAGGCAATTCCCATTGAATATATTTCCAGAAGGCGATGTAAGGCAATATGAAAGGGACCGGGAAATACTGGCGCAGAATCATAAAGTACTTCCTTACCATTGATGTCTCTACATGGTACATTAGCATAACAAGACTCAAAAAAACTTCCTGCACCATTGAATGACATTACTCCAAATACACGATCCAGAGTCACAAGAGCCAGATCCTGATAAGGGGGCGTTCCATAATTTTGAAGCTCAAAAACCTGCCACCACAATGTTGATGCCAGAGCCGGATGAGATACAAGCGATAGCCCAAAAAGAATAAACTGGACAATCAGCAAGATAAATCCTGCCAATATTGTAAAATAAATAACGACCTGATCAATGTTCTGCCTTGAAATTACAAGATTTGAGGAAGCTACTGCCATAACATTACGTATGGAGTACTTACCATAGTTTTCTGGACGTAAGTAAGGATGGTTTTGAGGAATAAGCCCAAAATTCGAATAGATAACAGCAATTAAGTTTGCAACCAGAGAAAAACCCGAAGAAAAAATACCGATAATTCGTGGTAAAATTCCGGGCAAAAGAGAATATTTTAATA
>Ga0224501_10000572_pt1 | contig 29350 bp, 17 predicted proteins | sample SF_Oct11_sed_USG_4_FD_169105 | JGI IMG/M metagenome (GOLD analysis project Ga0224501, IMG submission 169105) | Sediment microbial communities from San Francisco Bay, California, United States - SF_Oct11_sed_USGS_8_1 | ecosystem: Environmental > Aquatic > Marine > Sediment | place: USA... | reverse complement strand
CATGTGGTGATTCCATTCACCACATGGTTTTGTAATTATGTTTAAACCACGCCTTATTCCTAATGACCCACTGCACTATAAAAAGCAGAGGTCAACCTATTATCTCTCTCTCTGTGTCTCACACCTCTTCTAGCTTCATGCTAGTCATTAAATATCTTGGTCAGCAAAGAAGAGTTTATTCGCTTGCTTAAATAGACTGAAGCCTTACCCGGCACAGAGCCATTACGAAACAGGAGCACCACACCTCGCACACAGGGGCACAACCTATATAAACATTGCAATCCCTGACATAATTGTCATGATTCATCCGCACAATCAATCATAGTCTAAATTCTACATTTTCAAAACTGGGTTCCTACTTCCAATGTTTTCCGATAATCCGATAAAGTGTTGTTAATATTGAACTAGTTACGGGTTTTGTTAGATGTTACCATATGTTATATACCCAATATTTGATTCAACAAATCCCTTTCATACAGCGAAACTCAACAGTTTTTACATAGGACCCTGAGCTATAACCAGATCGATGAATAGTTTTCCTTGTCAGCCCTTGATGTATGCACTTGGGGCAGCTCAGACTGTTCTTACCATATAAGCACAATCTTCACTTTTATCCCACACTTGATATTGGTGGCAACGACAAATAGGGTCATAAAACCTCAGTGATTTGTTTAAAGATTTTTAAATCCCACATAATTGTACTTCATGAGACAAGATCGGAATCATTCATAGTCTAGAGCTCTAGGCATGTTGAAGTGGACACCTTAAAAGACTTATATCCTGGGCATAAAAAACAGCATATCTTGTGAACTATAGTATCACTTTTTCCTTCTTGTATGACGTTATGGTGAAGCTGTAGGGTTACCTACTTGTTATTTCACCAGTTATGGCTTAGCATGGAGCACCACAAGCAAGTCAGTGTCAATGCCCCACCTCATAATGAGCTAGGATTAATGACAGCATATTCCCAGTGTGAGTCCACCATGATCAGGATTCGAGACCGCAGTCTCATGGCCCAGCCCTCTACCACTGAGGTATCCTGCTACCCCAATCAGTGTATTGATATCCAAGCACCGAAAAACATTGAGCTAAGTATGAGATTATCATTTCCGCAGATGCAAGGGAAACCGCTCGGGAAATGAATCAATGATTACAGAATCTCCAATGACTATATTACAAAGAATGCCAGGTCAGGCATTTAAACCAAAGGGTAGTAGTAAGGAGATATAGCTACTGAGGTATAAGAGTCAGCCAGACGCATGCACGATATTACTCGAGCTAGAGGTAGATGTATATAATACAAATCACCCATTTACTACGAAATAGAGATAAAGATGCAGGATATTAATGGGAGTTATCTGTGCATTATGGCATGGGAGAAAGACTTGTGTTTTAGTGGAATATGCCCAATGTCTGCGGTTATGTCTCTGAAGCAATATTGATACGTATTTTCAACTGAACTTATTAGAAACTATGCAAATAATATATAGGACTTATACATCTACATTAAGTACGAAAAGCCCCATGGGAAATTTTAGGATGAAAGGATAACTGGGGTATGGCACCAGGTGGCATCAGTGGTGATAAATGATGAATAGGAGTGCTCTAAATGGACGGATTGACCATGCAGATGCAGACAGCACAGAATGAATGCATCAATCTACCAAAAGCTGCGGGTATAAATGTCCATGCAGTAAGAGATGAGGATAACTGAGTAAAAAACATGAGAAAAAAATGCGAATGAATCGACTTCTGAACGCAAAAAAAGTTAAATTTACCAAAGGGTGAGGCAGTGACATAGAACATTCCTTTATGTCAACGGGTGAATGATGCTAACTGGTAGATCGCAGTGGTACAATGTAACAGTTTTTTCCGTATGACCTCACCACGTCATGTGAAGCCGCCAGAATAGATACCGTACCCATTTGTTCACCAGTTATGGCTCAACATGGAGCCATTTTATCACACATTCGGACTTATAGTTTATAACTCAGTAATTTGTTAGGCATGTTTATGCTTACTGCAAGGTGTAAGCAGGAAAAGTAAATGATCTTTAGTGTGAAAAATCAGTTCTAGGCTCCAAAGGCTTCAACACGAATTCAGAAATATTGCTATTGAAGAGTATATTTTATTGAATTGAACCTAGGATAGGATCAGGGAAGTTTGCGATTCTTTAAGAGTTAGTTTTCTGGCTTTTACGATCTTTGTGAGTTGCTTTTAGTTTTGTCGGATTTTGGTGCCTCGCGATTCTTATGAATATAGTCTCTCACATTGCTCAGCCCCTTTACCACGCAGGCACTTAAAGCGCTTCTATAGACGTTCATGTCAGTAGCATCATACCTGTAAATGGGAGGGATGAGAGGCGCTAGTAAATGACACGTGAAACGGAGAGAGACTGGATGGAGAGGAAGGGGAATGGGAGAGAACAACTCCTGGTATGTGCAGCCAGGTGACCTGGCTAGCTGCTTGAGAGACTGGAGAGAAATGTATTCGGTTCTAACAAGTGGCGTACCAATATAATAATTCAAGGCAAGCAAGCCGGTAGGGACAGCAATGAACTAGATGAGGGTGGGAATTAGGTAGCATTTGGTGACCATCAGCTACGCCATAAAATGCTGGCATTTCAATCAAACCGACCGATGTCTACTTTGTACATACCATTCGTCCAGGTTGTCATCATAGCACTCCACACTATAAATGGTTGTCACCCCATTAAAACCTCCAATCACGAAAATCATGTCATCGATTACCTACATTTGGATGAGACACTTTATGGGAGCAATCATCGGTTGTGTTGTAGAGAAATTGAGTGCTCTACCTCATAGCAAAAGGCATTGTGTTTGTAGGGGGCCTAATCAGTTAAAATGTCTTCGGCGAATAGGATACACCCAGGGGTACACAAAAGAACTAACCTCAATCGCATAATTACTTCGTGGACTGTACATGTCAGAAATAGGAGTCCAGACATTTCTCTTCGGGTCCCACTTCTCTCCGGAAGACATTCGAGATATCCCATTGAATCCACCTGGATGCACACGATAATGATCAGCTCGTAAGGAAAACGATAACAATGACCCCTTCCTTCTCGGAACCTCTGCTTAATCAATTCAATAGAGACTCATCTGATTTAGTACAACTGCAGAATGTCCAACTGAGACAACAAAGCAGGTATTTTGATGGACTTTGGATTCCTTTACAACCTTTGCCAGTTCCCATAGAAATGACCATTATAGCGTCACGGAATGACCTAGCTATGAAACGACATCACCCCCAAGTCAAAAGCTAGCATATCTTTTGAATTGACAGTACTGGTGCGCCAAAGAAAATTCTTTTGGATTTTTTAAACAAACTCGCGGACATCAAAGTTTCTGGTCAGCTCCACCGTTGTTGGTGAAATGTGACACCAATGGCTTACCGATAGCAAAGATATGTCCATGATGAGCAATGATTCCGATGCCACTGCGACGATTTCTCATTGGAGCGATAGCTGACCAGCTATTAGCGGCCGGGTCATACGCCTCAGCAGAACTCATGCACTCTGTTCCATTGAATCCGCCAACAATATAAACCTTACCTTACAACAAAAAAGGCAGCATATAATGAGGAAGCTACTTGATGATCAGCGAGTTTCACACTGAAACACCGTCTATAAAAAAGCCAATGACCGCATCACTGGTTGTCAAAATATGGCCAAGTCTTTTTTTCCCTATTCAGATGGAACATAAGAACTCAGTGGGACACTGTTTTAAATCGAGAATGATCCACTACTAAAAAGGGGCATTGGTTAAGAGGAAATTGAAGGCACGCTGAAAGTTGCCCAGATTCAGTAGCACTAGGCAAAAGATTTCATCAGAACGGTCACACAATTTCATATTTCACCTCAGAACCTTTAATCCTCAAACTGACATATAGTCAGGAAGTGACATACGTCACTGAGTCAGGGGAGGATAACTCTATTGGTCACTGTAGTAAAACAAGGCTGGGTGCAATCATTGCCCTGCATAAAGACTCGCGGATGGATATTTTGATATGTTTTGGCTTCCGATACCATCGAGTGTTGTGGCGCTGGCATCACTTCTTTGTTGCGTCATTGGTTCAATCAGACTCCACTGATTAGTCGTTGGGTCATATCTTTCAGCTGATCGTTGCCGATTATGGCCTTCGAATCCTCCCATTGCATAGATTTTCTTATCCAGGACAGCCACGCTGACATAACAACTGCAGAAAAGAAAAATTTGCATACACAAATGTCTACAATAACTGCGGTTTGGTGTCAACATGAGGTACAGAAATAAGTTACATTTACCATAAAATAGTAAAGTCACTCTGATATGATGGAATAGATCGATCTTGCAGTTTCACAGGGGACTTTTGTTGGCTGAAAGCTGCCCCTAGTTTAGTATCCTAAAGTTTACAGGTTTGCCTCTATATGCCCAATTACCCGGATGATTCCAAATCCCTGCTATCACACCTGGTTCTGTCAAACAACCTATTTCTACTTTTAAGACCATCTGCCTAATGAGTCTTGTTGCCTAACCAGTCACCCACCGGCGTGCGTTCATAGGAGACACATTCGTCCATGTTTTCTCCACCGGATGGAAACAGCGCACAGTGTTGAAGTATTCCACACCTGTAAAACTGATACTGTCGCGCACCTTTTAACAGGGATTTATAACTACCAATGACAGACTAACAGTCGGAGATGAAAATGCTTTCTGTCTGACCCGAAGTATGTTCACCTTATAATTATGTATATCATAGTAAGTAATGCTATAGATGACCTATACATCTCATTCACTTCATAGATATGGAGGGTGATACAAAAACTGTTATTCACAATTTGATCTCAGTTATTACTCTCACAGAAATTCATTTGAGATTTTTGGACAAAAGGATGAAATGATTGCTCAATAGGGGTGTTTGAACATTATGGGTTGCTTACATTACCGCTGTGAGGCACAAGTATACTCAGACTTGTTGCACATGTGTTGTGTTAATAATTATTATTGGTGTCATTCATCCGATGTTATATAAACCTTTCATGTGAGGAAGCTACGAGAATGGAAGAAACACACTAGAATACCCTAGAATACACAGTTAGAATACGAGAAACATACCATCAAATCCACCACAGCAGTAAATAAGACCGTCAATAGTCGCTGTACCATGATAGGCTCTTGGGCCTAGAAAAAGGAACAAAGCAAGTCACGGCCTCGGGTTGGTGCAGTTAATACCATGATGAAGATATCTTAGCTAAAAAAATCGCTATCATATGGCCAAGTGAGTGCTTACAAGAAATCAACAGTGAACAATGATTTTAGATTGTGAAATATGGCCATCAGTTAAATCAGAACTAAATATATATGATAGAGAATCATAGCCTACCTGCAAATAGACTGATTTACAGTTAGTAATGTACAGCTTGTCTGAAATAAAGTGGCAAAGTGGAACCATGCCAAGAGTCACATTACATTACTGTACCATGGCGAACGCATGATAAAATCATAGCTCATTGTATTTAGATTAATGTATTTCGTGATGAGGATACTTGGTGACTTGTCTCACCTTGTGGGTCCCCCCAAGGGCACTGAATCCAACGATCAGCTCGTGTATCATAAGTCTCAATGACATTGGTTGGACTACCACCGGACCATCCACCAATAGCAAACAGTATCTCATGGGGTATTCTGGGACGTGCCAGGGGGATAGACAAGTCAACTTCTTTATCATCACTGATATCCAAATCGTAGAGATATTTCAAAGTCTCAATGACAAGTGGTCGGCATTGATCACTTTGGTTCACATAGGGATGAGCTTTCACCTGAGAGAACATACAAGAGTTGAAATTTAGTTTTTAGGTGATATCATAAGGCTGAGCTCGCTATCATATAGGATCATGCGTAGCCATAACTCATTACCCTTGGGCTGCTCAAGTGAAGTCCTCTACCGATGTTAGACTTATTTTTCTGCCATACATGAACAGTTAAAAATCTTACCTTCTCTACAAAGTATGAGGTGCTGAGCAAGCAGAGTCTGATACATTGGAGCAGAGGGAAGATGTGTTCCTTGCGAGTGGAAGGCGAGTGGTCAATCCACCGTATTATGGTTGCAAAGACTGGCTCCTCAGTTTTCACATTCAGTTCATCGTGGCTGAGAATCTCAATCATTTCCTCTAGGGTAAGGGCTAGTAACTCGTTACTCTTCTCGGAAACCTCCTGGAAATTCCTGAGAAGAAACTTCATTGCATCTTTCTCTAGCTGGCTGCAGAAGTAGCTTCGGGCGTAATTACGAATCCCAATACAGTTCTCCACACTGAGATTAGCTTTAAGAAACTCACAGCAGGATTTGACAAGACCGATGATATGCAGATGATCAGCCACTGGCAGAAGCTCCTCCACATTTTCCGCATTGACATTGGCGTCTCGAGTGTAGGCATATTCTATAACAACCTCCATCATTTTGGCAGAGATCCCAGGGATTTCAAGCACCTTTTGTTGCGTCTCATATAATCCATTGGTGAAGAGAGCACGGAAGTATGGACTACATGCTGACATAATAGGTCTATGAACTGGAAACTCGATGCCTTCTGCCTTGATAGTCGCATCACAGAGCTGCCCTCGCTGTCTTAGCTCGCATAGAACATTACATGCCTGCATGCTAACCTTTTTCTGGCATAGATCTATCGCAGATTTCTCAGGTGCCTGCTCCATTTTCCCATGCCATGACGAGATCCCCTCTATCTGTTGTAGCATGGAAGGTCTAGTACTTGCCATGCCCAACACTAGAACGATTAGTGTTAGTGTCAAAACTGCTGACGATGAAGAACATCTAAAGAATGTGACCGCTAGTTACCCGTTCTCCGGGTGACTCGCTGGACGAGTGTCCGTAGTTTCACTTTCAGTACTACTATTATAGTACTATTGCGGTGACCGATTTTATGGAATCGTCGGTTTTTTGTTTGTTATGAATGACAAACGGGTTTTAGTACTAGTAGTTGGCCAAGTTCTTCAAGCTGAAAGACGATTGACTGCTCTATTGGCTGCCCAAGAACAAGTCGCCAGAAAATTCGTCGGGACCTCGGACACACGGGCCAATTTTATTCTACGCGCGTTCTTACAACATCCTGTGTCTGCGTAACCAATCAGAATCCCGGTCGATCTCCATTTATGGATGAGACAACATCGACTAGCTCAGAGTTGTTTGGGTTATCTGGTCTCTTGGGGGGTATATCACCGACAAGTCACCTGGCCTCGGAAAGAACAGATTTTTTTAATACAACTTACATATAAGCCTATATGTGCAAAATTACTATAAATAGTTCATTGTTTCATCATTTTTGGGACAACCACACCAAAGTCTAAGATAAGAACAAATTATATTAGCTACGACTCACTTATCAGGCCACCATAAATGATAATGCAGGCATGTGTAGTATGCTAAGTCGACCAGTGTCTACTATATTAGTCACAGAGTCTGTGACACAGACATAATTGTTTCCAATGCCTTAGACCTGCAAAAACATCTGGCATGGATAGGTCTGCTCTCTAAGGGGTGTATGCATAAATCGATTGATCAGTACTGTTTTGGTATCATTTTCTTATTCCACTAAGGCACTGACCTGTTGGCTCACTGGCTTCTCCTATTTATTAAGTATTATTAGCATTTTTATCAGTCAAAAACTGCTGTGTCAACAAGATTATGTAAGATGGCACCCATCAGTCAAGTGCATGCGCAAAACACTGCCCCTGCTTTGTATCAGGATATCAAGTTTATGTGGGGGCTATGCTTCTAACATATTTTCTTGCGGAGAGATGATTGCACAACCTCTCATTGGTATTAACCAGTCAGTTATTCACTTTCCCCCCAGTTATGTGCTGATATAACAATAAAAATGCTTAGATTGGAAACAAAGCCAACTAGTGCTCCTATTGTATAATACCGCCTCACAGCTTGACCAATTAGCTGAGTCCGGCATTAGCCTAATGTTGAGCATTGTCTCGGCCTAACTCAACTCATATAACATAATGAGGCATTACGCTGGAAGTTTTGTTTGCCTGCCATTAGGGATTGTAAAGCTCGCATAACACGTATATAGGAAGGAGTACAGGCAGATATTTGTACAGCCTACATTTGAAGCATATAGCCTGCAGCCGTTAAGACTAGCTATATGTCTCAGGTAAGTTAAATCTCAAGCAGGGTATAGTGACCAATTCAGTAGTATGCACGATAGGCTTAGCACACCTTTAGTCCCATGAGTGTTCATAAAAATACTATACCCACTTGAGCACTATCTGAGCGTTGGTTCAATTCTCCACTAGTAGACCTACCTAGATGTTTGGAGTCTGACTGACAAAACATCATTCTGTTTTATGCTGTTGGAAGGTCTGACCCTGCCCCTAAAGCGATCCACATTGATCCGCGAATCTTTGCATACTGCCATCAGTACACACAAAGTATCTTGTGGCTATAGCTACTGTAGGATTGACAGAGCCCATGCAGAGTATGCGATAATTGACTCACTGCTGCATTAGCTCATGGGTCCCGAGCTGACTGATGGCTGGCTGTGTGAACCCAATAAAGGGTGGCAGTGGGTCATACGCAGTTCCGTTGCTTTTACAGATGATGATGTCCCACTCGCCACCTGTAGTCGTGCGCACCAGGGGACCCCCGACTAGATCTATTTTCACAATCACGCAGAAAGAGGCTAGTGCTAATGTCGCTCAGTGGAATATTGACCGCAAGCAGCTAATAAATAATAATAATGAAGGAGAAGCCGACCTTGCCTGCTATATGATGTATGTCACGGTCAGGCCCGTGTATGCGGATGCACAGATTCCGCATACATGCTTCAAGAAACTTCCACGGCTCATAAATGGCATCCCACTCGGAGCGGGCAAGCTTACTAAAGCTGAGTCACAAAATATCCACTGGAAGTTCATAGAAGGTACTACTAACTTTCTATCAATACCAATTACTAGGGAAGAAGCGAATACTGGACGCAAAAACCTACGGGACAATCTAATGAGATATGGCAAAGAAGTATTTGGGGAGGTGACAGTGAAATTGAATATCATTCTCACCGAATGCATTAAGTATGATGAGGAGTTATTTATTAATGACATAGCTTACTCTTCCGATGAGGGTCTTCATTTTACGGACTGAGATTGAAGTTATCCAGATAAAATGATAGCTTTGAGCCAACATTACACCTAGAGTGGATGGACCTGCTTTACCACCATCTTGCTTCTAACCAACTCCAGTAACCTATATACCCAAACCTACGGAATCATTTGGTACACAGTAATCCTGCTGCCGAACCTAATATATATATACAAGACCCTATTGAGTGCTATACGAACTTTGGACTTTGCTCAATAACATTATCGATCTGTGAAGTATACATTTAGCTAGCCTGGCTCAAATTGTTCAATTGTTCTGATAAGAGTTATTTTGTTGCCACTATTGATTGTTTAGTAGGCATACATATTCACCTGTAGTTGGCAGACAGATATTTTTGTAAAACAAAAACTACTGTAGGACTGGCGAGAGATTTATCAAAAACGTCAGTTGTGTTAATAGGAGGCTGCACCTATGTGCGTTGCTGGTTTTGCGTTTTTGTCTGAAACCTGCCTTTTTTTTATAAGCGGGTCAGCTTCTGGAATGACCCAGATAAATGGCTGTGATTTATTTTGTTACATGTTTTCCTTTTTACCTATGCATAGAGGGAACTTGGCATGATGCCGTCACCGTGTAGGTTAAATCAATAGAAAAATAATGCTAGTTTTATGAAACTATGAAAATACACAATGACCCAAGCTATAGATTAAAATCAGGCAGCACTTATACGATAGATGCCAGTGGTTTCAGAGAAAGGCAACACCTTGCGCGTTAAAGAAAGGATTTTTTCGCCTTGAACTGCAACTGAAAATACAAAATTGACTACAAGCCAAATGTGCAGGAGACCCTTTCCAGACATCAATCAGCGCATTGACCATGCACCATGATTGATCATAACCTGGTAATTGTAACCTTCTAGTTTTTGAACTAGTACAATGTACTAGGCTGTTTGCAGAAGGATCAAGGAAGCTCTCATGACTTTCGCTCCGCAGAGTGATCTCGCCCCTAGGCAAATCATAACAGCCATAATACTAACTCAAGGGACCCTAATAAAATAGCACACATAGGCTATCCATTGATCCTGCTACTTGATCTTTCCAATCCTGTCTCACGTAAATCATGATAATCCTTGGCCTATATCTGTGTACTAGCGAACTCTATTTGGCACCCCTTAAGCAGGAATGAGCAATCAGAGATGAGTTTTATTAGCCATTAGCTGACTGAGGCATAATGACTGCTGCAATGCATAACTTTATGTACTGCTATAACTCTATAATCATGGCTATTCCTGTGTTATAAAGCCTTGAAATTTCCTATTCAGGGTATAGATATTTATGCCAAACTGCCAAAGTTAACCAAATGATCCTCCCAAGAGTTACAATAGGTTTATTGATAGACACAGCTTGGATAAAAAGTGGTATCTTTTAAGGCCAATGGCCACTCCAAAGAGATTGCTTATTATTAAAAAAGATCGGTTTGTACCCAGCTAGCCGATTATATGTATGTAGCGCCTCGGCTTCTCTTGATATCCACCCAACTTTGATCTGCGTTATGCCTACCATGTAGTAAGCTTAGCACCAGTTAAGGCCCTCATTTATTTCATGTTCCAGGTGTTTTCTTAAACTGCTATAACCAGAGGGCCAACCATACTCTCCAGAAACATGAGGTGTACGTCTAGCCATCTTTAATGGAGTTAGTCTGGCATTTTTATGACTGTATGTGTTCAGACTCTTCAGTTCCTATTTGCTATCATCAAATCCAAGGTAATCACTTTATTTTTTGCAGATTTTTCTTTTATTACCAGGCCGTTGGGAGGCACAGGAATATACAATAACTGACTAGAATAAGCACAAAGAATGTTAAATAAAGGTTACAATAAAATTAGTGGTCCATCTTTCCCCGGAAAGACTGACATAAGCAGTGAGGAAAGCTAGCACTATGTATACATATTGATCAGAGGCAAAGTCCATCCATAGGGCAATAACAGAAAAAGTTTGACTAGATTAGACTCGGGAAAATGTTACTATAACAAAATGGCGGTAATATATAATGCTTGAATGCCAGACTGAACTAGTCAGACACAGCGATTAAACAATCTATACGGTGTTTGCCAAAGTTACAAAACACAGCTTGCTCCTCATGTGAGATAACTCCAATCATTAATTCAATTTAAATCTAACAGATCATCAACGGTCTGTGTAGTGGGCTGTGAGCCGGTGGCAGTACCTGATTGGCTGAGTGAGCTAGTAGCAGCACTTGATTGGCTGACAGGTGTATGTGGCTTGTCGGCAGACATGTCCTCTTCATCACTGAGACCATCATTTATCTGCCCGCTTGGATTGTAATTAAACGTCTGATCAAACAAATTCACCTCTATGGGGAACACTTGAGCTCCCTGCATTGCCTGCAATAGAGATGACATATTTTTAAAAAAATGAAACGCAACAAAGAGGTGTGGGTATGAGGAATAAAAGCTTGCTATCAATTGAAGTATTTATACTGGGGTGGTCTATTTACACATAATCACTTGTCCTAAAGAGAGGGAAGCATCTAGGTACAAAACTGTAGATAATAAATCTGATTAAAACCCAATACAAGTGGCACTCAATACACAGACGTGAAGTGATGGTGCTAGACCTTGGATCAAGGATCCCTGATCTCGCATGTACTTTCGGTTGACGACACCCTAACCAGTTCCGGTCCCGACGTTAATAAAAGAGGTCCACCCATAGATTTACCTTTTTATGGGGCACAGTAAGCAAGATTTTTGCACCACCCATGACAGCTGTTCTGTTATGGAGGTAGGAAGAAGAACTGCCCATATGAATGCTGGCAGTATCATCACTACTAGACACCAACCGGTAAAGCCGCTGCCCAATGGGATGGCTTATTCAGGAGTTGTCTACTTACCTCGTAACTATTCTGGTGATACTCTGCTATGGCGGAGACGAACTTCTGTAGCTGAAGAACAGTATCTTGTACTACAAAAAAGGTCAAAGAAGACAGTTAACTACAGTGAAACATGGAATAACTTCCCCTGAATGGATAGCGGGATTTGCAGCAGCGTAAGTGGTTGATGGGTATGGACATTATCCCAGTATAAACGTATTATGTCATAGAGCCATTGTCTGTCCATGGTTGAACTTCGCTGTCCACAGGTTGTGTGGTGTCATTGAGGGGAGATTGAGCCATTTTCTGCCACGCTGGCTCAGGACGGGTTGGCAGAGTGCGATCAGCCAGGGAAAAATCCCTTGAAATACTCCGCCGTGGCCTGGGTTCAATTCCCAGGCCACGGGGAGGACAGACAATGACCTATCCCACTGAGCTATCATGACTGACTAGAGTTACATAGAGTTACAGGAGGATAACTCAATGATGTCTGTCAATCCTGCTTTCCAATAGCTTGAAAGCATACTAGAAGCCAAAAACAATTTCCAACATACACAAACTGCAACATTCCAATGTTGTTCTCACCATGTTTGTTGTCCAACAATTCAATCTTGACAAGCACATCTGATCTCAGTCGGGCAAAGGCTTTTCTGGATTCCTGCCTGCACCGTAATATCAACCTAGCCAAAAGGAGCCATTGCAAACAATCAGCCAATTGAGACATATGCAAGAGCGGATCATGTAGTGAGTGTTTGGTTTACACTTTTATATATTTGCTGTTATTATGCGCGGGCAATTGACCATCCAATTTATGAGCTCCTAAACCCGAGGTTTGTTGTTGAGTGGTTGGGTAGGAATCAGGCGAGGAGCTCTCACTCAGTGTGAGTTCGGCAAGGCTAGGACTTGAGCTACTTGAAGGGACAATAAAAACAGGAACTCAATTCAAAGGCTGCTTTTGGTTTTTTGAATTTTGACCAGTTGGTACAAGCAGACACAGCCCATATGAGTGGCTATGAGTATTTGTAATTGGTCAGAATTGGATGGGTTTGTTGGGTGGATGCAGCATTTACCTATACTCATAGTTTCCTGTCTCGACCCTATAGAGAGGCTCTTGCAGCGCTGCATAGCTATGCTCCTCATCGTCCATCTCTTTCACTTTGAGACAGTAACTCAGATACTCAAACTTAGCATTGAGATATTTCTTTATGGTGAGTTTTGTATCTGGGACGGCCTTAGTTAAATAGGTATTAAGATCGCTAATCATCTACAACGAATGATTGAAATTGCCTTTACGCTTACAAAGTACTCGATGATGCAATGGAGCAGTGTGTTCCAGAGAGCTCACACAACACATAAAAGTAAAGCTATCGTTACATACCCAGCACCACTGGCAAGTTTTATATAATCACTAATTGATGGGCTGTTTACAAACCGGCTTGAGTTTCTTCAGTGTATCGATGGCATGTTTCTCCATGTTTCTATGCGCGTCTCCAAACTTGGTGAAAGCCTCGCTAGCATTAGGTAGTGGTTCTCTCACGCCAATGCCACAAAATACCTCGCCAAACGCTGCAAAAACAGCCTTACGCGTATGTTCATTTGCTAGGTTGATACAAGGAACGCTCGCCGACGAATCCTTCATCAACAATCGACTTTATTGACGAGAAAAGTCCGTCTGGAGCCATGGTGAACGATCGCCAATGGAAAATTGAGACAACTCGAAAATTCAAGAAGACCCCTCCGATATCCGAGCAGTCTTAAAACAACTACCGGATGTTACCACGGTCATTATGATGGCTCTCTGTGAAATTTTCTGTCTGGAAACCAAACAATTTGAGGCAAACATTGAATGAATATCTTGTTTCAGTCTAGAGTCGATGCAGTCTAAAGTCAGACGATTTTCATTCGTCATCACTAGATGAATAGTTGCGGAGGGGTTTTATCGACAAACGTCTGTGTATAAACCTAGAAATTGAAAATACTTCTGTTGAGTACATGTGCTATGGTTTGGAGTTATATTTCCATGAAAAATAAACACCGATGTGGGACAATTCCCATTCCAACTTTGTCTTAATAGATTTTCTGGTGGGAGAAGCCGAATTCAAACTAGGATTGTATATCCCCTCGTGATGATTGTCTAAATCAACTGAATGGATCTCTTTTTCAAAACTTGTCACGTATGTTCCTTCAAGAACAGGTTTTGTTATGTCTGCTGAACATTGGATAAGGCATCGGTGCATTGTGAACCCCTGTAAAGCGTTCGGAATGGTTTTATATTCAACCCTTTATCGTTTGTTCAACACTCGAGGATTCCGTGTACCTTTGTGTGTCTGTGATAAATCAAAGAAGGCTCTAAGAACTCTCTTGCTGTGATGCACCAAGCCTTTGTACATCCCAGCAATTCTTTCAATCTCATTATGTTTCTTCACTAATGAGTCTGTCAACAGAAAATCATAAGTAGCTGCGTAAGCGCGTGAATGGGATTTACCTCCCAATGGTATTATACAGCTACTTGGACAGGCTTTACAATCTGTGTGTGTGTGTGTGTGTGCGTGTGTGAGAGAGAATAGCATTTGAATCAGTTTAGTGGAAAAATGCATCTCGACAGGCTAAAATCAAAGAGATCTGTCTGAGTCTTCCTTAGTTTTTATGTCTGCGATGGTACCAACAAGGCGCATTTTGTGGCCTGAATTGGAGACGTGAAATAACTAAGTTACTGGTGCTTAATAATTGCAACAATAGTGTGTTAAAATGTGGGATTGAGCAAAAAGTACCGCATATATCTTCAGGAGAGAAGCCTGACATTATATAATAATTATTAGCAATCGTAGGGCTGCATTTACTATCAGAGACACATATTTTGGAGAAGCATTGTAATACAGAGTTTACATACCATTAGTAAGAATGGCACGACTGAGTCCGAGAGCATCGGCAGTGCCAGAACTGATATTCTCCACCACTTTGTGCTTCACGTTTTTCAGCACTGCAATAAATAAAAACGGAACTCGTCATGTAAACTTTTCGGCAAACCAGCCAAATGGCTGCTATAGAGCCCCTTACGGGCTTTAGGATTACAGACTAAGAAACCCAAAGCTTGTTGAATCTGTATGCAATGAAAAATAAAAAAGCACAGAAACATCGTTAGGGGATGAAGGCAGGTCTGTCCTAATGCATTAACTGTTTACCGTTATCCTGTACTATAAATCAACTAAAGAACTGGGTTCAAGGTGATTTGTGAAATTCCACCGATGACTGTGAGCTTTATAAAATTGAGATAATCAAAAATTGGCTGCCCTAGAGCCACTATTCCTCCCCCAAAAAGCTGTGAAAGCCGATAAAGCATAATAATTTGAAGACGGTCAAATCCATGATTTGATTTATCAGCCCAGATTTCTGAGTGCGGGTTTACACTAGAGCGACGCAGCAGCGGCGAGCGGCGTTTGGGTGTTTACGCGAGGGGCACCCCTGTCTGTGCCGCTCAAAGGACGTCAACTTCCGCCAATCCAGCAGCACAATGCCGCTGTGAGCCGACGCTGCATGCACTATTTTTTCAAACGGCACAGAAGCGGCGACCAATCAGAGCATCAATTGCATTTACCTCTGAAAGGTTTCCGCTTCCGGCATATAGGTGAAGGATGGATTCGATAGAGCAGTAAATTCAAATCTGCGAGATCATTGGTTGCTGGTTGCCTGCCGCTGAGGAAAATAGAGCACGTAGGATTGACTCTAGGCCGTTGGTTCACCGGAAGCCAACGTCCACTTGATGGCAATATTTAGCGGCTTTCAACAGCAACCGGGCAGTTGCCGCGCATGTAAACTCCTCATGAGGCTTGATTGCAGACAATTGAAAGGTATAATTTTCAATTTGCACTCTTCTTGCAATCTTCTAGATGGCTTTTAGTGAGTTGTATCTCCATTGTGACTAGTAGAAAGGACAGCCACTATGCCAGCACAATGCAGGTCTCGCTGTGCGGATCACTGTACCTTTTCTGTCTGACAGCCTGATAAAAAAAGCTAGCTCTGTAACTCACCTATATCTAAAGTTTTGCCTTGTTTAGGATCTGCGTGTAATTTGTTGAAGTGGATTGTTACCGGGCCCTACAAAACGAAAGAGCTACTAGAAAGCAGATATGAGCCAGCGACTCATGATTATCATGTGAAGTGGATGTAGAATAATACAACCATTAGTAACTGTTGATATAACACTTGGTAGCCGACCAACGTGGACCAACAACGTCCGAGTTATATGGCCAAACTGCGTCTAATATGCAGAGTCAATCAATCATGCCAACCGGCGATATTGAAAGCACTGATACGCATGTAGCCCAGTACAAACTCAAAGAGGAGCTATGTATTACTCAAAAGCTTGTCAGTATTTGGTCGGTTACAAAACTTCATTTCCCTGTAATTATGAAAACTAACCCGATTTTGGAAGCGTACACCAAACACCTTTTTCTATCTGCACAGTTCAATAAATAAGGTGCTAGTGAAGCGATTTGTAGGCCGATGCAATGTTGTCAAACGTTATTTGCTCAAAAGCCACATCGTTTGAATCAATGTGTAATCCTCAGATGATACTTGACAGGAAGTTTGGCTAGTACATGTACCTCCCCTTTTTGAATCATCTTGGCCACATCTACTTTGGAACATCCTTTCACCGATTGTCCATTGACTCCCACCAACTCATCTCCAGCAGCCATCTGTCCATCTTTAGCTGCTGGTGTGTTGTCAAAGATTTGCACAACGTAAAGGCACGGACAGTAAGGCGCTCCACCCCCGATTGATATACCAATCATGTTCTTTTCATTTTTCTCAAAGGTAGCGGAGCCAGAAGTTACCCTCATACCCCTACAATCAAAATTGCTTGCATTATGGATAAATCACACAGGCACTCCTCCTTGAAGAAGGGATTTACCAGCAGAAATACACAAATCCACAGACAAAGCTGACTCCAGGGTAACCAAGCTACAGATGTACTGTTAGGATATTCCACTACATGGACGACTCTGAAACTAACCTGACATCTTCCCATGGTAGCTGCTTGTGTTTGTTCTCATTTTTCCAATATTCTGAGAAGTTTTGACGGGAACTTGCCATTTTACTTGTCCGCTACTTAGCTGTGTCAATGGGTAACTAGCTTGCGTGCGCACACAGCTTTATGCTGGCACCCGATCATTACCAGCTGTTACACTCAACAGGTCTTGAAACGGATAGTTAAGATGATATTACTAACCGGAGCGAAATAATCCATCACCCAGTTACCATGGGAGCGGGGAGCCTAAGCTGTTCCATACGAATTCATTTGTAAAAAAAAGGGTTTAATACATGCGAGAGCATTTCCAACCTGCTCAATCATTGAGAATGTAGGCTTTCAGAGGAAAATGATTGAGGAGACGCAAACCAGCACAATCTACTGTTGATCAGTGAACTATAAGAGGTGACCAAGAAGTAAATGTACAATAAATCTAGCAAGGCTTGTGAGCCTAGACAGAGATAATTTTTTTCAGAATATTATAGTTTAAGTCTGGATGAAGCAGACCACTTTCCATTCTGCAAGTGTGGAAGCTAAATCCCAACACTTGCTGAGTTGTCCATTCTAATTTGCCAAGATGTGTCAAAACTAGGTGAAATTCTCGCAATCGATTAGAAAATCTTGCATCAGCATTTTTTTCAACCATATAAAGACACATCCACAGCCCATTGGACATGGGTCAATAAGCTGCGATTCACCCAACTCAAAAAAACAAATCCCCCAATCAATCGCGCTACTGACTACTACAGTACGCCGTACTAACATAAATATACCTTGGGGGTATAGACTCTAGGATGATGATGGAACCACAGTGGCCATAGTCAGTAATAAAGGATATCTATCCTACACACTAAACTAGTAAAGTAACCTCTAATACCACTAAAAGCGTGACCCGCTACTCAGTTTCACAACTTTACTATGTTACCGACTCAGTCAGTCACGTACTTACATACCTACGACTACAACACAGTTTCAAATTTTGGTCAATTGGTGAATCACTTGTTATACCAGACTCCTAAGAAAATAACTATTTGCCTTTCAGTCAGTGGGTGAAAATCTCACTGAGGGACCGATGGCAACTACGGGATAGTGAAACTGTCGCCGAATGATACGATTACTATCCTTTGTGAAGTGGTCTGTAGGGTAGCACAGTCCGTGGTGGCGCAATCAAGAGTGTGACTCAGTCACTCTCAGTCTCAGTCTCTTTAGAGTCTCAGTCAGTGTTCAGCTACTCGCTCACTAACTCACTAATGCACTGTTGCATTGGTGTGTGTGTGTGCGCGCGTGAGCATGCGTGCATGTGTGCCCGCGTGTATTACTTACTCATTTACGGTATCACTAGGAGTGTGACTGTGAGTGTGAGTACTAGTACTAGTACGGCATACTTATCATGCCTTTAGTTAGTATAGATTAGTTAGTATTACTAGTAGTACTACTAGGACAACTACAAACACAAGTACAGGTAAGTTATTGGGTGTGACTGACTGCGAAAGTGACTCACTAGTCACTTCTTACTAGTTACTTAGTTACTTCTCTCCTGACTATTGTCTACTCACCACAAGAACAACACTCAACAGTCACCTGACTGAATCGAGTGACTCACTTACGACTTAGTCACTAGAACTATAAGTAGGCTAGGACTAGTTAGTGAATAAGTCACTTACAGTTACACTTAGTAAGGTAACTTAGAAGTTAGTCACTAAGTTACGGATTAAGTAGTAAGTTACTAGTTAGTCTTAGAGTTAGTGACTAACTTACTTAGGTAGTTAGTAACTAACAGTAACTTACTCAGTGAGTAACTAAAATAAATTCTAACTCTAACTCTAAGATTGACTTAGAGTTAGACTCTAACTTAGACTAGAGTTTAACTTTAAGCCATTAGATTAGACTAGTATTGAAACTGAAAGTGAAGTCACTCACTCAGTGAGTCAGTCAGTGACTGAGTGAGTCACTCACTAGTAACTAGACTAGTCACTGACTAGTGACTCAGCCAGTCACACTCACAGTCACAGTCACTGAGTCAGTCTCAGTGTCACACTCAGTGACAGTGGACGTGGAGTGGGTCATATATGATATACTGAGTGATACTCATTGAGTTTGACTTACATAGTATCTTCCTCCATTAGTTCCTCAGGTTCATCATAAATATTTCTGTAGCGGTCTCCTGAGGTGTATGGCATACTCATCATGATACGGGGGTTATTTCCAGCTGCTGGTCACCCAATAAATGATGGTATTGATAAACCCACTAGACTGGTCGTTAGCTTTGTGTAATAATTATTATGTATTTTGCAAATCTTGGGCATTCGGAGGCAGAAAAGGGAAGCAGCATCGAGAAAAAGCAACCCTGAGTGTTGCCTGAATTGCTGGCGGGTCTGTTAAATTGTAGGTGAGCAGGAGGATCTGGTACACTTGACCAGGTTTATGTCTGCTCATGTCTACACTGCAATATAATGTTGACGTAAACATGGAGCACGGTTCATAGAAGTTTCCCCGCAAAAGAGTGGGTGACAGTATTTCGCTGGGTAGATTCTTAAGGTGTGTGATATCTGTGACACACACAGATCACGTAACTGCTTAATTACACGACCGTGTTGGCCTACATTACATCTACTGCTCTGTATAATTTTAGCTTTGCTGACAGTAGCTCTGACTAAAATAATTGATTCGTGGTTACTGGTGATCTCCTCCTTTAGGTTACATCTTGCAATGATGCACTACAAGTATTTAGAAGACAGATCTAACATCATGTTATATATGTTAGTCAATAGGGCGATCGCGTACCAGGCATCATAGAGTACATATATTTTGACTAACATATATATTCATATATAAACTACGTACAAATTTATAAAATAATATTTTATGTGAAATTACCAATGACCCTATATATACACATTGTGTCTCTCAAATGCTATAGACCGAATGAATGCATAACAAGAACAGACCAACATGCCAGAAATTCAAGGCAGAAAAAAATTTAAACGGCACTTTTGTCAAATTAAAATACAAACTCAATTATTCTGTGTCATAATCCACATAATGATATAATTGGTAAAAGTTATTCTTGCATATGGTAGTTTCACAATCATAATGGTTTTATATCTAGACAGTAATATCTACAGCCACCCATGCTATAATAAAATTATATTTCTCATTCTTTATGGTGATTGAATGCCCCCACAATATTGTTGATTTATAACCCAGCATAGCTTATATTTTCCAAATGCACAGGGAACGAATGTCTTGGGAGTTATCCAGGCCAGTAGGCTTTGCAACCGGTTTTTTGGTGCAAAGAAGTTATGCTGTGTGGTCATCACAATTATAATAAGAAATTATGGGATACAGGTGTGGACGTTCTCATTTTTCATGATACGAAAATATATGAAGTTCACTAAAACCAAGTAATGTACATGTGGCATGCTTCCGCGTTTAGAATTGTTTGAATTGCCAAAAGTAATAATAGGGTTACATGGGTGCCACCAACTTATAACTCAACCTAAGCTCATATACCCATAATTATTATTGCAATGACCACACAGAATAACTGCTTAGCATCAGAAAACCGGTTGCAAAGCCCGCTGACCTGAACAACTCTCCAATGCATTTGGAGAGCATAGAATCCTCTCCAGCATGTTGATTCATTCTTAGGTCAGTGGTTTCCGAAGGGCTCTAAATCTGACAGAAAATAATAATTTTGCACTTTGAAGGTGTTAATTCGGTAGTTAGTGCAGTTTATATAAAGCTTTATACTGGAGTAATAAAAAACTATGCGCATGTGTTTTACCACAATGATTGAGTCCTCGGATGACAATGGTCTGAGGTTAATGTATACTCTCATTAGCTTCAGTTCAAATGACCGATTGACATACAACTCTACTGCTTCAGCCCTTGTAGGCTATAGCACACCCTCTGTATAGAGTTGCTTCTACCTCAAGTCTTCTTAGCAATATTTTCATTACAGCGCCTCCACCTTTCTTTCAGAGTAGGATAACATCGACGGTCGGCCCAACCCAGTGGAGGCTCTATACAAAGAATGGTACCGTGAGTTTCAAGACATCGAATGTCTATGCAGGTTCCATTTGTGGCAGTGAGTGGGCCAAGATTTCACAAGTAAAATCTTATCGAGCAATTCTATAACTTTTGTGCTGAGGCATAATGCCAATGCTGCGATGGCCGGCCATGGTCAAATATAAAAGAACACATTATACAGACAGCAAGAGTTTTGGTTACCAAATTCGAAATACTGCAGGCAACCTACCACTCCAGGTCTACAGATATCTAGATACATATTTCTCGGGTACGTAGTTGCAGCCTTACAGGCTTGCAACGTTGCACACGAAGCAATGGCATAAAGTCTGAATGAAGCCGGGGCTATTGTTGTTTCGGGTGGGGAAACTCCATCATAACTCGAAATATTGCTAATGAAGTTGTCTAGTCTTGCTACTGTGGCGATCTGCTAGCCCCCAAATAACACATTGGAAAATATGAGTTATGTACAATGAACAATAAACCTATCAAGCTTTAAAAATTGCGTTACCGAACAATTTTTATTCTAAGGCGGTGCGAAGCATTAATATCAAGCAAAGTGGTTTTGGTGGAAATGACTTCACGCCATCTTCTCCGGCCAGTTGATTTCCTGTAACGGGTCGGTTCCGTCTCTATCCTAGTTACGTGACATCGCAACACTTGCGCACTACTGCAATCTGGGCCGCTGATCTGCTAACAAGAGCGTACTGTCTGGATACCATTGTGCACCAACAGAACAACCCACTGCCAACGGACTTTGTCCAAAGCAGGGTTTGGTATGGCACAACCTCAACCTGGCGAGAGCTTGCCGACGCAAGAGAGGATTGTAAAGAGTATGTTAATCTTAATCATTAATGTTATTGTTATGTACTTGTACTAACTAAACTATGGTCAATATGCTGATCGTTGAAGTTGAAAAGCTCGCTACGTGTCTTTTTGAACTCGATTATTTGGTGATATATCCTTTGAAGTGTTAGTATTAACTAAGCTGTAAGTACTGTAATGTACTAATTAATTACTATTTACTTACTAGTTACTACTACTACTAGTACTATTACTATTAGTATTACTATTAGTAATACTTAGTTAGTATTACTATTAGTAATACTTAGTTAGTATTACTAAGAACCACGTCTACTATTATCAATTATGTTGTAGTGTCAGTATAAATAATAAACTATAGTTTGCCTTTTGCTAAGTTCGTAAGTAAATCTACAGACATTACACTTACAGTACATTAACAACATGATAATCATGATTGATGTTAATCATCATATCATGATATCAGAACCTACCTACTAACTAGTAACTACTTGGTAAAGAAAGAATAGTAGTTATATTTACAAGTTGGTTAGTTACTAACTAATTCGGTGACATCGTCTATCACCATTCATTCCATCATTTTGTGACTAGTATGACTAGTAACCTGTAATTTACTAATTACCTTGTTTTACGCCTTATGTCGTACGTAAGTCAGTGTCTTGTGACTGTTAGCTATGGTAGTGTTACTATTAGTTTCAGTTTGTAACTGCTATACTTAGCAGTAGTAACTAGTAGGCCTATGCTATGTAGACTAGTACACTAGTGGTATAAGTCGTTAAGAATTGTTGTTTATGTATTGTAATTTATTTGGTAGTATGTAAACGAGTTTCTGGTCATTATAGTTCCATGTATCCCACTCACCCTATACAATCCTACCACTGGCATGAAGTTTCGCCTAGAGCCTGGTAGATTTTCGCTATCACCCTCTTAGCTACTACAAACTAGCTACTGTACCGTATACTGTTACTAGGTCTATTCGCTTGATTTCGGTCAGTCGCAATAAAAAATTTCGACTGCAATCACAAGAGCAACGCGGTCGCAGTCAGAAAACGTAAGTATATTTCGATCGCATCAGAGTTGTCCTCTCTCAACTTAAACTCAACGGTTAGAGCCAAACGATGGTTCGTGATCCCAATGTAGTAATCAAATCTCTTTGCGGTAACCTTGACATTTGCCTAAACTACCACGCTAACGCCTCCGAACGCGACCGAAGGTGAGTGATGGTTTTCTAAATCGTGCTTTTCTGTCGCACTCTTGAACTGTTTGGTAGATTTCGCGACCGAAATCCATTGCAGTCGCGGAAAAAACCGATCAGGTGAATGCACCTATTATCATGGTTTATCCCTCCGAACCTGAGAAAAATGTACCTGATAATACAAGTGAATTGTTAGCTACATTCATGTGCATTCTCCCGAAGTGCATGCACCCGTAGCATAATTGAGTCACAGCCAAATTCTGAGTAGGGGTAAGGCTAGCAACACTATACATATATAAGACTTAGAAGTGAAGTCAAAATTACTAATTAAAAGTACTACTGTACCTCGGATAACTAGGTAGCCAGTTAACTAAACTAGGTTACTAGTAGTTTAAAACCTGAGCTTCTAACAGCAGATACAGATATCTGTAGTGATTCGTCTCTCTCTCTCTGACATTGGTAACCTAATTATATTCGATTGTTGCGGACAGTGATAAAATACTTTCTTTTGCTTAGACCAAATTGGAAAATGTGCCTGAAGCTTTAAAACTACAAGTGCGCATTGTGATGAGTTTTAGTGCTTAGGAACTGCTTACGTTTTATATACAAGATTGATCCCGATGAGGTTCATATGCCCTGCAACTGGAGGACCAAACTAATAACGGAAAAACTAAATTATTTTTCTGCTAATATGTGAACAATGGTCTAGGTCTCTGTCGTTTTGATTTACAAAATTATTGGAGATTCAGGTTGTGACTTTGTGCAATTCTTGCTTCTGCTGGTCGCTGTCCTGTTGCATCAACACTCCCAAAATTATTAGCGCACATTCCGTTGGTTGTAGAGGGCTAGGCCTATTTTCGAAAGTGTCTCAACCATCCTCCCTCTCCCTCCTAAAGAACACCATTCCCAATCCCTGGCCAGTAGCGGGGCATCAAAACAGTGAATAGGACTGGCTGGCTAGCTAGCAAAATGTGATGTCAGTTTGTTGTGTAGAAAGAATGGATTGTCCAGAGTGAATTAATCACCCAAGTACTAGTAGCTGACACATCTATTATCGGTATTCATTTTGTTGTTAAGTTCAAGCGAAGCCAGGCAGGCCATAGTGCCATACACATTTGCCTATAGACCGATCACATTGGTAGAAATTGGTAAAGTTAGAATCCAACCTGGTAGTGAATTATTAATAACTACTAAGATAATGTAGTTGGATTTGCCTGCATCCGAAACAAACACCCTCTTAGCAGTTGCCAGTATGTCAGTGTTGATTTGGCTTTCCATTAATCAATAGTTTTCTGTCTCTCACATAGAAATTATCCGACTGAAGCAACCCAAACAAAACTGATGATTGTAAATAGAATGTATCAATGACTAGTTTCATCTAAATCTCTTATGCTTCAATACACCAATGTCTGAACTCCAGTAACCCCATTAGCATGAAATTATTTTTGGATCCAAAATACAATTGAGAGGTCTGCAATTATTGCCAAAGCCAGTTCAGCACCCAATGCCGATAATCAACCAGTGATGGATCACACATGTAGCAACATAAACTGCAGCTGTATGAATTGTCAGTCTTCACAAGGCTGTGTAGCCTTATTTTCAATATATCAATGCAGAAGTGGGATATGCGGTGTTTGATTCTTATCCTCTTTGTTAATTGTAGCTGTACCATTACCGGCGGCAAAACGCCTGACAGCTGCGGATGTTTACGACAGTAAAGGAAAACCTAGGCCGGATGTCCTGAAGCAGCATTTTGTGTTGGAGGGCAGGCTGAGCGATGAATGTGCGCTTCGTATACTCAGTGACTGCAGTGCTGTTCTTAGGAATGAAAAAACTATGGTGGATATAGAAGCTCCTGTGACAGGTTAGCCAACCATCTTGTCTGTCGAAGGGTGACAGTGAGAGCAGAATTTATTGTAATTTGGCTGATATGTTCGGTAGCCACTTTTTCACATCTGCTTGCTTTCTACAGAAAAACTTCTAGCATAATATCTTTCTTTTTAGTTTGTGGAGATATTCATGGTCAATTTTATGACCTTATGAAACTATTCGAGGTGGGAGGACCACCAGCATCCACTAGATATCTCTTCCTCGGAGATTATGTTGATAGGGGCTACTTCAGCATAGAGGTAAGTACAGCGTTGATAAGCTAGCCTACTTGTATCAAAACACATGTACACATATGTTGTACATATGTAGTAGGCATGTATCAATTATTCTCTCTTTGCATTCCTGCATTGCGCTTTTTATGCACAAACCCCTCTTAAGTTAGGTGGTTGGAAACTACTGGCTGAGAAAATGAAAACCGACCCTGCTATTTAGGCCATGCCGGTAATGTCACTGGGCACACCGCTTGTGTGGCTTCCAGAGAGTGCGGGTGTGAATAAACTCACGATGTGACTTGAGAATTCCAATTAGCCAATCTGACTGGAATTCAAACTTGCAATAGAGCTTTGGGGTGTTGAATTCCTACTCTATACAACCATGGCGGAATTAATGGGTTAACATGCGCTGTCATTGCATCTGTCCAGGTAATGGCAGCAGCGATGTCTAGTAATCAACAAGCTGCGAAGCTGCTACGACCTTCCTTTGGAGTGTCTATTGGCGATTGATGGGGCTTCCAGCAATGGCAGTTTTTTTTAGACTAGACGCATCCAGTTGTGTGATGCCAATAACTGGAACAGTGTGCTGGCCGACCGACAGTCTTTCCTGGCCTATGATAACAAGTCAAAAGTTTACCAACTGTTTGACTTCCCATTGCAGTGTGTTTTATACTTGTGGAGCCTAAAGATTTTATATCCCAGCACGCTATTCCTGCTCAGAGGAAATCATGAATGCCGGCATCTCACTGAGTACTTTACATTTAAACAAGAATGTAAGTTCAGCTAAGGAGAGACATAACATTTTCTGAGAGATCTATCAGCACTTTTGGAGGCTGACTGACTGGCTCAAATATCACACAAAAACTTCACCTTGCCATGATTTGGGTTATATGTTGACGAATACCACTTGACAAAGCTTCTAGCATTGTACTGTTTGTCACTCAAACAATTCACTGATTGCATGAATTCCCTCAACAGTGAATGTCATTTCAACCTCATGGATTCATTCTATTTGCTGGCTCTAATGATCTAGCGGCAGCTTGACTAAATTGGGCAATATGCCAACATCTACGGTCTGGCTACAACCGATTGCAGGTCAAATCAAATATTCCACGGAGGTGTATGATGCCTGTATGGATTCATTTGACTGTCTACCCCTGGCTGCGCTGATGAACCAGCAGTTTCTATGTGTTCATGGCGGTCTATCTCCTGAAATACACAACCTAGATGATATTCGGAAGGTAGTGTACTAAAATATTTGCTTCAGTAGCTTCTATAAAAGCTGGATATTTCCATCATTGCTTGTTTGATGACCAGATTATTTTGCATGCACACTTTTGTATTGTAATAATTGGGAAATGATCCGAAATAAATGGTATCACAAAGTATATTAGTCAAGGGCCGCTTGGGATAGAGACTGTCCCTGTCATCGCGCAAGCAAATTTGTGACGCCGTAAATACCATCGATGCTTTTGAGTGGAGATGGCAGAAAATCGTTTCACGCCTGTAAGTGTCAAAGTTGTATTGATATTTTCTGGTCAGTGTCACCTTATCCATAGTACTCCACCAGCAGCTTGGGGGATTAATTTGTGGGGACCTGTCAGGGTGGTGTAGTCTTTATCTGTTGCTACCAGTTTCTGGTTGCTATTCTCAGTGTACTCAGTCTATCTACATTCTGTTGCAGCTCGATCGGTTCAAGGAGCCGCCTGCCTTTGGTCCTATGTGTGATATGCTCTGGTCCGACCCACTGGAAGATTTTGGTAATGAAAAGAGTACAGAACATTACACTCACAATAGCGTCCGAGGCTGTTCATATTTCTACAGGTGTGTAAGATATTACCTGTTGCATCCCATTACTAGATCATCCACTGGTAGTCTGAACTTGGCTTTTAATTGGCCGTTTGAATAACCCTTGATTGCTTCTGGCCATTATTATTGATTAGCATAGCAAACTCCTTCCTTGAACCTAACCGAGCTCTGCTTTACCTCTTGTTGGGTTTAATAACCGGGCATCATTTCTGTTGTGAACAAGCGTGATAATTATCATTTTATAAATCAGAACTTGAGAGAGATCTTTTGTTCCGAGTCTAGTTGATTTAAAAGTGGAGCAGTTGCTATCCAGTAGTTGCATTCCTATTGCCAATGCCATTGGATGAGGCTAGTTGTTGACTGCCCATAAGGAATACTGTCAACGGCCCAGTTAGCTCTATGGTCCCCCTATCATTGATTGCATTAGCATTGATTTGGCAAGATGTGTAATTAGCTGGCCAATGTTGGTAAAAGTTCTGAAACTTTCCCTAGAGTCCTAGCTTGCTAACTACACAGAGGTCTTTGATCTGTTTGATGGCAAAGTAGTTTTCATCGTTGCTAACCAATTGGCCTGATTTTAATGTTGGTGGGATCTAGACGGTGCTCCTGAATATACATTGTGCTGCTTAGTTTTGTGTCTGTACTGACATGGAACATACCAAAGCTACTGATTCTCGGTGCTGTATCTGTGAGATAGTTTCCAGCTCAACCATTAGCTTACTCATGATGTCTGTGTTGTAGTTATGCAGCGTGCTGTGATTTCCTGCAGCATAACAACCTGCTCTCCATTATAAGAGCTCATGAGGCACAGGATGCCGGCTATAGAATGTACAGAAAGAGTCAGACGACTGGGTTTCCATCCCTTATCACCATTTTCTCTGCACCGAATTATCTAGATGTATACAATAACAAGGGTTAGTACAGAATGTGACTGGTGCTAATTATGCGAACATCTGTCAAAGAGTATCCTAGACTACCTCAATGACATTACACCATTGATCATAAATTACTGAGGGGATAGCTGAGCAGGGTTGGTAGGAGTTGGTGGGTGGATGGATTATGGTTCCCCACACAACTCCTGCCTACCTTGGTGATAGACCAGCAACTACTATATAATTTCTGTAAACCTGCTCTTCATCTTTTTTATCCCATAGTACCACATGTGTATATCAATTATATCAACAGTGTGGGTCTGGGTCACTATTTGCAGCTAGGACATCTCAGGTCATTGATCTTTTGTATTTGCCAGAATATTGGATTTGATAGGTCAAGGCATGATCTATCTTCTGTCTCTTAAGCTGCACAGCCATTACTGTATCACGGGATTGGCACCAACCATTGGTGATAAATCTGTGCCAGCGTGCCACGCCAACGAGGGCGCGGCTCACTCATTCTTAAATAATTTTCTATTTATGACATCCTCCATTGCAGCTGCTATCCTCAAATATGAGAATAATGTGATGAATATCCGACAGTTCAACTGCTCACCTCACCCTTACTGGCTACCCAACTTTATGGATGTCTTCAGCTGGTCCCTGCCGTTTGTTGGCGAGAAAGGTAACCATTGATGCATAACTCCAATGGCTTTCGGCTCATTGGGTTTGGCACTCCCGGCTTTTCTAGTTCTTACAGTTCAGAATTGTTGTGCTGTTTAATTAGCAGGATAATGTTGTAGTGACGGAGATGCTAGTGAATGTTCTGAATATATGCACTGATGAGGAGCTGATAATCGATGGGGACGATACGGAAGGTGACCTTGATGGTAGGTTGACCTCTCCTCGCTGGTCCGACTCCAATTGTCGGTGAACTGTTTTTTGTTCACATCAGAAGGTTCAATTTGGAGACAACTGTTGGCCCGGAGTGTTTTTACTACCTAGGCTGGTGTTTTGAAGCTGTGGGAAGTTGCATCCCATCACGGCACCCCTTGGTTTCTATGGTTTATATACAAGTTGATGTAAATTTCTAAGATGTAGATAAGGCTGAGGGTGACATTATGAAGCATGGTAAGTGCTGGCCTCACACACACGCGCGCGCGCGCGCGCGCACACACACACACCAAGTCCACTGCCTGCATGAGGTCAGCATTTCACTGATGAGGCGCACAACCCCTGGTTCTATTCAAACAGGTTCCCTCTTTCGGTATTTGTCCTCTCTGTAGCTTCAGCTGGATTGTTGAAAATAAACCCAAGCTGTTTTGTTGTTGTTCTAATCAGTTATTTATTTGTAGCCCCATTTGTTGCTTCCCCCCCCCCGACCGTTTTGGAAGAATACACTCCCTTTGCATTGTTATCGGTGTTATTATCATTGGTGGCTAAGTCCGGTAGAACCTATTAGATCTAATCCTTGTCCTATCACACT
>Ga0224501_10000571_pt1 | contig 29433 bp, 28 predicted proteins | sample SF_Oct11_sed_USG_4_FD_169105 | JGI IMG/M metagenome (GOLD analysis project Ga0224501, IMG submission 169105) | Sediment microbial communities from San Francisco Bay, California, United States - SF_Oct11_sed_USGS_8_1 | ecosystem: Environmental > Aquatic > Marine > Sediment | place: USA... | reverse complement strand
ACCCCGCCCCAGGGTGGTTATATCCATCTCATCAGTAATCCCCTGAAAGCCGGCCACGATGACAATATTCCCTTTATCCAGTTCGTTGACCACCCTTTCCGGGTCAACCCTCTGAATCCGAGCCCGGCTATAGGCAGCGTCAGTCCTTATCCCAGCCTGAGCACCAGTGAGGCTAATGGCATCGTAGCCCATATTCTTAAGCGCCATGGCCAGCAAGGTGCTGGAAACAATTTCACCAATGGAAAGCAAAAGGTCAAGCTCCCTCTCGCTAGGCTGCTTAGAAACCTGACGAGCCAGCTCGATAAGCTCATCGGTGGTATTCCCCATAGCTGAGACCACTACCACCACCTGGTCGCCCTTATCCTTAGCCTGCGCTATGCGCCGTGCTACACTCTTAATCCTGTCGGCATCAGCTACCGACGAGCCACCATATTTTTGAACAATTAGAGCCACTTACTTTAAACCTCTCCTATCAGCCGACTCATAATATTATACCCTTCCTCAATGAAAAAACCAGTGCCTTTCGCTTCAGCCTCGGTGAATCTTTTCGCCCCGTTAGCACTAAACCCCACTCCCCACAGCAGAAATGGAACCGGCTCAGGACTATGGGTCTGGGTCTTAATCGGGGTGGGGTGGTCAGACATAACTAGTAGTCGCAGGTCATCTTTCTGCCAGGAGCCCAGCCGGCTGATAACCTCTCCATCCACCTGCTGGATAGCCTCTATTTTATCATCAATAGAACCATCGTGAGCCGCCTCATCGGGCGCCTCAATGTGGATAACCACCAAATCATGCTCTCCAAGCGCCTTGAGGGCGCCAGCCGCCTGGGCAGCATAGTCATTGTCCAGACCATCAGTAACTCCGGGAATATCTAATACCGCCATCCCCACCATTCGGGCTAAGCCCCTGAGCAGGTCAACCCCGGAGGAAAGCGCAGCACTAAGACCATAAACCTGCTTGAATGCTGGCATATCAGGCACCTTGCCACTGCCCCAGAAGAGCCAAATCGTCGTCGCCGGTATATCACCACGAGACCGCCGCTCTACATTCACCGGATGGTCTCTGAGCACAGCCTCAGAGCGTTTCATCAAGTCTCGCAAGATGTCGCTTCCCTGACCACTGGGCAAAAACTCATCAATAGGCTTGCCCGGGATATCATGGGGCGGGGTGCAGGTAGCTAAAAGCGTACCCTCCTGTCCCTTAAGCTTACAGATATGCCGATAGCTGACGCCAGGATAAAAGTGCACGCTATCGTTACCCAGGCTATCATTTAAAGCAGCAACAAGCTGCTGCGCCTCCTCAGTACTGATATAGCCTGAACTGTAGCTCCACATTCTGCCATCACGGATAGCCACCAGATTGCAGCGGAAGACCACCTCCCCCTCATCAATAGGAATGCCTATGCTCCTGGCTTCAATGGCACTCCGACCCTGGTAGTAGACCTTCGGGTCGTAGCCCAGCACCGAAATACAGGCGCAGGCACTAGACGGTTCCATCCCTACCGGCACGGTGCGGGCAAGCCCAAGGCTCCCCTCCTTAGCCATGGCATCAAGGTTTGGCGTATGTGCCAGCTCCAGACAGGTCTTGCTACCACGCTCGGGCAGTGGTAAGCCAGCAGCACCATCAATTATCACAATGCAATATTTCATCAAGTCCACCGTTTACAATTCAGGTTAAATCAGCCTATAATATGGCTGGCGGGGCGTAGCGCAGTTTGGTAGCGCGCAGCGTTCGGGACGCTGAGGTCGGAGGTTCAAATCCTCTCGCCCCGACCATTTATTCTACCCTCTTCTTTGCCTCCTCCCACAGGACATTCTGCTCATCAAAGGATAGCTCGCCAAAATTTACCCCGCGCTTCCGGCACACCTCTTCCATATAGCTGAAACGCTGGTAAAACCGCCTATTTGCCTGCCTCAGCGCCGCCTCTAAATCTATCCCCATTCGGCGGGCAATGTTAGCCAGGGTAAACAGCAAATCGCCAAACTCGTTAGCTTTCTGCTGCTGAGTATCAGCCTTCTTAAATTCGCTAACCTCTTCAGCAAGCTTATCTATAACGCCTTCAACGTCCTCCCAGTCAAAGCCAACCTGTGCCACCCGGCGCTGAATTGCCTGGCTATAACCCAAGGCAGGCATCTGCTTGGGCGCACTGTCCAGTATGGAGGTATCAGGTTCTCTCTCCTCCCGCTTTAAAGCCTCCCAGTTAAGCGCCACCTCCTCGGCATCTTTCACCTTCTGTGAGCCAAAGATATGGGGATGGCGATGGATTAGCTTGGCATTAATGTTACTTATTACCTCCCCCAGCTCAAATTCCCCGGCTTCAGTGGCAATCTGGGTGTGCAGAACAATCTGCATCAACAGGTCGCCTAGCTCATCACGAAGCTTGCCCGTATCCCCCTCGTCCAGAGCCTCCAATACCTCATAGCACTCCTCAAGCAGGTTTTCCCGCAGAGAGGCATGGGTCTGCTTCCTGTCCCACGGGCAGCCGTCAGGCGCTCGCAACCTGGCTATAATATCGACTAAGGTGGCAAATTGGTTCAGATTCTCCAATAAAGACAAAGCCTCCTTACACTTATTACCACAGATTATACAAGCTGGTCTTAAGCGAGGCAATAGAGGAATGTTAGCTCGGCACAGGTAGGGCTAACTACCTTCGTCCCATACCCACTGCCAGTAGAACAAAGTAGAAAAGCTGAGCCACTGCCTGGAGCAAAGCAGCCACATAGGTCAAGGCTGCCGCTGACAGAACAGCACTTGCTCCCTCATACTCTCGAGTCGAAACCAGCCCCGTTGCCTGTAGCATACGGCGAGCACGATTTGAGGCATTATACTCCACCGGTAGTGTAACCAGGGCGAAAAGCACCGCAGCGGCAAACAGGATTATCCCCGCCCACATAACATTTAGCCCAAAGCCAGCACCAAACATATATAGAATTAGACCAAGAAAAACACATATAAAACCAAAGCGACTGCCCAGATTAGCTGCTGGAACCAGTGCACTCCGTATCTTCAACGGGGCATAGCCTGCGTTGTCCTGAACAGCATGCCCTATCTCATGGGCTACAATACCCAGCGATGCCACTGAAGGAAGCTTAGCTACATCGGATGACAACCGCAGCACCTTGTGCCTTGGGTCATAGTGGTCGCTTAGCCGCCCCTTGGTTCCCTCAATCCTAACCTGGCGCAGACCATTATAATCAAGCAGTGTCTGCGCTGCCTGCACCCCGCTCATACCGCTCATATTACGTATCTTGGAATACTTATTATAAGCCGACGATACCCTCGACTGTGCCCAAATCATAAAGATCAGCGGCGGCAACATAAAAAGTAGATACATCATAATACCCATCTTTATTCACCACCTTACCCAAATTGAACCAATAATTATAGCATGAGTGCCAGTTCAACACAATGCTAGAACTGCCCCAATGAATTCCCTTTGCCCTCTCAAAAACTCAGCGGCAGATATAGCTCGCTTCCCCTCCAGTTGAACCCTTGACACACCTAAGACCCCATCCCCGGTATAGACTCCAAAAGCAGCCTTTGCCCCCTCATGGACTGGGGGCAGCGCCACCACCTGCCCCACCTCAAAGGTTCTCTCCTCAGACAAAGGCACTGCCTCAATAATCTTGAGTTGCTTTCCCCGCCACCTGGTGTAACACCCTGGCCAGAGGTGAAAAGCACGCACTCGCCGCCATATATCTATAGCCGGCAGATGCCAATCAATCTCGCCTTCCTCCTTGGTGATTGAGCCAGAATAGGTAGCCTCAGCCTCGTTCTGAGGCTGGGGAGTTAACTCACCCCTTGACCAGCCAGATAAAACTTCCTGCAGCAACCAAGCCCCTATCAACGACAGCTTGGTGTTAAGCGAGCCGGTGGTATCCTGTCCTGAAATAGGAATCTGTGCCCTGGCTAATACAGGACCGGTATCTAAACCTTCATCCATCAGCATAATGCTAACCCCGGTAAACTCATCACCAGCCAAGATGGCTGAAGCCACCGGTGAGGCGCCTCGAAATCTAGGTAGCAGTGAAGGATGGATATTAACGCACCCGTAACCTGGGATGCTCAAAACCGACTGAGGCAGAATTTGACCAAAAGCAGCAACTACTATAACATCGGGCTGAAGCCCACTCAGCTGCTCCACCACCTCCGCCCCCTTTAAACTAGCCGGTTGCACCACTGGCAGCCCTAAGGCTAGCGCCGTCCTCTTCACCGGAGGAGAAACCAGGACACGCCCCCTACCTGCTGGTCTATCAGGCTGAGTATAAACAGCAACCACTTGGTATTGATTAAGAATAAGCTGCTCAAGAGGGGAAACAGCAAACTCAGGACTGCCCATAAAAATAACTCGCAATTTAAGCCTCCCGGCGCTAAATTGTAACACTAAAAATTTTTGCCAACAAGTTAACATTTTATAAATTTTTGCCAATAAGCTAACGTTTTATATCTATCAGTTCGATATTGGGTAAAAAAAGAAGTCCGATGGACTTAGCAAGGGAAAACAGGGGTTAAGAATCGCCAACAATCAACATCAAAAAGTTTGCCATCAAAGAAGCAGGGTATTATTCTATATAGTATCACTTCTGACTTTCCTCCCCCAAACCCACACTAACAGCCTCCAATTCAAGCTCTGCGCTTGCTTTAGTTCATACACGACCTACGAATTTTAGAAGTTAAACTTAGGGGAATTTTATGGAAGCCAGGTCAGCTAAGGAAATCTGGGAAGCCGCATTAGGTGAATTACAAATCCAGGTAACTAAGCCTAACTACCGCACCTGGCTGGAAAAGACTAAAGGTTTAAGCTGTCACAATAATCAGTTTGTTGTTGGGGTTCCCAACACCTTTGTCGCCGAATACTTAGACAAGAACCAGCGCTCCTTGATTGAAAAGACGCTCATTGGTCTTACCAAATCTGACATCGAAGTCCTTTTCCACGTAAGCCCCGGAGAGGAAAACCCACCCCCCACTGTCCACCAAACAACCCACCCCGTCTGCAATTCAAAATATACTTTTGATTCCTTTATTGTAGGTAGCAGTAACCGTTTAGCCCATGCTGCCTCTCTGAGCGTAGCCGAAAGCCCGGGACGCAGCTATAATCCTCTATTTATATATGGGGGGGTTGGTTTAGGTAAGACCCACCTGTTGCACGCCGTTTATCACATGGCTCAAGCCAACAATATCAAGGTGCTTTATGCTACCGCCGAGCAGTTTACCAACGAGTTTATAACTGCCATCCTGGAGAAAAGCACCGAGGAGTTCCGCAGTAAATATAGAAGTGTTGATATGTTGTTGATAGATGGCATCCACTTTATCAGCGGTAAGGAGCAGACAGAGGAAAGCTTTTTCCATACCTTCAATGAGTTATATAACGCCAATCGCCAGATCGTTATTACCAGCGACCGTCCCCCCAAGTCCATGCCCCTTTTAGAGGACCGGTTATGTTCCCGCTTTGAATGGGGGTTAATTGTCGATATCCAACCGCCTGATTTTTACACACGTCTCGGTATCCTGCAATCTAAGGCCGAGGAGGAGGGGGAAAATGTAACTTTAGACGTGCTGGAGTTTATCGCTCACCGGATTCAAAACAACATCAGGGAGCTGGAAGGTTCCCTACACCGAGCTACCGCTTATGCCAAGCTTTTTAGAGCTTTGCTTACCCCTGAGCTGGCCGCTCAGGCACTTGAGGATATTGCCAGTAAGGGGGCTAAGAGTGCCTTTATCACGCCCACTCTAGTAATAAAAACAGTAGCTAACAGCTTCCAGCTAACCCCTTCAGACCTGAAGAGCCGGAAACGAGATAAGGAAACCGCCTTAGCCCGACAGGTGGCAATGTATCTTATCAAACAGACAACCAATTGCTCACTGGCTCAAATTGGCTTAGAGCTTGGAGGCAGAGAGCATTCCACTGTCATCCACGCTTATCAAAAAATAGCCAATGATATTGATAATAGTCCTTATTTAAGGCGCAAAATCTTGGACATTCAACAGGGAATTTACCTGAAGCAAAAGCCCTGAGTTATTAATAGTAGCTATTTCCACCAAAAACCAACCGTCTATGAACAAACTAACTCAACTAAAAGCACCCCCAAGTGTAGATAACTCCCCTATTCTGTTTACAACTTCAAATAAGATAGCTTGGATTTGTTCCTGTTTTGCCTCAAGTATACAACCTGACCTAGCCACCCAATAGGCTAAGGTATTATAATTAATATGATTATTTATAAAAAATAGACAGTAAAGTATAATACTAAAAAGTGTATTCATAAGTGATATTATGTTTGACCGAGCAGAGATAGTGGTAAAGGCAGGTGGTGGGGGAGATGGAGTGGTAAGCTTCCGTCGGGAGAAATGGGTTCCCTTTGGTGGTCCAGATGGTGGTGATGGTGGTGATGGTGGCGATGTTGTTATAATGGCTGATTCGGCTGTTACTAGCCTAAGCGTATTTAAGCAAAAAAGGTTCTTTAGAGCTGGCGATGGCAAAGACGGCAAGGGGAAAAAGAAGCACGGTAAGAAGGGGGAAAACCTGATATTAGCCGTGCCGGCGGGAACCATAGTTTCGTATAAGTCACAGATAGGTGGCGATACCCTTATAGCTGATTTGGAGCAGCCTGGTCAGCAGGTGATAGCAGCCAAAGGGGGGAAAGGCGGACTAGGCAATACCCACTTTGTTTCTTCAACCAATCAAGCCCCGCAGATTGCTCAAAAGGGAGAGGCTGGTGAGGAGAATTCCATAATATTAGAAATGAGGCTCATTGCCGACGTCGGTCTTATTGGTTATCCTAACGTGGGCAAGTCTTCCTTACTGGCTCTTGTTTCCGCAGCCAAACCCAAGATAGCAACCTATCCCTTTACCACCCGTGAGCCCATTTTGGGTGTGGTTGAGGTCGGTCAGCAAAGCTTTGTATTAGCTGAGATTCCAGGGCTAATAGATGGTGCTCACCTCGGTCGAGGGCTGGGACATGATTTTCTTCGCCATATTGTGCGTACCAAGATACTTATCCATCTGATAGATGGCAGCTCTGTGTCTCCGGCTGAAGATATGGTGTTGGTAAATGCTGAGCTCAGCTTGTTTGACTCGGCTCTGGCAGAAAAGCCACAGCTGGTGGTGGTAAATAAGATTGATTTGCCCCAGGTTAAGGCTCGGTTAGCCGAGATAAAGGATTCCTTTGCTACAGTTGGAACCAAAGCCCTTTATGTTTCGGCAATTACCGGAGAGGGCGTTGGTGAGCTTATAGCTGAAACAGTCAACCTACTTCAGTCAACCGCTGGGAGCAAAGCTGGCAGCAGGATACCCAGGAAGGTTTTTCATCCTCAACCGGTGCGCATTGTCCCCAGGGTGCGCAAGGAAGGAGATACCTTTGTCGTGGTAGCACCTGAACTGGAACGCATTGTTGCCAGGACAGATGTGACTAGCCCCGGGGTGCGCCGGGAGCTCGGGAGGCAACTTGCCAGACTGGGGGTCAGCAAGGCTTTAGAAAAGGCCGGGGTCAAGCCAGGTGATAGAGTTCGCTGTGGCAATTTCGAATGGGAGTGGCAGTAGAATGAATATCGGGGTATTAGGGGGAACCTTTGACCCTATTCATGTGGGGCACCTGATTATCGCTGAGGAAGCCAGAGCTAGGCTAAATCTGGCTGAGATTCTGTTTATGCCAGCGGGTCAGCCATGGCTAAAGATAAATAACGTTATTTCGCCTGCCGAGCACCGGCTGGAGATGGTGCACCTTGCCATCGCTGATAAACCTCACTTCAAACTATCCACCATGGAGATAGAGAGAGCTGGTCCTACCTATACCGTTGACACCATTGCCCAGCTTAAGGGTCAGCTTGGTGCCGAGGATGAGCTATTCTTCATTCTAGGTTGGGATAATTTAATTCAACTCCCTCAGTGGCGAGAGCCGGCCCAGCTTGTCAGGATGTGTCACTTGGTGGCTATCCCCAGGGTAGGTACAGCCCCCGCCCTCGACTCTCTTGAAGCCGCTATCCCTGGGTTATCTCAGAGCGTTATCTTGCTTGATTCGCCACGCATAGATATCAATGCCTCGGTAATCAGAGAGCGGGTTGCCCAGGGTCTATCTATTGACCATCTCGTTCCTGAGCCAGTAGAGAGGTATATCAAGCAGCAGAGGCTATATGTCACATGGCAGACGTCTGCAGGTTAGGTATTAAATATCCAGGTTCTTGACGCTCCTGGCGTGGGCCTGGATGAAGGCTTTACGCGGCGGAACTTCCTCGCCCATCAGCATGTGGAATATGCGGTCGGCCTTGGCGGCATCATCTACGCTTACCGCCAGTAGGGTGCGGCTAGCCGGATTCATGGTGGTTTCCCACAGTTGCTCAGCGCTCATCTCCCCCAGACCTTTATAGCGCTGAACCTCCACCTTTTTGCTTTCTTTCAGCTTAGCTAGAACCTCTTCCTTTTCCTGCTCGGAGTAAACCCACTGCTGAAGCTTGGGTGTCTTAATCCGGTAGAGGGGTGGCTGGGCAATGAACAGGTGCTGATGGTTAATTAGCTCCACCATGTGGCGATAGAGGAAGGTGAGAAGAAGAGTGCGGATGTGAGAGCCGTCTACATCAGCGTCAGTCATCAGAATAACTCGATGATAACGGAGCTTTGATAGGTCAAATTCATCGTCTATGCCCGCTCCTAGGGCGGTGATGATAGCGCGGATTTCTTCATGAGATAGCATCTTATCTGGTGGGGCTTTTTCCACGTTGAGGATTTTACCGCGCAGGGGCAGGATAGCCTGGAAGCGGCGGTTCCTTCCCTGCTTGGCTGAGCCACCGGCTGAGTCTCCCTCCACTAGGTATAATTCACAGTGGGCAGGCTCTTTCTCTGAGCAGTCAGCCAGTTTCCCTGGTAGGGTGGCTGTATCCAGGCTGCCTCTCCTGACAATTAAATCACGAGCCTTACGGGCGGCTTCTCTGCCCTTGGCAGCAAGGAGGCACTTTTCCGCGATTCTTTTGGCTTCGTCGGGGTGCTCCTCAAGGTAGAGGGATAGACCCTCAGCCACTGCACTCTCCACCTGACTTTTCACTTCGGGGTTGCCCAGCTTGGCTTTAGTCTGTCCCTCAAACTGGGGCTCGGCGAGTTTGACGCTAATAATGGCAGTAAGACCTTCCCTGACATCATCCCCTATCAAGTTGGGCTGGTCTTCTTTGAGAAGCTTGTTCTTACGGGCATAGTCATTGAGAACTCGGGTTAGTGCAGAACGGAAGCCGGTAAGGTGGGTACCTCCATCCACGGTATTAACACAGTTGGCAAAGCTAAAGGTGGACTCAGAAAAACCATCATTATATTGAACGGCAGCCTCGACTACAGTGCTGTCCACCAGTTTGGAGATATAAATAGGTTGGCGGTGGCGGACCACCCGGTTTCGGTTAAGGTGGCGGACGAATCCAGTAATACCACCCTCAAAGTAGAAGGTCTTTTCACGGTCCTTCCTTTCGTCATTGATACATATTTGCAGCCCCTTGTTCAGATAGGCTAGCTCTCGCAGATGCTCGCTTATGGTAGAAAAATCATATTCAGCTTTACCGAATATCTCCTCATCAGGGGCAAAGGTGATGGTGGTGCCGGTATCACTGGCTTTACCAACCTTTTTCACTGCTCCGTCAGGTATGCCTTGCCTGTATTCCTGTTGGTACTGCTTGCCATCACGCCTGACATTAACGCTGAGCCATGAGGAAAGGGCATTTACCACTGAGGCACCTACCCCGTGTAACCCACCTGATACCTGATAGGTATGACCACCAAATTTTGCCCCGGCATGCAGTATGGTCATTACTGTTTCCAAGGCTGACATGTTGGTGGCGGGGTGAATGTCTACTGGAATGCCACGCCCATTATCTTCAACCTTGACAGTGTTATCCTGATGAAGGGTGACCCAGATTTTGTCGCAGCAGCCAGACATAGCCTCATCAATGCTATTGTAGGTGATTTCATATACCAGATGGTGTAATCCTCGCTGGTCAGTGCTGCCAATATACATCCCCGGGCGTCGGCGTACCGCCTCTCGCCCTTCCAGAACCTGGATATCCTCTGCCGTGTACTCATTATTTATTTGCTTGGGAGAAGAGGACATGTCCTGTGTCATAAGCATTCCTTACCCCTTTGTTGGCTGTGAGGAGACGAAACTGGCTGTTGAGTGGAGATGTTGCAACCAAAGTAGCTTCCGGCTATAGAAGAAGAGGCTACCCACTTACTGGCAATTTCAAATGATAACAAGGCAGCCATTTATCTTATTATAGCACAATTTAGCTATGAGGTGAAGCTTTTTCTCGTAGGGAATCTAGCCACCCCTCTAGTTTATCAACAGAGGTGGTTCTCTGCTCGGCGCTGGTCATATCCCGCAGTATCACTGTGCCACTCTTTACCTCTTCCTCACCAATAATCACCGCGTAACGAACGCCAAGATTGTTAGCCTGCCTCAGTTGGGCCTTCAGGCTTTTATTACCCACCGCTTCTATTATCCCAATGCCCGCCCGCCGCAGCGTGGCGGCTAGCTTTATCGCCTCATCCCTGACTTCATCTCCGACATAGGCGACAAACACCTGCGGCTTGGGTAGCGGTGGGATGGCGACATTCTGCTTCTTTAGATTGAGTATTATTCGCTCAATCCCGGCAGCGAAGCCAATAGCCGGGGTAGGCTTACCACCCAATTCCTCAATCAGGTCATCATACCGCCCTCCACCGACGAGGGTGCTCTGGGCGCCTCCTTCTTCAGGCTGAATTTCAAACACCGTCCTGGTGTAGTAGTCTAGTCCCCGAACCAAACGGTGGTTTACTTCAAAGGGAAGGTCAAGTAGTTCTAGGTATCTCTTCACCTGGCTGAAGTGCTCATCACATTCAGGGCAAAGGTAGTCAATGCTTCTAGGGGCAGAGTCAGCTACTTGCTGGCATGAGGGCTTCTTACAATCAAGCAGGCGGAGCGGGTTTCTCTTAAGCCTGACCTTGCAGTCTGAACATAGGTCAGGGACGTGGTTGGCATAGTAATCCTTAAGGGCAGCCAGATACCCCGGTCGGCACTTTTTACAACCGATACTATTTAGCTGGAGTGATAGGTGACCAAGCTCCAGAGACTGGAAGAATTGCCATGCCATATCAACGACTTCGGCATCAAGGGCAGGGTCGTCATCGCCAATAGCCTCATAGCCAAACTGATAGTGTTGCCGGTATCTACCCGCCTGAGGCCTTTCGTATCTAAAGATAGAAGCCATATAATACAGCTTTACTGGCTGTGGCAAGTTATGCATCCCGTGTTCCAGATAGGCTCGGCACACTGGCGCTGTGCCCTCTGGCCTCAGGGTTATCAGACTACCGCTCCTATCTTCAAAGGTATACATTTCCTTTTTGACAATATCGGTGTCTTCTCCGACACTGCGGGCAAAAAGCCCGGTATCCTCAAAGGCGGGGGCATCGATGCGCTCATAGCCATAGAGCTGGGCAATATGGGCCACTTTTTGCTCTATGTAGCGCCAGTATGCCTGTTCCTTGGGCAGGATATCTGAAGTTCCGCGTGGTGCTCGATACAACATGGCTTTTCTCTGAGCTAGAATACAGTATTAACACCAGATTTGTAAAGGGAAATATTTAATTAAGAGAGGCGTCAGCCCCTCTCCTTTGAAGGAGAGGGGGATTAAGCGGGTTCCCAGGAAAATCGAAGATTTTTCTGGGTGCTTTAAGGGGGTGAGGTAGATAAAGATATTTTGCACCAGTAACCTCGTTGCGTTATACTTGGAATATGAGCTTCGGTCAGCTCCTAGAAACGGTTCAGGGGTATCTACCGCCAGAGAGGGTAGCTCTGGTTGAGGATGCCTACAATTTTGCCTCAAAGGCGCATCAGGGGCAGATGCGTAAATCAGGCGAGCCCTACATAGAGCACCCGTTGCAGACAGCCTTGACCTTGGCACAGCTTCAGCTTGATGCCAGCACTCTGGCAGCGGCCTTACTGCACGATGTTCCTGAGAATTGTGGCATACCTATTTCGCAGCTCGAAGCCGAGTTTGGCTCTGAGGTGAGTAAACTGGTCGATGGCACCACTCGGCTGGGCAAGCTCTCCCTGCATGCTCCAAGTGTGGCGACTAGGGAATCGCAGGCGGAGAACCTGAGGAAGATGCTGGTAGCCATGGCTGAGGACCTTCGCGTGGTGTTTATCAAGCTAGCTGACAGGCTGCATAATATGCGCACCTTAGATGCTCTATCGCCAGAAACGCAGCGCAGCATTGCCCAGGAGACCTTAGAGATATATGCCCCCTTAGCTCATCGTCTGGGCATCTGGGAGCTAAAGTGGCAGCTAGAAGATTTGTCCTTCCGTTACCTTGAGCCACAGCGGTATCGCCAGATTGCTAACCTGGTTGCTTCCCGCCGTGCTCGGCGGGAGAGCTTCATAGCCGATGTAATTCAGATTTTAAAAGAGGAGCTTGACCGAGTTGGTGTCAGCGCCGAGATGTCGGGCAGACCCAAGCACATTTACAGCATACACCAGAAAATGGATAAATATGCTAACCAGGGCAAACACTTTGATGATATCCATGACCTTCTCGCCCTTCGGGTATTGGTTGGTAGTATGCCTGATTGTTATAGCGCTGTAGGCGCTATCCACAGTTTGTGGCGCCCTTTGCCTGGGGAGTTTGATGACTTCATTGCTAATCCCAAGCCAAACGGTTATCAATCTTTACATACCGTGGTAATGTGTCTGGGCACAATCCCCCTTGAGGTTCAAATTCGCACCCGCGATATGCACTATATTGCTGAGTATGGAGTGGCGGCTCACTGGCGCTATAAAGAGGGCGAAAAGAAGGATATCCACTTTGAGGAGAGGATATCCTGGCTGCGCCAGCTAATTGACTGGCACCGGGAGCTTAGCGGAGCTGAAGACTTTCTGGAATCAGTTAAAACCGATATATTCATTGACCAGGTTTTTGTTTACACCCCCAAGGGGGAGATAAAGGATTTGCCCAAGGGTTCTACCCCCCTTGATTTTGCTTATCGGGTTCACACCGAGTTGGGACACCGCTGCATAGGGGCCAAGGTGCATGGCAAGCTGGTGCCACTAAACTATCAGCTTAACAATGGTGACATAGTAGAGATTATGTCATCTAAGGGGGCTAAAGGACCGAGCCGAGACTGGCTGAACCCGCACCTGGGCTATATTAAAACATCTCATGCCAGGGAAAAGATACGGCAGTGGTTCAAGAGGCAGGAAAAAGCGGAAAATATCGAGCGTGGTCGGGAGCTCCTGGAGAAGGAGATGAGGCATCTGGGGATAAAAGCCAGTGAGCGGGAGGAACTAGCCAAGCTGTTCAAATATGAAAGCTTGGATGACTTTCTAGCAGCTATTGGCTATGGCGGCGTTTCCACTCATCAGATTGCCTTGAAGCTATCTGCCCAGCAGGAGCAACCTCCAGTAAAAACAGAAGTTGCTCCACCCAAGCCACCAGAATCGGCTATCTGGGTGCTGGGGGTGGGAGATTTGGTTACCCATTTAGCCCAGTGTTGCCACCCTCTGCCCGGGGATAACATTATTGGCTATGTTACTCGCAGTCGGGGGGTGACCATTCACCGCCAGGATTGCTACAATGTGGTTCATGAGGACGAGAAGGAGAGATTGATTGCGGTGGAGTGGGGGCAGACCGATTCCCTATATCCGGTTAGCATTCAGGTTGAAGCCTGGGACAGGGTGGGGTTAATCCGTGACATTACCACTATTGTGGCTGAGGAGGGGGTTAACATTGCTTCGGTGAGCTCAGCTCACCACGATGACCATACTGTTTCTGAATACTTCACCCTGCAAACCCAGGGTCTAGCTCAGCTAAGTCGGCTCATGGCAAAAATTGATGGCATTAGGGGGGTGATAAGGGTTTCTAGGGTTGGAGATGAGGCGACTGTAAAACCAAGACACCCAGCTTCCTCATTGGGAGATACACGAGATACACTATAAAGATATTTGGGAGGTAGATATTGCCAGGTACTAAATCGGCTCAAAAACAAGTCCGGGTAACTGAAAGAAGGCGACTCAGAAATAAGGCTATTCGTAGCCTGTGTAAGACCAATATAACTAAAGCGGAGAGGCTTATCTTCTTGGGCGAGCTTGAGACGGCTCGAAAGGCGGTGGTGGCTGCTATCAATTCTTTAGATAAAGCAGCTGAAAAGAAAGTTATTCACCCCAATAATGCCGCCCGCCGCAAATCCCGATTGATGAAGAAATTAAATGAAGCCCAGGCTTTAGCTGAAGCTGAACCGGAAGCGGTTGGGGAATAGTAGCAAGTTGATTTGACTTTTTATTGATAGGAGTATAAATTAGCAACAGCCTAAGGCGGGACGCCATAAAGAGGAGGCCATGTTTTTATCTCAGTTTCAGACGGTAGGTAATGACCTGTTTACCAAAGGGCTTGTCTCCTCCCACAGTGGGAATCTGAGTATCAGGTTGGGAGAGCGTATTATCATTACCCGCCGCGGCACCAGGCTGGGCTGTCTGCAAGAGAATGATTTGATAGAGACTGGGATAAACAAAAATGACCGCAATACGCCGCTGGCCTCAACAGAATTGGCTGTCCATCGTGCTATTTATAGGCAAACCCCGGCATTAGCCATTGTTCATGCCCACCCCCCTCATGCTGTTGCCCTGTCACTAACTGAGACTGAGATTGTTCCCAGCGATACTGAAGGTCTGTCTATAGTGGGGCAGGTTCCAGTCTTGGGTTGGCATATGAATGTGAAACCCGGGGGTCTGGCTGATATAATTGCTCAGGCATTAAAGCAACACCGGATTATCATGGTTCACGGGCATGGCAGCTTTGCCATTGGTCAACTAATTGAGGAGGCCCATAATTGCACTACCACCCTGGAGGAAAGCTGCCAGGTTATTTGCTTGTTGAAGTCGCTACAGGTAAGTCCAGCTAAAAAGTAGCTTATCTTTTATAGACTGGTGTGCACCAATCAAGGTATTTTTGGTTTTTACCTCGTATGACCTCAGAATAGAGCTGTTGTAGCTTCTTCGTTATTTCACCAATTTCGCCGTTGCCTGTCTTACGATGGTCTATTTCACCTATCGGGGTTATATGGGCAGCGGTTCCGGTGAGGAAGCCTTCTTCAGCAAAATAAAGCTCGCTTCGTTCAACCTGTCTTTCTATCGTTTCTATGCCCAGTTCTTTTTGTGCCAGTTTTATTACTGTATCGCGAGTAATACCCATCAGGATATTATTGTAGCTGGCTGGCGTGACCAGTTTGCCATCTATAACCAGGAAAATATTCTCTCCACTGCCTTCTGAGACATGACCATCCGGGGTAAGCATAATCGCCTCGTCCAAGCCATTCTCAATGGCTTCTGATTTGGCTAAGGCATTATTGACATAAATCCCGGTAATCTTGGCTTGTGGTGGGATTACATTATAATCAGGGCGCCGCCAGGAAGAGATGCCACACCTAGCTTTATCTACATCTAGGTATGGTCCCCAGGGAATAACAAAGGCTAAGAAATCATCTTCGATATCATGAAGGCGGACGCCCAGACGCTCAGCGCTCTTATAAGCCAGGGGGCGGACATATACATCTTCTTCAAAGCCGCACATCTCCACCAGCTTAACCGTTATCTTACATAGCTCATCTGTGGTATAAGGCAGGTCAATCTTTAAGATGTGGCAGCCATTATGCAGCCGTTCGTAATGCTCTCTGAGACGGAAGAGATAAATCTGCTTTTGCTCGCTGTTCCAGTTGCCCCTGATTCCCTCAAAGACGGCAGAGCCGTAGTGCAAGGCGTGGGTCATAACCCCTATCTTGGCTTCAGATAAGGGGACAAACTGCTTATGAAGATAGGCATAAGAAGGCATCTGAAAATCTCCTCTCTAAGATAGCGTCTATTATAGCCATTGCTTGGCTGGAAAACAAGAGGTTTATTAACCGCTGAGCTTGGCACCACAATGGGAGCAGAATTTACTCCCCGGAAGGTTAACCCCGGAGCAAGTCCTACAGGCTAGCCCTTTATCTGATGGGCTTTCACCCATATAAAGTTTGACGTGCGGCCATGGGATTTCTATCCCTTCCTTATCAAAGACACTCTTAATTCTTCTCCTCAGTTCACCCATAACATCCCACTGTGCCATAGCTTTGGTTTCGCCCACTACTTTAATGATAATTCCTGAATCTCCAAATTCATTTACCCGAAGTATCTCAGGTGTTTTTGAGATTAGTTGCGGTTCCCACTTGGGGTTCTTAGCCATTTTTTCCCATGCTTTCCTGATCACTGACATTACTCTATCTAGGTCTTCTTTATAGGCGACACTGATATTCAGGTGTGCCCTAGACCACGACCTGGTATAGTTACTGGCCACCCTTATTTCGCCGTTGGGGACAACATGAAGAATGCCATCTAGGTCTCTGAGCACAGTCCGCCTGAGATTAAGCCCTTCCACCAGGCCAGCTATATCGGCAACTTTAACCACATCACCAACATTGTACTGGTCCTCGAGCATGATAACGAAGCCAGCAATTAGGTCCCTTATTGAGTTCTGAGCGGCAAAGCCTATGGCAATGCCGGCAACCCCTGCCCCGGCTAGGAGGGGGGTAATATCTAGCCCGGCCTCGGAAAGAATCATAAAGATAGCAATTATAAGTATGAATCCCCCGATAGCATTGGTGAGGACGCTGCCTAGTGTTTGCGACCTCTTGGCTAGGTAGGTTTTGGAGCGCCGCCTTTTGCCTTTCGCTATTACATACCGCTCAACTATTGTCGGCATTACTGCCCTGATTATTATGTAAGTTAGATATGAAAGCAGGATGATGGCGAGAATACGAACGCCGTGCCCCAGAAGCCAGCTACTTACTGCTTGCAGGGCCGGAGTGAAATCTACACCGTAGAATGAAACAGCAACGCCAACTACAGCTAGGGCTAGCAGCAGACCGCCAACAACAGTAACAACCCAGCTTACCACCTTCTGAACGCCTTTAAGTTGTTCTCGCCACTGCTCTGGCACTAGTTTTTCTATAACCCGGGGAGTCCAGTGCTTGAGAAGGTAGAAGAGAACAAACCCAACAGCAACGGCAATTAATATCCATCCCCCGCTAGCAATGAACTGCTCTGACATACCAACCACCCTCCTCAAAACAACTTGATATATTATACCACAGTGCAGCTTTATGAAAACGCTAGACTCAAATCGGACTAAGTGGTATATATTAGGTAACATAAACCGACCTGCAGAAGATAACCGGCGAAAAGAGACTCCTTGATATGGAGTAAATTAGGGTACGTCAGTTTGAATTCTGCCGGAGGACGACGGAAGCATGAGCATTTCACCACTTCTTACCACTATTGGCCTATTTTTAAATGTCATCGGGGCGTTGCTTCTACTCGGCAAGCCAGCTATTAAATGGTTTCGTTCGCATTTCAGCTCGCGTATTAAAGAGGAAATCGAAGGCGAAGCGATTAAAGCAGCTTGGCCGTGTTATGCGCCTGAGAAGAGGGAGGAGCAGCTGACTGATTCGGTTGCTAGAGGATTCATCTCGACCTACAAAACTTCTTTCTTCGCATTTGTTTTGTTGCTAATAGGATTCCTATTACAGTTCATTGCTAAGTTCCTTGGTTAGGGGGTTTGCTTTGACCCCCTACCTCGAAAGGCTTGGCGTCTGGAGCGTGTAGCCCTCATCGCTTTCGGGGAAGATATCCTTTAGCAGCAGCGTCCTTCCCGTTTGTATGGCGGTAAAGCCATATTTTTTGCGGATGCGGTCAATAGCCCTATCTAGTTGCTCCTGCCTTTGCCTTGACCAGTCCAGCATATCTAGCTGCCTACCTGACTCAACCAGGTTTGATACCCCGATGCCAACGAGGCGGACCGGCTGCTTTTCCACGGAGAGTGCCCTGCTTAGCAGCTTTACCCCGGTGTCAAAGATGGTCTGGTCGCTATCACTGGTCTGGCTCAGGGTATGGCGGCGGCTAATGGTGGTGAAATCAGCATATCTGAGCTTTAGGAATATGCACCTCGCCCGCTTACCTTCCTGGCGTAACTCAGCACCTACCCGCTCACTAAGGTAACGAAGTGTTGCCTTGAGCAGGGAGCGGTCTCTGGTATCTTTACTGAAGGTGGTCTCTCGACTGATGGACTTGGCGGCGGCGGGGGGCTCTACCTCTCTATCATCAATGCCGTTAGCAAAGTGATGCAGAACCTCGCCAGACGCACCAAAATGGCTTTTGAGGGTGCGTAGCGGCATGATAGATAGTTCACCTATAGTATTGATGCCCAAGCCGTTTAATTTTCGCCCTGTTTTCTTGCCTATTCCCGGCAGCTTGGCTATAGGTAACGGTGCCAGGAAGGAACGCTCCTTGCCAGCAGCTACCTCCTGTAGACCGTCTGGCTTGGATAGCTCAGAGGCGACCTTGGCTACCACCTTGCAGCTAGCGATGCCCACTGAGGCACAAAGCCCTAGTTCATTCTTAATCCTCTGCTTTATCTTTACCGCCATCTGGTGAATAGAGCCATAGATAGATTCAAAACCAGTCGCATCCAGATAAGCCTCATCAAGACCAAGCGGCTCCAGATAGGGAGAAAAGTCAGCTAGGATAGTCATAAACCTTTGTGAAGCATCACGATACTTGGCGAAACTGCCCTGGATGAAGATAGCTTGAGGGCAAAGACGGCTGGCGGTAGTCAGGGGCATACCGGCATGCAGTCCAAAAGCCCTCGCTTCATATGAGGCAGAGGCAACTACCCCCCGCCCCTCAGGTCTGCCGCCAACTACCACTGGCTTAGCTTTAAGTTCGGGATTCTCTACCTGTTCTACTGAGACAAAGAAGGCATCAAGGTCAATGTGCATAATCCGGCGTGCCATATGCCTTTATTATACCAATTAAATCGTGAGTAGGATAACAACGAAGAGTGCATAGTCACAATAACATGCTTCTATCTTTCAGAATGTGTATTGACTATTGAATCTAATAGTAGGGTGGTGACATAATATTATGTGAATTATTACTACTAGGTGAGCACAGGGGATTTCCTTGCGATACGAGCAAAGCCATCTAGCTGGGGCTTAGTGACTACCTCCTAGTTTCCTTAGGAACTCACGATCAGGGTCTTCCCACATCTTTGGAAACTCCGGCTGTGTTGCTAATAAATATTTGGTTGCAAAAGGTTTCTTGTCAGGAACATGGTACTCAAACACAAGCTGAGCTATGCGCTCACCTGGCCGAAGAGCAATGGGGCTATTACCGACATTAGTCAATTCAAGCGTCAAGCATCCTTTGAAACCAGGATGGACAAATATTGAAGTTGCCGTAACCAATCCCAAGCGTCCATACGAAGAGCGAGTGACAACCGATGCTCCGAGGTCTGGCGGGAGCGACAGGTATTCTAATGTGCTTGCCAGTAGGAGTTGCCCAGGATGAAGAATTAGTTTTTCGCCTAGCCTAAGTTGTAGTCTCTCCAAAAATTCATGTGCTTCTTCCTCGCTTATCGTCGACGGATTAATTATCCCGTGACGAGTTAGTCTGAAGAGCAAGAACTTTGTGCCAAGATGTAAATCAAGCGTGCCATCACGAGGATTAAGTTCAAGCTGCGGGGTAATTACCAGTTGGTCGTTAAGGTCAGAGGCGAAAATCCTATTTAGTAACTCAACTGCCGAAGGTGCTCCTGCTCTTTCCGTTATCTCGGCATCAACAGATTCTTCTATCTTTGCCACTGCAACATGTTGCTTATCTCGAAATTGAAGCCATTGCTGTGAAATAGTGCTTGCCTGTATAGCGTGTAAGAGCAAATCATTTAGCTTTGAAACAACCAAATGATTGTCTCTGTAATCCCCCAGCATAGTATTAAGTCGGCTTAGGTGAGCCAAAAAGACAATGTAGCCCGCATTCAGAATTGAGGCCAAGCATGCAGGCTTAATACTCCTGTTTTCCTTTATCTCCGCAGGCGAAACACCGTTACAGAGAAGCTCTACTAACTTCGGAACTTCATTTTGGAAGGCATCAGTATTATAAGTCTCACCATCGGTTATCTGCTCAGCTTTAGCCATTATAGTTTTCTTTGTTTCTTCCACTTTCGATTGAGCAATACTGAAAGGAGGAATGCTTATTACACTCACATCCTCCTTTAGATACCTGTCCCATTTCTTTAATTCTGAATAAGCAACTTGGTCAGTCTTACCCTTTTTCATATATCCTAGATTGTGTAGCACGTCTAACATCATTCGTAGACGTAACCTCGACGATGGATGGCTAAGCGAGTGTTGATCCATCGTGCCTAAGGATAAAGAAAGATGAGCAAGAGAAAAGAAAAAGGCTGGCCCAAAAATTCTGGTAGCAAGTAAATCAGCAACAATCTCACTCAACCAGTGTTCTAGAATCTCACTGCATAGCTCCTTAGTTCTACGTTCTATCTCGTGAGGAGAATAGATTTCCCCCATAGTTAAGGGCGGTGACGAAGGTTGCTCTGCAGGAAATGGAGTCGTTCTAATTTGCTCAACAAGAGGTTGGATATCATCTGGTGAAATCTGTATCTCACTTAACAGGTCACTCGTTATTCCCAGAACAAGGCCTCTTAAATGCAACATCTCATGACTGACAGTTATGACATGACGGAGAACATCTCTTGAGTGTATTCGTGGGAATGAAAGAAAAACAAACCATTTTGGAGTTTTGAAAACTCGGTATTTATCAGGAACATAAGTTGATAATATGTTGACATAGGACTCGTAGAGGCCTTCACAGGCGTAAAGTTCATAGTTGTCTTGGAAGTAGCTTAGAAGGATTAGTACAAAACTCTGCTCAAATTTCTGAATGGACGCCTTGATTGGCTCTACAATTTCAAAAGGCTGTGCAAAAGGGTCCATCAGAGGAATAAAATCCAGAATCTGTTCTTCCAAACTCTTGAGATGCTTATGATAAGTAGCGCAAAGTTGAAATATATCAAAATCAGGACTAGTTGAAGAGGACTGTCGCTCGTTCCGGAGTGAAGCTCTCATCATCTGGCATATTCTTATGCCGGTTTCAATCAATATGGCACGGTCAGGATAGGTAGGCGGTGGTTTTTGCTCCGAGAGATATTGTTCAAGGCGTCGAATGCCTTCCACCGTATCTTTGTAGTGTCTTTCACCTATTGAATCATGAGTCATGCTCTTTGTTGCAGATGAACTGTAATTTTATCTGTGGGAAGTGTATCAATAGCTAAAGCGATTTTACGCAAAAAGGCAAATAAGTCTTTTACTTCGTCTATCTTTTCCTTAGGAACAGATTTACCCTCTTCTAAACTTGAGACGGTATTACGTAGTTCTTTCAAATAAGCCGAGAAGTCTTCTGTCTTTTCTGTTCTACGATTACTTGAAGATAAAGTTAATGCACGAGTAAACCAACCATAATTCCTTAAGCTATCTGAAGCATTAGCTCTTAGTTTGCCTGTTTTCATAATAGCGTCGCCGAGGCTAGCCGTATCAATAAACTCTATCGCTTTTTTGAATATAGCCGTTCTCTCGTTTGGCTGGGCTTCCTCTAGTCTTGATATGCAATTCACAACCCGATTGGCAATAGTCGCCAGTTCAGCTGGGCCAATAGCACGAGTTCTAACAGATACCACCATCAGAATTACCTCCTTTTTGCATTTTACACTATTTACTTAGTTTCTTCACGTGGTAAATGTCACCCATTAGCTCCTCCCATAATTGCCGGGATGAGGTCATGGGCTTACATGTTAACTGTGTTGTCATATAGGTGTCAACCCTAGCTTTTTCACCTACCAATATGTTAACATAGTGTCAACAAGATGTCAAGGTATTTACATACAAATTACCGTTAGTCATGAAGATAATAATGTTATATTTAGAATTAGATATATTGACAATATGTTAACTTTCTGTTAACATAGCCAATGCCTTTGAAGCTGCTATGAAAGACATAAACAGGAACTCAAAGAGGCGGCCTTTTGAGAAATTTGGAGAATATCTCAGGAGTCTGCGGATAGATAGAACCGAGTTTATCCAGGCAGAGGCCGCAAGACGGATTGGCCTGACCCGGCAAGAACTCAACTACTATGAGAAGGGTACCAGAATGCCTTCCGATACCATACTAATAAGGCTTGCTCACCTATATCATATGGCTACTGCGGAGATTCTGGAAAGGGCGTATTGGCCTCAGCTAGTTCTTCTACCTCTTATTGCCATCATAGATCCAGATCAATTATCAAGGGATCTCATTGAGGAGCTCGAGAAAGGTCTCAAGGAGAAAGAACGGAAAGAAATCACTCAGCACATTGAAGAGCTTCTCCACAGACGAGATATGACCAAGCAACGTTAAGGCAAACTGCGTGACCATTCTGCTCTCTATCACACTGCCCAGGGAGGATGGTAAATGAATCGTTTGCTGTGGGATTTGCTAATGTCTGGATTTATTCAGGAAAGCCACTAGCAAAATAGCTTAGTCATAATGACACCCCAATATTACCGTTTAGCGTTAAACTTACCACTTAACGGTAAAAGGCGGTTATAGGCCATTCTTCTTTTTGGCTTTAGATTCCTGCCTTTTTAGTTCCTCTGCCCAGTTGTGTCAGGTCAATATGCATAATCCGGCGTGTCATCATTCTCCTCGGGAAAGGAAGGCTTTAACTCTGCGCTCGAAGACAACCCGGTCAAGGAGCACTCGGCGCTGGCATTTAAGGCATTTAATGCCTATATCAGCCCCGAGCCTGACTACCTGCCACTCATAGCTGCCACAGGGGTGCTTCTTCTTGAGGCGAACCACATCGCCCAGCCTTATCTCCATAACCATTCTTTTTGCCTCAAGTAGCTGGGGTAGGGGGAAACCGATAGTAGTTAATCTCTTCCCGAAGTTCGGAGGCAACCCGGCGTGCTGCTTCAGCGAAATCCCTTTCCGTTGAGGCGTATATGATTTGCCTTGAGGAGCTTATGATTGCCTTCCGCCCGTGAGCATCGACCCCGTCGCTAACCGCTGAAGCCAGGTCTCCTGCCTGAGCACCGATGCCGGGTATCAAAAGTAGCATGTCGGGGTGATTCTGCCTTATCAGCTTTAGTTCCTCGGGATAGGTGGCTCCGATTACCAGACCTATATTGCCGTGTTTATTCCACTGAGCGGCTCTAAGAGCTACTATCTCAAATAGGGGGAGACGTCTGCGCTCGGTTTCAAGGGGCAGGCTCTGGAAATCAACGGCACTGGGGTTTGACGTCCGGCACAGGATGAATACCCCCTTATCCCAATACTCAATAAAAGGCTCTACCGAGTCGAAGCCAAGGTAGGGATTCACTGTAGTGGCATCAAAGCCGAGGTTAGAAAAAATAGCCTTGGCGTAAGCCCTAGCCGTGTTGCCTATATCGCCTCGCTTGGCATCGCCGATTACTGGAATATCATCCGGTATGTATTTAACAGTGCGCTTCAAGTCATCGATTCCCTCATCGAGGGCTTCGTAGAAGGCGAGGTTGAGCTTATAGGCACATACCAGGTCAGAGGTGGCATCAATTATCGCCTTATTGAATTTAAAAACACCTACCTTACTGGGCATCAGCTCAGGGTCTGGGTCAAGCCCAACACATAGCAAACTCTTATTCTTTTCTGTGGCATTGGTCAGCTTTTCACTAAAATGCACCCCGCGCCCCCTTAGGCTGATAATAACAGCCACCGTGGACTAGGTCAAGTGTATGTCTATGTAGCTTTAGATTGTTGATGGCTAGCTGCGGTGATATAATTGGCACGATGAATTATCAGGAAGCTATAGACTATATATCTAGCTATACTGACTATGAAAAGGTAGGGATGCCACACGACCCTGCTCTTTATGACCTGAGGCGTGTGGAGGAACTGCTGGCTCATTTAGTCAACCCCCACCTGAAAGCCAGGTCAGTCCATATCACTGGTACCAATGGCAAGGGGAGCGTAGCGGCTATGGTCGCTTCAGTCCTCAATGCCTCCGGTTATACCACCGGGCTTTATACCTCACCCCATCTACATACTTGGCGAGAGCGTATCAGGGTTAATGATGAGTTAATCTCTGAGGAAGAGTTGGCTACGCTGGTGGAGAAGCTTAAGCCTGAGGTTGAGGCAGTGAATCAGAAAGCTACCTACGGTCGGATAACCACCTTTGAGTTCCTGACGGTACTAGCCTTTGCCCACTTTAAGCTAAAGAGAGCGGACTTTCAGGTGCTGGAGGTGGGGCTGGGAGGTAGGTTTGATGCCACCAATGTAACCACCCCTGAGGTTTGCATCATCACTTCTATTAGCTATGACCATATGGATGTATTAGGCAGTACCTTGGCTGAGATTGCCGCCGAGAAGGCTGGCATTATTAAGCCCGGTAGCCTGGTAGTAACCTCCCCCCAGCTTGATGAGGTGGCTGTGGTAATCGAGGAGGTCTGTCGGGGTTATGGGGTACAGTTGATTAAAGTTGGCAGCGATGTTACCTGGCAGGGCCTTGATTTTGATTTGGACAAGCAGCTTCTTCGAGTGAAAGGAAGACTGGATAGTTATGAACTTTCCATCCCACTTCTGGGTCAACACCAGTTAGATAACGCGGCTACGGCGGTGGCTGCCTTAGAGGTTTTAGCTGGCAAGGGTTTCAATATTTCTAGGGAAAGCATCATTAGCGGCTTAGGGCGAGTGAGCTGGCCGGGTAGACTCCAGATTCTCAGCTATCACCCCTTGGTGGTGGTTGATGGTGCCCATAATATTGACTCAGCCCGAAGGCTGAAGCAGTCTATCAAGCAATACTTTGACTTCGACCGAGCTATCTTGGTTATTGGGGCATCATGCGATAAGGACATAGCTAGCATAGCCGCAGAATTGTTCTCCCTTTTTGATAAGGTAATTGTTACCCGCTCTCGCCATCCTCGGGCTATGGAACCAGTAGCTCTGGTAGCTGAATTTGCCAGGCACGGGGTAAAAACGCAGGTAGTGGAGGATGTTCCATCTGCGCTATCCCAGGCTCTGGCTCTAGCTGGGGACAGGGACCTTGTCTGCGTTGCCGGTTCGCTGTTTGTGGTAGCCGAGGCAATTGAGCAGGCAGCCAGGCTTTCCTTGATAGGCTGAAGAGTGTTCACCGACGAGATTGATTTTGCCTTGGCTCAGCTGTTGCTGTAAAATATGCAGGGAAAACTTGAGAGGTTAGGTAATGCCTGTTTATGAGTATGAGTGTAATTCTTGTCATTTCCATTTTGAAAGGAAGCAGAACTTTGACGACGAGCCGGTAGCTATATGTCCCAAATGCCAGGGAAAGGCTCACCGTGTAATTCATTCTGTTCCCATTATCTTTAAGGGGAGCGGTTTCTATACTACAGATAGTCGTAAAGGCGGTGTGACGGAGCCTTCTGGGGAGGAATTACCCCGTAAGGGAAAGAAAGAAGAGAAGGAAAAGTGAAGGCGCTATTACAGCGAGTTTCCGGGGCTTCAGTGAGTGTGGCTGGAGAGGTAGTCGGCAGTATAGGTCGAGGGCTGGTGGTTTTTGTCGGCGTAGCCAATGGGGATACCGAAAAGGATGCCCAATATCTGGCACAACGGACTGTTAACCTTCGCATTTTCTCTGACCAGGCGGGCAGGTTTAACCTGTCAGCTTTGGATATCCAGGGTGAGCTACTACTGGTGAGCCAGTTCACCCTCCTGGCTGATACCAGGAAGGGACGTCGTCCTAGTTTTACCGAGGCAGCCCCACCGGCTCAGGCTGAAGAACTATTCGAGCAGTTTGTGGAGCAGGCTAAAGCCACCGGGTTAAAGGTGGAAACCGGACGCTTTCAGCAGTATATGCAGGTTGAAATCCATAACGATGGCCCGGTAACAATATTGCTGGATAGTAAAGAGAAAATCTGAGGCACTTTTATCGAGAATAATTGCAGCTACAAGGGCTTGCAATATACAAAAAATCCTGGTATAATATTCACCGTTCTCAAATTAGGTCAAAGTTAAGTGAACCAGCCCGGAGATATAATAAAAAAGTTAAGCGAGCAGGGGTATCGGCTGACACCGCAGCGGATAATGGTTCTATCGGCTATTGAGAATAGTGATGACCATATTAGCGCTGAGGAAATCTATGCCCAGGTGATAGCTAGATTCCCTCAGGTTAACATCTCAACCGTCTATCGTACCCTGGAATTATTGAAACGACTTGGTCTGGTAACTGAGACCGACTTTGGAGAAGGTCGGGTTAGATATCATCCGGTGGGGAAAGGGCACCACCATCACCTGGTTTGTCAGGAGTGTGGGGCCATAATTGACCTTGATGAATCAGTGCTGACCGCTCTCAAGAGTGCCTTGCTCTGGGAATACAAATTCAGTGCCGATTTGAGGCATCTGGCTATTTTTGGTCGTTGTGTTAAATGTAGTAAATAAATTTTTTTAATTAGCTATTGCATGCAATTGCAATTACATTAAAATGCATAAATTTTCAAGAGATAGCAGCATGATTACCTCAAGAAGCAAAAACATGATGCAAAGGTCCTTTAAGAAAACGCTCTATCGGTTTATGGAAATACCCAAGCCTGCATTTGACGGGCATTTCGGTATTTACATCCATGTCCCTTTCTGCCTCTCAAAATGTTCCTTCTGCCCCTTTTACAAAGAGATTTTTTCGGAAAAGCTGAAAAGACAGTACTTAGACGCCATTTTGAAGGAAATAGATGATACGGATATCCAGGGAAAAGCTGGGTGGATCTATTTCGGGGGTGGGACGCCCAACACCCTTACCATAAGAGACATATATGGCATAGTAGAACGGATTAGAGGCAAGGTTCAGATAAACAGCATGGGCATGGAACTATTGCCAGCACTTCTAAGTGATGAATACCTGAAAGAGCTAAAGGCAATTGGTTTCACCAAGATAAGTATCGGGGTAGAGAGTTTCTCAGACGAGGTAATCAATAAAACAGGAAGGAAAATTACCACATATGACCATGTGAGGGGACTAACGGAATTCGCTAAATCCCTTGGGCTATGGGTCAATGTGGATATGATGGTGGGTCTGCCAAATCAAGACGCCAACGCATTTAGACAAGATATCAAGAAAATATCAGCTATTATACCTGATCAGATTACTATATACCCGTTTATGGTAATCAGAGGATTGAAGGCTATACCGAGTAGCCCTCCCCGGGAGCAGTTTGAGCTTATCGAAGAAGCCGACGAAATGCTAATAAAAAGATATGGATACAGTAGGAAAGGGGTGTGGACATTTGCCCTCGGCGATGACATTTATGATTCATCACGGGATGAGCTTATCGAGGACTACGCTGGTTTCGGACCTAGCGCCTTTTCCACCTATGGAGACTGGAAGGTGGTAAATCCCGAGCTGGACGTTTATGTCAAGAATATGGAAAACGGCAGCCGAATGGGGTTTGTTGCCCCTAAGGCCAAAGCAAGTGATGACTGGCGGAAATTTGCACGGATGCTCTATGACCTTAAAGTTGATGACACGCGTAATTTGCCATCTTACATAAAGGTTTTCATTTGGATTCTAAAACGTACCGGGTACATCAGGCATGAAATCCTAACTGGAAAAGGAAGAACCTTTGCCCATGAGATAACTAAAACCGTCGTGGAATCCTTGCCCTTTCCTGTACAGAACCCTGGTTGTGTCGAGAATTATGATGAATACATTGCTTACAAGCGGGCGGAATGAATATATAAACCTCAGGGCTTGACGAATATGACGAAATAGACAAGTATGCCGTGTCGCTGGCAGACTCATTAAGCTGATAAACAATCCCTATCGCTCTCGTTTGAGGGCTACGCTACTTTTAGCCACCCTCATTGTCGCTCCCGATTCCACTTTTATGACTACCGAATCCTCGCTGACGTTTTCAATCACCCCAAAGATGCCGCCAGCGGTAACTACCCTGTCCCCTTTCTTCAGCTCCTCTATTAATTGCTTATGCTCCTTCTGTCTCTTACGTTGTGGTCTAATCATAAGGAAATAGAGCATTCCAAAAAACAGTACCAGGATGATAATAAATGTCGGGTCAAATCCTCCTTCGGCTCCCTCTGGAGCATAACAGCCGCCTATAGATATTAAGCTGATAAGCGCTCCCACTATCAATCCCAAATTTAGCAGTTTATTCTTTTCCACTTTTTCCTCCTTGTTTTAAGATTCAACCCTGCCCTGTAATGACCATGGACTTGTTTTCTCCACCCTGATTTTCACTAGTTGCCCCAGGCAATCATTGTTGCTGCTGAAGAATACTAGTTTACCACTTCTGGTTCGACCATGCCACTTACCCTTTCTATCCCCCTCTACCAGGACTTCAACCGTCTTGTCCCATAGCTGAGCATTAATCTCAGCAGCGATGGCCTCCTGGAGTCGTTCAATCTCGTTTAATCGCCTCCTTTTCTCGGCAAGTGGGATGTTATCCTCAAACTTCCTTGCCGAAATGGTCCCCGGCCTTGGCGAGTAAACAGCTACATGAACGGTATCAAATTTCAGCTCAGAGAGCAAGTCCACAGTTTGCCGGAACTGCTGCTCTGTTTCTGAGGGGAAACCGACGATGACGTCAGTGCTCAGGGCTACCTCTGGTATTTTACTGCGTATCTTGGTGATAAGCTGGCGGTATTGCTCTACTGTATAGCCCCGCCTCATTGCCTTCAGAATTTCACTACTGCCAGACTGGACAGGGAGGCTTATCTGCTCGCAGACCTTGTCTAAATGGGCTACTGCCTCAATCAGCTTGGGGCTCATGTCCTTGGGGTGGTTGGTCAGGAAGCGTATCCGAAACAGTCCATCTATAGCATTTAACTCATGGAGTAAATCAGCTAGGTCTGGCTGGTCGGGCAGGTCATGCCCGTATGAATCCACATTTTGCCCCAGCAGGGTAACCTCTTTGACGCCACGATGCACCAGCTCCTTGACTTCATCGACGATTTCATTAGCTGGTCGGCTCCTGTTCCGTCCACGGCGGTAGGGGACAATGCAATATGAGCAGAAGTTATCACAACCTTGGATGATAGAAACATAGGTGCTGGTGGCAGGATGCCGAGGTAATATTTGCTCCCATTCAGCCTTTTCTAGCCATTGGGGACAGTCTCCGGGCTTAAAGAAGTAATCAACATGGGGGAAGCGCTTGTTAAGTTGAGCCAGCTCAGCGTTAACCAGGCAGCCAGTAACAGCCAGGGTTAAGTTTGGACTTAGTTTTTTTAATGATTTAAGGGCATTGAGCTTGTTAACCACGCGGTTCTCGGCACTCTGGCGGACTACACAGCTATTAAGCACGATTAAATCAGCCTCCTCGGCGGTGGCTGTAGCCTGATAACCTAGTTGCTCAAAGTAGCTGCCCAGCCGCTCTGATTCCGACTTATTCATCTGGCAGCCTATAGTCCAGATATGATATTTCGGCATGTGCTTCTGCTCTGTAAAGGATATTATTAAAGAAAGCCCCTTAACCAAGGGGTATATTAGACTTCTATGGCGGAGGGAATGGGATTCGAACCCATGACCCCGGTCTCCCAGGGTAAGCGCTTAGCAGGC
>Ga0224501_10000570_pt1 | contig 29521 bp, 20 predicted proteins | sample SF_Oct11_sed_USG_4_FD_169105 | JGI IMG/M metagenome (GOLD analysis project Ga0224501, IMG submission 169105) | Sediment microbial communities from San Francisco Bay, California, United States - SF_Oct11_sed_USGS_8_1 | ecosystem: Environmental > Aquatic > Marine > Sediment | place: USA... | reverse complement strand
TTCAATAAATCCCAGGTTGTGCACCGACAGTTTTGCACTGGCCTCAACCGATTGTGTGTGACTATCGTATGCCAGCAGATTGAAATCAGGTAACTTCAGTGTTGCATTAAAGCCATCACCATTGCTCATAGAAAACTCGGTGCTGGCCTGCAGGCCCTGTATATTTAATTTGATATCTGTCTGACCACCGTTGTATTGCCAGTGCTCACGTTCACCTTCCACTAAGGGATAGCTGACTGCACCTGGTGGCAGTTCAATCTGCGCCGATCCTTTGAACTGCTGATTATCAAATATCTCCAGTTCTGCCGTGGCATTGATATGACCTTCAAATATCAACTCAGGCGGCAGCCAGTAGCTAAATACCATCAGGGATACCTGGTCCATGGTTAATTGCGTGCGCCACTGTTCCTGTATGCGTTTCAGGCTCAAGCACAACTGACCATCGCCACTTTGCCAGCAAGGTGTATCGAGTGAAATCGAGTTTTTATCAATCGAAAAATCTGTTGGCCTTAGTAATAACCAGTCATTAAACCTGCTGCTTAGAATATCTGCTTTTAAAATCTGTCCCTGCCAGCCTGATGGCCTGCTGTTACCAGCAAGTTCTACTATCACGGTGTTGTTATCGGTCACAGCCTGGGCGTGTAAATTTTCTGTGTCTGCACTGATCTGCAGTGAGTGCATCGTGTAGTTATCAAATTTGAGATTTCCTGCGTCGAGTACAACATCCAGTTTATTCCAGTTGCGCAGATCAATATCAATCTCGCCATTAATTTTGCCGATACTGTAGCCAGGCATGGCCATCGCCTCACCATTGAAACTGGCCTCAATCGACGGCATCGCCATTGTTCCATTAAATGCACCTTCAGCACTGAGTTTGCCTTTGGCATAGGGATAGAGTTCGGCCAGATTGTCCGTGTTGATTTTCCAGTTCAGCGCAAGTTCTGAACCAATATGACCATGTGCACTAATTTGTGAGTTTCCAGACTGCAGTTCAAAATGGCTGATATCGATATTCTCATTCTGCCAGCGCAGGTGGCTTTGCAGGCTGACCGTATTGCCACGCAGTTCACCCGTGAGTGAAGGTATATCAAGCTCAATGATTAACCCGCCTGTTTCATTAGAGCCTGTACTGTTCACCATCGCCTGGAGATTAGCTGGCCACTGTGGCCACAGTACACCAGGATTGATATTAGAAAATTGAGTTTCTGCTTGCCATGTCAATGCAGGTAACCAATTCAGCCGACCGTGGCTCGTAGCCTCACCGTCTAGAGCAGTGATACGCAAATTGAAGTTATCAAGACCTTTAAGATTACCATCGGCATTGGCGTACCAGGTTGAGGCAGGAGCCTGTGGCCAGGGCCGGTCAGTGGTCAGGTCAAAGTGATAATGCTGGAGATTGCCTTCAATTCGACCCGAGCCACTGGCGGTATCAAACCAGGTGCCGCTATCGAGCGGCCAGCGTAGATTCTGCCAGTGGAGATCAAGCACGGCATGACCGCCGTCGTCGCCTGGCGTCCAGTTACCAGTCACATCGAGACGTGTTTCACTGGGTGCCGAATGAAATATCAATTGTTCTATGTACACGCTATTATCGGCCTGCCGCTGAAGCTTGAAGCTCGCATCAAATGGTGACATTGCATAGTAACCTTCAGCACTACCATTTAACTCTGCCTTGCTGAGATCACCTTCGGCCTGCAACTGACATTGACCTTTAATCTCAGGCCAGGTGGTATCAACTCGTGCGCTGTCAAAGTCGCTGATCTCAGCATCGGCGCGCCAATTTAGCTTGCCGGTTACATCACGTACCTCGACATTCATTGACACCTGAATTGCACCAGTGATCTGTTGTTGCAGTTTGAGATCAGTGATATCACCTTGTAGCAGGCCTTTACCGCTGAGCATAGCCGAACCTGGCAGCCGTGATTGCCAGTCAATATTCAGTTCATGTTTGTACTGTTTAACAGGGTTGAGATTACCACTGACATTCAGCTCAAAATTATCCATAACAAGACCAAATGACTTGATATCAATCCGGCTAAACAGCACCGATGCATCGAGTTTTATCTGCCTGATGTTAGTCATCTCACCAGCCCGGGTAATGCTGATGTTTTCAATAACAGCATTGTTGATTGCCAGTCGCCAGGGCAGGTGAATATCGGGCAGGGTTATCGCCTGATTGGCTTTCTCAGACGTTGGCAGTATTATTTTTAACGACTGCAGGTGAAGCTGGCTAATATCGATATAGGCAGTAAACAATGCCGTCGGTTGCCAGTCAATAATGACCTGTTCAGATTCAAGTTCAACGCCATCCTGCTGATAGCGTATCCCGCTCAGGGTGAGAGGACCGGCCAGGCGTCCTTCTATTTTTTCTATCGTCAGTGAAGTCGGCAGATAGGCATTGGCCTGTTGATAGATCCAGTGTAGGCCACTCTCAGTACCAACTAACCATAACAGACCAGAGACGACAGGCAATAGCAGCAGGGCGATTGCAATCGATATCTTTTTTAACCAGTGCCGCTTCACAGGTCTGGCCCTATGGTGATGTGCAGACGCCAAGGCTGGCCCTCACGACTGATGGCACTGGCCAGATCAATACGCACCGGTCCTATTGGTGTCTGCCAGCGCAGACCAAAACCGGCACCACGTTCCAGGTCGTCATGCATGTCATCAATGGCATTACCCCCGTCATAGAAAACAGCAACACCCCATTTGTTCTCGAAGCTGTGTTCGTACTCGATACTGCCAACCATCAGGTATCGGCCACCCACCACCTGACCACTGGCGTCAACCGGACCCAGCGACTGATAGGAATAACCTCGCACACTTTGTGAGCCACCAGCAAAGAAACGTACCGAGGAGGGCAGGTCATGAAAGGTATCGGTCCAGGTGCTGCCCAGTTGACCACGACCAATTAAACGATCATGACTACCTATTGTACTGATCGCCTTGATACCTCCCTGCGCCTGGAAAAAGTTGGTATCAGAAATTAGTTTATCGCTAGCACCACGCAGGCCGATATCGAAACGCAGGCCGTCGATGGTATAAATAAAGTTACTACCCCAGGTACGGCTCCAGTTGATGCTGGGAATAAGCAGGGTCGAGTCGCCTTCATCATCGGCAACGATAAATTTTTCCTGCTGGTAATTCAGTGCTATCGACTGGCGCCACTTATCAAAACTACGGTTGAGCGCAACACCAACAGTCTGTACTGTGCTGTTACTGGTATCCGTTTCCTCATTGATCACGCCGGCACTGTAAACCAGCTGGTCGGTACGTGGATTGAATACCGGCACACGATACTGAACACCCAGACTGTAACCAATTTCTGAGATTTTTGCCTCGGTGTTAAGCCGGTGACCCTCACGATTCAGGCGCGGAATTTCCCAGCCAAATTTAGTGCGTGCACCAGTGTCGGTGCCATAACCAAATCCAAAGGTATAGCGATTTCGTTTGCGTGGCTCCAGCTTGACGTTAATGGGTATACCATCAGTGCCTGCCTGCGCAAGATCAGGCGAGACTTCAACGCTGCTAAAGTAATCACTATTATTCAGTGCCTGTTGCAGATCGATCAACAAATTGAGATTGTACGGATCGCCACGCTCAAAAGGCACGTAACGCGATAAAAGCCCTGGATCAATCACATCCTGTTCAAGGCGCACATCTCCAAAAAGATAATGAATACCTGCATCATAGTGCAGGCTAATGCGTGCTTCATAAGCATCAAGATCAATCTCAACGCGATGCTCAACAAAACGGGCATCAAAATAGCCGCGTTCTGCCGCTAATTTGACCAGGCTGATTTTAATATTTTCATACTTAACATGACTAAAAATATCACCCTGTTGCAGGGGGAAATCCTGAATCAGCGCCTGAAACTCAGCATCGTTTTTTATCGACTCGCTCGTAATAAAATCAAATTTAGCTATAAGTAATGGCGGGCCAGGTTCGATATCATAAATGGCCTGCCACTGATTATCTGACATCTGGTTTAACTCAGCCATTATCACTGGTCGATAATAACCAAAAGGCTGCATGGCGCTGCTAATTTCCCTTGGAGCGCTTTTGTGTAGACGTCGCAGACGGCCTTCGCTCAGGAGAGGATGATCCTTTTGTTGTTCAAGACTGAGAAACAGGCGGATATTGGTTTCCAGCTCAGCACTGACACCGTTAATCTGAATACTGACATTAACCTGTGCATGAAGCTGATTGGAATAAAAAAAGACCAGCGGCGCTAACAGCCATACTAATGTTCGCAGGTTATAGCCAGTTAAATTGATAACAGCCGCTCTCTTTTTGTTTGCATTTTACAGAGTAATTTGATAACTCCTGATGTTGTTAGTATAAATTGTATAGGCACAAAATGAGAGCTATTTTCTGTGACTGTAGGGCTATCTTGCAGTGTAAATAAACAACCTGGCGGAGTAGCGCCATTCTGATTAAAACTCAACAAATAGATCTTACCCATGACTTAGATACAGTATAAATGCCAAAAAAGTGATGTTAATGCCTGATACTTTAAAGCCAATAATAAGAGATAAAGAATGCCACACAAATTGATATGGGAACCAAAGGGCGTTTACTGGTCTTACAACGGAGATGTCACAGGAAAGGAAATTATGTCAACCAGTACAACAATTTATGGCGATTCCCGGTTTGACAGATTGAGCTATAAGCTGGTTGATTTTTCTGATATTGAATCCATTCATATGACTAATGAGGAAATCGCCAAGATTGCATGTCAACATAAGGCGGCCGCCTCATCAAACCCCCATATCAAAACAGCGATTGTGACCAGAACAGACAAGGATGGACTGTCCGACCTGGTCAACAATTTCGCCGCATTTTTTTCTGATTCATCCTGGGAAGTGCAAATATTCCAAGACAGGGATGAGGCCAATGCCTGGCTTGGCAGAACCACTTCCTCTTAATTCTTAAATTCATATACAACCTGAACCTTGACCAGGTGATCAACAGCGTTGTCATCCAGTGCAAACAACCAGCCCAGGTGGTAGCCAAATTTATTCACACCTGCTTTTATTCTTTTCCATAACGACAGTCCCATATTTATGCTGCACTCGTTTGTATAGACTTCAATAACAAGGTAGTTCAAAAGAAAAACATTCCTAGCTGGCCTGAATGGGTAGTTCAATCTCCACACAGACACCTTTATTGCTGTCGGTGTTGAAAATGTTCAGACTGCCATTATGGTATCTGGCTATACGTGAGGCTACGTACAGACCGATGCCCAGATGTGGTTCGCCAGAGCCTGCGTGGCGATGCGAAATAATACCGCTACAGAGATTATTTAATACCTCATCTGGTATTAATTTGCCTTCATTACATATACTAATAAGCGCATGCTGTTGATCACGGCTCAGTTCAAATTTTATTTCTGATCCAGTATCTGAAAAATCAATGGCATTATCCTTTAGCTTGTCGAGCATCTGGCTGATGCGTAAATCGCTACCCTGAATAGTGATGCCGCTTGCCTGGCCAGTGTAACTAAATATATGGACCTTATGTTTAAGGCTGATATTGGAAACATATTCCGATAGCAGTTCGGCGAGATCAAAACTTTCTTTTTCATCCTGCGACAGGGAATCATCAATATGTGCCGCCTCGGTCAGGCTGTGCACTATTAATTCAAGCTGTTTAGATGCCTTGTTGGCACTGCTAATCAGTACAGCATCAAAATGCTGGTCAGCACTCATTTTCTGTAAGGCCATACTGATAGTATTCAGCGGATTCAGTATTTCGTGACGCAAGGTTCTGGGCACACTTTCCAGAAACCCGGTATAACTTTTAAGCTGTGATAACAGGGTAGAAAAAACACGTGAAAGCTCACCGACTTCATCACCGGCCTTGCTACTTGAATTGATTTCATTGGCAATCAGGCGACCATCCAGGTCAAACGCCGAGGAGACTTCTTTCTGCAGGTTTCTAATACGGTAGGCCAGTAAACTGCTAAATAGCAACAGACCAACTATGGCGATTAAAACTACAATGGCAGTAGCAATAATAATTTTATTCAGTGAAGCCTTCTGCTTGAAGAGTATGTTTGCGCTATTTTTTTCCACCAGCACCGCGCCATTAATTTCACCGTCCTGATAAATGGGGTGTGAAGCAAGCACTAGTGCCTCGCCAGAAGAAAGCAGACTTCTTGCTACCGAGCTTTCACCGAGCAGAGCCTTGGCGACCAGCTCGGGTGCTACCTTATCGGTTAGCGTACATAGTTGACTTTGCGTATTAGTATCCTGCTGCTCCTGACTGGCGAGCACCGCACGTACACGACGATATCGGTCGACAATACAGACATTGGAATCCGCGTAACCCAGTCCTTTAATAATTCGATCAAGTTCAGGTGAACGAATTATTAATTTATTTAACTCGCCTGCATTATCTTCATGCAGGGTAGCGACGACAGTATCAATCTTACGTTCCGTATCGCTACTGACATCGGCAACACTAATCATCAGGTGCTGATCATTACTTAACCAATTGATTGGAAATCGAAACTCAACATCATAACCCTGTGCAGTTTCACGCCAGATGGCATTCAACTTGAATACTGGCTGTCCTGTTAGAGGCCGTGCCCAGTCTTCATGCATTTCATAAACACTGGCCGTACCTGCCGCCTCGGTAATGATGACATACCTTTTTATATCAGCATTTTTATCGACCAGCTCAATGCGAACCTGATCGCTGCTATCTAGACGGCTGTACTGTGGATGCCGATAGACAATACTGCTGTCATTGACGCTGACCAGGCCATAGAGATGTTTATTGTACTCGCCAAGTAATAAACCAAAAGTTACCGGTGATAGCGAGCCCGCAGTTCGATCATAGATAAGACTTTCAGGACCAAAGCTTCTTTTCTGCGCCAACAGTAAATTCCAGTCGCTACCGTAACCATCGAGTACGATTCTCTGGTCGAGCGGGTAGACATAAAGTGAGCCCTGTTCAATTAGTGAATTGCTCGGCGCATTTGAAATATTGAACAAATCTGCACGATTGTGCAGAACAGTTGCGATGGCCTGCGCCGCTAATAACTGCGCATCACCCTGGCCCTGTACCAGGAATTCTTTCATTTCATCCATGTAACGGTTACCTAGCCAGGGCAGTGCCAACAGGAACAGGAAACTGAAAGCAATAATTTGCAGGTTCAGCGAAAAGCGTGCTCGATGTTTTTTACTGACGCTCAACATAACCAGCCATATCCAAAACCGTAACGCGTTTTAATGCAGGCGAATGCAGTATCGACTTTTTTAAATTTTTTTCTGATATGAAGAATGTGAGTATTGATCGTATTATCTTCAACCACACCCTGACGTGTTGCCCTGATTAAATCCTCTATGCTAACACCTTCGGGATTATTAATAATCGCGCGCAGTATTTCGAACTCTGTTGGCGTCAGGTTAACCGGTGAGCCTTTCCAGAGTATGGTCATACTGGCATCATCGATAGTGATATCACCATAGTGTTTGCTATTGTCAGTATGCTTACCTGTAGAAGTGCTGTCCTTTATCTGAAACAGGGATTTAATACGGGTGATCAGAAATTCCAGTGATACCGGTTTTGTCTGGTAATCCCATGCACCCAGCTGCAGGCCGTAAATTTTATCGAGCTCGTTGCCACGACTGGTCAAAAAAATTATTGGAAACTGCGAATCTTTCTCCTTGAGATAACGGCACAGCTCAAAACCCGCACCGACATCATCACCCAGCATAATATCCAGAATCGCCAGATCGGGCAGGGACTGTTCAAATGCGGTAACTGCTGTCTGACGGTCGGCATATTCAACAACCTCGTAACCACAGTTGCGTAGCGCCTCAGCATATTGCTGACGCTGGCTAGCGTCGTCTTCCACAATAGCAATAATATTGTCTTTCTCACTCATGGCATGAATCTACCTTAATTCAGGCTGATTGTAGAGTGCTTTGACAGCATCTCCATAATTTATCCATTTTCTCTCCATGTACTGCCAAAGATTGAAACCTGGTCCGTTGGTTTAATGACAATCGTAACGAGGTGACTTGCATAGTGCAAACCACCGAATTTTAACCAGGAGAAAATTATGAATAAAAATCTTGTTTCAATCGCAATCGCAGCCATCATCGCAGCCAGCTCGACCCAGAGTTTAGCGTCACAGGATGATGATAACAATCATCGTCCTTACACCGCCATCGGTGTCGGCGCCGCCAGTGGTGCCATTCTGGCCGGACCTGTAGGCATGGTGGTAGGTGGCCTCATCGGCAATATCATCGGTCGGCATGAAACCAGTGAAATCGAGGATATCGATAATCTGGCTAAAACCGAATTGGCCACAGATCGAAAAGAGGTAGCCATGCAACAGAATTCAGCCAATCCGGTCATTGTTGCATCGATCGATCAAAGTATCCCCGTTGTAACCGACCACGCCATGGACAACCTCAAGGAAATCATCAGCAAGGACCTCACTGTCGGCGTTTATTTCAAGGCCGGCAGCATCGATGTAGAAAAATTTTATTCACCACAACTTGATGTCATTGCCAGCTTACTGAATGAAATCAGTGATCTCAGAGTTATCCTGGATGGTTACTCAGACAGGCAGGGTGATGAGAATAAAAATCTTAGACTCTCAGCTGAGCGCCTGTTATCAGTGCGTGACTACCTTATCAACAGTGGTGTTGATGAAAACAGAATGATCCTTCGTGCACACGGCGAGAAAGATTTCGTTTCGCAACCAGGCGATCTCGGCGCCTACGTTTTTGATCGTCGTGTAGTCGTCAGCTTTGAATCACCTGCTGATGCAAACAACAATGTGGCCTCAATTTCTGGCAAGGCTTCCTTTTAAAACTTAACCCGGCTCTCAGAATTTCTGTGGGTCGGGCCTTTTTCAAAATAACAAATTGTAAGAGGAATTAGAGATGAATACAGCACAACAGGTTAGTACAAATCAGAGCCATCGTCCGGTACCACCCATTATTATCGAATGGCTGCGCCAGTTTGGTTGTCGCATTACTGGTATGAATGGCACGACGGTGATTTATTTCGACAAGCAAAGCAGGCGCACGCTCTGTAGTGAAGTTGGTCACATCGTAGTCAGGCGGCTTGAAGACATGATGGATGCCTATGTTGTCGTATCAAACGAACGCATTATCGCCGTGGGTCACCGTTTTAAGCCACTAATCACTCGATGAACAAAACCCAGGAGAACGCCATGAACGCTCAACAGGATCTAATCATCGAATACACTCGCATCAATAAAACCATTACGCTGTTTGTTCGACTGGTAATTGCGGTGCTTTCAATTACACTGTTAGTCACATTTGCAAGTTTCGCTCACGCTGGCGCTGAACCAGATATGAATGCCGTTACACGCGGTACCGCCTGGTTACAGCATGATAATGGTGTTTATATTGAAGCACTGCAGCTGGAGTCTGATGTTAGTATCAATGTCAGCGGCATGATTGCGCGCGCCAGGGTGCGGCAACAGTTCAAAAACACCAGCAGTCTATGGGCCGAAGGCTTATACGTATTTCCACTACCCGATAATGCGGCTGTCGATCATTTTAAACTGATGATCGACGGCCGTGTTATTGAGGGCCAGATTCAGGAAAAAGAACAGGCTAGAAAGACCTACCAGCAGGCCCGTAACAATGGTCAGAGGGCAGGCCTGATCGAACAGCAGCGCCCGAATATTTTCAGTACACGGTTGGCCAATATTTCACCCGGTGCTGAAATGGAAGTTGAAATTGAATATCAGCAAACGCTGCAATACCGCGATGGCGAATATACACTGCGTTATCCACTAGTCGTCGGTGAGCGGTTTATCACACCATCCAGGGCTGGTCTGTCAGATCCACAGTATGATGTGGGTGTCTTCAGCCTGTCCTCAGAAACCTCAAACCAGCTCAACCCCGTTTCAATAAGCATTAATCTCGATAATGGCGTACCAGTGACACATATTGCCAGTAGCAGCCATGCAGTTATTATCGATCCTCAACCTGATAATCATTATGTCATCAGGCTACGCGATAAGACTGTACCTGCCGACCGTGATTTTATTCTCAGCTGGACACCTGAGTTAGGCCAATTACCAAAAGCAGCTGTATTTAACCAGCACTACGACGGTTACGATTACAGTTTAATTACCGTATATCCACCGAGAGACGAGCTCTATAACAGGCTAGATATTCCCCGCGATGTCGTATTTATTCTCGATGTCTCAGGCTCAATGTCTGGTACATCTATTGATCAGGCAAAGTCAGCACTGATGCTGGCACTTAACAGGTTAAAACCCTCCGATAAATTCAATATCATCTGGTTTAATAATATGTCAAAAAAGATGCACTACAGATCGAAGTACGCCAGCAATGATAATATTAACGAAGCACGTCGTTTTGTCAGCTCCCTGAGTGCCGATGGCGGCACCGTTATGCTTCCGGCATTAAAACTGGCGCTCGAATCTGAGTCAGATCCTTCCTTCTTACGTCAGACGATTTTTATCACCGATGGCAATGTCAGTAATGAACGTGATCTGTTTTCCTACATAAAATCCCACCTGGATGATAATCGTTTATTCACAGTAGGTATTGGTTCAGCGCCAAATAACTTTTTTATGAAAAAAGCGGCTCAGGCAGGTCGGGGAACCTACACCTTTATCAGCGACATTCGTGAAGTCGGTAAAAAAACAGAAGCGCTGTTTCGCAGGCTGGAATCACCTGCACTCACTGACATTAGTATGAAAGTTATTGGTGATGACATTGAGCACTATTCCAACCCAATTCCTGATTTATACATCGGTGAACCTGTCACGGTATTACTCCGTGGAAAAAATATTTACAAAGATATCACCATAAAAGGTTATATCGGGACAACACCCTGGCAGTCTAAAGTCTCACTCAACACGGCTTCATTTAATGATGGTGTCAGGGTCGCCTGGGCCAGAGAAAAGATAGCAGCACTGACACAGGCGCACTACGATGAAGATCAGGGCAACATGAAAGATCACATGAAGATGCAGATCATAGAGGAATCGATCAGGCACAACCTGGTCAGTCGATTTACCAGCCTGGTTGCGGTTGATGTTACCCCGGTCAACCAGAGCGGCCAGCTTCATTCAGAACTGATCAAAAATAATTTACCGCATGGCTGGGCGCGTTCTGGCACACAGGCATCAAAGATCAATTTGCCACAGACAGCAACAGGCGCCTACCAGCACCTCATCTATGCGCTGTTATTATTTACCACCATGGCACTGATGCTTCGCTTTATGCGGTTAACCCATGATTATTAGCCGTTCGTTTATGAAAACTGCCATGTTAGTAAGTATGATGATGGGGAGCTGGCATTTTGCCCATGCCACCTGGATCTACTGTAAGGCCTATGCAGCTTCATTCCTTATTCACGATGCCTGGCTTGCCACACTTCATAATAAAGATGTCAATAAGCCATGGTCGTGGGCAGATACCTGGCCGGTCGCCGACATTGCGATACCTTCGATTGACCTCAAAGAAATCATTCTTTCCGGTGATAGCGGTGCCAGTCTAGCGTTTGGCCCGGGGCTGTCATTGGCAGGTGACGATCTTGATGGCAATGGTGTCAAGTTAATTAGTGGACATCGCGATACACACTTTCGCAAATTGCAGCACATCAACATTAATGATGTCATATTTATAAAGACAGCAAAGGGCATCAGGCAATACAGGGTTAAGGATATCGGCGTCGTTGATGGTGAAACATACTGGATTGATAATATCGATGCGGATTATGATTTAATCCTTACAACCTGTTATCCGTTTGATGCGCTCTCCGCTAGTGGCAAACAGCGTTTTATCGTTGGCACGATTGAAGTTTGATTATATCTTTTTCTGGTTGACCCAGTTTCTCACCAGTTTATGCATCTCCATAATCACCAGAACACTGAAAGCCAGTGCCAGCAACTGCAGCCAGTGATCGAATGAAACAGGCTGAATGCGTAGTACATCACTAATCCACGGCATATACATAGCAGTGATATGAATGAGCTGAGCAGTGATCGTACCAACCAGCAAGATAGGATTGTGTAGTGGACTATGCTGGAAGATTGATCGTGTTTCCGAACGACAGTTAAACACGTGTACATTTTCAAACAGAACCATCAACAATAAAGTGCCATTACGCGCTTCATCAATACTAAACCCCTGAGTTAATAGCCACTGAAACAGAAAGAAGGCAACAGAACCAATATAAATCGCAGAAATAACAACACGCTCAATCATAATACGATTAAATATACGATCACGCGGTGGTCGTGGTGGTTGCTGCAATTCATGGCCTTCACCAGGTTCGAATGCCAGTGCAACATCCTGAATGCCATTAGTCACCAGATTCAACCAGAGTAGATGCACGGCGAGCAGGGGTAGAGGCAGGGATGTTATCAGTGCCAGCGCAAACAATACCAGCTCGGCCATACCGGTAGAGATCAGCAGGAAAATAACTTTGCGCACATTGGCATAAGCAATACGGCCTTCTTCGATGCCAGCAACAATCGATGAAAAATTATCATCGGTAATAATGATATCAGCTGTTTCACGCGCCACATCGGTGCCGTTTTTCCCCATGGCAACACCGACATGCGCAGCACGCAGGGCAGGCGCATCATTGGCACCATCTCCACTCACAGCAACAAAGTGCCCAATGCGCTGCAGTGACTGTACGATATCAAGCTTCTGTTGTGGTTCGACACGTGCAAACACACGTGTTTCACGAATTAGGTCATCGATAATACCATTATCTTTAAAATGTTTTAGTTCAGGCCCAGTAATAACCTGATCCTGGTTGCTGGCAAGTCCAAGTTCGTGCGCAATTGCGTAAGCTGTTATCGGATGATCGCCGGTTATCATTGCTACTTTGATGCCCGCTTTCTGACATAGTGCAATGGCATCTTTGGCCTCAGCACGTAAGGGATCAATGAGACCAACCATACCTATTAACGTTAAACCATGCAGGTGTTCTTCAGAAAAGACTTCGCCTTCGTTTAATTCAATGACACCACTAGCGAGTGCAATCACACGGTAACCCTGCGATGCCAGAGACTGGGCCTGCTGCTCGAGCAGTTCTGTATTTAACTTAATATCGCCATCTGTAGCTGCCATTGATGTACACATTGGCAGCAGGCGTTCGAGCGCACCCTTTACATGCGCTAACTGTGCTCCATCACTGGCATTTAAGCTGGCACAAAATAGACGTTCCGATTCAAAGGTAATAGTTGACAGTTCCGGATAGGAATTTAGAGTTTCAGGTTTTGAAATTCCTGTTTTATGCGCCATCACCAGCAAGGCAGTATCAACAGCATCGCCGTGGTGTATCCAGCCATCACCACGATGGCTAAGTAACCCTTCATTGGCGAGCACGGCAATTTGCGACAAATGATTTATTAGCTGTTTCTGTTCGATATCAGGTGCAACGGCCTCAATTAAAACTTCACCAACAGGTTCATTACCTGAACCTGTTATATCGAAGGCAGGCTGCTCAGGGAATACCAATTTACGTGCGGTCAATTGATTAACCGTCAGCGTCCCCGTTTTGTCAGTAGCGATATAGGTACATGAACCAAGGCCTTCCACAGCGATCAGTTTGCGGATGATTACATTACGACGCGCCATCCTGCGCATACCTATGGCCAGCGCCACCGTCAATGCGACAGGCAAGCCTTCAGGTATAGCAGAAACCGCCAGTGCAACTGCGAGCAGAAAAATCTCTGCCAGTGGCATACCACGGGAAAATGAAATCAAACCCATGATAATCGCCGACACCGCAACGATAATAGCAATACGATGGGTGAATTTTTCCATACGTATCAAAAGCGGTGCTTTTGTCGGTGGTTTATTTAATACTGATTCAGCGATACGTCCGAGCTCAGTATCAAGAGCTGTGTTCACTACTACGCCACGACTACGACCACGCTCCACCAGCGAGCCGGCGAATAACATATTACGTCGATCAGCCAACGCGGTTTCTGCCTCCAGCAGCAGTGAGGCATCTTTTAATACAGCTATGGACTCACCTGTGAGTAACGATTCATTGATTTCAAGATCGTGACTATCCAGTAACCGTATATCAGCAGGAATTTTGTCACCTGATTCGAGCAACACCAGATCACCCCGAACCAGTTCCCTGGAATCAATTTCATAACTATCTGCATTGCGCATCACCAGGCATTGGGTACTCACCAGGCTTCGCAACGCCGTAGCTGCACGTTGAGCTGAATGCTCCTGTACAGTACCTATAATGCCATTGATCAGCAAAACAGCAGCGATGAAGCCTGCATCTGACCATTCTTCAATGAGCATCGACAAAACCGCAGCCACAAGCAGGACATATATAAGCGGACTCTTAAACTGGTGGAGAAAAACCAGCGCAAAACTATCAGGTTTTGTTTCAGGGAGGCTATTAGGGCCATTACGCTCTAGTCGCAATAAGGCCTCTGCCTGAGTCAGACCATGCCGCGATGTATGCTGCGACTCGAGTACCTGATCAATGGTGCAGGCATGAGGTACTGACATGGCATCGCCAACCATAGGTGATGGGGGCTCATGCACCTGATTGATACCATTAGAGACTTTTCCAGCACTCATAATACATATCCACGGCTTTCAGCAATCTAAGTTTACCGCATCTTTAATCCCGCAAACCAATATATACACCCGAGAATTTCCATAGTAATGTAATGGAAACACACGGCTAAATCGCTCTTACAATCAATCTACCACTTTATTGATGAATATCATGAACTTTATCCACACAAGTGGTATTCATTACTATATCCACTGAATCAGGAGGAGGATTTTTATGCCAACCACGATTGTTGTTGCCGATAGTACGCGTGCCCGTTTTTTTACAGCTGAATCTCCCAGCTCACCTTTAATTGAAAATGAAACTCTGGCTCACCCCGAAGGCCGATTGCATGATCGAGATATGACCAGCGATCTGCCTGGCAAAAACTCTTCCGGCAATGGTGCCGGTGGCCATACCTACCAAAATCAGACTGATCCTAAAAAACACGAAATGGCGGTTTTCGCAAAACAGGTTGCCGACCACCTTGATAGCAAGCGTAATGCCAACGAACTGATTAAACTGATACTGGTCGCCGACCCAGCCTTTCTTGGTGAATTACGAAACCAGCTATCAAGCGCGACCAATGAAAAAATCGTTTACGAACTCAACAAAAACCTGGCACGTCACTCGCCCGATGATATACGTAAATCTCTACCTCAATATCTATCACATTGATGTGATAACCCAGAAGTCATGCAGGCGATGATACTACCATCGCCTGCATGATTAACAGGAGGTAGCTGGTGATTGATAAGAACTCAACAGTTACTATCGATGGCAATCAGGTAGCCGCAACAGTTGCCCATCTCACCAATGAAGTTATTGCCATTTATCCAATTTCACATATTCTAAACAGCTATAATTTTTCAGTATCCACTAATACTGGAAATAAAATTTAATTTCTAATATTTCTAGCAACAAGAAATAAATATCAATCATTTGAATGTCGAATTCATTGACATAGCCTTCTATAAATGTCGAAATAATTTACAAATATTACACTGATTTAGATGTTTTTTTATTGTGTAACATTATTAACTCATTGTTTTTAATAATTAAAAATAGTAATGGCATTCTAGTTGCTTAACTGCGCTGAGATTATGAATTGGGTATAAGAGACTAAGAACTCGATTCATCATTAAATGCGCAAAAACTTTAAATGAGACAAAATATAAATGGACACTATCAATGGCTTTCGGTTGCTAACAACCATTATCCTGTGTGCACTAGGATCAAGTTATTCAATACCCTCCATTGCAGCGAAAATTGATACCCCACCTGTTAATCCGGTCAGCCAGTATGATGGCAATCTTCTTGCTGGCAGCAATAATTCGTTTAGTTATATTCTTGGCACTCATACTCTGGGCAACGGAATAAATCTCATTGTCAATAGTGGCAATATCAATTTCGGTTCCGGTGCTGGCTATACACCTAACGGCCGTACTATACCGGCACCTTATCTCAATAACGGAGGGGCGTTTGAATTTACACATGGCGCACTCAGCATCGATAATTTAACTGTGACAGATGGTGGCCTGCTAGGAGATAATATTGAACTTACATCTAATCTCGTTATAGATATTAACGACACAGTAGGCATAACCAATGGTGCCATATTAACTTCCAGCAGTGGTGTCGATAGTCAAATAAAAAACTTAATTAATGACGGATCTGTTAATGTTACAGCCGGTCGATTAAATGTTACAAATAGCGTAATTAATAATAATACGATCAACATCATCAGCGGTGCAGAATTATCCAACAACGGCACACTCATCAACTCTTATACTCAGTACAGCGGTACAACCACCGTCAATGGAATATTGAGATCGACCACAGTCTTAATTCAAGGTGGACTTTTAAATGGATCAGGTATCATCGAGGGCGATATTGAAGTTTTTGGAGGCGGTAAAATTGGACCGGGAAATTCACCAGGCGTGCTAACAGTAATTGGTGCTTTCACACTGGGTCCAAACGGTACGCTAGTCCTGGAAGCAGGCGACACGCTTTGGGATCAGTTAATTGCTCAAAGCTTTGATCTCACTGGTGGAGATATACAATTCACATTGGTTGAATCGCGCGATATCAACAGCTTCATCAACGATTTTTCAATAGATGATTTTCTCCGTGTCGGCGATATAACAACAAACCTTGGCTATCTTGAATCAGGCTTATCTTTCACCTCGTTTTCAAATATTAACTTTACTGCTTATGATACTTTTAATAATTCATGGTACAACTTGAACTTAGATTCGGGCGGAAGTTTTTCAGTATCAGCTGTACCCGTGACAGCTGCAATATGGTTATTTAGCTCTGGCCTAATCGGGCTGATAGCAGTGGCCAAACGTAGATAGCCTATAAGGTCATGGTGGCCGGTGCCGATGCTATCTACCTATGCAGCGTGCCATTAAGTAAATCGCCAGAATATATGCTGAATTATTACAGAAGTTAAACCAGTGACTGGAACAGCACGAATATGAATCTGTACAGCAGATGCAGGGCAGTGTCAGTCATGCGCACTCAACCCAGCAGCCTATGAGCACAACAATTATATTAAGGTTATTAAAAGTTACAGATAACTCACAATAAATATTATCGAAATTTCAGAAAAAACATTGCGTAATGTACTAAATTAATGCATCTTAAGTAGAGACATTAAACCTAAGTCAGAATTTGAACAGTGTGAGGTTTTTTATATGATACATATGTCTAGAATTATTGAAATTCAAGATAAAACGATTTAAATCTGACTGGCAGATTAAAACTAGATGCAATAGCTTGCTAGGAAACAGCATTCAACCAGCATTATGTCGATGACAATCCTTCAAACCACCAAGTGTTTGGAGAAATTATTAACCAAGATAAAACATTAATCTAAATTACTAGCAGTGTTCCAAGCCTTGTTCTGCACGATATTAATTTACCTAGTCTTTGCGGCATAGAGATTCTTAAGTTTCTATAGCAGGATGGTATTACCAAAACCATCATCTCAGTCACAGTCAACACCAAGCTATGGGAGGTTGAAATAGGCATAGAAGTAAGATTTGATGACTACCTCACCAAACCGCTAGATGTCGGTCAGTTCTGCATTTTGCTAAAGCAATATTTACCCTCAGGGTAAAAACAATACCTTGGATTAACTCCGTGTAGTCTGACCAAGTTTTACTCCATTGATACTCCTTGTTATCAGCAATGCAGCAATATAGGGAGTGGTTATCTTTAGATGCTAAAATTAAAACATATACGTTTCATTGGGTAATATGTCAATACTGTTTTTATCTGTAGTTATTGGTGCATTTGACAATATAAAGTCATAATAATGCTAAAATTGCACAAATTTAATGGGATTCACCCCTATATAACAAGTTCACAAGAGATAATTAAGTACATTATTTATATCTATACACACTGCAATAGAATATTTTTTAATAGCCAATTAAATCAATAGGTTACAATGAATAAATTTACATCACCGTTATTTATATTACTAATTTTAATAGCACCAACCTCATATGCAGATGTTATTGTACGCATGAATTTTCAATATGGCGTACAAAATAACAACGTGGATATTCGGCTTTTCGACCAGATCGCCCCTGTAACAGTGGCAAACTTTCTAAAATATGCAAATGGCACAACGAATAATGGCGGCAGTTATAACAACACCCTTTTACATCGCACAGTGGCTGGCTTTGTGTTACAAGGAGGAGGGTTTAGCTTTGATACTACAATCAATAACTATCCAGCAGGAATTAGTGCGATAGTTGAGGATGCCCCTATAGTTAATGAATTTAGCCTGTCTAATAAAATGGGTACAATTGCCATGGCAAAGCTCAATGGAGACCCAAATAGTGCAACCAGTCAGTGGTTTTTTAATTTGTTTAATAACTCATTAAACCTTGATAAACAAAATGGTGGTTTTACAGTATTTGGAGCAGTGATTGGCGATGGCATGACAATAGTCAATGACATGGCGACTATTCCAATTTTTGATAAATCTGCCGACAATTTAGCCTTTGTCTCACTACCTCTTATTAATTACACAGTGCCAAATACTGTTTTGCCAGACAATCTGGTTCTGTTAAAAACAGTAACCCAGTTGCTCACAATTTCAGAAGATCTTGATTTTGGCACAATAGAAACAGGCTCTACCAAATCTTCGGTGGTTACACTGGAAAACACTAGCACGAACGCTATAACAATTGCTTCTCTAGCAACAATCAATCCAATAGCAAATCCTTTTTCAATCACCCAGGATAGTTGCAGTAACACAATTTTAAATATTGGTGCCAAATGCACCATTACAATAAGCTACGCACCACAAATTGATGAAATAATTAATGACAGCTTCAATATTGAATTCACCTCACCAGTAATTAATTTTGACTATACAGTTAAAGGAACATCAATTAGTACAGATACTGATGGTATTGCCAGTTCAATAGAAAATATGGCACCTAATAATGGTGACGGAAATATTGACGGCACCGCTGATGCAGTACAGAATAATGTAAGTTCTTTCATAGATGCCAATAATAATTACATTACATTAGAATCAAATATTGGTAGTGAAATAACCTCTATTAACGCTATACCACTAAGTAATCTTAGTCCAGCACCAGATAATTATAATTTTCCTTCTGGGGCCATTGACTTTAATATCATGAAACCAGCTACCGATAGCGTACTTGAAGTTGGCATACTTCTACCTGCAGGAGTAATACCACAGAGATATTTTATATATGGACCAACGCCAGCCAACTCTGTGCCACACTGGTACGACTTTACGTATGATGCATTAACAGGGACAGGAGCATTTATAGGCGGCAACGTCACATTCACTTCACCTGTTGGCGGCAGCGTTATTACAAGAAGCGTTATCAAACTGGTATTCAGGGATGGGGGCAGGGGCGATTCTGATTTAACAGTCAATGGTTTTATTAACACCTCTGGAGGTTATGCTATAAATAATAAAACATCAACAGATACCGGTAATATTAGCATATATACGCTAGCAATATTAATAATACTTCCGGGATTAATACGTATACGAAATAAATAAATAAATAAGATATTGCTAATAATTTTAGATAAAATTATTTATGCCAATTATATAGAGAAATCATTATTGACAACGATAGGATTGTTAGTCATTAATGAACATATTAAGTATTTTTGTAACAACAGACTTGCTTACTTTGTTTACACCAACTATAACAAGCTTCTCTGGCCTCATCTTCAGATTTCTGAGCAACGTTATAGATTCAGTCAAACCGTACTCATGAGTTGATATTTGTTTTGGCGGATTTATTAATTGATCCACATCAATCTGAATAAATGAAAGGCCTTTTTCACCCTGTTTTACAGCATCAATAAGCAACACACAGTCGAGTCCTCGAATTATCTCACCAAGGGCAACGCCAGGCCTATCCAGTTTAAGAATACTCATACCTTTTTTGCCTAGCTCGACAGCGCGTTCATTCTGTTGCAGCATATCAACTATCTGCCAACCAAGTCTGTCGCCTTCATTTGGTGAGCCGACACCAATGATAGCTGTTTTGCTCAAATCAGCATTTTTAAATAAATCCATTAACATACTATTTTCAACAACACCATCGCGCACCAGATTCATATCGAGAAAGTGTGTCGCACAGGAAATACATGGGTCATAGTTTCGAATGACTTTTTCTGCATGCAATTGTAATTCCTTTTTTGTTTTATCCAGACCGAGGCTCATCAGCGCATTTCGTATATCCTGTTCAATACGCGGCTGGTTCTGGCTGGTTGGTGGCACGATAATGGCTGATGTAACACAACCACTTTTGTCAATATCATAACGATGCCAGAGGATTCCACGTGGTGCTTCGGTACATCCATAGCCCGTGCCCTTTTTAGGCTCAAACGACAAGCAGGGCTGTTCGGTTACTTCGTAATTGATTAGAAGCCTTTCAGCCTCAATCAATGCAAAATGAATTTCAATGGCACGCGCGATAATGCTGTGAAACATGTTCTTTGAAGGAAAATGTGTTTTCAGCCCATTTATAATGGCTTTAGTATCAGCCGGTAACTGCCCGGCATTCAGATTAACGCGAGCCAGTGGCCCAACCAGATAGGGTTTACCATCAAGCAGGCAGTGCAGTGCAGTACTGTGAGCGACGTGCATTTCCTTGAAATGCGTTTCGAATTTATCTATCGAGATATCAAGTCCGTGATCGCTGATAATCCTACCTTCGTTGAACGGATACTCATTATCATGATGCAAGGCAACAGAAATAAAATCCTGATTATCTTCTGGCAGCTCAAGCGTATCCAACCAGTGAATCAGATCGACCGCATCCTGTTTCGCTTCGGTAACGCGCATCAACAAGGCATCTACCGCTTTCTTATTTGGCGCTCTACTGAAACCACCTATTTTGACGCCAACCGGGTGTACAGAACGTGCACCAAATAGCGTGACAAGATCATTACCCAGCGCCTGCAACTTCAGGCCACGGCGGACTTCATTGCCGTACTGCGCAGACATCTCAATCGCGTTATTAAAACCGAGAAAATCCGGCGCAGCCAGCAGGTGAATATGCAGCGCGTGGCTCTGTAACCATTCGCCACAATAGAACAGGCGGCGCATCGCGCGTATCCACGGTGTGATCTCAACCTGAAAAATCGATTCAATCGCGTGGCTGGCACTCATCTGGTAGGCTACCGGGCAAATGCCGCAGATACGTGCTACCGTATCGGGTACATCGTAATAGTTGCGACCTTCAAGAAATTTTTCAAAATAACGCGGTGGCTCGTAGATACGTAATTTAAGCTCGGTAATCTCACTATTCTCGATAGTTAAATCGAGTGCACCTTCACCTTCGACACGCGCCAGTATCGGCACATTGATTTTTATCGTTTCATTCGACATCAATCAGTCTCCCGCATAAGCTCACCCTGCTGATAAAATACATCAGCACCGCTATTGATAAACAGGAAGCGTCTTGCGGCTTCGTCCTTAATTAGACCCAGTCCTTCGAAACGATTGGCCAGCGCCTGCGTGTTGGCATTTTCCGCAGGACCATAACAGCCGTAACAGTCACGTCCAACACTGGGGCAGAGTGCGCCACAACCAGTTCGTGTCACTGCTCCCATACAAGGTTCATTATTTGTTACCATCACGCAGACAGTCTGATGGCGTTTACACTCCATACAGATCTTGTCTTTTTCCTCTTCAGGCATGACACCGAACAGGAGTGCACGAATGGCATTGATTACCTGGCGCTTGCTGACCGGGCAGCCCCAGAGTTCAAGATCAACTTTGACGTGTTCCTTTATCGCCGTGCTATTATCGAGGCTGTCGATGACAGCTGGGTTAGCATAGATATCCCTGATCCATTGATTCGTATCGGCCATATTGCGCAGCGCCTGTATGCCGCCCGATGTCGCACAGGCACCTATGGTGATTAGATAGGTACTGTTGGCGCGAATTTTTTGCAGCCGTTCAATATCGTGCGAAGCAGAGACACTACCTTCTATCAGCGCGATATCGACTTTGGCGCTTTCATCGACTGGCCCGGCTTCGGCAAAGTGAACAATATCGACCAGTCCTGCCAAAACTAGCAGGGGCTCACCCAGGTTAATAAAGGCAAGCTGGCAGCCATCGCAGGAACTGAACTTGTGAATCGCGACTTTAGGTTTGACCATGATCGTCTCCGCTAAAAACCCTTGGTCTGAAAAAGTTTGCGTACCTTGTCATAACTGAATACCGGACCATCCTTGCAGATAAACTTGCTGCCGTACTGGCAGTGGCCGCAATGCCCAATCGCGCACTGCATGTTTCTTTCCATCGACAGAAATAGCTGCGACTCCGGTACACCCTTATCCAGCATGTGACGACAGACAACGCGCATCATGCCTTCGGGTCCGCACATCATGACAGCGACATTATCGGGATTAAACATCAGCTGATCAAACAGGCTGGTAACCGGCCCTACATGCCAGGGCCATAATGCCTCACCGACATCGGCTGCCAGTAAAACTTTGGTGTTTGGCAGGTTGCGCCATTTATCATATCGCTCTTTCCAGATTAAATCGGCTGTGTGTTTCACACCCTGTACAATATTTAATCGACCGAATTCTTCACGCCGCTGTTCTATATAATTGATTACCGAAACCACCGGCGCACAGCCAAGCCCACCGGTTACAATCACAACATCCTTACCACTGGATTGCTGCATTGGCCAGCCACGTCCATAAGGCCCGCGCAGACCAATACGATCTCCGGCCTTCAGTTTATCGATACCCCTGGTAACACGACCAACCACGCGAATAGTGTGATCGATGATATGACTATCCAGCGGATCATTCACTATCGAGATCGGCACATCGCCGACGCCGTACAGGTACAGCATATTAAACTGGCCTGGCTCAAACACGTAGCTGCCCTGAATATCAGGATCAGTAAACTTCATCCGCAGGGTAAACAGGTGGGGGCCTTCCTGAATGCGCTCTAGAATAACGGCCTCGTGTGGCATATAGTGATTGATAATCTGGTTAGACATGACGGCGCTCCTGAAAATGCGCGACCGACTCAGTCACATCAATACCTACCGGACACCAGGTAATACAACGGCCACAGCCGACGCAACCGGAACGGCCATACTGTTCGTGCCAGGTTGAAAATTTGTGCGTTAGCCACTGGCGGTAACGCTGGCTGATTTCGCTACGTATGGTGATGCCATGGATATAACTGTGGCCCTGAGTAAAACACGAATCCCACTGCCGATAATGCGTCGCACTTTTACCATCAAGCTCTGATACATCATTTTCACTATGACAGAAACAGGTAGGGCAGACCATTGTGCAGTTGCCACAACTCAAACACCTCATGGCAATCTCATGCCAGGCATCATTGTTGAGCTCGTTAAACAGGCGTGCGCGAATATCGTAGTCAGGCAGTTTTCGCTGCTGGTTAGAGGCTTTTACCCTAATTAGATCTGCCTGATTAAGCTGCTCCTCGGTGACCTTCTCCAGAGGCATACCTTCTAGCAATCTCTTTCCCTGCTGAGTAGAGGCTTCAATAATAAAACCCTGATCCAGTTCGGTGAGTACAGCATCGGCACCCTCATGCACAAATGGACCATCACCGGTAGAGTAGCAGAAACAGGTATCGGCCGGGTGACTGCAATTTACCGCGACAACGACCAGATTGTCCCGCCGTGCCTTGTAATAGGGATCAACAAATTCCTGCTGCAGAAAATGCTGATCCTGAATTTTTATCGCCGCAACGTCACAGGCGCGCGCACCAATAATAAGGGTAGGGCAGATATCCGGCCTGGTTTCCTGGAATGAAATTCCCCCCTGATCTGATTGCTGGCTGCTCCACAGGCTTTCACGTGCCGCGAATAAAAATGGTTTAACCGCCTGTGGACCATTGGCCCAGTCGAAAAACCTGTTTGAATGTGTGTTAGTTAAGGAATAACTGCCGGGTGCCTGTTGGTCAGTCATCCCCTGAGGTAACTGCGTAACTGAATGGAGATCGTCATAAATGATAGTACCGTCCCGAAACTGAGGGCCAATACATAAATAGCCACTTTTCAGCAGGCTATCCAGCCATTGCTGAAACTGGCTTGCTTGAAAAAAATATCGATCTGGTTTCATTCATGATTCCCCGATCTTAGATTTGGATAGAAAATTATTCAATCTCAATTATCATGATACAAGCACTACCACGAAGATTAAACATATCTTTGATATAAATTTCTGTTAGATCAACTCCAGATGCCACATAAATAAAATTTATAAAAACTATACAATTAACATTGTTAAAAATATCACAATGCTTACGATGCCCTGATAAAAATCACCGGCGCGCTCCATTAACTCAGTCACAATCAAATAACCCATAACAAACAAGTTAAACCCCAAATACTGATTTATGACCTGACCCCAAAATACTGTTCAATACGGTCAAACGCCAGATTAATCATATCCTCATCGACACAATAGGCCATTCTCACGTGATACTCGCCAGCTGGCCCAAAGGCACTACCGGGTGTAACAGCGACTTTTGCCTGGTTGAGCAAATCGATGGCAAAGTCACGTGCATTGCTGTTGCCAGTAATGACTTTCGGGAAGACATAATAGGCGCCTTCCGGTCTCTGGTAGGCAAAGTGCTGCGGCAGATTATCGAGCCGCTGGCAGATGAGCTCACGACGTTTTAGCAGCATACCTTCGAACTCCCTGATATGGCCGGAAGGCTGGCTTAAAGCAATGATTCCTGCAACCTGTGAGATGCGTGGTGCGCAGATCATGGTAGCATCATGCACCTTGATCGCCTCGTGTTTTAGTTCTGCTGGCATCACCATATACGACAGGCGCCAGCCACCCATGGCATATGCCTTGGAAAACGAATACAGGTACACGATGTGATTTTTTAACGCCTCAACACTGGCGAGATTGAAATAGCTATCCTGGTGTTCGTATAGAAAATCGCTGTAGGGATCATCAATAATCAGCAGCAGATTGTGTTCAAGCGCGATTGCACCGACACGCCGCAAATCTTCTTCACTAAATATTTTTCCGGTTGGGTTCGACGGGCTAACCAGCACAATCGCCTGTGTCTTTTCTGTGATTAAACCGGGCAGGGTATCAATGTTCAGGCTCCAGCCGTTGGCTTCATCCAGCGGCCAGTAAACTGGCGTGCCGGAAAACAGATGGATCTGCTGGATATGCGAGGCAAAGCAGGGGTCAGTGAGGATAATTTCATCACCCGGGTCGAGCATGGTATGAAACAACGTGTTCAATGCCTGCATATTACCGGCGCTAATCATCAGGTGTTCATTAGCATCGACTTTGATACCAGTTTTCTCCTGATGCTTTTCTACAGCAAGCTGTCTCAATTCTGGCAGGCCATCTGGCAGGGTGTATTTACCGAGCGCGACGTCGTTGTCGAGGCATTGCTTTACACCCTCACGGATATATTCCGGTGTGCGGAATGAAGGTAGACCCCAACTAAGCATGGCCACACCGTCAACCCTGGCAGCGAGCATACTCATTTCCTTGATTGCCGAAATACTGCTTTCGTGCACGTTACGAGAAACAATGTCGGTAATAAAACTCATGCCTTAACAAATCCTCGGTAATGGATCATCTTCGAGCTCTTCGATAATACGCTCACCACCAATCTCGGTCTCCATGACCACATAAGGCCTGTTGATATCGACAAAGCCTATAATGGCCGCCTCTTCACCTTCTTCAAGCTGGCGCCATTGTTTAAGTAACTCATCGGCGTCGGCCTGATCGACGACGGCAACAACGCGGCCTTCACATGCCAGGTACATCGGATCATAGCCGAGCATGTCACATACCGATTGCACGGCATCGCGCACCGGTAACTTGCTCTGGTACAGGTGCACACCCATCTCGGTAGCACGTTGTATTTCAGTACACACGGTAGCGAGACCACCACGTGTTGGATCGCGCATAAAACGCAGACCTGGAAACTGGTGCGCTGCCCTGGTTAGATTTAATACGCTGGCGGCATCCGAATAGATATCAGCTTGCAAACCAAACTCTTCGCGCGCCATCATCACCGCAATACCATGATCACCAACAGGGCCGCTGACCACAATGACATCGCCGTGCTTAATATTATTCATCGAGAGCACATGGCCATTGCGCACACCGATACCGGTAGTAGCGAGATAGAGTCCACCGCCTTCACCGCGCCTTAACACTTTGGTATCACCAGCGACCACCCTGACATCAATCTCTTTTGCAGTCTCAGCCAGAGTTTTGATAATGCGCTCCAGTGTTGCTATTTCAAAGCCCTCTTCGATAAAGGCATTCAGGCTTAGGAATTTTGGAATTGCACCGGCAACCGAAAGATCGTTACAGGTGCCGTGTACGGCCAGTGAACCGATATTACCGCCGGGAAATTCCAGTGGCTGCACGGTAAAGCCATCGGTGGTAAATAAAAGCTCATTGCTGCTGAGATCAAGCGCCACTGCATCGGCCTGTACATCGAGGGCATCATTGGCAAGATAACGCACAAATAACTCCTCGATAAGTTCGCGCATATAGCGGCCACCGTTGCCGTGAGCTAGAGAGATATGGGTATCCTGCATTACCGCGCCTACCTTTAATTATTTTTTATAGCCATATTCCATAATTTGCCCGAAACTGATACCAGCATCATTGACGGGTATCAATTCGGGTAGATGAACTTCAAAGTCATTACCGGTTAATAATTGCATAGCACTTTCAGTCAGCACACGATTTTGAAAGACACCGCCCGATAATGTCACGACATTAATGGCATACTGATCGCGTATTGTGATTGCTTGTTGCAATATAACCTGCGCCATTGACTGATGAAACAGGGCGGCACGCTCTGCCACACTCAAATCAGTCTTTTGCATCGCTGACACCAGTGCCTGCCAGTCTGTCTGCCATAGATTATTTTTGTTCTCTAATTCTAGCGCTATAAAGTCATTGCCCGTTGTTCTACACAGTGCCTCGAATTGCATCGGGCCCTGACCCTCATAACTGGCAGTGGTACAGACACCGGTGAGAGCCGCAACAGCATCAAATAGCCGGCCAACTGATGAGGTCTCTGCTGCGTTAATTTTTTTCTGCCACGCCTGGTACAATAATGGCTCAACGGGCATTGCATCGAATGCCTGACCGGTTTCCCAGCATACCGATGCTGCGCTACGCCATGGTTCACGACCAGCCCTGTCGCCACCGGCTAAATTAAATGGCCTCATACTGGCTACACGTTGCCAGCCTCCAGGTATACCAATAAAGGCCTCACCGCCCCAGAACGTGCCATCCTCGCCATAGCCAACACCATCCCAGGTAAATGAAATTACTGGCTTATCTGTTTCACATTCGTAATAGGCGCTTGAGGCGTGCGCATGATGGTGATAGATCTGCCGCACGGGTAGCGACTGTCTTTTTGCCCAACGGCTACTGGTATAACCGGGATGTGCATCGCAAATAATCGTTTCTATTTTTACACCATAGAGTGTCTGCAAATCGGTAATGGTATTTTCAAAGACCTCTAGGCTTCGGGCTGAATCCATTTCACCAATGTGCGCCGATACCACCACACGATGCCCCCAGCCAAGTGCAATGGTATTTTTCATGTGCGCACCAACAGCGAGCACTGGTTGTTTTAATTCAAAGCCCAGATCAAGTTCGAGCGGTGCAATGCCTCGACCAAGGCGTACTGGCCGAGACTTGTCTGCAATGATTCGATAGACAGGATCATCTGCAGGTCGCTCAATAGGGCGATTGTGATGCAGGAAGGCATCCGCAACATGCGCTAGTCGTTTTTCAATTTCCTGGTTGTCGGTGAGTACTGGTTCACCGCTTATATTGGCGGAGGTTGCTACCAGTGGCGCGGCAAAGTCATTGAGCAGCAAATGATGCAAGGGCGAGTAGGGCAACATAATCCCAACCTCATTCAGCCCTGGCGCAATAAGCTCAGATAAATTTGAGAATGCCTTTTTTTCTACCAGCAGAATCGATCTGGCAGGCTGTAACAAAAATGCCTTATCGCTATCAGTTAGAACCGTTGATTGTTCTGCGTATATAAATGGTGTCTCTGCAGGTGCAGGAAACATGATCGCCAGCGGCTTGTCGAGACGTTGTTTTTTATTGCGCAGCCGAGCGACTGCCTGGTTATTACTGGCATCACAGATCAGGTGATAACCGCCGACACCTTTAACAGCGATAATATTGCCCAGCAGCAATTGTTCAATCGCTTTCTGTAGTGAAACTTCATTACCATTATTTACCTCTTTATCACAATGAAAACTGAGTTCCGGCCCGCAAGCCGGGCAACCGACAGGTTCGGCATGAAAGCGACGATTGTCTGAATCTTCATACTCGCTACGACACTGCGCACATAATTCAAATTCCGCCATCGTGGTATTCGGCCTGTCATATGGCAGATGTCGAATTAAGGTATAACGCGGCCCACACTGGGTGCAGTTGATGAACGGGTAGCGGTAACGACGATCAGCAAGTGTATTTAACTCTGCAAGGCAATCATCACACAGGTAAAGATCGGCGGGCACCTGGATATTGGCCTTACCCACTGACTGGCTGTTTTTAATACAGAAATTTTCAAACTCGCTAATCGCGACTTGTTGCTCTGATTCAAGAACAGGTTTTGCCAGTGGCGGTTTTTTTGCAAAGATATCGTCAATAAAGTTTTTGATGGACTGCGAGTTTCCCTGTACGTGAATCTCAACAATACCAACGCAGTTTCTTACCCAGCCAGTCAGATGATACTCGTTGGCAAGCCGGTAAATAAATGGACGAAAGCCAACACCTTGAACGTGACCCGATAATAATATTTTTCTGGCCAGGATATCCGCACCTGTTTGCTGAATATCTGTAAATACCTGGTTAGCCAACGGCTTTCTCTTTTGAATTATTCACCGGTTCACGCAGGCCACTCGACCACCAGATACGACAGGCCCCTTCATCCGAGACCATGCAGGGGCCAACGGGGTTTCTCGGCAAACAGGCCTTACCAAAAAGACGGCATTCATTCGGATAGATTTTTCCAAGTACTACCTGTGCACAGTCACAGCCCGGCAGCATTTCACCGGCACGTTTACGCGCATTATCGGCATACGAAGGAAACAGTTTACGTGCATCATGCCTGCTATATACTTTATTTATTTTATAACCCGAGTCAGAGATGATGCCGATACCTCGCCAGTTGGCATCAACAACATCCATGGCTTTGCCAAGATGCGCCTGCGCAGATTTATTACCACCGGCCTTGACCAGCTCAGCATAACAGTTATCCAGGAAGTAACGGCCCTCGTTGAGCTGGCGTAGTACCGAATACATGGCAGCAAGTAAGCCCTCCGGAGTAAAGCCTGCAACTGCGGCTGGAATGCTGTGGCTATCGACGACAAATTGCCATTCCTCTGGCCCC
>Ga0224501_10000569_pt1 | contig 29527 bp, 26 predicted proteins | sample SF_Oct11_sed_USG_4_FD_169105 | JGI IMG/M metagenome (GOLD analysis project Ga0224501, IMG submission 169105) | Sediment microbial communities from San Francisco Bay, California, United States - SF_Oct11_sed_USGS_8_1 | ecosystem: Environmental > Aquatic > Marine > Sediment | place: USA... | reverse complement strand
CATGCCCTTCTACTTCACCGAACTCAATGGCGAGGTGTACTTCAGGGCCAGCAACGCCGTAACTGGATACGAACTGTGGAAGACCGACGGCACCCCTGCCGGCACGGTGATGGTCAAGGACATCAATCCCGCTGGCAACGGCAACCCCTTTCCCGGATTCCACATGGGAGAGCCCACTAATTATCAGTTTCATGTGCTGGGCAACATGATGTTCTTCCTGGCCAGCGACGGCACCAACGGCTTTGAGCTGTGGCGCTCCGACGGCACTGATGCCGGCACCGTCATGGTCAAGGATATCAACACCGATCCGCTGGGAGATTCTTCTATCTTCTGGATGGGAATCCGCAACGGCAGGCTGATCTTCAACGCCTACGATCCGGTTAACGGCATGGAACCCTGGACCTCTGACGGCACCGAGGAGGGCACCTACATGATCAAGGACGTCTGCCCCAATGCCTGCTGGGGCATCCCTGGCGAAGTCTGATTGGCACATTTGGCGGGGGCGCTGCAAACAGCGCCCCCACCCCCTCCCGGCATTTCCCCGCCAGAAGGGTTCTTCCACCCGGCCATCGGGCTCAGCGGGTCTGCACTCTCCAGAACCTTTCCCGTGTGTTTCCCCTTGTTTCCCCCCGCTTTGTTTTTGCCTGCGGCGGCCCTATAATGGCTGCAAGGGGAAGTTATCTGTACCATCTGACAAAATACGGGAATCACAACCCCGCAACTTAAAGCCGAACGAACAGGGCCCGCCATGAGCGACAGGATTGTACCGATACACCGGGACAGGCAGGGGGAAGGTAAGGAACCAGCGAGCCGGAAAAGAAAATCCGGCGGCAAGCTGGGGCACTTTTTGATCAACAAGCAGTCCGCGGTGCCGCTGCACATGCAACTGAAAGAGCAGATCCGCTACGCCATCATGAGCGGAGTGTTCGAGCCGGGCCAGCCCCTGCCCTCCATCCGCGAGCTAACCGCCAAGCTGGGAGTGCACCGCAACACGGTGCACCGGGTGTACCTGGAGCTCCAGGCCTCCGGGCTTTTGTCATCCCGCCCCGGCAAGGGGGTGTTCGTAAGCGAATCGCTTTCCGAGGCCCACTCCATCAAAGAGCTTAACCAGGTGGACGACCTGATCGAGCAGATGTTCGCACAGGCCAACGAGCTGGGGATAAACCCCATCACCCTGCACCGGCTGATCGGCCAGCGCGCCCCGGCCTTCGACTCCCGCCACCCCAACGTGGCCTTTGTGGAATGCACCTTCCACCAGACCCAGGAGATAGCGCGGGAACTAACCGAGAGCTTCGGAGTGACGGTGCAGCGCATTTTGCTGGACGACCTGCGGACAGGCAAGATCAAACTCTCCGTTCACCTCCGGCATGTGGTGACCAGCATCTTCCATTACGATGAGGTGCGGGATCTGGTGGGGGGTCAGAACATCCGGGTACATCCGGTGACCTATGAGCTGCATCCGGCCACCCGGCGCCTGTTGCGCGAACTGCCTGCGGATACCCGGCTGGGATTCATCTGCCACGATGCCAACACCGAGGAGGTTATCGGCAAGGAGATAAACGACCGGGTGCCCGAGGGGGTGCTGGTGGGCTGCGCCAGCCTGGAGTCCGTCAAACCGGCTCTGGAACTGGTGACGCAGGTGGACACGGTGATCTTCAGCGAGCCGGCCTCGGCGTTCTGCGTCAAGAACTGCACCCCGGATCACACCCTGCTGGAACTGCATTTCGCGCTGAATCCATCGTCGGTGGAAAAGGTCACCCGCATCCTGCACTTCCAGCCCTGAGGCTGTCCGGGCCGAAAACACGCCCGGCGGGTCTCAACTCTTAAAATCCGAAAAAAGCTGCTGGAGAATGGACTGGGTCTGGTCCATGCGGGCGGGAACCTCAATGGGCTGCTTGAGGAATTCGATCATGGCGTCGTGCTTGTCCAGGGCGTAATCAATGCGGCGGTTGCTGCCCCTTACATAGGCGCCGATGTTGATCAGGTCCTCCGACTCCATGTAGGTGGACAGCGTGGATACAAAGGCCTGGGCATCGGTGCGGTGCTGTTTGTTGGTGACATCGTACATCACGCGGCTGGTGGAATGGAGAACGTCAATGGCCGGGTACTGGCCCTTGGAGGCCAGCTCGCGGCTCAGGGCCACATGGCCGTCCACAATGGCCCGCACCGCATCGGCCACCGGGTCGTTCATATCATCGCCCTCCACCAGCACGGTGTAAAATCCCGTGATCGAACCTTCCGAGTCGGAGTGCCCGGCGCGCTCCAGCAGACGGGGCAGCTCCGAGAACACCGAGGGCGGATAGCCCTTGGTGGTGGGGGGCTCGCCCGCGGCCAGACCAATCTCCCTCATGGCCATGGCAAAACGGGTCACCGAGTCCATCATGAACAGCACATCGTTCCCCTCATCGCGGAAGTGCTCTGCGATGGAGGCCGCCAGATGGGCGGCCCGCAGGCGGATCAGGGGCGGCTGATCGGACGTGGCCACTATGAGCACCGAGCGTTTCAGGCCCTCCTCGCCCAGTTCGCGCTCAATGAACTCCACCACCTCGCGTCCCCGCTCACCGATCAGGGCGATCACGTTCACATCGGCGGTGGTATGCCGCGCCATCATGCCCAGCAGCACCGACTTGCCCACCCCCGAGCCCGCCATGATGCCCACACGCTGGCCCTTGCCGCATGTCAGCAGGCCATTGATGGCCCGCACCCCCACATCCACCGGCTCGGCGATGCGGCGGCGGTGCAACGGATTGATCGGCTCCACATAAAGGGGCCGCTTGCGCTCGCATACAATCTCGCCCTTTTGGTCTATCGGTTCGCCCAGCCCGTTCAGCACCCGGCCCAGCAGTTCATCGCCCACCGGAACCTCGGGAGGGCGCAGTTCGGGAATGATATGGCAATGGGGCCCCAGGTCCGTCATCTGCCCCAGCGCCATCAGCAGCACCCTGTCACTGCGGAAGCCCACCACCTCACCCATCACCCGGCGCCTGCTCACCGGATTGTAGATGGTACAAAGTCCCCCTATGGAAATACCGGGATTGTAGGCTTCGATTATCTGGCCGACCTGCTGGATCACCTTGCCGTGGCGGCGCACCAGATGGCTGCCTTCGATGACGTCGCGGTATCCGCTGCGGTGGGGCATTGGGCCAAAGTCCTTCGAAGGCCCGCGGGGACCACCCGGCGCGGCCGCAGAGGCGGATTTTTTCGCGGCAGGTGTTTTCGGGGCGGCTTTCGGGGCGGCTTTCGGAGCTGCTTTCGGAGCTGCTTTCTGTGGTGTGGCCATGGTTTTCTACTCGATCTCGATGCTCACGCCGGGAGCCAGGGGTTGATCCCCGCCTTCATCCGTGTGTTCTTCGTCACCGCTCCGGGCATTTGCAGCCGGGCCGCCGGGCTCATCATAGCCGGATTCATCATAGCCGGGCTCTTCATAGCCAGACTGTTCAAATGCGGGCTGATCAACCGCAGGCCGACCCTGTGCTGACATCCCCGGCTCCAACGCCCCTGCTGAAGGCCGTGATTTTGCCTCTTCCCTAATCCGGGCCTGGGTCTCCTTCTCCGCCCGGGCCAGCTCGCGCCTTTGCTCCTTGAGCCGGGTGACGATGGTCTCGCGCTCTGCCATGGTCTGGCGCACCTTGGCCTCCAGATGATACATCTGGCCATCCAGGGTCATGTCTATCACTTCCCGGTCGGACTCAATCTGCACGCTGCCCGGGGGAATATCGTCCCGTCCCAGCATCATCATGGACTGCCCATCCTTGAGAAACCGCTCCAGGGTGGGCCTGGCCTTGACTGCAAAGCGCAGGTCTTCCGGGTTGAGCAGAACGTTGAACAACCCCTTGCCCTCCATGTTCTTCAGACCGGAGGCCAGCACCTTCAATACGACTTTTTTGTTCAGGGTGACCTCCGCCTTCAGAATCTTCCTGGCCATGATCAGCGCCAGACGGATGCCGTCCTTTTCCGAGTAGTAATCAACCCGGTCCTTGTATGACTCCAGGTTCTCCAGAATGGCCTCCAGGCGGTCCATCGAGGGCTGGGCGTCCACACCGGCCTGCTCAAGCCCCTCCAGGTGTCCCTTCTCGAATCCTTCCGCACGGGCCTGCTGGTGAATCTCATCCACTCCGGCACGGGCCTCATCCAGCATGCGGGCGACTTCCTTTTCCGCCTCGTCCAGGTTTGTTTTCGCCTGGTGATAATGCTCCTCGGCCCTGGCGTTGAGTTCCTCTGCTTCCTCGCGCAACTGCTGCACATACAGCTCGGCCTCCTCGCGAATGCTGGCCGCGTAGTTATCCGCATTGGTCAACAGGGTGTTCTCGCGCTGCCAGCGCATGGCGGAGAAGTCTTCCTCCTTCAGACGCACGACCGGCTCATCGCCCTGGGCCACTGGCTCCGGGAGATGCTCCCCGCCGGAGGTCTCCTCGGCCCCCGGCTCCCCCAGTTCCTCCAGGGGCAAACCGGTGGTGATCCTTTGGTAGCGGGCCAGCTCAAAGGAACCTTCGCTCTCCACGGGCAGGGGGGTCTTCTCTCCCGCCGCCAAATCGAAGTTGGGCGGGGAAAAAACCGGCTTATCGTCTGTTGATGCCTGGTCGGGCATGTTGATCTCTTCTGCCAAGTGGTTCATGCGGTCAAATGCACCGCTGGTTTTGTCATTGTCGCCCCGGATGCCGGTGGTGTTAACCGGACCCCGGAACACTTTCCGTCAGGGCGTGCCGGGCCCGCCGCCCCCGCGACCTGGCGGGAGCAGCTCCGGCGGCGGTTCGTATCCGGCCGCCGGATCGTCCTGCTAGCGTTTGTCACGCAGCCAGGAGCGGATGAGCGAGGCGGTAGCCAGCGGGTCGGTACGGGCGATCTCCAGAATCTGGTCGCGGGGCGGCAACCCGACCTCGCGCTCGGTGGGAATCTCCAGTTCCTCGCCCTCCAGCTCCCCAATGGTCGCCGGCAGACCCATCAGCAGATCCAGTTCCTCCGGCTTGGCGCTCAGGCGCTGCACCATGGGACGGATCACAAACATGATCAGGGCCAGCAGACCCACGCCCAGGAACGTATAGCGCAGGATATCCAGGAAGAACTTGCGGTTGCGCTGGGTCTGCTCCAGCTGCTCGGAAATGTCCTCCTCCACCGGCTTGCTGAACCGCAGGTTCACCACTTCCATGGTATCCCCCCGGGTTCCGCTGAAGCCCACGGCGGCCTTGATAAGACGCTCGATTTCCTTCTTCTCGTCGGTGGTCCACTCCTCGTACTGGGTGGTGATGATCCGCCCGCTCTCCTGGTCGGTGATGGGCTTGTACTTTCCGTCTATCAGCACCGAAACGCTGAGCCGGTTGATCTGCCCCAGCGAGGGCTCCTTGACCACCCGGCGCACCGAAGTCTCATAGTTGCGCACCTCGTTGGTCTTGGCGATCTGGGAAACATTGGCCACCTCGGAGGCACCGGCCTGGGTTTCCGGCAGGTTGGAGGCCACCCCGGGTATGCCCACCGGGATGGAGCGTGAACCGCTGGAGTTTTCCGAGGCGCTCTGCTCGGAGCGGATCACCGCCCCCTCAGGATCGAATATCTCCTCCTTGGTGGTCACCTTGTCGAATGCCAGGTCGGCGGAGACCCGGGCCTTAACCCGGTCCTTGCCCACCACCGATTCAAGCTGGCTGATGATCTTGGCCTCCAGCATCTGCTCCAGGTTGTGACGGAACAGGAAATGCTCCTGGAAGTTGCCCGAGCCGGGCGCATCGGTCACGCCCTTGCTGAGCAGCCGCCCCGTGCGGTCCACCACCACCACGTTCTCCTTGGTCAGCCTCTCCACAGAGTTGGCTACCAGTTGGGCGATGGTATGCACCTGGCTGCGGGGTATGCTGCTGCCCGGCTTGACGCCAACCACCACCGAGGCCGTCGGCTCCTGCTCCTGCTCCAGGAACAGGCTCTTTTTGGGCAGGGCCAGGGTTACCTTGGCCGAGGCTATATTGTTCAGTTTACCGATGAGCCGGGCCAGTTCGCCCTCCAGGGCCATACGGTACTTGACCTGCTGCTGGAACTCGGTCTCACCAATGCCGGTGTCGCCCACAAACAGATCGGCGAATCCCAGGCCGCCGCCCAGGCTCACCCGCTCGCGGGCCAGCACAATGCGGGCGTCGTCCGCGCGCTCCGGTGGAACAAGGATGGAGCCTCCGCCGGGCCCGACCATCACCGGAATCTGGTTCTTGTCCAGCTTATCCTGGATGAGTGCGGCGTCTTCGGTGGTTATGTTGGTATAAAGGGGGCTCCAGGTTTCCCGGTTGGCGATGTAGATCATCGAGGCCATGCCCAGCATGACTACGCCGATCATGGCGAACAATGCCACCTTCTTGGCCACCGTGAGGGATTCGAAGAAACCCTGGAACTGGGGCAGAATATTCCTGGCCCCTGCAATAGGATCTTGAGCCATAAAGCGATCACTCCCGCGAGGATGTCACTTGTTTACCATCACATCCGGCCATCGCATCCAGCGACCCTGTCGGCCTGACAGTGACGGACCAGTCTGATCCCGAATATCCTTGCAATACCCGCGCCCTGCCCTGGGCAGTTTTCCGGCGGGGCTGGTTGCCTCGGGACAACTTTTCACTTGAGGTAAAGCAAAAAGCGTTCCTCGGGAGAGCGGCCTTCAATAATCAGCCCATGTTTTTTCCGGGCGCTCTCCAGGCAGGCGCTGGCGGGGGAATCTGCACACCGGGCAAATGATTTGCCCCTGGGCTAAAAAAAATCTGCCATCACACTGAATAAGCTGGCTGTTTGTGCTTTTTTCAGCCCCCTGGACCTGGAACGGATACTCACCGGGGAGGTTCTCCAGTTGCAGGGCCTCCGGGGCCCTCCTGGTCTGTCCTGAGTATTTTTCCATGTGGCTGCCGGCAAAACCACGGAAAAGCCGCCTGTGTTTTCAGAAGGGCGCGTATCTTGCTTTACAGGGAAGGTTTTAGGGAACTTTTTCCTGTATTCTGCGTTTATGGGGGTGATAGAAATATGGGGAGTTCTAGCCAGGAAGCAAAATATTGATTTGATTTGATTAATCCAGAGGAAAAACCAGGCGGCAATCTTTTCAAAGGCAGGAAAGATGCATCAGGGAATATTTTTATCGGGACAAACCCGTTAACCAATTGACATATTTCCCTTTTTTGTCGTTTTGCTATAACCTGGGAGAGCACACAGGTGCTAAAACACCCCCTCTCCTTTTCTCTGTAATAATTTAGTGCCGGGACAGGCCAACAGGGCGTGAGTCACGCCAAATTTCAAAGGAAAGCCCATGTTCAAAAACACGACAATCGGAAAAATGCTTACCACCTCCGCCGTATTCACCATCGTACTGGTGGGCGTGGTGGCCGCCTCAGGGATTGTCGGCATGACAATGCTGTCCAATTCTCTGAAGTTCATCACCACCAAGGCCTGGGACGCCGCAGACGGAGCCATGGAAGGAACAATAGGCATCCAGCAGCAGATGATCGCAGCGGAGGAAATGTCCGGCAACCACGATATGGAAGACAATGCCAAGCGCCTGAGCGAGGGCAAGAAAATGGCCGACGAGGCCCTGGACAGGATGGTGGCCAGCGGCCTGGTTCCGGAGGCAGAGATAAAGCAGCTGAATGACAGGCGGAAAAGCTATCAGGGGGCACAGGCCAAAATGCTGGCTTCAAGCGCCATATACAACGATAAAAAATCTGTGATGAACAAGGCCTTCCTTGATTTTCAGAACCTGCTGAATCTTGCCGAGGAACTGGGCGATGCCCAGGTGGAAGAACTGGAGAAGAACCCCGGGCGGAGCATTTCCTGGAACGGCGGGCTGAAAGACCGCTGGGCCGCTGCGGATGGCCCGATGGAATTTCAGATATCGCTGCTGGCCCGGTTTTTCAATTTTCAGCGGATGGAAAGCGGCGCCCCCCTGGCAGAAGTCGAAAAACGTCTGAATGACAGGCTGAAGCTGATGGAGGAGATTGTAGCTGAAATCAAGGATGCTGAAGTCTTCCAAAACAACCGTCCTGGCGGAGCGTTCGGGGATGGGAGCTTTGCGAGCCTCTTTGCAGAAAGGATGGAAATACACAAGAAGACCTTCAGCGAGGGCATTGCGGCGTTCAAGACCTTCCACGAAAACGAGGAACTATTCCTAAAAGCCGCCGATGAGCTTAAGGATATCATCGAAAAGGTAGAAGAATCCGGGGATGCCGCGGTAGAATCCGAGGCCGGGCGCATTTCAGTTGTCTCCGGGATTGTCTTCACGGTCATCATCGTGATCGCCCTGGTGGCGTTCCTGCTTTCTGCGATATTTGGAATAAGCATCACCCGGGCAGTCAAGAGCCCCATCATCAAAATCATGAACCTCCTGGGGGATGCCTCTTCGGATATCATCCAGGCGGCGGACACCCTGGCCCAGTCCAGCCAGTCGCTGGCCTCCGGGGCCACCGAGCAGGCGGCCAACATTGAGGAGATATCAGCCACCGTGGAGGAGATGAGCGCCATGACCGCCCGCAACGCTGATTCGTCCATGGAAGCCGAAAAGGTGGCCGAGGAAATGAAGGGACACTCCCAGAAGGGAACCGAGTCCATGACCCGCATGATCGATACCATCGGCAAGATCAAGCAGTCATCCGATGAAACGGCCAAGATCATCAAGACTATCGATGAAATAGCCTTCCAGACCAACCTGCTGGCTCTCAACGCCGCCGTGGAGGCCGCCCGCGCCGGGGACGCCGGACGCGGTTTCGCCGTGGTTGCCGAGGAAGTCCGCAACCTGGCCATGCGCAGTGCCGAGGCGGCCCGCAACACCAGCGAACTGCTGGAGGAATCGCAGAACCGCGCCAACCAGGGGGTGAACGTGGCCAGCGAAACCGAAGCCGGACTGAGCCAGGTAAACAACATGGTCAACCAGATGCTTGACCTGGTACGCTCGGTGGCCACGGCCACCCGGGAGCAAAAGGAAGGGCTCAGCCAGATCAACAACGGGGTATCGCAGGTGGAAAGCGTGGCCCAGAGCAACGCCGCCTTTGCAGAGGAGAACGCCTCCTCCGGACAGGAAATGTCCTCCCAGGCCAGCAAGCTCTCTGAGGTCATGGAAACCCTGGAACTAATGGTGGGCGAAAAGGCCGCCCGCAAGATCTTGCGCCAGGCCGATACCGGCAATGGTTTCAGGAGCCAAAAACCTCTGCCGCTACCGGTGGAGAAAAAAATGCGGTTCACGGATCAGCCAAAATCCACCCCGATCCCAAAGGCGCAGAAGCCGGAGCAAAAGCAGCAGCTCAAATCCAGCCTGACCGAGGCCCTTGAGGAAGAGGAGGCCCGTAGACTGGATGCCCATCCGGAGTTTGGCGATACCGGGGAGATGGAATTCAAGGATATCGATTAGACGCCACGGATGTAGCAGGTCGATAGGAAAGAGCGAAATCAGGCGGGAAAATCTTCCGCCGGTTTCGCTCTTTTTTTTCCCACCCGGAAACCGACCGCTATGCCCCCCGCCCTTCCACCGGGGAGCAAAGCGGGATACATATAAAGACAGTGAGGCAAAAAAGGGAAGCAAGCCGGGTAAAGCCGGGGCGTTTTGATATATCACCAGAAACAGCCAGGACACATGATGAACACGGAAACGGAAAAACCACCCTTCGGCAGATTCCGGGTGGCCTTGCTGCTGGCCCTGACAGGGCTGCTGGTCCTGGCACTGGCCCTGTTCATCCGCATGGATGGAGTGGTCATGCTGGCCCAGGCCAACCGATGGATGGCGGACACCTTCATTCACCGGCTGGGCTACCTGGGCGTTTTCATCCTGATGACCATCGAATCGAGCTTCGTCCCCTTTCCCTCCGAGATCGTAATGCCCCCCGCCGGAGATCTGGCGCGACGCCTGCCCGACTGGAGCCTGGGAGCGGTGATGTTCTGGGGCACGGCCGGCTCGCTGGCCGGGGCGCTCATCAACTACGCGTTGGCCCGTTACCTGGGTCGCAGGCTTCTGCTGGAACTCATCGGGCGCTATGGTTCCTTCGTGCGCATATCCACCGAGGGACTGTTCCGTTCCGAGGAGTTTTTCAACCGGCACGGGGCCATTTCCACCTTTGTGGGACGCCTGATCCCGGTTATCCGGCAGTTGATCTCCCTGCCGGCGGGCCTGGCCAGGATGAACCTTACGGTGTTTTCCCTGCTGACCGTGCTGGGAGCCGGCATCTGGATGGTCATCCTGACCCTGCTGGGCTACTGGTTCGGAGCGGAACCGGAACTGCTGTCCCAGGCCCTGAAAAAATACTCGCTTTGGGTGCTGCTGGCCGCGTCCGCTCTGATCGGGGCATACCTGGCCCTGAATTTCAGAAGAGCCCGCCTGGCCCGGAAAGAGGGCCATGGCTGAGATTATCCACATAGTCGTTCATGGCAGGGTGCAGGGAGTGGGCTTCCGATATTTCACACAGAACACCGCCAGCATTCTGGGCATATCCGGCTGGGTGAGAAATCTTCCCGGCGGTCAGGTGGAGGTAATGGCCCGTGTGACCCCCTCCACCAAGGGGCGCTTCCTGGCGGCCTTGCAAAAGGGGCCGCCCATGTCGGCCGTGAGGAATCTGGATATCACCACCCCCGGGACGGACACCCCCTGCCCGGAACAGGGCTTTACCATCCGCCACTAGGGCTCCGGGAAGCCTCACCCTGGCTGGCCCATTTGTTGGGAGGCCGGCCCTGTGCCGCCGCCCGGACCGGGCCTTTGCCCTTCCTCACCGGCACAATCAATACCCGAAAAAGCCCCCGGCAACGCCTCCAATCCGGCGCCCGGGGCCTCCCGCAAGGCTTTGCGTGCTATGGCACTGTTATTAATATGATATTTTTGCAGGCCTTCAGATTTTCTGTAAAAAAAACAGGGCTGCGCCGCCTCAGGCCGCGATAAATCCCGTTCTAAAGGGGCCTGGGACGTTAAAAAAGTTTGACAACACCGCACAATTCCTACAAGAAAGGAATGGAAGGCAACCCGGAACCCCGGGAACTTCACAAACCCTGATACAGACAGTCCTGCAAAGACAACGGACTTCTACGGACTGCTGAAGAAAGGGCAACACATAAACCGTGGCATAAACTAAAAAATGAGCGTCGAATCGAAAACAAAGGTTCGCCAATCGTTCCTTCCAGAACCCTAACGGTTAAAAGGAGCTTCCATGACCAAAGCTGAATTGATCGAGAAAATCGCAAAGGATGCGAAAGTATCGAAGTCTGTTGCAACAACGGCCCTGAACAGTGTTATTCAGGGTGTCACCCAGTCCCTTTCCAAGGGCAAAACGGTGACTCTGGTTGGATTCGGAACATTTACTGTCAGCAAGAGAGCAGCCAGGAAAGGCCGCAACCCCCAAACAGGAGCCGAAATCAAGATTGCCGCCTCCAAGGTGCCGCGGTTTCGCCCGGGTAAAACTCTCAAGGATGCCGTTAAGTAATATCCCGGTATCTGGGTAGTTCTGAAGCAGGTAGAATACAAAGAACCGTTCTTTTGTCTTTTGACAGGGGAACGGTTTTTTATTGCCCCGGTTTTATTTCTGAGCACGGACTCCACGGGCCAACCTTCTCAAAATGGTTTAAACTGTAATCTGAAGGCAGGGTTCCCATCCGTAATTGCTTTCAAACGGAAAGGATGACTTTGCTTTTGTTCTGTGTTATAGGATGTGATTGACTGAAACAGCACAGCCATCGTTGCCGGTATTCGCAAGGGGCTGACAGGCAAACAACGGAAAATGAAGCCAGATGTTCAGCGATAAATTAAAAGAAAAGTTCAAGGAACGACTGAACGGAATGATTTCCGAACTGGAGGAAGAAGTTTCCCAGACCGTGGAAGGAATGCGTGACGGGGGCGAGAACTTCCCCGATCCCTCGGACAGGGCCACGCTGGAATCAGACCGGAACCTCACCTTGCGCATACGCGACCGGGAGCGGAAACTTCGCAAGAAGGTGGAGGAGGCCATGGAGCGCCTGGACACCGGAACATTTGGCATTTGCGAGATCTGTGAGGAGGACATCGCCGTGGAACGCCTGATGGCCCGACCGGTCACCACGCTTTGCATCAACTGCAAGGAAGAGCAGGAGCAGGAGGAGGAACGCCACCAGAAGTAGCCCCTCCAATCCCCACGCCAGTCATTGCGCCGGCAGGCCCGGTCCGTCCGTCTGAAAATGTTTTCGCAAAAGGGAGCTCAAACCCGCCGGGCATGAAACGCCCGCGGATGACGGGCCAGATCGCGCCTCAGCTCCACCAGCCGCAGGGCCGGAAATCCGGTCAGAATATCCCGCAGCAACCGCTCCTGATCCGCACCCATCTCAAAGATAAGCCGACCTTCCGGGGTCAGTGCCACGCTGGCGTATTCCATCATGTAGCGCTGAAAGTCCGTGCCGCGCGGGCCGCCGTCCAGGGCCATCCGGGGCTCGCTGCGCGAAACTTCCGGCATCAGTCTGTCGATGGTGCCGGTGGGAATGTAGGGAGGATTGCCCACGACCATGTGGGGTTCATATCCCGGCGAAAGCGCGCTGAACCTGTCCCCATGGATCAGCAGCAGACGGTTTTGCCGGGGGGCCTGGAGCTGCGAGTATTTTTCGCGGTTCCTCAGGGCCACCCGCAGGGCGTCGCTGGACCGCTCCACGCCCACCCAGCGCACCCCTTCCAGCTCGGAAAGCACCGCCAGGGGAATTGCTCCGCTGCCCGTTCCCATTTCCAGAATATTCAGCACTAGGCCCGGCTCCTGGGCCCGCAGGGCCTTGGCTGCGGAAAGAATCGCCTCCACCACGGTTTCGGTGTCCGGGCTGGGAATCAGGGCGCCGTCATCCAGATACAGATCCAGGCTCCAAAAGCCCACCCCCCCAACCAGATAGGCCACCGGGCGCCGCTCTCCCCTCCCCCTGATCAGGGCCCGGTATTCCTCGATCTGTGTTTTTCCCAGGGGTTTGTCATACTCCAGATACAGCTCAATACGGGGACGGCCCAGCACATGGGCCAGCAGGACTTCCGCGTCCAGGCGGGGCGTGGGGACTCCCTTTCCCTCCAGAAACTGGCGGCTGCGATCCAGTAATTCCTTGATGGTCCAGACAGAAATCTCAGCCACTCATATTCCGTACGTTGATGGCTTCCTGAATCTTCTCTGTTACCGTCTTTACGCTGAAGGGCTTGATAATGTAGGCGTCAACCCCCTCTTTTCCTGCGGTGATGATGGCGGTTTTTGTATCGGCGGCGGTAATCATCAGGAAGGGAATATCCTTGATGGGACTCTTGGAGGCGCGGACCTTTCTGAGAATTTCAATGCCGTCCATCTCCGGCATGGCCCAGTCGCTCAGCACCAGATCCACTTTTCCCAATTCAATAAGCTGCCAGGCGGACCGCCCGTCCTCAACCTGCACAACCGATTCATAGCCGATTTTTTTAATGATGTTTACCAGCACCTTGCGCAGGTTCGGATTATCCTCCGCCACCAGCACGCGCTTCGTTGTATCAAGATTGACAGCATTGGAATCCATTCTCGTTGCTCGCAAAGGAACTCACGGGCCGCAGGTCCGTGGAAAATTGGGGCCCGGCCTGCCCCCAGGCGGCCGTGACAAGGCTCCGCAATCCGCCCTGTATTTCCGGGCATCAATGCAGATATTTATACTGACAGAACAGGCCCCGCTTAGGCAATCCCCCTTGGAGGAAATATCCTTGTTGGCGGATCATGCCGATGGCCAGACGGCCCCGCTTTCGGTTAATATCTAACCTGCACTGCCTGCTCTCCCCACCGGATCAGGCAATTCTACCGGGCAATTCTACCGGGCAATAATTTCCCCCAGGGGATATAACGCCGGGCGGGCAAAACCGGACCATGGAAACCACCTCCGGCGCAAAAGCCGGCCGGATATCAGGCAGGGAGCATGAACCAACAGCCACACAGCGACGAGAACCCGGCCATCCCCATAGTGCTTACCATCGCCGGTTCTGACTCCGGCGGCGGGGCAGGCATCCAGGCGGACCTGAAGACCTTTGCGGCCCTGGGATGCTATGGGGTTTCCGCCATAACAGCCATCACCGTCCAGAACCCCGGGGGGGTATCGGGCATCCAGCCGGTGGACCCGGCGATTGTCAGTGGGCAGATAGAACATGTGGGTGCCTACTACAGGGTGGGTGCCGCCAAAACGGGCATGCTGCACTCCGCCCCCATAATCCAGGCGGCGGCGGAATCAATCCGGCGGATGGCACTGGAAAAGCAGCAGGCCCAGCCCGCAGCGCTGGTGGTGGACCCGGTCATGGTGGCCACCAGTGGAGCAAGGCTCCTGGATGAAGCCGCCCTGGAATCACTTACCCGACAGCTGTTTCCCCTGGCCGCGCTGATCACCCCGAACCTGGACGAGGCGGTGGTGCTGGCCGGCGGCAGCCCCCCCGGACTGAAGAACGAACGCCTGCTTGAAGAACTGGCCCGCGGTCTTTTCGACCGCCACGGCGTGCCGGTGCTGGTCAAGGGGGGGCACCTGGAGGAAGGGGATACGGTATTGGACCTGCTGTTCGACGGAACGGACACCTTCACCTTTGCCGGAGCCAGAATCACGGGAGTGAACACCCACGGCACCGGCTGTACCCTTTCCGCGGCCATAGCGGCGCACCTGGCCCGGGGAGCCCCCCTGCCGGATGCCGTGGGCCAGGCCCACGCGTTTCTGCGCCTTGCGCTTCAGAGCGCCCTGGAGGTGGGCCGCGCACGGCAGCTCAACCACCTGTTCGCGCCGCTCCGTGTGCCGGAGGAGCGCTGAGCTCAGGCCAGCCAGCGTTTGCGGCGGCGGTAGGCCTTGACATCGCGGTAGCTTTTACGGCCGCCCGAATCGAGCCCCAGATAGAACTCCTTGACGTCCTCGTTATCGGCCAGGGTCTGGGCGTCCCCTTCCATCACCACCCGGCCGTTTTCCAGGATATAGCCGAAGCCGGCATAGCGCAGGGCGATGTTGGTGTTCTGCTCTGCCAGCAGAAAGCTGACCCCCTCGCCAGAGTTCAGGTTGCGGACTATCTGGAAGATTTCCTCCACCAGCATGGGGGCCAGCCCCATGGAAGGCTCGTCCAGCAGAATCATGCGGGGCCGGGCCATCAGAGCCCGACCGATGGCCAGCATCTGCTGCTCGCCCCCGGATGTATATCCGGCCTGGGCGTGGCGGCGCTCCTTCAGGCGGGGAAAATAGCGGTATACCATCTCCAGGTCGCGGGCGACCTCGGCGCGTCCGTCACCCCGGGTGTAGGCTCCCGTCTGGAGGTTCTCCTCCACGGTGAGATGCTCGAACACATGGCGGCCCTCCATCACCTGCACCACCCCCCGCTTTACCAGATCCGTGGGAGTGAGACGGTCCACCCGCTCGCCCCGGTATTCTATCCGGCCCTTGGTGACATCGCCCCGCTCCGAGCGCAGCAGGTTTGAGATTGCCTTGAGCGTGGTGCTCTTGCCCGCCCCGTTGGCCCCCAGCAGGGCCACTATGCCTCCCTCCGGCACCTCCAGGGATACCCCCTTGAGCACCAGGATTACATGGTCGTAGATGACCTCGATGTTGTTCACGCTCAACAGGGGGGACTTCCCCCCGGATTCAGCGGAACCATCCTTTGGATTGGTTTGTGGCAAAGCATTCATGGGGCATGGCCATTGAAGTGAAAAGCGGCGGGGCAAGTCGCGCGCCCCGCCGCAGAAGGCTCAATCAGCAGCCGCGCGGAGTAATGCCGTTTTCCTTGGCATAACTGGCCGCGTCTGCCTCTATCATCGGGCGCACCAGCTCGGATATGGGAGAGATCCATTCGCTGGCGGGATTCCATTTGGAGCCATCCCATTGCTGGATGAACACCGACCCGCCCGACTCATGGTCGGCGCAGGTGATCTTCACAGGCTGCACAAAACCGTCCATGCCCAGTTCCTTCAGGCGCTCCTGGGTCAGGTTCAGGTTCTCCAGGCCCCAGCGCACCTCCTCACCTTTTACGGTGCGGTTGCCGAACTTGGCCTGGGCCGTGCGGACGGACTCCACATTGTACATGCCGTTGACGATGGCCCTGTTATACAGCACCTCGCCCCAGTTGTTGGCCCTGGCCTTTTCCATATCGCCGTTGTAGACATGCTTCAGCACGTCCTGGAGCACCGGCCATTCCCCTCCCGAGGCGTGGAACGCACCGGCCTTGTAACCCTTGGCGCCTTCTCCGGCCGGGACAACATCCGATTCAGAGCCGGACCACCACACACCGATGAAACGATCCATGGGGAAGCCGATGGCGGCGGCTTCCTTGATGGCCACCTGATTCATCACGCCCCAGCCCCACATGAAGATCCAGTCCGGGGAATACTGGCGGATCTGGAGCCAGGTGGACTTCTGCTCCTGGCCCGGATGATCCACCGCCAGTTGCTTCAGGTCATAGCCATGCTGCTCGGCCAGCTTCTCCAGGGTGGCGATGGGCTCCTTGCCATAGGCGCTGTTGTGATACACCAGGGCGATCTTCTTGCCCTTGAGCTTGTCCATGCCGCCCTCCTGGGAGCCCACATACTTCACAAAGGCCGAAGCCTGGCTCCAGTAGGTGGTGGGGAAGTTGAACACCCACTCGAAAACCCGGCCGTCCGCCGCGCTGGTGCGGCCATAGCCCATGGAGTGTATGGGAATCTTGTCCACGGCAGCCTTGGGAATGAGCTGATAGGTGATTCCGGTTGAGAAGGGATTGAACAGTGTCGCCCCGTTGTCGCCCTTGTTCTTCAGCCTTTCATAGCATTCCACGCCCAGCTTGGTGTTGTATTCGGTCTCGCACTCCTCCCAGGTGATCTTGACGCCGTTGATGCCGCCGTCGCGCTTGTTTACCAGGTCGTAGTAATCGCGGAAGCCGTTGGCCACGGGGATTCCGCTGGGGGCGTAGGGACCAGTGCGGTATACGAGCATGGGGAAGAATTGTTCCTGCCCACCTCCGGCCTGCTTAGACCCGCCATCCTTTTTCTCACAGCCCCCCGAAGAGAGCACCAGGGCCAACACGGCCATGGTGATCCAGATGATATTTTTCAGGTTGATTTTCATTTTTCAATTTCCTCCCATGTATTAATAACGGACGGGTATCGAGCCAGCACCGTCCGTGATGAACCGTCATCCAAAACTGCCCGCCCCCTGCCTTCACCAGCCAGCAGGTTTTCATCGGCAGCGCCCCGTGTGATCACAGGCTGAATGCCGGATAAAACTTGGACAAATCCTCCGGTCCTTAATTCAGAGAATAGTAAATTCCATCAGTATGGGAAAGGCCAACGCCTTAATTTTTCCTTCATTATCTGCCAGAGCCGGGCCAGGCCATGGGGTTCCACGATCAGGAAAAATACGATCAGTCCCCCGAACACTATCTGCTCAATGTGTTTTTGCAGATCGATGGGAATCCGCAGACCGACCAGCAGGGGAACATTGGTAAGCAGTATGGGCAGGAGAGTGATGAACGCCGCGCCCAGGATCGAGCCCAGGATGCTGCCCAGTCCGCCCACGATTACCATGAACAGCACCTGGAACGATATGAAGATGCTGAAGGCCTCCGTTTCCGCGCTGCCCAGCCAGAGGAACACGCTCATGGCCCCGGCCACGCCGCAGTAAAAGGAACTCAGGGCGAAGGCCAGCAGCTTGGTGTGCAGGGGCCTGATGCCGATGATTTCCGCGGCGATGTCCATGTCCCTGATGGCCATCCAGGATCGCCCGATGCGGCCCCGGACGATGTTCTTGGCGAAAAGGGCGAACAGCGTGAGAATGCCCAGGGAGAGCAGATAGCGCACCTGGGCCTTGGCCGCCGCCCCGGTGACCACCAGCCCGAAGAGCTCCCGGGGAGGGGCCGTGATATTGCCCGAGGAGTTGTTGTTGTAGAACCAGCCCACCTTGTTGAACAGCCACAGGATGAAGAACTGTGCGGCCAGGGTGGCCACCGCCAGGTAGAACCCCTTGATGCGCAGCGAGGGCAGCCCGAATACGATTCCCACCAGCGCCGCGAAAAACCCGGCCAGCAGGAACACCAGCAGGATGTTCAGATCGGGGAAGGCCGTGGTCAGCTTGTAGGTTGAGTAGGCCCCCACCGCCATGAAACCCCCGGTGCCCAGACTGAGCTGTCCGGCGTATCCGGTAAGCAGGTTCAGCCCAATGGCCGCCAGGGAAAAGATAAGGAACGGAATCAGCACCGCCTGGAGCCAGTACTCGTTGGCCCACAGGGGCACCACCAGAAAAGCCAGCACCATCACCATGGTCATGAACACCCGGTCCAGCTGCAGGGTGAAAATGGCCTGGTCGGCCGCGTAAGTAGTCTTGTAGTTTCCCGCTTCCCTGTAGATCATCCTTGTCCCCGGTCTCTAGATACGTTCAATGATCCGTTCCCCGAACAGCCCCTGGGGCCGGAACATGAGAAACACCATGGCCAGCATGTATGCGAACCAGTTTTCAATCGCCCCCCCCAGCACGGGCCCCCAGTATATCTCGGCGATTTTTTCGCCCACTCCGATGATCAGCCCGCCGACAATGGCCCCCGGCACCGAGGTGAACCCGCCCAGGATCAGCACCGGCAGAGCCTTCAGGGCAATCAGGGACAGCGAGAACTGCACCCCGCTCTTGGCCCCCCAGACCACCCCGGCGATGATGGCCACAAAGCCCGAGACGCTCCACACGATCAGCCATATGCGCTGCAGGGGAATGCCGATGGACAGCGCCGCCTGATGGTCGTCCGCCACCGCCCTCAAGGCCCGGCCCGTGGGGGTCTTCTGGAAGAACACGGCCAGCAGGGCCACCACCCCCGCCGCCATCAGGGCCGCGAACAGATCGAACTGGTTGATGGGAATGCCCGCCAGGTGGATGGACTCGTTGGGAATGCCGATATCCAGCCGCTTGACGTTGCTGCCCCAGAAAATCTGCCCGAAGCCCTCCAGCAGAAAGCTCAGGCCGATGGTGGCCATGAACAGGATGATTCCCTCCTGGTTGACCAGGCGCGAGAGCATCAGGCGCTCGATCAGCCAGGCCAGGGCGATCATTACCAGCACGGTCAGCGCCAGGGCCAGCCACACCGGCACCCCCCGCTCCATCAGCCCGACCAGGGTCAGCGCGGCAAAGAGCACCATGGCCCCCTGGGAGAAGTTGAACACCCCCGAGGCCTTGAAAATCAGCACGAAGCCCAGCGCCACCAGGGAGTAGAGCACTCCGGTAAGCAGTCCGCCGATGATCACCTCGGCCAGGAACAGGGGCGAGCCGAACATGCTGGCGAAGGGAGCCACGAAAAATGTGTTCAGTAATTCCATTTAAGTCATGCTCCTGTTGTTCCCGCCGGGGGTCTTATCCCACCCCCAGATAGGCGTCGATGACCTGTTTGTTGGCCCGCACTTCGTCCGGGGTGCCTTCGGCAATCTTGCATCCGTAATCAAGCACCACCACCCGGTTGGAAATGTCCATCACCACTCCCATGTCATGTTCGATCAGGATGATGGTGGTCCCGAACTCATCGTTGACGTCCAGGATGAAGCGGCACATATCCTCCTTTTCCTCCACGTTCATCCCGGCCATGGGCTCATCCAGCAGCAGCAGGTCCGGCTCCATGGCCAGCGCCCGGCACAGCTCCACCCGCTTTTGCATCCCGTAGGGAAGCCTGCCCACCGGGGTCTTGCGGATGGCCTCGATTTCCAGAAAGTCGATCAGCCGCTCCACATGCAGGCGGTGCTCGATCTCCTCCCGGCGGGCCGGCCCCAGGTGCAGGGCCTGCAACAGAAACCCCACCTTCATTTTCAGATTGCGCCCGGTCATGATGTTGTCCAGGGCCGTCATGCCCTTGAACAGGGCGATGTTCTGGAAGGTGCGGGCGATGCCCTGCCGGGCGGCCAGATGGGGGCGCATGGCCTTGCGGGTTTGGCCCTTGTAGGTAATGGAGCCCCGCTGGGGGTGGTAGAACCCGTTGATGACATTGAGCATGGAGCTCTTGCCCGCGCCGTTGGGCCCGATGATGGCCAGTATCTCATGCCGGTGGACATCAAAGCTGACCTCGCTGAGGGCCTGCACCCCCCCGAAGCTCAGGGAAACATTATCCACCTGGAGCAGCTTTTCCGGGCTGGCAGCGCTCATGCCCCCTCCCTGGCGCCCGTGTCGGCCGCGGTATTCCTTATTTCCAGGTTGGCCTTCACCATGGCCGTGCGGCCGTCCTCAAAGGTCACCTTGGCCTCCGTGGAAACATTGGTGGCATCTGAATAAAGGGCTTCTATGAGGGCCTTGTATTTTTCCCCGATGAACCCGCGGCGGACCTTGCGCGTGCGGGTGATCTCCTCGTCGTCCGGGTCCAGCTCCTTGTGCAGGATGAGGAACCTCCGGATGGTCGTTCCCTGGGTGCGTTCCTCCTCGGCCAGTGAGGCATTCACCTTGTTCACCTCGGCCAGCACCAGCTCATAGACCTGACTTTTCTGGGCCAGATCCGTATAGCCCGTGAAGGCGATGTTGCGGCGCTCGGCCCAGCTGCCCACGGCCTCCAGGTCGATGTTGAGCATGGCCGTGACGAATGGCCGGGCCTGGCCGATGGCTACCGCCTCCTTGATGTAGGGCGAGAACTTCAGCTTGTTTTCCAGGAACTTGGGGGCGAACATGGTGCCGTCCTGCAGGTGCGAGACATCCTTCACCCGGTCGATTATCACCAGGTGGCCATCCTTGTCCAGAAAGCCGGCATCCCCGGTCTTGAAGTACCCGTCCTGGAAGGCGCCCTGGGTCGCCTCCTCGTTTTTCAGGTATCCGGTGAACATGCCCGGCCCCCGGATGAGCACCTCGCCCGAAGGAGAAATCTTCAGATCAATCCAGGGCACCGGCGGTCCGTTGGTATCCGATCTCACATCGCCGTTCATGGGCACCGCCATGAAAATGCCCGCTTCGGTCATGGCGTATATCTGCTTGAGATTGATCCCCAGGGAGCGGAAGAAATCGAAGGTGTCGGGCCCCATGGCCTCACCGGCGGTATAGGCCAGTTTCAGCCTGTTCAGCCCCAGCCGGTCTGTCAGGGGGCCATAGACCAGCAGCCGGCCCAGCTGATACAGCAGCCGCTCACCCAGGCCTGTTTTCTGGTGGCGGTTTATTTTCTTCTGCATCCGCATGGCGTGGCCGATGAAATAATGGAACATCCGCCGCTTGATCCAGCTGGCGTCCTCCATGCGGATCATCACCGTGGTCAGCAGGTTTTCCCAGATGCGCGGCGGGCCGAAGAATATGGTGGGCCCGATTTCCTTCAGGTCCTGCATGACCGTGCTGCCGCTCTCCGGGCAGTTGACGGTGTATCCGCCCACAATGGCCAGCCCCAGGGAGAGGAAGAAATCGCCCACCCAGGCCATGGGCAGGTAGGCCATGATGGACTCATTGCCCAGGGCCTCGTATTTTTGCAGTTCGTGGGAGCTCAGGATAAAGTTGCCGTGGCAGAGCATCACCCCCTTGGGCACTCCGGTGGTACCCGAGGTATAGCAGATCACCGCCAGTTCATCAGAGCGGCCCCGGGCCACCTGATCCTCGAAAAAACCCGGTGTGCGTTTCAGCAGTTCCCGGCCGGCTTCCTGCACAGCGGCATAGCTGAGCAGGTAGGTCTCCTGGTAGTTTCTCAGGCCGCGGGGGTCCTTGTAGATCACCCATTCCAGCCGGGGGCAGGTATCCTTGATGCTGAGCATCTTGTCGGCCTGCTCCTGATCCTCAACCAGGACGAATCGCGCCTCGGCGTGATCCACGATGAAGGCCATCTCTTTTTCGATGGAATCCTGGTACAGCGGAACGGGCACCCCCCCCAGGGCCTGGGTGGCCAGCATACCCCAGTACAGGTGCGGCCTGTTGTCTCCCACGATGCACACCTTGTCACCCCGCTTCAGCCCCAGGGTGCTCAGTCCGGCGGCCAGGGTGCGGACGTTTTCCAGCGACTCTCCCCAGCCATAGGACTGCCAGATGCCGTATTCCTTCTCCTGGAAGAAGGCCCGCTTGTCTCCATAGCGGCGCACGGCCTCCATAAACATGGCGGGAAAGGTATTCAACTGACCTTTGGGGGAGCCGCTGTCTTCTGGGACCGGATGTGTGCTCATTAAACAAACTCGTTCGACATCCATCTATGCCGACCCTGATGGTCCGGCAGCCTGAATGATGTTTACCCCACCGCTGCCGCCGCCGGAAGCCTTTCCAGGCGGGCAGTTATTCCGGGGGACGAATATCACACCACATTGATACAACTTTTCAACCCCCGGAGACAACCTGCGGGAGATTATTCACACTGGCGGCGGTATTGCCGGCATGGCCAGCCGGCCCGCTGCCGGGGAGCCGTTAATAATAAATGGTGCGGGTGCGGTGGTAGGGCCGCAGTCCGGATTTATCCTGGCCGGCGCACCACAGGAGATGATCCACGTCCGCCGCTGTGACCGGAGCTGTGACCGGAGCTGTGCCGGTGCCGCCGCTTTTGTTCAGAGCCCTCACAATCCACTCGCACCCCCAGACAGTGCCGGCCCGCAGAGCCAGTTCCTCCTCGCAGCCGGGAGCCAGTTCCTCCCCGGCATCCATCCGGCCGCGCAATTGCTCCGAGGGAACAATAATCCCCTCCCGGCAGAGCACCTGGGGAACCTTGTAGTCGGCAAAGGCCGTCAGCTGATCCAAATCCGCCAGCCGCAGCCCCCCCTGATCATCGGGACCGGCGGGATAGAGCCGGGCCAGGTCGGCGGCGAGAATCTGCGCCCGCTTGTGAAACGGCACCGGTCGTCCATTCCATACCGCCTCGTCACGGAACGAGGGAAAATGCTCCACCACCAGCCGGACCAGATTCACCGCATTCCCGCCGGCGGCCTCCAGCAGGACCGCAAACTCCCCGGCGAAGTTTTGCAAAAGAACCCGCCCGGCCTCGCGCAGATTCTCCACACGCTGCTCAAGCATCGGCACCGGACGCTCACCGGGCCTGCCACATCCCCGCAGCAGGCGGGCGGCGTCCGCATTTTCCAGCTCCGCCATCCAGCGGGCGTCCCACAAGGGAATGCCGTCATGCACCAGGGCCCGGCGCAGGGCGGCCGCCAGCGCCCAGTAGCCATCGTACTGGCGCCCTTCCCAGTCCACCCGCCAGCGGGGCTCGTCATCCCAGAAGGAGAAATTCAACGCCTCCAGCACAAGCAGGTAGTTGAGAAAGCGCCCCGGAGGAAGAAACCGGCAATGCAGGGCTTCCTCCGGACCATCGTGGTCAGGAGGAGGAAAGGAACCTCCGGCATATCGGGCGGCGAATACTGACACCGCTCCGGGGTCCAGGGTCAGCGCCGTGGTGGAGCCCAGCACATGGGCCGATCCGGCCAGTATGCCCAGGGGATCACCCCCGCCCGTGGAAAAATCCAGCCCTGGCTCGTTCACCGCCGACCCCGTGTCATGCCGCTGGGCTGCGGCCTAGCCGGGTCGCCACTTCCCGGATGGGCTCCAGCCTGTTAAGGGCGTAAAGATGGATTCCGTCCACGCCATCGGCCAGCAGCCCGTCTATCTGGGCCAGGGCATGATCCAGGCCGGCCCGGACCGCCGCCTCGGGCTGGTCGTCCAGCGCGCGCAGTTTTTCCAGCAATGCTTCTGGAACCACGGCCCCGCACATACCGGCGAAACGCGTGATCTGATCGGCGCTTACTGCGGGCAGTATACCCGCCACCACCGGACAGACCACCCCCCGGCTGCGCAGGTCATCCCGCCAGGAGAAAAACACTTTGTTGTCCAGGAAGAACTGTGACACCACCGCGTCCGCCCCCGCCTTGATCTTCTCCACCTCGTAGGCCAATGACTGCTCATAGGATTCGGCTTCCACATGCCCCTCCGGGTATCCGGCCACGGCTATGCCGAACCCCCCCATTCCGCGCAGTTCCCGCACCAGTTCGATGGCATGGGCGAATCCATCTTCTGGGGCCAGGAAGCTCTCCTCCCCCTGAGGGGGGTCGCCCCGCAGGGCCATGATGTTCTCAATGCCCGCCTCCCCCAGATCCGTCAGGGCTTCCACTATCTCGCGGCGGGAGTGTGAAACGCAGGTCAGGTGCGGCATGGCCTCAATGCCCAGCTCCCCTTTTATATACCGGGTGATCTCGCGGGTGGTGTGCCTTGTGCCCCCCCCGGCGCCATAGGTAACGCTTATGAAATCCGGCCGAAAGGTCCTGATCTCGGCGAGTTTCTTCCTGAGATTCTCCACCCCCTGGGGGGTCTTGGGAGGAAACAGCTCAATGGAAAAGACCGGCTTTTTTGTTTTATACAGTTCGGCGATTCGCATGGGACAGGCAGGTCTTGAGTTATATGATTCCGCGCCAGGCGGGGTGTATTTTCCCCGATGCCTAAAAGAAAAATCACCTTAGCCACTTAAGCGGCCATTGGCAAACCTCCCGGGGCGCTCCCAGGGATAGCCGCTGTCATTTTATGGTGATGAGCGTTTTTTTCCCCGCCTCGGCATGGCCGGGCTTGTCACAGAAAATGGCGATTCCGTCCCCGGTGGCCACGGGCACGAACCACCATTCCACCCTGGCTCCCGGAGCCTGCTCCAGCCCCCGGAACTGCCCTTCCAGCAAAACCATCATCCGCCCCTGGGAATCCCGAACCTCTATTTTTCTCGTGAACACCCTGTCGGTCAGTTCCGGAGCCACTATCCGGTGGGTTTCCGATGTTTTGTTTTCGATGACCAGCTTGTACAGCAGTCCCGTTTCCATCTCCAGGTGGGCGGGGCGGAAATAATTCGCCTCCACCTGGAGCCGTACCTCGACGGGCTTCTGACGGCTCAGGTCTCCCGAGGCGCTGACCAGCCCGGATAAAGCTGTCTGGCCCATGACCAGGAGCAGTGTGAGGGCGGTGATACCGGCACGGTGCGCGTGCGCCATATTAGCTTTCCGTTTCAAGCACCCGCCTCCCATGAGTGTTCTCCCCGTGAGTATTGTCCAGGTTCATCTGCCGTCCCTCCCGTCTGCCCCCAGAAACAAATGCGGACCCAGTTCCTCCAGTTGCCGCGCCCCCACCAGAAACATGGCCGTTTTCATCTCGCGGATGAACCTTTGGCCCAGCCGGATAACCTCGTCGGCGGAGTCCATGGCGGCCTGCAGGAACGGACGGGCCATGGAGACCATGTGTCCACCCAGCGCCAGCGCCTTGACCGCCTGCAGCCCATTCCTTATGCCACCCCCGGCGATTATCCGGGCCGAGCCTTTCTGGTGCGGGCCGAGGTGTTCCAGTATCCAGGCCGTGGGCAGTCCGAAATCGGCGAACAGCTCCCCCAGCGCCGGATCATCAGCCAGGCGGGCCTCCACGGCGGCCCAGCTTGTGCCATCGGCTCCGGAGATGTCGATATAGTCCACGCCCAGCGCGGCCAGTCTGGCCACCAGCGGCGGAGCGATGCCGCCCCCGCATTCCTTGACCAGGACGGGCCTGCCCACCCCGGCCAGCACTTCCCGCAGGCGCTCTTCCAGCCCCCTGAAATCCGTGTCCCCCCCCTGCTGGATGACTTCCTGAAGCGGGTTCAGATGCAGTCCGAATACATCGGCGTCCATCTCTCCGGCCAGTTCCGCAGCTGCAGGCAGGGATAACCCATGGTTGAGGCTGACCAGTCCCAGGTTGGAAACCAGGGGCACATCCGGGGCCAGGGAGCGCACCATGAAACTTTCCCGGGCCGCCGGGGATTCCAGGGCCACCCGCATGGAGCCCAGGCTCAGGGGAAGCCCCAGTTCCTGTGCCGCCAGGGCGAGGTTACGGTTGATTTTCAGAAAGGGTTCACCCAGCCCCCCTGTCATGGGGCCGATCAGCAAGGGCGCCGATATTCTTCGCCCGGCAAAAGCGCACCCGGTGCTTACCTCGTCCAGTGATATTTCCGGAAGCGCCCGGTAACACAGCCTGTAGGCGCCAAAGCTGTCCCGCGCCAGGTCCACGCCGTCATCCAGGCAGGCCTCCAGGTGCCGCGCCTTTCTTAGGTTGCTGCCTCCGTTTTCCACCTTCCTCCCTTCGCCGCACGGCTAGGATGTTTTACCCGGGCCGGACCCGCCGGCACTGCCTGCGCCTGAAGTTAAAACTCTAACACAAGGTTTTTCCATAAAATACCGCCGTCCGGGCATTTCCATCATTCAGCAGGTTGGACCGCAAAGCTTTTTCATGCTAATTGTTTTATGGACATGTGAAGGAAGTACCATAACCCAAAGGGCGAATTCCCGCCGCCGGATATTCAAGTCCGCCCAGGGCCGGGCCCGGGCAGGAAAAAGGAAGGCCTACCATGGAAACTATGTACACAATCAAAGTGCGGGCCGGCGAACGCCTGGTGAACCGCATCAAGCAAATCTCCGACTATATCGGCATCAGCACCACGGAGTTCATCCAGCACGCCATCGAGAGCGAACTGCGTCGCCAGGAAACCCAGCGCGCCCATGGCAACGACACCCTGGAGGAGCTGAAAAAAGGAATGCTTTCCACCGCACAAGCCGCCGAGATGCACCTGGACGATGAAGAATCGGAAGCCAAGACCTATTGCCAGATCTGCCTTGCGGAGGTGCCGGCCCCCTTGAAAAGCGTTGATGGCCCTGTGCTGTGCTCCAAGTGCCTGGAGATGGCCCGGGGGGGCGGCCCATCCACCTGAAGAACCACAGTCAGGCCTGGGCGTCATAGCTGAGCGTCATAGCTGAGCGTCATAGCCGGGCTAATAACAAAAAACCCCCGATCCCTTCACCGGGACCGGGGGTTTTTTTGTTTGGAAGCACGATCTTGGTTCCGTGCCTTCTGCTCTTAGTGCCCGTGCCAGGTCTTGCTGAGACGCTTGTCTGAAATGGGCAGCAGAGGCACCTTGCCCATGAACCAGAAGAAGCACAGGAAGAACCCGGCGCCGAATCCGGCCGTCAGCAGAATCTCATGCAGGCCGAACACAAAGTGCGGCTCTCCATGGCTGCCCTGCACAGAGGGCACTATCAACAGATAGTGGGCCCACCACTGTCCGATCATCAGCACGAAGGCTATCCCGGCTGCCAGCTTGGGAATGCGGCAGATGGTGCGGGTGGCCAGGGTCAGGAACGGCAGCACAAACAGCAGCACCACCAGTATCCAGAACAGCGGCCTCCAGGGGGTATCCGCAATGGCGCGTTCCACCAGGAAGGGTGCCTCCTCAGGCAGGTTAGAGTACCAGATCACCAGGAACTGGGAGAACGCCATGTAGGTGTAGAGCATGGCGATGGCGAAGGTCAGCTTGGCCAGGTCATTGAAGCGGTTGATGCTCATGAACTCGCTGATTACCGGCCTGTTCCTGGTAAAGGTCACGATGATCAGCATCAGGGCCAGGGCGGTGTACAGGTTGCCGATAAAGAAGAACACGCCGAACAGGGTGCTGAACCAGAGCTGATCCAGGCTCATCACAAAATCGAACGCCACCAGGCTCATGACCACCGCGTACAGGACTCCCAGCGCGGGGGCAAGCTTTCTGGCCTTGAGTTCCAGCCGATCCACCTCAACCTTGTGATCACCGTAGCCGTTGAGCAGCCTGTCGCCAAAGGTTCCGCCAAAGCCCGCGACCAGCTTGCGGGCGGCGGCCATGTCAGGTGCCAGCGAATTGCGCACATAGACCATGGTCAGCCAGATCAGCACGGCCAGTCCGAGGGTGTTCCGAATGACAAAGAACGGCATGTTGAGGTATGCCTCCTTGACGTGCATCGGGTGATGAACCCATTCATACAGGTGACCGGCACCGAAGTAGAGCAGGATGAACATCACCAGTGATACCGGCAGGAAGCTGGCGTAACCTTCGCTCAGCCGCTTGAAGGGCCTTCCCCAGCGTGCATCGGTAATCTGCCAGATAACCGAGAGCATCACTCCAGCCTGGGCCATACCGCCCCAGTACGTGGTGTTGATGAGGAATGCCTGCCATGTCCGCTGTGCCGCTCCGCTGACCAGTCCGGCGATGAACATAGCCACTCCGAGGGCCACCATTGCCCATAATGCCATCCTCCAGCCGTTAGTCAGCCTGAGGTTTGACTGTTCCAGAATTTCCTTCATCGATTCCTCACTTACCGAATTTTGCGCTTTTCATATAATTAACCAGGTCCCAGCGTTCCTTTTGCGATGTCTGGAACCCATAGGGCGGCATGATAGGTCCACCATAGCGGGCCTTGTTATAAAGATGCGCCTCGGTCAGAGCCGGGAGCATCGGTGCGATCGGCATTGCGGGCATTCCCCGTTCGGTAACGGGTGTCATGCCCATTCCATCCAGCCCATGGCACGTTGCACAGTAAATCCCATATATTTTCTTGCCGTTGGCAACGGATTGATCCGTGGCCTGCACAGGGTTGAGGGGCTCCAGGTCCCTGAGCAGCATGCCGTCACGCATGGCGGTCATGGGGATCTCCGGCTCGACGCCTTCGCGGGGCACGGAATCCAGGGGGAACTGCTGAATGGTGCCCACTTCCTGGGGCTTTATGGAAGGCTGGTTGAACATGTCCAGCGTCCAGTCCCAGGGCTTTCCATCAAACCAGGGTTTATCAAGGTCATAGCCCTGGTAATCGGCCCGTTTTCCTTGGGCAGCCCATACCACGGCGGCCAGGAACAATCCGATGGCCATCAGTCCAGCCAGACAGCCCACCAGGATAATCCGGTTTTGTCGGTGCTTGTTAGAATTCACGGACCACCTCCTCGGCAGAATGCTTTTTCATCAGCTTCTCGACTTCCGCCGCTTCTTTCTCATCACACCTGACGATCACTCCAAAACGGTCGTCGGCGAACCGGTTGCTCTTGAACTTGTCCGAACTCGGAAGGGGCTTGCCCTTCATATCCATGAACCCGATCAGAAAGATGGAAATCGCAGTGCTAACGCCGCCCAGCAGCACCATCAGCTCGAAGCCGATGATGGTAAAGGCGGGGATGGATACGATCGGCTTCTGGCTGACGGGCAGCACCCAGTCCATCGAGGTCCAGGTGGGAAATCCGTAGCCGAAGAAGATCCCCAGTCCGCCGAAGACCAGCGTAACCCAGGGGATCCAGCTTTGAGGGCTTCCCATGGCGTGGTGGAACTCATGGCGCGGGCAGGGAGACATGATGCTGTAATCCTTGCCCTGCTCCTGCAGTTCCTCAACCACCGTGGCGGCCTCGTCAAGATATGGGAATGACCCCCATATTCCTTTGAATTGTTTGCTCATATTTCAGTCCTCCAGCCTTTCAGATGCAAACTCGCTGTGTCCACTTCCATGTTTCATGGGGGGCTGCATGGCCTCCTTCACCTCGGCGATGGCCAGTGCTGGCATGGCGCGTACAAACAGGGTGAAAAGTGTGAAGAACATCCCGAAACTCCCCAGGGTGATTCCGAACTCGATGGGTGTCGGCCAGTATGAGCCCCAGTTGGCGGGGTTGAAGTCCCTCTGCAAAGAGGAAACCACGATGTTGAAGCGCTCAAACCACATCCCGATATTGATGAGGATGGAGATGATGAACAGTGCGTACGGGTTGGTGCGCACCTTGTACCTCCACAACGGAATCGGAGCGATGACGTTGCAGAATACCATCAGGAAGAACGCTATCTGCGGAAATCCGAAAGAGCCGGCCTGGGCTATGGGATCCAGTGATCCCGGCTCACCGAAGGGCCTGAAGTAGAACAGGG
>Ga0224501_10000568_pt1 | contig 29539 bp, 23 predicted proteins | sample SF_Oct11_sed_USG_4_FD_169105 | JGI IMG/M metagenome (GOLD analysis project Ga0224501, IMG submission 169105) | Sediment microbial communities from San Francisco Bay, California, United States - SF_Oct11_sed_USGS_8_1 | ecosystem: Environmental > Aquatic > Marine > Sediment | place: USA... | reverse complement strand
CGACTGCGGTCCGGGCGGTAGAGTTCGCTGAGGGCCTGTTCCAGGGTGATCTCGCCCCGGGGGCCGTCCGGGGTTCCCGCCCCCAGGTCGCAGCGCATGGCGCTCACCGTTTCATCGAAGAGCCTCTGGAAGGCTCCCCGTCCGGTGTTGTCCTTCACCGAGAGGATGCGCTCCTCGGCCTCCCCCAGGGTGTAGGGGGCCTGCACGCGCACCCGCTCCAGGTGGTGGCGGTATTTTTCCAGGGCGGGGTCAGCCAGCAGTTCCCCGGCCCGCTTTTCATCCAGGGCCTGCCATTCCAGGTCGAAGAAGATCACCTTCTCGTGGGCCAGGGTGTATTGCTCACGGGCCGCCTGCAGGCGCGCCCCATGGGCCGGGGTGGCCGTGTCGGCGGCAAAGCGCAGGTGGGAGAAGATCAGCGGCCGGATGATGCCGGCGGTGAGCGCCTCGTGCTCGGCCAGGGCTCCGGCCAGTTCCGCCGCGGAAAGCGCGGCCACCCGCCCCCGGTATTTTTGCGAAAATTCCCCGGCCAGCCGGTGGGCCCGCTCCGTATCGGAAGCGATGGCCGCGTCGTCGGGGCTCCGGTACAGGTCTTCCAGGTTCCATTTTATCCCGGCGGCGCTGCTGGCAGGCCCGCCCCCTGCGGTACCCTGGGCGCATTTAATCGCAGCACCGGGTGCGCCCCGGCGGCGTGTGGAGTATTCGGTCATGCCTGTTTCCGTCCCTTCCTGGCAGGTATTCTGCTTACCTGGTTTTCAGGTCTGACCGGGTTTGCCGGCTGTTTCCGGAGCTGTCTGACCCGGTCGGTTAGTGCCCCCCAAAGGGCATCATAGCCCGTCTGGGCCGGCAAGCCCACCTTCCAGATTCAGGCGATTGGCGGACCGCTTCCACCCAGGCGGATGAAGTAGCGGTGCGGAGAGTCATCGCTGGCTTCCACCCGGCCGTCCTCCAGCAGCTTGTCCAGGTGGGCCTGCACGGTCTGGGCGGCGGCCAGGTACAGTTCGGGCGGGTAGTCCCGGTAGATCTCCTTCACCAGTTCGGTCACTGTTCCCGGCCCCTCCCGGATCAGGTTGAGAATTTCCCACTCGCGCTCCATGCGGTGTCGCAGGTAGAAGCTGAGTTTTTCGCGGGGATTGTGTATCACCGGCCCATGACCGGGATAGATGGTTTTCAGGGGCAGCTCCTGGAGCAGCCGGAGGGATTTCAGGTAGTCGCTCAGGCTTCCCCCTTCGCGGGGGATGAAGCTGGTGCCCAAGCCCAGCACCATGTCGCCGGTGAAAAGGGCCTGCTCCTCCTCCAAAAGGAAGCACATGTGGTCCGGGGAGTGCCCGGGGGTGTGTATGGCCCTGAGGGTATATCCGGGGCCGCTGATCACCTCTCCGTCCTGTAGCGGCTTAATTGGCGCGCCGTTCAGGTCGTCATCCTGTCCGGGCCAGGGGTATTTGCGGTATTCCAGCCCCCGGAAGGTCTCCTGAAGCTGGTTCAGCCCCCCCACATGATCGCCGTGCCCGTGGGTGAGCAGGCAGCGGGTCGGCCTGAGGTGCCCCCCGTCCAGTTCCTTCAGGTGTTCTTTGAGGAGCTCCAGCCAGGCGGGCTCGCCGGAGCCGGTGTCTATCAGCAGGGGCTGGCTGCTTTGCGGCCCCACCAGGTAGGTGTTGGTGCCCGGTCCGGTGAACAGGTGGGGATTCATCCCCAAAATCCTGTCCACTAATCCGGAAAGCCGCTCCCGGGATGGGAATACCAGCAGATTCTTCAAAACTTCCGGCATATTGCGGCCTCCCGCAGGATGCTCGGTTTTTCCCGTTTTGTTATACCTGGAGCGTTGGCCGGAATATTTTCTTTGACCTTTTCCCGCTTATTTAAACATTAAAGACATACAGGAAACGCTCCGGCTGTAACATTCCTTTTGGACATGTACTACCTTCCGGTTCACTGCAAATTTCCCTCTGCTTTAATTAATTTACCCCTAGATTTATTTAACAGGTTTTAACGGGAAAACTCAAACCGAAAGAAATCATCCGGATATCCCTCCTGCGGGAAACGCGGCCCCCTCCTGCTCCGGCGCGTCTTCTTTTTTCGTCCTTGGATGACATGGGGGCGCATTAACCGTATGATTTTTCCAGATGATATCTGCCGGTCTGCCCCGTGAAGTGCCTCCGGGGCGAGGTCATCCCTGCGGTGGGGTTATATGTATAACAAGGCACAACACGTTGTCTGGAGAGCCGGTTGATGAGGGCATGGTTTATCAGGGGGGCATTTGGATTTGCGGGGCTGGCCATGGGGCTGTTGATCTGGCGGCCGGAGATATTGCGGGTGGGCTTTGGGCATCCCTGGCTGCCGCCGTTCACCCATCTTCTCACCCTGGGGGTATTGCTGGGCAGCGCCTACCCGCTGCTCGAGCAGCGCTGGGTTGCGCTATACGGCACGGACTCCCCCCGGCGGCGTCTGCTGACGCTGGCGCTGGTTTGCCAGTTGGGCGGGGTGCTGATCATGGTGGCGGGCCTGATGATCCACAACCCGGAGATGGTCTACTGGGGAGGGCATTATTTCGTCCCCACGGCGGTGGGGCTGCTGGTGGCGCACGGTGTGCTGGCGGTCAGGCGGCGGGGGCCGGGGCTGAACCGTCACCTGTGGAGCCACCTGCCGGTGGCCGGGCTGCTGGTGGCGGTGGGGCTGGGTGCCCTGCTGGTCATGGACGCCCTGACGGGCGACTACGGCATTTACAACGCCCGCACCATTGTGGTGCACCTGCTTTCCGGGGGATTCCTGTTCGTACTGCCCCTGTTTACCCAGGAGATGCTGAAGCCGGGGGAACGGGAGCGCAGGGCCGGTCCCGCTACTCAGTCGCTGTTAAGGTATTACCTGCCGGCGTTCACCGCGGGTGCGGGCGTGATGCTGGTGGCCGCGGGGATGCTGGAGGACGGCCCGGCGGGCATAAAGATCTGGCTGGGGCTGGCCGTGGCCGGCCTGTGCGCCCTGTGGCTGGGACTGCCCCTGGTGCCGGGTGAACTGTGGGGTGCCCTGCGGGGCCTGCCCGCACCGGATAGCCCGGCAGATAGCCCGGCAGATAGCCCGGATGAAATACGCCCGCCACAGGCCCTTTCTGCACAGGCTCTCCCCGCACAGTCTCTTCCGCCATTGTCCCGGCTGGGCTGGCTGCTGTCCGGGCTGGCGCTGTTGTTCACAGCGGTGCGGGTGGCGCGGGGGGCTCCGCCGCAGGAGTACTTCCTGCTGGGCAACACTGCGGCCATGGTGTTCCTGTTCCTGCTGGCCCTGCCGGAAGCGGTGCGGCTGCTGTGCGGGCTGCCGGGGCGCGGATGCGACAGGCTGGTCCGGCTTCAGCCCTTCATGCTCGGCGTGGGGGTGCTGTTCATCGCGGGGCACCTGAGCGCCCAGTTCAGCGGCGCGGAGGCCCTCACCGAGGCCCTGGTGCGGCTGGGGGCCATTGGCTGGCTGACCCTGCTTGGTCTGCTGCTGTTCTGAAGGGCGTCCCCCCGGTGACGTCCTCAGCCCAGTCCCATATGCTTCTTAACGTCGGCCAGCACTTCGCGCAGGGCCGGTTCGTCCAGCCCCAGCCGGTCTATTTCGGTCACCATGTCGCGCAGGTATTCATAGGACGTTCCGCTTTCCCCCCGTCCCTGGGCGATAAGCTGTAAAAGCTGCTCCCGGGTGGCATTGTGCAGATAGGTGGGGTGGTCCTTGATGGGCACATAGACCCAGGTCTGCACCACCTCCTCCCGCTCCCCACCGCGCATTCCGTGGGGCCCCTGGTGGGAAAGCTCGTCGAAGTCCTCCGGGCCCGGATCAAGCTGCCGGGATGAAGGCAGTATGTACACCGGCAAAAGCACCCGGTGATAGCCCTCGCCCTCCCGGGCGTCCAGGTAGGCCATGGACTCCTCCAGGGTTTCGTCCGGGATGCGGTAGGCGATGCCCAGGCACTGCCCCCCTTCTTTGAGCCCGATGATCAGGCCGGGTATTTCTGGGGTGCCCCGGTGCCGGAAGGACATGCGGCAGAAGTTGCGGTGGTATCCGTCCAGCAGCGCCGCGCGCCGCTCCGCTGGTCTGAAGCCTGGCCGCCACATCAATGATCCGTATCCAAAAACCCAGTTCATCCCGAATCCTGTTCCTGTTCGTGTTTATGTTCGTGGTTCTGTTATTGATTACGGCACCGGCGGCCGTTAGCCCGCTCAGCCCCCGCGGCAAAACCGGGTGATGAGCCTGCGCACATACTCCAGGCCCTGTTCCATCTGCTCCACGGAGATGCTCTCGTTGGGCCGGTGGGCCTGTCCGATGTCTCCGGGGCCGCAGACCACCGTGGGAATCCCCGCCTGGTTGTAGATGGCGCCCTCCGTGTAGTAGGGCGCGGCGCTGGCCGCGTTCCGTCCGGCAATCTCCAGCACCGCCCGCTCCACCTCCGAGCCCGGCTCCAGCATCATGGGCGGTTTGTGCTGGGTCACCCGGATGTCGATGTCTGCCTCAGGGTGCTGTTTTTTAAACTCCGGGCGCAGCACCTCGCTGATATGTCCCTCCAGTTGCCGGAACACGTAATCCGGGTCTTCGGTGGGCAGAAACCGGTATTCCAGGGCCAGGGCGCAGTGGTTGGGAATGATGTTGATGGCCGACCCGCCCTGGATGGTCCCCACGCTCAAGGTGGTGTAGGGAATTTCGAAATGCTCCTCCAGGGATCTCCGCCCCCGGCATTCCTCGGTCACCCGGGCCACCTGTTCCAGCACCCGTCCCATGCAGGCGATGGCGTTCGCTCCCCGGTCCGGCATGCTGCTGTGCCCCTCCACTCCCCGCACCAGAACCTCCACCGCCCGGTAACCCTTGTGCATCCTGTGCACCTGGAATCCGGTGGGCTCGCCGATCACCCCCCAGGCCGGCAGGGGTCCGCCCCGGGCCACAAGGGCCTGCATCAGTTCTTCCGCACCGTTGCAGCCCACCTCCTCGTCGTAGGTGAAGGCCAGGTGCAGGGGCCGGGCCAGCCGGGCACCGCGCAGTTCACCCGCTGCGGCAAGGCACAGGGCGATGAAGCTTTTCATGTCCGTGGTGCCCCGCCCGTAGAGCCGGCCCTCCCTTTGTGTCAGCTCAAAGGGGTCGGTGCTCCAGTCCTGGCCGTCCACCGGCACCACGTCCATGTGGCCGGCGAGCATCAGCCCCCCCTGATCCGGCGGGCCCAGGGTGGCGAACACGTTGGCCTTGCCATCCTCCCCGCCCGGGAGCAGCTCCGCGGAGAACCCCAGGGCCCGGAGGGTTTCGGCGATAAAGCCGGCCATTTCCAGGTTGGAGTTGCGGCTGGTGGTGTCAAAGCCGATCAGGCGCTTCTGAATTTCCAGCAGGTGTGCGTCCATGGGGTATCTTCCGGAGGAAATACTGTGCATACCGCCGGGTGGGCGGCCTGTGTCCACTCCCGGATAAACGCTCCGGCCCTCCGGGTCATGGGATAATTTGCCATGAACGTCCCGGGTCGCTTATTCTCAAGGAGGCTGTGGTGTACTGGGCGGGCGGCTGGGAAGGAAACCGGAGGCACCTTTACCGATCCTGGGTAAAACGCCGGGTATCCCGATCATCTGCCGGATGTCCCAATACGGTTACTCTGAATAAATACGGGAAAATAACTTTATCCCCCTCCCCGGCAAACAAGCAAGCCGTTTTGTTTCTTCATGCGGCGGCCCGGTGGCCGCGGGCGCATTGCGGATGGGGGAAGACCGCCCCGAGGGGCGGCCCTGGCGGAGCAAAAAGACAATGAGCTGTTTCCTGGTGGTCAACGACGATGGCGTGGAATCGCCCATGCTGCGCCCCATGGTGGAGCAGCTGGGACGCCTGGGGGACGTGTGCCTGGCCGTGCCCCGGTACGAGCAGAGCTGGCGCGGCAAGGCCATGACCCGCTTTGGAAGGGTGGCCGTGGAGCCCCGCCCGGAGTTCGGGGTGCCCGCCTTCGCCGTGGAAGGCACGCCTTCGGACTGCGTGAACCTGGCCCTGCATCACCTGTTCGATCCCAGGCCCGACTTCGTCATATCGGGAATCAACATCGGCACCAACACCGGGCTGGCGTTCGTGCTTAATTCCGGCACCATCGGCGCCGCCCTGGAAGGGGCCCTGCAGGGACTGCCCGCGCTGGCCTTCAGCGCCTATCTGGAGCCCCGGCATTTTGCCCTGTGGATGACGGAAAAGCGCCTGCCCGACCCCCGCCGGGAGGATGAGGCCCACGCCGGGGACATTGCCCAGACCTGCGCGGAGCGCATGGCCGACATGACGGCGGCTGTGCTGAAGCAGGGGCTGCCGCCGGAGGCCCTGGTGCTCAACGTGAACTTTCCCGGCGCGGTCACGCCGCAAACCCCCGTGCGCTGGGTGCCCTTGCAGGACAACCGCTACGGCTCGCTGTTCAAGCCGGACGGCAACGGGGGGTTCGTTCACGGGCATGGCTCAGGCTTCCGGGTTATTGAGGGGCCGGTGTCGGACCGCGAGGTGGTCATGAAGGGGGAGATCAGCGCCACGGCGCTGGGGCTGATGAGCATGAGCCTGGAACCGCCCGCAAGTCTGCCCTTCTGAAGGGCGGGGGAGATATTCGCATTTTTTCCCGCAGCACCTCAAAACGGGATTATAATGGCCGATCAGAGCCGTAGCGCCGCATCGGGAACATAAGCCACAAGGAACAGCAATTGAACGATACCGGGAACACTCCCCAAAAAGTCCACCTGATGGGAATCTGCGGCACTGCCATGGCGGCCCTGGCGGGCAGCCTGCAGGCGCGCGGCATGCGCGTCACCGGCTCCGACAGCAATGTCTACCCCCCCATGAGCGACCACCTGGCGGCGCTGGGCATCCAGTTCGCCGCCGGATACGCCCCGGAGAACATTCCCCCGGACACCGATCTGGTGGTGGTGGGCAATGTGATCAGCGAGTCCAACCCGGAGGCCGCCGAGATGCGCCGCCGGGGGTTGCCCTTCCTTTCCATGGCCGAGGCCGTGAAGCGCTTCGCCATCGAGGACCGCACCTGCGTGGCCGTGGTGGGACCCATGGCAAGACCACCACCACCTCCCTGGCCGCTCACGTGCTGACCGGGCTGGGCCTTGATCCGGGGTTCCTTATCGGGGGGATCGCCCGCAACTTCGGCAGCAACTTCCGGCTGGGCCCGGGCGCGGTATTCGTCATTGAGGGCGATGAGTACGACACGGCATATTTCGACAAGACCCCCAAGTTCTTCAAGTACCGGCCGGATATCGTGATATTCACCAGCTGCGAGTTCGACCATGCGGACATCTACGCGGACCTGGACGCCATCAAGGGCCAGTTCGGGCTGCTGCTGGAGAGCCTGCCGGCGGACGGTCTGGTGATCGCCTGCGCCGATGATCCCAACGTGGTGGAACTGCTGCCCCGTGCGTCCTGCCCGGTGCTGACCTACGGCTTTTCGGCCGGGGCGGAGATCATGCTGGCCGGCTGGCGGCCCCTGGAGGGTTCCGGCGGGGAGCATCGCCCCGCAGCGGAGTTCTCCCTGGCCGGTGAGCAATGGACCGTCCCCATGGCGGGCAGCTACAACGCGCTCAACGCCGCCGCGGTGATCGCCATGGCGCGCGAGCTGGAAAAGCGGGGGCTGGCGCATAAGGGGCTCACGGCCCACTCCGGTGCCAGCAACACTGCGAGCCCCACAGGCGGGGGAGCGCTGCAGGACGCCCTGTCGTCGTTTCTGGGCGTTAAGCGCCGCCAGGAGGTGCGCGGCGAGGCCGGGGGCGTAATGGTCATGGACGACTTCGCCCATCACCCCACGGCGGTGGCCCTGACCATTGCCGGCATCCGCAAGGGTTATCCCGGCCGCCGGGTCTGGGCCGTCTTCGAGCCCCGCAGCTTCACCGCGCGCACCGCCAGGTTCCAGGATGATTTCGGGCGGGCCCTGGCCGGAGCCGAGCGGGTGGTGCTGGCCCGGCCCTTCACCTCGTCCTACTCCGAAGGGCAGCAGTACCTGGATTCGGAGGCCCTGGCCGGCACCCTGCGCGCTCAGGGGGTCTGGGCCGAGGCCCCGGGGGATACCACGGCGATCATCACCCTGCTGGCCCGGCACTGCCGCCCCGGGGATATTGTGCTTATCATGTCCAACGGGGGATTTGACAACATACACCAGCGACTGCTGGAATCGCTGGGGGCCAACCCGGGGGACGTTCCCGCGGAAAACCGGCGGGAAACAACAGACGGAGCAGCGGCAGATGGATGAGACAACGCCTACTCCCCACGAGGAGTCAGAGGCCCGGGCCGACGGGGAAAATGCAGCCCAGGGGGAAAGCCCGTCCGGCGAGCATGTGCTGCTGGTGGCCGGCAAGACCGTGTACCTGGTGGGCACGGCCCATATTTCCGCCCGCAGCGTGGAGGAGGTGCGCGATGTGATCGCCCGGGTAAAGCCGGACACGGTCTGCGTGGAGCTGGACGAGGCCCGGCACAAGTCACTGGTGGACCAGCAGGCCTGGCGCAACATGGATCTGGTGCAGGTGATCCGCCGCAAGCAGGCCACCCTGCTCCTGGCCCATCTCATCATGTCCGCCTTTCAGCGCCGGCTGGGCGAGCACCTGGGCATCCGCCCCGGCGCGGAGATGATCCAGGCGGTGGAGTCCGCCGCTGAGCACGGCGCGGAGCTGGTGCTGGCCGACCGGGACATCAGGATCACCCTGCGCCGCACCTGGGCCCACCTCAGGTTATGGGACAAGGCGAAGCTTATCATGCAGTTCATGGGGGGGCTGGTCACCCAGAGTTCCATCACCGCCGAGGAGATTGAGCAGCTCAAGCAGAAGGACATGCTCAGCCAGGTCATGGAGGGGTTCGCAAAGGCCTTTCCCCGGGCCAAGCGAATCCTGATCGACGAGCGGGACACCTGGCTGGCCGACCATATCATCACCGCGCCGGGCGAAAAGATCGTCTCGGTGGTGGGTGCGGGCCATGTGCCGGGAATACTGAGGCACCTCAAGGAGCATTCCTCACCGGTGCCCCTGGACCCTCTGAGCAGGGTGCCGCCTCCCAGCCCCCTGCTGCGCTGGCTGCAATGGCTGATTCCCCTGGCGGTGGTGGGGCTGATCGTCTACGGCTTCGTCTCCGTGGATTCCCAGGTGAGCCTGGAGATGGTCAAGGTATGGGTGCTGGCCAACGGGGTGCTTTCGGCCCTGGGCGCGGCCCTGGCCATGGGTCATCCCCTTACCATTCTGGCGGCGTTTCTGGCCGCGCCCCTGACCTCCCTCAACCCCATGGTGGCCGCCGGCTGGGTTTCCGGCCTGGTGGAGGCGGTGGTGCGTCGTCCCCGCGTCAGCGATTTCGAGAAGCTCCCCGATGACATCGTAACCATCAAGGGATTCTGGCGCAACGCCATCACCCGGATACTACTGGTGGTGGCCTTTTCCAACCTGGGCTCGGCCATCGGCACCTTGGTGGGCATACCCCTCATGACCCGCCTGCTTTAAGCTCCATTGTGCCCGCTGTGGTACATTGTCACTTAACCCCTGGTGCACCGGGCGTATACTGAAACTGGGTTGAGCGGATGAACGCCGGAAGTGCCGGCAAATAGTCCCCGGTCAACCTGGAGCGCCTCCAGCCATTGCATTCGCTTTTCCCGCCGTTGAGAACCTGACCACGGGACCCGGTCAGCTCGTACCCGGAGTATTCCGGATTACGCCGCCGCCCGGTTTGGGGGAAGGATTTTGATGGAGGTTTTTAAAATGAACGCCAAAGCAAAAGTACTTGTCGCAGGGGGAGGATTCGCCGGGCTGGAAACCGCATTTTATCTGCGCCTGAAGCTCAAGGACCGGGTTGATATCACCCTTGTTTCAGACAAGGACCACTTCTTATACAAGCCCAACACCATCTACATTCCCTTCGGGATGGACCCGGAAAAGCTGAAGATTCCCCTGACGCTGCCCACCAAAAAGCAGAACATGAAATTTATCCAGGCCCAGGCCCGGGGAGTGAACCCGGAAAGCAGGCTTCTGGAAACCTCCCAGGGCGATCTGCCCTATGACTATCTGGTGCTGGCCACGGGGAGCAGGATGCGCCCGGAGGAGATTCCGGGAATGAGCCAGTACGCCCAGACCATTTTCACTCCCGATGAGATGCTCAAACTCCGTGCCTCCCTGGGGGCATTGAAGGAGCGGGCCCGGGAAGGTAAAAGGCAGAAGCTGCTGTTTCTGGTGCCGCCCAACAACAAGTGCTCCGGCCCCCTGTACGAGATAGTGTTCATGGCCGATTACTGGCTGCGTGAGCAGGGCGTCCGGGATAACGTGGACATCACCTACAGCACCTATGAGAAGGGATTCATTCAGGCTTTCGGGCCCCGGCTGGATGGTTTTGTCACCGATGAGTTCTCCCGGCTGGGCATTGATGGCCACAGGGAATATGCGGTGGAACGGATCACTGCCAGCGAGGTGGTGTACCGCAACGGCGAAAGCCTGCCCTATGATGTGCTGGTTTCCTTTCCGCCCTATATGGCCTCCACCCCCTTCCCGGGGCTTCCCGCCGATGACCGGGGCTTCATCGCCACCGAGCTGGAGACGCGCAAGGTGCAGGGATACCCGGAAATCTACGCTCCGGGCGACAACGGAGATTTTCCGGTCAAGCAGGCCTTCATGGCCTTTCTGCAGGCGGACGCCACGGCCAGCCACCTGGCCCGCCAGATCCTGCCAAGCTCGGAAAACGTCCTGTTCCATCCCACTGCCATGTGTGTGATGGAGCAGTTCAGCAAGGCCACCTTCGCCAAGGTGCCGCTGCGCCTGACTGGTGATCCCGACAGACCGCTGGAAGTGCCGGAGTCGGCCTACGCGGATTACAAGCTGGGCTCCTCAAAGCCCTGGCGGCTGGGCAAGAAGCTTTTGGGCTATTATCTGCCCTGGCGGTTCCGGGCGGGCAAACCCTTCCACGCCGGGGCTCCCTGGACGGCCATGGAAGCCGGGCTCAAGGTGATGTCCTCCGTGCTGGCAAGCTGAGACCGGCCTTAGCGCCGGCCAGTGATCATACCGGGTTCCCCGCGCTCCTTCGGAGAGGGCGGGGAATTCCTGCCGGAAAAATATCCGGCCTCCCTAACAAAATCCTAACAAAACGCTAATAAAATTTTAAAAATACGGGTTCATGCTTTTGTTCAGAATCCCGGGGGTTCCTTCAGCAGTGAAGGACTCCGCGAAAAATTGATAAGGACGTGGAACCGGCAAAACAGCCCCGATGCCCCGGCTGGCCCATGCTATGGCTGGCTCATGCTATGGCTGGCTAATGTTGCGGTCAGCTCATGCTACGACCGGCTCATACTATGACCGGCTAATACTACGACAGGCTAATACTATGACCGGCTAATACTATGACCGGCTAATACTATGACCGGCTAATACTACGGCCCCGCAAAACTTCTGATGAAATTATTGAGATTCATGAAAACCCCCAGATCAACCGGACACCCTGTTTACGGAACGCTCCTGCCGCTGGCGCTGGTTTTCTGGCTGGCGCTGGTTTCACCCGCGGCCGCTCAGATCAAGGTCGATCCCGACCTGCCGGAATACAAGCCTGTGTCCGGGGTCTCCGGCAATCTGAACAGCGTGGGCTCGGACACCCTGAACAACATGATGACCCTGTGGAGCGAGACCTTCCGCAAGATATATCCCAACGTCAATATCCAGGTGGAAGGCAAGGGTTCCAGCACGGCCCCCCCGGCGCTGGTCGAGGGCACGGCGCAGCTGGGTCCCATGTCGCGGGCCATGAAAAACAGCGAGATCGAAAGGTTCGAGTCCCGTTTCGGCTTCAAGCCGACCCGCTTCGGGGTGGCGCTGGACTCCCTGGCGATCTTCGTTCACAAGGACAACCCCCTGGAAAGCCTCTCCCTGCCCCAGGTTGACGCCATATTTTCCAAGAACCGGCGGGGGGGGATGCCCCGGGACATATTCACCTGGGGACAGCTGGGCCTGACCGCCCCCTGGGCCAACCGTTCCATCAGTCTGTATGGCCGCAACTCGGCTTCGGGCACCTATGGCTATTTCAAGGAGGTGGGCCTGTTCAAGGGCGACTTCAAGGACCGGGTGAAGGAGCAGCCCGGCTCGGCCTCGGTGGTGCAGGGCGTGGAATCCGACCTGGGGGCCATCGGCTATTCGGGCATCGGCTATAAGACCTCCGGGGTGAGGGTGGTGCCCATCAGCAAGAAAAACGGCGGCAAGGCCTATCCCCCGGAATACGCCCATGTCCTGAAGGGCAAGTACCCCCTGTCACGGGCCCTGTTCATCTACATAGTTCAAACCCCGGGCAAACCGCTGGACAAGATCACCGCCGAGTTTCTGCGCTTCGTGCTGTCCCGGCAGGGCCAGGAAGTGGTGGTGAAGGACGGCTATCTGCCTTTGCCGGCTAAAATGGCCCTTAAGCAGCTCAAGAATCTTCCCTGACCAGGAAAGGACGCACCATGGACCAGAAACTGCTGAGGCGGGTCAGGCGCCGCGACCGGATGGCCAACTGGCTGATTACGGCCGGGGGGCTCTTCGTCATCATCTGCGTGCTGGGGATTCTGGTGCTGATAGCCAATGTGGCCGTTCCGCTGCTGCTCCCCCCTGCGGCCCAGCAGGTGGCCTCGTTCCCGCTGCCCCGTGTATCCGGCGAAGGGCGGGAACTCCTGGCGGTGGGCGTGGACGATTACCTGGAGGTGGGATATGTGATCACCGGCCAGGGCGAGGTCGGCTTTTTTGATCTGAAACAGGGCCGGCTGCTGGACACCCGCGATTTGTACCCCCCGCCGGAATCCGTCGGGGAGACCGACCGGCCGGAAGGCCCGGAAGCAGCCAGGACCGCTGAGCCGGGTGAGCCGGGAGAGCCGGAGCAGGGAAGCCGCCCGGGGCTGGTCCATGCGGACCCCCTGGGGGGCGGAAAATACTCCCTGCTGTGGAGTGATGGCACCCTGAACCTGGTACGCATATATTCCCGGCGGGTGTTTGACCCGCAGGGGCGGCCTTCCATGGAGCGCATGGTGGACCAGCAGGCCAGCCTGACCCACTCGGGTGTGGAGGAGCGGGCCAACCCGGCCCTGCTGTCCCTGGGGCGGGTTTTCGGCGGCGAGGACGAGGAGACCCAGACCCGGGTGAGCCTGCTGCAGGACGGCAAAATCCTGGTGGAAAAGCATATCCGCGGAATGGATCTGCTGGGCGAGGAAACCCTGGAAAACTTCAGGGAAATCCTGGAGACAGGCCTGGAGGCGCCCATTACCGCGCTGCAACTGGACAGCGAGGGGAACAACCTGTACGCAGGCACCGAGGACGGCCACCTGCTGCGCTGGACATTGCAGGACCCGGAGGACATCCGGCTGCTGGACCGCCTGCAGGGGTTTCCCGACGGGCGGGTGATCACCTCCCTGGGGATGCTGCTCGGAGACACCACCCTGCTGGTGGGTGATGAAAAGGGCGGAGTTTCCGGCTGGTTTCCCGTGCCCCGGGGGGATGAAGGAATGCGGGTGCTGGCCCTGGTGCACCGCATCAAGCCACATCCCCGGCCCGTGAAGGGTTTTCAGCCGGCCCACCAGTCAAAGTTCACCGCCAGCATCTCCAGTTCGGGCACTGTGCACCTGGATCAACTTACCAACGAGCAGCACCTGCTGACCCTGACAGACGGGGAGACCCGGCCCGGCGGTTCCGCCCCAGCCGGGGCGGGAGTCATCCTGGGGGCCATCAGTCCCCGGGACGATGGCTATATCGCCCTTACCGGTGACGGGCAGGTCATCCTGTGGCACCTGCGGATTCCCCATCCCGAGGTGAGCCTGGGGGGCTATTTCGGCAAGATCTGGTATGAGAACTATCCCCGGTCCGCCTATGTCTGGCAGTCTTCCTCGGGCACTGACGACTTCGAGCCCAAATTCAGCCTGATGCCGCTGGTTTTCGGCACTCTCAAGGGCACCTTCTGGGGGATGCTCTTCGCGGCCCCCCTGGCCATTTTGGCGGCCATGTACACCAGCCACCTGATGCAGCCCGGCCTGCGCCGATACATCAAACCCGCCTTTGAGATCATGGGTTCGGTGCCCACCGTGGTGATAGGCTTCCTGGCCGCGCTCTGGCTGGCCCCGCTGGTAAAGGCCTCCCTGACGGGGTTTCTGCTGATTATGGGCATACTGCCCCTGACGGTGCTGGTCGCACTGGTGGTCTATGGCGGGCTGGCGCGTTATCCGTTCTTTTCACGGCTGGTGCGGGGCCACGAGTTCCTGTTCATGGCTCCGGCCCTGCTGCTGGGGGTCTGGCTGGCCTTCGTTCTGGGAGCCCGGCTGGATACCGCCCTGTTCGGCGGGGAGCTTCCGGCCTGGCTGTTCGAGAACCTGGGGGTGCGTTTCGACCAGCGCAATTCCATCGTGATATCCGCCGCGCTGGGATTCGCCGTGCTGCCGATAATCTTCACCATCAGCGACGACGCGCTGGTGAACGTGCCGCGAAACCTGACGGCGGCCTCCCTGGCTCTGGGGGCCAGCCGCTGGCAGACTGTGTGGCGGGTGATCCTGCCCTCGGCCAGCCCGGGCATCTTCGCCGCGTTGATGGTGGGGCTGGGCCGGGCCACCGGGGAAACCATGATTGTGCTGATGGCCACGGGAAACACCCCGCTGATGGACTGGAGCATCTTCAACGGGATGCGGACCATGTCGGCGAATATAGCCGTGGAAATACCCGAGGCACCGGTGGATGGAACGCTGTACCGGACCCTGTTCCTTTCCGCGGTGCTTTTGTTCATAACGACTTTCATACTGAATACTCTGGCCGAAGTGGTGCGCATGAGACTGCGCAAGAAGTTCGGCCAGTACTGACAGCTTCCCGCCGTGGCGGGACTGAAGGCGGTCGGTTGAGGGCCGACGGAATATGACTATGAGAAAAAGCTGGAGACAGGGTGAGCACTATGTCTGGGGGACCGCGGCGGCAGTCTGCCTGACGCTGCTGATCGTTGTCGTGCTGCTGCTGGTGGTGATGGTGAACGGGCTGGGGTTTTTCTGGCCCAAGGAACTAGTGCTGCTGCGGCTGACGGACAGCCCCCCGGTCATGGGCGAGTTGGCCGGCCGGGAGCCCGGCCAGGGTGATCAGGCGAGGTACGGCGGGGATAACCTGAGGATCAAGGTGGGCAACCGCGACCTGTACGGGATGGATTTCCAGTGGGTGAAGGGCGAGGCCGTCCAGCAAGTGGAAACGCCGCCGGATGCGGTGATGCTGGAACGGGTCGAGTTCGGAAACTTCTACGGATTCCTCAAGGGCCTGCGGCTGAAGGATATCGCGGCCCCCCAGGGAAAAGACGCCTGGCAGAGCTTCAAGCTGGCCCGCAGCCAGGCCTGGGAGCGCAAGGAGGCGCTGCTGGAGCGTCTGGACGACCTGATGGAACTGACTCAGGAAACGGAGGATATCCGGCTGCGGATGGCCCGGCTGCGCCACGAAAATTCCCGCGCTGGTATTGACGGGGAAACCCCGGCAGGCGAACTGGCCCGGCTGCAGGCCCGCTCCGACGAGCTGACCCGGATTTTCGAGGAGCGCAACAGGGAGATCGTGGAACAGACCAGGGCCCTTGAATCCAACAAGGCCGTATTCGCCGATTCCGCCGGCAACGAGGCGGTGATTTCGCTGACGGAGATCGTCCGGGCCGTGCGCCCCAACTCCATGGGGGTCTTTGCCAAGACGGGCTTCTACCTTTCCAAGCTGGGCGAACTGCTGACGGGCGAACCGAGGGAGTCCAACACCGAGGGCGGGTTGTTCCCGGCCATCTTCGGCACGGTGATGATGGTGCTGATCATGAGTGTCTTCTCCCTGCCCATGGGGGTGGTGGCGGCGATCTATCTGCGGGAGTATGCCCGGGAGGGCCTGCTGGTGCGCATGGTGCGCATAGCCGTTTACAATCTGGCGGGCGTGCCGTCCATAGTGTTCGGGGTGTTCGGCCTGGGGTTCTTCGTGTATGGAGTGGGGGGAGTCATCGACGATGTGTTCTTTCAGGAGCGCCTGCCCACGCCCACCTTTGGCACCGGGGGCATTCTCTGGGCCAGCCTGACCCTGGCGCTGCTCACCATTCCGGTGGTGGTGGTGGCCACCGAGGAGGGGTTGTCCGCCATTCCCCGGGGACTGCGCGAGGCCTCCCTGGCCCTGGGCGCCACCAAGTTCCAGACGCTGGTGCGGGTGGTGATTCCCATGGCCGTGCCGGGTATTCTCACCGGGTTCATACTGGCCATGGCCCGCGCCGTGGGCGAGGTGGCCCCGCTGATGATAACGGGCGTGGTGAAGCTGGCTCCCAGCCTGCCGCTGGACGGGCAGTTTCCCTTTATCCACCTGGAGCGAAAATTCATGCACCTGGGCTTCCATATCTTTGATGTGGGCTTTCAGTCACCCAACGTGGAAGCCGCCAAGCCCATGGTGTATATTACAACCCTGCTGCTGATTGTCATTGTCCTGGTGCTGAGCATCACGGCGATCTGGCTCAGGAACAGTCTGCGCAAAAAGCTGCAGACCGCCACATTCTGATTTTACGCGCCGGACCGACGATGCGGACCGGCCGCAAGGAGAGCATGAACGAAGTCAAGCAGGCCGGATCGGCGCTGGAACCGCCCTATGTGGTGGAGGTGAATGACCCGGCCATCGAAATCAAGGGCCTGACCATGAGTTATGGGGACAAGGTGGCGCTAAAGGACATCAGCGTCAGCATTCCCCGGGATACCGTCACGGCCTTCATCGGTCCTTCCGGCTGCGGCAAGTCTACCCTGCTGCGCTGTCTGAACCGCATGAACGACCTGGTGGACGGGGTGACCCTGTCCGGGGAGATCATACTGGAAGGTACCGATATCCACTCGCCGGAGCTGGATGTCATTGAGCTGCGCCGCAAGGTGGGGATGGTCTTTCAGTCCTATACCCCGTTTCCCAAGTCCATCTATGAGAACGTCATCTACGGCCTCAGAATAGCGGGAGTGAAATCAAAGGCCCGGCTGGACGAGGCGGTGGAGGCTTCGCTGCAGGGAGCCGCGCTGTGGAACGAGGTCAAGGACCGGCTGCATGAAAGCGCCCTGGGGCTGTCCGGGGGGCAGATGCAGCGGCTCTGCATCGCCCGGGCCATTGCCGTCAACCCCGATGTGATCCTGATGGACGAGCCCTGTTCGGCGCTGGACCCCATCGCCACGGCGCGTATTGAGGAGCTGATAGACGAGCTCAAGGAAAAATACACCGTGGTGATCGTGACCCACAATATGCAGCAGGCGGCCCGGGTATCAGAGTACACGGCCTTTTTGTACATGGGGGAACTGATCGAGTTCAACCACACCGGGAATACCTTTACCCAACCGGAGAGAAAACAGACTCAGGATTATATCACCGGCCGCTTCGGATGATGGCCTGCCCCGGCCGGGGAGGCAGCCGAGACGCCGATTCAGTAAAAACAAGGACTGGAACAAAGAAACATGACCATACATCTGCAACGCGAAATAGATCACCTGAAAAAAATGGTGCTGGCCCTGGGGGCCGAGGTGGAGGAAAACGTTCACAAGGCGGTGGAGTCGCTCAGCAACCGTGATACCAAGCTGGCAGAAAGCATCATCGCCTCCGACTCCGAGATCGACCGCAGGGAGGTGGAGCTGGAGGAGGAATGCCTGAAGGTGCTGGCCCTGCACCAGCCGGTGGCGGTGGACCTGCGGTTCGTAATCGCCGTGCTGAAGATCAACAACGATCTGGAACGCATAGGCGACCTGGCGGTGAACATCGCGGAGAGGGCCATCGTACTCTCATCACACCCCCCCATGGACATTCCGTTCGACTTCAAGGAAATGTCCGAGAAGACCAAGCGGATGCTCAAAGACAGCCTGGACGCCCTGGTGAACATGGACTCCCGGCTGGCCAAGAAGGTATGCACGGTGGATGACGAGGTGGATGCGATCAACCGGGAAATGTACATCCAGGTGCAGCAGGGAATCCTGGACAACCCAGAACGGATCGGCAGCCTGATTCACTGCCTGAGCACATCTCGCCACCTGGAGCGCATCGCCGACCATGCCACCAACATCGCCGAGGACGTGATTTATATGGTGGCCGGGGAAATCGTCCGGCACAAGGCCGAGGAGTTTCTCAAGGAAAACAGCTGAAGATACGCGCCCGAGCCCTGCCGGTCCTCCCGCACCAGGATTAACCTGGCGCGGGGGGGCTAAAACAGCATATCGGCGTACAGTCCGAAGCCGGTTTCATTCAAAAGGTGCAACTCGGCGCCCAGCAGGGCCTGTTTTCCCGCTTGCAGCTCGATACCCACAAAGCCGGCCAGGCTGGTGCTGGCCTCATCCTCGAAATAGTAGTAGGGGGAGTAAAACATCTCCACACCCACCGTGGCGAAGCTAAGCCCGCCCCCGAAGTATGCCGAGATGTTGTTTTCCAGCTTCTTGGCGGCCCCGAACAACCCCTCGTAGCGCCAGTAGGAAACCCCGATGCTATCCGTTTCACCGTAGCCGGACATATAGGCCAGGTTGAAGCCCCGGCTGAAGTCGCTGGTTCCCTGATCAAGCTGCTGCTGGTAGCTGATCCCGGCGATGCTTCCGCTGATGGCCTCTCCTCCATCTATGCTGCCGCTCATGGAGCCGGCGTGAAGACCCAGCGCCCCGGCCTTGCCGATGCCGATGGTGAAGTTTATCAGGGTGGAGGAATGCTCCAGGTCGCCATCGGGAAAGGGCTGGGTCTGGCTGTCCATTCCGAAGCCCACGGCGAAGCTGCCCTCGCCGTATTTCTGGGCAGGGTTCTTATATACCTTGGCCGTCAAGGCCAGCGGTGAAGCCAACAGTGCCCCCAACAACAGAAACAGGAATTTCTTCATATTAAACCTCGATTAAAATCATTGTTATTTCATATACTTGCTTCTGGCAAGAAGCAGTACCCTTCCCCCGCCCTGCGGAATCACCTCCCCCGTTGATACCTGCCTTTCATATATCACAAAACAAATCCCGGAAAACCGGTCAGCCGGCAGATAATCGGTCGGGCCTAAAACATCTGCGCCGGGCCTCCGGCCTACCCATAAAAAAACAGGCGAAAAACACACAGGTTTGGTCTTTGTCTTGCTTTAACAAGGACTGAGAGGAAAGTTTTACCCCTCCACCGGCCCATGAATCTGGAAAACTGGCAGGGCGGTATGAACCAAGAAAACAATCACAGGATGTGATTGCAACAACAGGAGCGCTGTTTAATGAACACCGAGCCGAACCCTCTGGAATCAGCCTTTGAGCCTTTAAAGGGCTCCACCAAGCAGGATGCTGGTGCGGTTGACCAGGAAATAAACAGTTTCAACGATTTCTTCTCCCGGCTGAATTCACTTGATGAAATGAGCCTTTCCGCCCAGCCCGTGACAGGGGAAAAAGACCAGGGCGAAGCCCAAGCCGGAGATCTGGCCCCGCCTTTGCCGGATGTCACCGGGAGCAAACCGGCTGCGGGAAGCTCATCCCGGGGAAGCATGAAGGTCATGCGCTCCCACAAGGTGATTCCGCTGGAGGATCTGGCGCTGGCCCCACCGGCCAGGCTTCCCTCCATCAAAAAGGCCGCCGTGTCATCCGCCGCGAAAAGCAAACCGGCCCGCCCTGTTACCCCTGGCGAAAGTGAACCGGCAGGCCCCGGCATATGGCAGATAGCGCGCGCCTCCGTGATAGCCGTGGTGCTGTTCGCGGTGGGAGTGGGGGGCGGCTGGGCCGCTCTGAAGCTCCCCGGTCGGTTTTCCGATCAGGAAATTCGCCTGTCTGAGATCCTCAACGGGAAAAACAGCGCTGCGGATGAGCAGATGAAAGATTCATCAGTTCTGACTGCGGACAATGGAAGCGGGGAGAAGGTGGCGGAAAACGGCACCCCTGTGAAGGCTTCCCAGGACAAATCATCCCAGAACAAAGCCGCTCCTCCGGTTGTGGAGCAGGGCGCAGAGGAGTCAGTTGAGGCTGATTCCGCCGAGGATGAAGCCTCCGTTGAGGCCCCGCCCGCGCCGGAACTGAATCCGGGAAGCACGGCCGGACTGGAACCCCTGGCACTGCCCCGCGTGGACTCCAAAATCAAGCCCCCCAGGCTGGGCAACGGAGTAAAGGCCAATGGAACAAAGGCTGGCGGTGAAACGTCCGATAGCAACATGGCCAACGGCAGGGCCGCGAACAAAACAGCCGCAAAGCCCTCCGCTACCGCACAAACAGCTCCGGCTGAAAACCAGGCCCCGGCTGCGGTCAGATCAGGTTACGCCCTGCAGGTGGGCTCCTGTACATCTCACTCCTGTGTCCGGAAGTTCCGGGATATCCTGCTGGCCAGGGTCAGCGCGGACAGCATTCAGGTGATCAGCCAGCAGCTGGATGGGGACAGGCTGGTTCAAAGGATCAGAATCGCTCCGCTGGACAAAGAACAGGCCGTCCGGATGAAGGATGACTTGGCCCGGCTGGACGAACGATTCAAAGGTGCCTACATGGTTTTATTGAAGTAGCTTTTCGGCAGGCAGGCGGCTAGGGATTGCAAGGCCGAAGGGTATTTGATTGTAGCGGGTATATTTTTGTTGAGCCTGAGCGGGATCTGAAGGCACAGCAAGGGAGCAATGGAGACATTGCTCCCTTTTTTTATGCCGGGGGGATTCTGTTAGAATCCAACCCTGAAACCTACAGTGTACATGGTGGCGCCCATGTCTATATCAGGGTTGCCCTTCTTGCGGGCCTTGCCGGATATGCTGTGGTATCCCATGTGGATATCGAACAGGCCCAGGAAGGGGTATCCCAGGGTGGCGAACCACTGCCCCAGTGGTACCGGGCCGTACTGGTTCACACCATCGCCGGTGAGGTCTCCCTTGCCAATGCCTGCGCCCAGGCCCAGGTTGAGGAAGGGAAAGGGAAGATCAATATAGAAATCGTACATGCTGACCGCATAGCTGATGGGAGAAAGCCCGGGAGCATTCTTGATCGTCACCTCGTATTTTTCCAGCGCCAGACCAATGAAGATAGGCAGGGATATACCGATCTTGGTACCCGATACGCCATCGGTTTCAATATCCGAATCATTGAAGGCGTATGATACGGGGACGTCCAGTGTGGCCGAAATCAGCGCGTGGGCGCTGTTGGATGCCGAAAACAGCATCACCGCCGCCAGGGCGGGGATAATCCATCTTTTCATGATGCTCCTTTGTCGCATGTTAGTTACTTTCGCGGCGGTTTGCTATTTGCCTCTTTGCTATTTGCCGCTTTGTTGACAAATCAGGTTTTACCGTCTGTAGAACCCTTTTTCTGGAAATGATGAACACCGGGTACATTCCGGCATTTCCGCCGGAACACCTTTGCTTGAGTATTATAACGCAAAAAAGATATTTGAGCGATACCCTGGAGTGATTTTTGTATTTCCCTGCCTCTGGTTCGCCGTGTCGGGGAAGACGGCGGGGCTTTTTCCGGTGGGTCTGGCGAAGGACCTAACGGCCAATTTTCTTCACATCCTCAAGCTGGGGCCTGTTCCTGAAGAATGGAAACTTACCCCCATTGCCGCCATTGCCGCCAAAAAGCCTTTTCCGGGTTGAACTGCCGGTGACCAGCAGTCGCAACTTGTCCACGTTATTGATCATCTCCTGGGCATGGGTGGTGAGTTCCATGCTGGTGGTGGCGGTCTGATCGGCGCTGTAGGCGGTTTTTTGGGTCACATCGTTCATGTGTATCATCGAGGTGCTGAGGTCTTCCAAGGCCCGGGATTGCAGTGAAATCGCCGAGGTTATCTCCCCGGTGAATTCACCCACCACCTGTATGCTCTTCACAACATTTTGCAGCATGGTATTAACTTCCTCGGCCACCTCCACCCCCATCTCAGCTTTTTGCTGCGCCTTTTCCAGAAGCTGGCTGGTTTCCCGTGCGGCATCGGCGCTGCGTTTGGCAAGATTGCGGACCTCCTCGGCCACCACTGCGAAGCCCTTGCCGGATTCTCCGGCCCGGGCGGCTTCAACGGCCGCGTTTAGGGCCAGCAGGTTGGTCTGGAAGGCGATCTCGTCAATGGTCCGTACAATTTTCACGGACTCGTCGGATGAGCTTTTGATTTCCTGAATGGCCTCCACCATGCGCGATGTGGCAGTGCCGCCCTTGTTGGCCGTGTCCACCGCCTTATCGGTTTCTTTCCGGGCATTCATGGAGTTATCGGCGTTCTTTTTGGTCCTGCCGGCCATTTCCTGTATGGTGTCCGAGTTTTTCTCCAGCGTGGAAGCCTGGGTGTGAGTACCGTCGGCCAGCACCTGGCTGGATTCGGAAAAGGAGTTTGCGGCATTCTCCAAGTATTCACTGGCGTTGGTGAGCCAGTTGATAACATCGCTTATCGGCTCATAGAAGGACTTCAACATGAAGCGGTGCGTCCGGTAGAGGAACAGTATCGAAAGAACCCCGGACGCGAAGATGATTATGACAAATGCGAAAACCCCCAGTTTTCTTTCGTTGGTAAGATTCAGTTCAATGCTTACCGCCCCCAGGACATCCCCCTCCTTGGAGTTTATGTGGCAGAGCGGGCAATGAACGGCGCCCTCGTTGGTGGAAAGATACGGGATGACAATCTGGTAGGTGGCCGTTAGCAGCCCTTCATTTAGCCGGACATTTTCCTTGCCGGTGTTCAGCACCTGAGTCTCGAAGTTGTCCCGCGGCTTGACAAAGTTTGGTGGAGTTCCAAACAGTTCCTGCACCTTATGCCCTCTGAAGACCTTTATCTCATTGATATCGTGACCGGATAACAGGGGATTCAGGTATTCATCGCGCATCTGAATCAGGCCCAGCTTCATCAGCGATGTCAGGTTGTTTTTCACCAGTTCGGCAATAAGGGTGGCCTTGTTTTGGGCCGACCGGGTGGAGAATTCGCGGAAGCTGATCATGAACACGAGCTGGGTGACTACGAAGAAAAACAGGAAATACAGCGAGAACCTGAGCAGTACCTTGGCCTGGATGGAACGATTTTTTATCATATCATACGCCGGACTGGATGACTCATGCGGACCTGCTTTTTCGATGGCCGCGAGGACATCGAATGGCGTCGTGGCAATATCCCGGGGTGTTCTACCGGGTGGTTGTCCGCATAATCAAAAAGAAATTCGATGCTGTTTTCCCAACTGCCTTGATAAACATCGACTGGGACCCCTGATCCCCTTAAAACTTTCGATTCCCCCTGACAACGCTGGCGGAGCCGACTTATATCCGCGTAAACGTTGTACAGATTTACAACACAGTTTAAGTTAAAATAACAGCCCCGGAGGAAAAGGATATTAATGAATTTTATTTTTAAGCTTACGATACACGTATATAATTTGGCAATAGATATTTTGGGGACTGCCGGCATGGCCCACAAAACAAACTTCCAGTAATCATACCGGATAATATGTCCGGAGAGTCGAAAACCTCGGAAGTTGGTTTATCAGCCCAGGAAGAAACCGAATGGACTGACAGGGGCACCACTGGCGTGATTTGCCTGTCGTGTGCGGTTATCGGCCAGCCGGTTTGAATTTTGAAAGTTGTTTGATGCCCTGCGTTCAAGGGGGGCCGCCAGAAAAAATTCTTTGAAAAACACCTGTTTATCTGATATGGTTCTTGTTTTCGATTTTTCTTTTTCAGGAATACGGTTTTCATCATGATTTTGCAGGGTCCATTATGAAACATTGCATTACCCTGGATGATTTTAGTGCTGACGAGGTGAACGCTCTGGTACACCTTGCCATCGACATGAAAAACAATCCGGAATCCTACCGCGACTGTTTCAGGGGGAAGGTTCTGCTGATGCTGTTCCAGAAAACTTCCACCCGCACCAGGATTTCCTTTGAAGTCGGCTTTGGGCGCTTTGGGGGGCAGGTTGTGGTCATGGATTGGGGGAAATCGAATTTTTCTATCTCTCCCATTGAATACGAGGCCCGGTATGTTTCCAGCCAGACCGATATTCTCATGGCCCGGCTTAAACATCATTCCGATGTCATTAACCTGGCCCGGCATTCCCGGGCACCGGTTATAAATGGTTGCGACGACAAGTTTCATCCCTGTCAGGCCCTGGCAGATCTGGTTACGATCTACGAAAACGCTGGGACCTTCCAGGGGCAGACCCTGGTCTATGTCGGCATTCACAACAACGTGGCCAATTCCCTGGCTTGTGGTTTATCCCAGGTGGGGGGGAAGCTTGTCCTGGTTACCCCTGAAACCAATCAGGCGGCTGACGACCCGGCGCTGATGGAGCGGCTGATGGCGACCGGACTGGTTGAAAGAACGACGGACCTGAAGGCCGCTGTAAGCAAGGCTCAGTTTGTTTATACAGATACCTGGATTGATATGGAGTTCTTCAATGACGAGTCATACCAGGACGAAAAAAAGCGGCGGGTTGCCCAGATGATCCCGTATCAGCTGAACGAGGAGAATCTGTCCGGGAGCGACGCCTTCATCATGCATGATATGCCCATTCATCCCGGTTTCGAGATAAGCGAGGAAATGGTGTATCACCCCCGCTCCATCATTTTTCAGCAGGCCGACAACAGGCTTTACGCCCAGCAGGCGCTGATGAAGTTTTTATTGGAAAACACCGGTTCCTGAACCTGTGTCCAAAAGCTCACCTTCCCGCACCCCGTCGGGGCGGGAAATATTTCCCTGAAAGACAGAAAAATCAGCCCTTGCGGCGGAATATTTTCCCGTGCAGCCCCCCCTGCTCCTCAGGGCAAGGGGGCAAACGGGCAGGATCTCGCGAGGAAAGGTCTGATTGGTGTGTGATTTGCTTTCCTTATTTTTTAGCATGCATTTCTTCAGAAACGCCCGGCATGATCACCCGGAGAGCAGAAACCGGGATGATCCGCCGGCAGTCAGGAGGTGAAACAATGGCGATGAATGTTGGAAAATCGGGAATCCAGACTCAGGGGGCGGCAGGCGCTCCCCGGGAGAGCAAGGCTCCTCCGCCTGGCAACGATTTTTTGAAGACTTTCAGGATGCTGCCCAAAGCCAGCTACCGTGAGACCGACTCTGGTCTGAAGGTGGCCGTATTGAAGGACGGTTCGGGAAAGTCGGCCGCCAAGGGAATGAGTATCAAGGTCAACTACACCGGATGGGTGATTGACGGTACCCGCTTTGACAGCTCGCTGGACCGGGGACGCCCGTTTGAGTTCCCGCTGGGCTCCGGCAGAGTGATAAAGGGCTGGGAGGAAGGTATCGTCGGAATGGAGCCCGGAGAAAGGCGGCAGCTGGTCATTCCACCCGGGATGGCCTATGGCAAGCGCCAGATGGGAAACATCCCTCCCAACTCCACCCTGGTTTTCAATATTGAGGCCCTGGCGGTGGCCGATGGATCACCCAATACCAAGGGTGAAAAAACAGTGGTGGCCTGAAAAGCCTCCACTCAGCAAGGAAGCCGGTCCGGATTTCCCCGGCATCAGGTGGGGTTTGCAGTCCTGCAAAATCAACTTGCCGGGAAGGCAAAGCCGGGGTCGAAGCATTTGTGCCTGTCGGTTCTGATCCCAGCGGATGTCCTTGAAATAACGGCATCCAGAGATCCATCCGGCTGGGGCATGAGATGAATGTTTCCCTGCATGGCCACCCGGGAGTATTCCTGCCAGCTGGAACCGTTGTCCGTGGACATCAGGATCGACCCACCGGCCGATGTCAGATACTCGTAGTACCCCATGACCAGAGTGCCAGAGGTTGTCCGGAGAATATGGCTGAAGCTCGCATTGGTCTTCACTGTTGCCCAGCTCATGTCTTCTGAGGAATTCATGGATACCCTGGTGATCCCCAGGTGCGTGTGGTCTAATCCGTTGTGGCCGATAAGAAACTCCGACCCGGAAAGAACATGAACTCCACAGATGGTATATACCCCGCTGGAGAAAATGGTTGTCTTATAGCTGAAACTGACCCCCAGGTTGTTTGATTCCCAGATGTGAAGCCCCTCCAGTCCGTAGGTCTGTCCGCCCGAAATTCCGAAAATCCTGTCCGGATAGGGATGAAAAAACTTGCCGATGTGTGTGCCGGGACTGATCACATCCGTGAGCACCCAGGAAGATCCGATATCTGTGGATAAATAGACCTGGCCTGAATCGGCGGAAAGCAGGACATGGCTTGAACTGCACCGGAACAGATCCCTCATATTTGAAGACTGGGGAATTCCCGAGAAAACCATGGTGCTGGTTTCGCAGTTATCTGAGGAGCGTTGAATCACCCTGGAATAAGAACCGGATGAGGGCGCTCCTGCGAATACAAATGATCCGCCGCCCAGGTCCAGCAATCGCTGGGCATACAGACCGGTAGGTGAAAAATTATCATTACCGTCCGACTTGTGCAGCTGGTGGAAGAACACCAGTTCCTCAATGGCCAGATATTTCCCGGATGTGGTTCTGGTGATGGTGTCCACGGTAAGGTTGTATGACGAGACCATATGCCGGTGTTCCCATTGGCGGTGAGCGGCTTCTTCCAGTTGCAGATGGGTTATTCCGGAATCCAGGTCGATTCCCTGGCCGATGAGCCTGAAATTTTTCCCGTCCAGTCCAAGATGGGAATCCGTAATGGACAGGATCTCGCCCAGGTTATAAAGAAGTCCGTCTCCCAGGGTGGTCCTGATGGACATTCTGGCCAGGGGGTTCCGGTGTATGTAAACCTTGTCCTGCGCCATGAAAATGCCATCGAAGCTTCGGGCGAACCATACCCCCTTCGACCCGTGTCGCCGGGAACGGATGCCGAAGTTGCTCTGGGATACATCATCGGTTTTGGTGTAGTTGCTGTTGAACTTTCCGGTGGAGGGGTTGTAACCCGCCTCCGCGGTGAACTCGTTGATGATCCTGGAGGGTCCCAGCTCCCAGTTGAAATCGAGCGTCCGGCTCAGGTCAAAGTGGATCCCCCCCTCGCTGTAGGGCTGAAACATATCGGAAAAAAATAACCGCCCACCCTGAAAGGCCACCACTCTGGTGTCCATTTCCGCCAGGGTGTTGATGATCTGGTAAATCTTCTCGCCGGTGAGATAGGCTTTGACCCTGGTGTCCTTGAGGATATTGTCCTGCCGCCATTTGAGCCAGGTTTCATAGTCGATGTCGGGATTGGACGTGCTTTCAAGGGCAGACATTCCGCCATAGGATGTAACCAGCATCCATACGAAATCACTGGGGAAATGCATGCTGCTGGTGAAATCCAACCCCAATGATTCCGCTTCGCTGCCCAGCGCCGTGTCTGTGAGATCCTTGGTTTTACCCTGCATCTGAAGCCTGATGCGTGTTCCACCACGTTCAAAGTGGATATTGGAAATTCCTCCCAGATACAGATTCAGGAACTCCGGGCCGCTTTGCGGGTGGGTGAGCCCCAGGCTGATTTCCGCGCTGGTGGAAAACAGGTGGTTGCAGTTGACCAGGAACTGGAAATGGTTCCCGGTGGCATCCAGTTCAACCTGGGTGGTTCCCAGGTCGATTGTGTCGGCCCGGAAGTTCAGACTGGGCCAGCGCAGAACCTTGTCGGAATAATCGCTGCCTCCAAGGGTGAATCGGCGCAAAGGTGAAAGGGACCTTCCTTTCAAATGCTCAATAAACCAGCTGGAAACATTCAGGCTCATGTGGTTTCTACTCCGTAAAGGCCGGGCGGATGCCCTGGTCGGCCAGTTCATCCATAGCCGGAAATATTTTTTCCGCCACGATCCTTTTCAGGTCCGCGGGATTCATGTTCAGCAGGGCTTCGGCGGAAGTGGCGTTTTCCAGGATATGGATCACGATTGAATCGATCCTGACCCCATGGCTGCTGCCTCCAGGGCCGCCATCGAGAAAGCGGCTCAGGTCACGGTTCTGTGCCGGGCTGAGAACCCGTTCCCCTTGTCTGAGCACATAGGTTCCATCCTCGGGCACGTTTTCCAGGCCGGAGTGGGCTATTCCCACCTGTCTTATCCGCTCCACGTTGGCCAGTCCCTGGGCCAGCACCAGCGCTGCCAGGGGAATATTGAAGGGATAGGGCGCACTGGCCAGGGCATTATTGGCCGCCAGATAGGCCATCACGGTGGCCTCGGCCACAGCCAGGGCTTTCGCCGCTCGGGCCAGCTGGCCACCCTTGTCCCGGGCCAGGTTCAAAATGGCGTTGCGGTAATCCTCATACAGCCTGTACCTGCTCATCAGGGTGGCGGCGTCCACCATGACCGCCTGGTCGCCCGCAGCCTGCTGCGCGGCCAGCAGGCCGGCGTAGTGTGCGCCCTGGGCCTGTTCCTCCTGGGCGCGGAAAATTTCCCGTTGGGCGGTTTTTCGCGCCATTACGTCCTGTTCCAGGGCCAGCATTCGGTCATGGTGATCCAGGGCTGCTGTTTCACGGGCCGCCAAAAACTCCTCATTCCGGGCTCTTTGCTCCTCGGCCGCCTCGGTCATCAGGCGGGTGGTGGAGGCGGAAAAGCCGGCAAGCGCACCCTCAGCCATCCCGGTCTGCCGAACCAGATCCTCCATGCTGCCGTTGATGTCCTCCAGCGCGTCCACGGCGCCGGCGCCATTGCTGCCCCATTTCAAAAAGGATTTATCGAGTTTTTCAAAAACCGGGCTGAAGTTGTCCAGGGCCCTGATGATCAGGTCAATCTGGGTGGTCATTATCATTCCTCGGATTGTGTTATTTCGTGTTTTTTAAGGCCATCGGCAGGGGAAAAACCCGGATTGCGGAAACTGCCCGGAGGTTTTACCGAGTTTTTCAGGTGCTTTTCAAGCTGGTTCTGGTGGAAGAAATTGCCAGTGTTGACGCCGGGTGAATCCCCCCGGAATCAGTTGCCCCGCAGCCTCAGTTTGTCCATGTCGCGGCCCATGTGAGCATCGACGGAGCCACCGGGCACCACATAGTCCGGGTCAAATATCCAGGTAAACCGGATGCGCTTGTCCGATGCGGCGAAAAACAGCATCAGGGCTTTGGTCTGCGGGGTCAGGGCATCACCGGGGAAATACAGGTGAGGATACCCGAAGTGATAGGCCGATTCCTCCAGTTTGTAGCCGGCTCCGGTTTCCCGCAGCCGGATTTCCTGCTGGTAGTCCCTGTAACCGGTGCCGGTTTTGACAGGCTTGAATTTACGGCCCCTGTCGTCAAGCAGGTATATCCCCTCTGGTTCATAAAACCCAGGTTCTGTGAACCGGGAGAAGTAGGAAATCAGGTATCCCTGGAAGATCACATGGTTCCCAAAGGTTTTTTCCATGTCGCTCAGGGCCTGCTCGTGTTCACTTTCGCTGCGGGCATAAGCGGTTTTCCTGCGTTCCTCGCGAAAGCGTTGCAGCTCCCAGGGCACAAGGGTCATGCTGGACTGCGGCCAGATAAGCTCGTATACCCCCAGGCCATCGGGATTCCGGTCCGGCGAGGTGGTGAACATGGTCTGCAACTCGTCCTCTCCCAGGGTGGAGTTGATCTGTCCGGGCCGGGGCACATACACCACGCTGGGATGAGGGGCCAGGGGCCGGGCGGCAAGGCAGCCCGCCGCAAAAACCGGCAGCAGAAGGATCAGCAGGAATCTTTTGGGCATTGTTGATTTCATGTCTTTTGTTCTGGCGGCGGTTGACAACCGGAAGGTTGTAAACCCGTGCGAGTCATGTTTTCCATAACTCATATCATGTCCATCCGGGCGATGCCGCATTTTGCCACAGACCCGACGGTTTCTTCCGG
>Ga0224501_10000567_pt1 | contig 29542 bp, 21 predicted proteins | sample SF_Oct11_sed_USG_4_FD_169105 | JGI IMG/M metagenome (GOLD analysis project Ga0224501, IMG submission 169105) | Sediment microbial communities from San Francisco Bay, California, United States - SF_Oct11_sed_USGS_8_1 | ecosystem: Environmental > Aquatic > Marine > Sediment | place: USA... | reverse complement strand
GTAATCTTGTTCTCTTTTTGAGGCATTGCCGAGGAGGCCGCCAATTTGGCAAGCCGCAGAGAAAAGGGAAGCGGTCTTCTTATTGATGATATCGAGGTAATCTTCTTCTACCAGCTTGAGATTTCTGCTCCAGCAGTATTCGTTCATCTCTCCCTCGATCATTTTGGCGGATATGCTGGTGAGGATCTCTGTGATTTGGCGGTGTTTGCTCTGCAGGGAGTGGCCCAGAGCCTTTATGTAGAGATAATCGCCCAGAAGAACGGTGACGTTGGGCCCCCACCGGGAATGGATGGACTCCCTTCCTCTTCTCATGTCTGAATTGTCGATGATATCGTCATGGATGAGGCTCGCCGCATGGATGGTTTCGACCAGGGCAGACATGAAGATGTCCTCTTTTCCTTTGTAGCCGAGCAGCTTGGAGCAGAGCAGGAGAAGAGCCGGCCGGATCCTTTTGCCGCTGTTTTGGAAGAGGTAGCCGCTGATTTCTGAGATGAGCTTGTTGGGAGACTCGCAAAGAAGATGAAGCTGCTCCTCTACCTCATCCAGCTCTTTCAGGATTGCGCGGTAGAGGTTATTCAAGCTCAAATTTTCCTTGACTCGAGATTTTATAGACTGTCTGGCCGTTTCATTCATCGGTCATATGACTATGTTCTGTGTATTTTTTTTGTATTAAAATGTTTCACTCCAAGTTTATTCTGGTCGATAGGCTCCCCATCGACTTTTTTTATGAGTTTTCTTCTTCTGGAGCCTTGATCGGATACCATATCTTAGCACTACCTTTTTTTTATTTCAAACCTAAAGAGGGATTGGAAGTTAAGAGTGGTTTTTTCTGCCAGTTCATCCAAGGAGATCTTTTTCAACTCAGCCAGGGCTCTGGCTGTTTCCTTCACGTATGCGGGCTCATTTCTTTTGATGCGGCCCCGGAAAGGAGAGGGGACGAGATAGGGCGAGTCGGTTTCGATCAGGATTCTCTCCATCGGGATTTTAACGGCGACTTCTCTAATCTGATGAGCTTTGGGAAAAGTGAGGATTCCTGAAAAGGAAATGTAGAAATTATGATCAAGCATCCATTTAGCCAGTTCCCAGTCCTCGGTAAAGCAGTGGAGGACTCCCCCTTGAGTGAAATGTTCTTCTTCCACGGCCTGGGCTGTTTTCATTCCGGAGTTTCGGCTGTGCACGATAACGGGAAGTCCGGTCTTTTGAGCGGTGGCCAGTTGATGGCGAAAGGCCTCTTCTTGTTGAGGAGCTGGGGAAAAATTGTAGTGGAAGTCCAGGCCGATCTCGCCCACAGCCTTGATTTTTTCTGCTCGAGCCAGTTCCTCTGTTTTCAGGCTGAATTCGGGACTGAAGTCTTTGGCTTGATGGGGATGCACACCTGCAGCGGCGATGATATTTTCGTATGAGCCGGTCATACCGAGGGTGGTCTGGATCCCTTTGAGGGTTGGTGAGGTCTGCGGGACAGAGGATGGCTTTGACTCCTTCCTTGAACGCTCTTTCGATAACCTCATGGCGGTCTTTGTCGAATTCCTCCATGTCCAGATGGGCGTGGGAATCGACAAATATCGTCTCCACTCTCATCTCCTTCGAAATAAAGCTGTCTTATTATATGATGAACTGATTTGAAGTCAAAATGTAAATATCGTTCCTAAGCATCTCTATCTCTTTGGCAAGAAGAGCATCTGACCTAATGGAGAAATGCAGCGCCGCTTCCTCTCCATCCTTGCCGAGACCCTCCCACCCACCACCATGGGCTCCGGATGGAGAGGAAGCGGCGCTGTAGCAAATTACACTTTCATTATTCACTGCTACGGAGATGGAGATGCTCTCCTATCTCTTCCAGATAGAATGATGCATTCGTTATCAGGATAGGGATGGAACTCGGATTATGGATGCGGGGGGATATTATTGGGGAGAATCCTCTACTTCTCTGGAATTCGTTTTTTTCTCTATTCGATATCTATGAGGGTTTCTGTTACTCCAGGATTTTTTTCTTCAGATGACGAAGGGGCAGGGCTCCGCAGCTGAGCAGTTTTTCCATGAATTCCTTTTTGCTGAAAGACTGACCTTTTAAGTCCCTCTCCCTTTTTTCCATGTCCATGATCTCTTTGTAGCCGACGTAAGTGCATGTCGCCGCACCAGGCTTCAAAATGATCCTGTTCCAGTTTCTCTCGGCCTCAGCCTGAGTTTGAAAGCCTGAGATGGTCATGAGACGGAGAGCCTGGTCTTTGGTCAGATCGCTTTGATGGATATTGAGGTCGAGCTGAAAATCGATGACAGCTTTGAGCAAATTCTTGAGCTGATTCAGGCGCAGCCTGAGGTCGTAGTTCCCGAATCCAGATGTGACCAGCATCTCTTCCACAAAGACCGGCCAGCTTTTGATCAGGGCCATGTTGGGATAGAATTTTCTGATGAGAGAAGAATTTTTTCCGGTAGAGAATAATGGGATGAACTCCCCGGGAAAGACGTTGCGGGCAGTCCAGAAATACAGATAGGAGTTATTGTATTCCTCCAGGAAGGATTGTACCTGCCCTTCATCCCAATCCTCGCTAATGGGGAAAACCTGGACGTGAGGGATTCCTGAGTTTTCATAAATACCAGGGGAGATGGTGCGAGAAAGGGTGATTCCCTGCGACCAGGCAGGCATAGGCTGGATATCGATATCGACATCAGGGAGGGATATAAGGTCATTCTTTGAGATGAATTCTTTTATCTCAGCCGCTGAGTCTCTGACTCTACTGATGTATTCATCTTTGGTGACATGTTCTCCTTTTATCCTGTTGAAGACGTGGGAGATGACCTCGTTATAGAGCTGGTCTTTTGTAAGATTAGGGGGGGGATTTGCCAGGTCTATACGAGGGTCCATTATTTCATAGAACGGGACGCAGGTGAAGAACATTTTCATCCGAATATTGTTATTGTCTGCCTGGGCTTGATTGATAATATCTTGAATAGGAATGTCGTTCTGCAGAGTCAAACGAAGGAGCCTGGTATGAGCCTGGCCTCCCAGACGAAAATTGCCCGTGGAGCGAGGAAGGAGTTCGTTCTTCAGGAAGTTCTGGTAGTCATTTAAGGCCGGAATGACTTTGGCCAGGCAATCCCGAAGCTTGGACTGGCTGTCTGCCGGTGCATTGGCGATCATTTCAGGCAGCTCGTTATTATAGAAATCCAGTATTCCCGGGAACTGGTTGATGGCTGTTTCCGTAAAAAGCTGAGGGGGGGTCTTTAAATTTTCTTTGGCTTGCTTGATGAACTTCAGCAGGTCCTTCAGCCTTTCTGCAGCGTTCTTTGCTCTTGCATCCAGCGGAGCGAATTCCTTGGAAAACAGGCTCTTGATGCAGTTGATGAATATTTCATTGTAGTAAAGGGGATTGTATTCCCAGGGAACGAGGTTTTCCACTTTGAGAAGTTCCAGGTCAAGGATGTCGATCATTATTTCGCAGTCGATCAGAACCTCAGGACTCAGCTTTGTCTTATCGATCTTAGTCACGAATTCCTGGTTGGAATTATCCAGGACTTCATGGTATTTCTCCAGGCTTTTTTCGCTGAAATCCTCGAGCTTGCTGTCATAGGTGTGATAGCCAGCAAGCGTTGCGGCTGTCGGGTAGAATTTCCAGTATTCGGAGAGGAAGTCCTCCAGCGCTTTCTGGAACTTGCTGTCTTCGACATTTGTTGAAAACATCAATATACCAGAGCTTGAAAAAATTATAAGAAAGATAGCGAGAAGTATGAATTTCTTCATCGTTTGACCCTCCTCAGTAAGAGCATTTGATGCCTAGCATGTTTTGTATCCTTTTACTTATATTATTATTATAGTGGATTTGCTTTCTTTTGTGAAACAGCAATCCTATCAAAAATGATGGCAAGCGGCAATACTCTGCTGAACCGTTGACCAGAGCTAAAACTTAATGACAGCGGAGCCCCACGTATATCCGGAGCCAAAAGCTGTCAGGACGACGAGGTCACCTTCCTTTATCCTTCCATTCTTTATGGATTCATCCAAAGCAATCGGAATCGAGGCAGCTGTCGTATTTCCGGTTCGGTCTATGTTTCTGATTACCTTTTCCACAGGGATTCTCAGGTTTCTGGCCACCATCAGGGAGATCCTGTCGTTTGCCTGGTGAGGGATGAGATGATCCACGTCATCGATCGTGAGCCCGTTGTGTTCCAGGGCGGTTCTCACGGCTTCTGGCATTTTTTCAGAGGCGTTTTTAAAAACATTCCGTCCGTTCATCCGGGGAAAGTATCTTTTTTCGTCGACGTATTCTTTTCTGAAAGTCGGGTTGTCCTTGGGACTGGGCTTTTCCATCCACAGGTCAGAAACAAAATTTCCATCTGAAAAAAGGTGAGTGGATAAGATGCCTTTGCCGTCATCTTGGTCGTTGGGTTCGAGGATGACCGCTCCCCCCCCGTCCCCGAAGAGAACAGCTATGTCTCTTCCATCGTCCGAATAATCCAGGTTGGACGTTTGCACCTCAGCAGCCACGACCAGTATTTTTTTGTAGGTATGATTCTTGATGTACTGGTCAGCTACGGAAAGAGCGTAGATGAAGCCTGTGCACTGATTCCTCACATCAAGGGCTCCGATTCCAGAAAGCCCCAGCTTGGCCTGGACCAGCACCCCTATTCCTGGAAAGTAGTGATCAGGAGAGAGGGTGGCGGCGATGATGAAGTCGATTTCAGACCTGTCGATCTTGGCATCCTCTATCGCCCGAAGTGCGGCTTTATAGCCCAGGTCAGAGCTTCCCACTCCTGGCTCGACATAGTGCCTTTCGGAGATTCCCGACCTTTGGCGGATCCATTCATCAGAGGTGTTCATGATTTTTTCCAGGTCGAAGTTCGTCACCACTTTGGGAGGAAGATAATGGCCCGTTCCGGTTATGATGGATTGCGTGCTCATGATGTTTTCAGCGATTATAATGAATAAAAAAAGAAAAAGAAAGGCAATTTTTGTTGACGCAAACATCTCTATTTCCGTGACATTTAATAATGAAGGTGTAATCTATCACAGCGGCGGTTTCCATCCATCCCAGCCAAGGCCCTCCCACCCTCCACCATCGGCTTCTGATGGAAGGAAACCGCTGCCGCACTTCTCGATTAGGTCAGATTTTCCTCTCATCGCGGAGATAGAGGGACCTCCTCTGTTGACTCGCTCAGACAGAATGAGTAAGATACACTTGACTTCACGAAGAAGGAGGAGCTGCTTTGAGAAGATATGCTTTTCTTTTCCTTCTTGTTTTTTTCCTCTCGATCCTGCCCTTTGCTGAGGAAGAAGATTTTCTGACGATCGAGGCTTCTTTGAGCCCGGAATCCCTTTCCGGAGGAGGAGAAGGAAAGGTGATCTTGAAAATAAAGGTTGACGAAGGGATGAGGGTTAACGCCAATCCTTCCTTTTCTGTCGAATTCGCTCCGTGTGAGGCGCTCGTCTTTGGAGAGGAAGTCTATACTCCTGCTGACCTGGGAATTGAGATTTCAGAGGAGATGGGAGAGGAATACTTGAAGCTGGATGAGCCTTTCGAAATTTCTTTCACGGTCAACTCTAATGCAAAGAAGGGTGAATATCTTCTCGAAGGAAAGATCAGTTATTTCATCTGCTCTAAAGAAGAAGGCTGGTGCTTGAAGAGCAGTTCTCAATTCTCAGTCCCTTTTAAATTAGAATAAAAGGGGTCAGGTCTCGACATTAGACATTTCAGCGATTTTAACATTGGAATCAGGCCTTATCAGAATGGTTTTCTGGTCATCTCATTCAAGCCTGACTCAGGTCAATCCAATATTGACAAAGCCTGATTCCCCAATGTCTAATGTCGAGACCTGACCCCAATTATTTACCAATTATTTACAGCCAGTTGTTCTCAAGATACCAGTCGACGGTCTCCTGGACGCCTTTCTCCAGGGAGTATTGAGAACGGAAGGATAGCATTTCTGAGGCTTTCCTGGTGTCCGCGATCCACGCGCTCTGTTTCATATCTTTAAACTTGTCTCGTCCGAATATGTTCGGGGACCTCCTGATTTTATTCATCAGATCGACAACCAACGCGGCGAGAAAGACAAGAAAGAAAGGAACATTCACTTTTCTTAATTTTTTTCCAAGCCTCCGGCCTGCGTTCTCTCCGATGTCATCCCAGCTGTAGGGATTTTGGTCGGCAATGTTGAATATTTCTCCGCTTTGGACGTCTTTCCGGGAGGAGAGATGCAGGGCTCGAGTCACATCCTTTACATAACAGAGGCTCAATCGTCTTTGTTTGGAACCCAGGGAAGGCAAGAACCCTCGCTTTATGAATTTAATATAATTAAGAACATCCGGGTCTCGCGGACCATAAACGGCGCTGATCCTGAGGATGACCAGTGGAAAGATGTCTTTAAACTTCAAAGCCTCGAGTTCGCCCAGCAGTTTACTCTTGCCGTAATGAGTTATGGGTTGAGGAGGTGCGCTTTCCCGGACAGGTTTTCCTTCAGAGGAAGGCCCGGACGCGGCGATGCTGCTGAGGTAGATAACTCTTTTAGGATGAATCTTTTGCAGGCGGAGAGCCGCGAAAAAGCTTGCTGTTCCTTGCTGGTTTACTGTATAATAATCAGCCGTCTTGGAGGTTTTTGTCAATCCAGCAGCATGAAAAACATATTCAGTGTCCGCCGGAAGCGGAGGAACAGAAAAGAGATCCCCTTCGATGAATTGAATGTCAAAACCCTTTATCCATTTGAGGTTGTTCAGGTTTCTTACAAGAGCAGTCACCTCGATGTTCTGGCTCAATAGAAATTCGATAAGATGGCTCCCGATAAAACCAGTTCCTCCGGTTACAAGAGCTTTCACGGGTAAGATTGTATGAAAATTATCCCTTGTGGTCAAACCAAAACTTCTTCAGGGCAAATGGCTTAAAGGAGTGCAACTTTTTAATAGAAGTCCAAGTTCATAAGAGGAGGCAGCAGTGAATATTTTCGATAAATGTTATGAATTCACGCGCGCAGAAGAAGCCATGGCAATGGGGTTGTACCCCTATTTTACTCCTATACAGAAAGTCGCAGGAAATAAAGTCAAGGTTGACGGCAAAGATATGATCATGGTCGGGTCGAACAACTACCTGGGTCTAATCGACCACCCTAAGGTGATGAAGGCAGCTCAGGATGCAGTGGACAAATATGGTGTAGCGACTTGCGGCTCGAGATTTTTGAACGGCACTCTTGACCTTCATGTGGAGCTGGAGGAGAGGCTGGCCAAATTTACAAAAAAAGAAGCAGCCCTTACTTTCAGCACCGGCTTTCAGACCAATCAGGGGATAATATCCACCCTGGTCGGAAAAGGGGAGACGATCATAACTGATAAGATGATTCACGCCAGTATCGTCGATGCCTGCCGGCTGTCTCGCGGAAATGTCCATAAGTTCAAGCACAATGACATGGAGGACCTGGAAGAGCGGATTTCTTCCCTGGAAAAGGAAATGGGAAAATTGATCATCGTGGATGGAGTATTCAGCATGGAAGGCGACCTGGCCAACCTGCCTGTGGTTGTAAAGCTGGCTAAAAAGTACAATGCCAGGTTGATGGTGGATGATGCCCACGGCATAGGAGTCATGGGGAAGAACGGCAGAGGCACAGCTGAACATTTCGGAGTGGAAGGTGATGTGGATTTGATCATGGGCACTTTCAGCAAGTCTTTTGCCTCTTTGGGCGGGTTCGTCGCCGGAGAGAAGAAAGTCATATCCTATATCAAGCATTTTGCCCGGGCTTTGATCTTCAGCGCCAGCATAACTCCTGCCTCAGTGGCGGCGGTCTTGGCCTCGCTTGACATTATCGAGAATGAGCCGGAGCGAAGAGAAAGATTGTGGAAGATCACTCAAAAAATGAAGACCGGGTTTCAAACCATGGGCTACAAAACCGGACCCACGGAAACGCCGATTATTCCCTTGATCATCGGGACGGATGAGCTGACTTTTATGCTCTGGAGGCTTGTCAAAGATGAAGGGATTTTCACCAACCCGGTGATTTTCCCGGCTGTTCCCCAAGGCCAGTCTTTGATCCGGACCAGCTATTCGGCTACCCATACCGACGAGGAGCTTGATACGGTGCTGGCGGTTTTTGAGAAATGCGGCAAACAATTGGGTATAATAAAATAAGATGGAAAGGCTGATAAAGACCAGAGCTTGAATAAAGTGTCTGGTCATTTCAATTTGAGTCAGTTGGTGTGATTAAAATGAGAAAAAAAACCTTTATGATTTTTTGTGTTGTGTTTGTGGTCTGTTTTTTCTTTTCCTCGATAGAGGGCTCTGTACCCCTCCTTCCTTTGGACCAGGTAAAAGCGGGGATGAAAGGAAAGGGAAGGAGCGCTTTCAAGGGAGATCAGATAGAGGAATTTGATGTCGAGATCATTGGGGTGCTCACCAATGTCGGGCCGAAAAGGAACATCATCCTGGCCAGGCTCAAAGGAGGAATATTAGGAGAGACTGGAGTTATCTCCGGGATGAGCGGGAGCCCGGTCTATATCGACGGCAAGCTCGTCGGGGCTATTGCTTACAGCTTTGGAACATTTATCAAAGAGCCCATCGCAGGAATCACTCCCATAACGGAAATGATGTCCATATCGGAGGAGAGACCTCAGGGTTCCACTTACTCCCCGCAGGTTCCGGTGAAAAAGTATCTGACTCTGAACGAGCTTTTCGACTTGAACAAAGAAATTTTTCATCCCAGGGCTTCTTTTCTTTCTGAAGGGAAAGATTTGACGCCTTTGAGTGTTCCCCTTGTATTCAGGGGGTTTTCTTCCTCTGTCTTCGAACAGTCCAAACCTTATTTTTCAAGACTTGGTTTTGTTCCTGTCATGGGCGGGCCTTCAGTTCAGGCTGCGGAAAAGATCTCACCCCCTGACCTCACTCTCCAGGAGGGTGGGCCTGTGGCTATTCAATTAGTCAGCGGGGATTTGGACATCTCCGGGGTAGGCACTGTCACCTATATTGACGGCAACAACGTCCTGGCTTTTGGCCATTCTCTTTACAACTTGGGTGCGGTGGACTATGCCATGACCAAAGCTAAGATTCTTACGGTGGTTCCCAGTCTGATGTCCTCGTTCAAGATGGCAGTAGCGGATAACCTTATTGGCAAGTTCACCCAAGATAGAGTCTCAGGGCTTTTGGGCGAGTTGGGGAAAGTGCCGCGGCTTATTCCTGTGAACATTAAAATGATTGACCCCAACGGCGAGGTCAAAGATTACAAGTTGAATGTCGTCAACGATAAAATCTTGACTCCCTTTCTCATCAATGTCTCGTTGGGAAGTGTCCTGACTACAGAAGAGAGAACCATCGGTGATCTTTCACTCGGGCTCCTGGGGAATATCTATCTGGAAAACGGGATGAGCGTCCGTCTCGAAGACCTGTTCTCCGGACAATTTGATGCATCTGTGGTGAACCTTTCGGGCCTTCTCACAGCCGTGGTTTACTTCTTGACCAATAATGAATTCGAGGAATTGGGGATTCACCGTATAGACCTGGGAGTGAGAGCTTTTGAAGAAGTCAAGTTCTCTAATCTGGAAAAAGTCTGGCTGGATAAATACGATGGTTCGCCCGGCGAGAGTATCAATGTAGAGATCAATTACCGGACATTCGGAGGAGAAATCCACACTGAAAAAGGAAGCATAACCATCCCCAACCTGCCTGCTGGCTCTGAATTTCAGCTTGTGGTTGCCGATGCGGCGACAATGGGTCAGATTGAAATGAGTCAGTACAGAGTCACGAGTTTTGTTCCCAGGAGTTTGGATCAGCTCATCCGAATGTTGAGCAACCTCAGGAAAAATAACCGCATCTACATTAAGATTATTGCTTCCAAACCTGGCATATTTTTAAAAGGCGAGGAGATGCCAAATTTGCCTGTGACCATGAAATCCATGTTTGCTTCTCCCCGCGCGGCGGCTTCTTCGCCTGTTGAGATCAATAAATCTACTCTTATGGAGTACCATCTGCCCATTCCGTATGTTTTCAGGGGGGCGGTCGTGATTCCGATTAAAATAAAGAAATAGGAGAGGAATAGAATGAAAAGAACACGTGTTCCTGTCTTAGTGATGATAGTTTGTTTGGCTCAAGCTCTGCTGGGTGTTGTTCCGCAGAAATGGGAGATCCGCAACAAGGACGACTTTTTGAAAGGCAAGTTTGATGGAGTCTCGGTGTCGGATGAAGGTGTTCTTTTTCTCTCTCCTAAAGAAGAGGCGATCATGGGGCCTGCCGAGGAATTCTACCTCTCCCTTCTTGTGACCCAGGCAGGAGAGATATTCCTCGGAACCGGACACGGAGGAAAAATCTACAAGATCGATAAAAACGGAAGGGTAGAGCTGTATTTTCAGGTCCCGGAGATGGATGTGTCCTGTCTTGCTCAGGACAGGAAAGGAAATCTCTATGTGGGGACCTCTCCTAACGGAAAGATCTATAAGATCACCGAGAAAGGCAAAGGCGAGCCTTTTTTCAACCCTATGGAAAAATACATATGGGACCTGGTTTATGGTGAGAAAGGAGTTTTACTGGCAGCGGTCGGCGAGAACGGTGGAATTTACGAGATAAACTCAGAAGGAGAAGGGAGGCTGATTTTGAGAACAGAGGATAATCATTTTCTCTGCCTCAAAGAAGACCTGAACGGAGATCTTTTAGCGGGAACAGGTGGAAAAGGCCGTGTTTACAGGCTTTCCCGAGGCAGGCTGACTTCTCTTCTCTTTGAATCCCCCTTTGAGGAGATAAAAAGCATCGCTCTGGATAAAGAAGGGAATGTTTATGTTGCAGCCAGCGGCAGAGTTGTCAGCCTTAAAGAAGAAACGGAGCTTCCTGTTGGAATAAGGGCAGCAACTGAAGTGAGCATCACGGTCACTCCGACTCCGGCGCAGCCGAAGGAGATCACGTCCTTGGGCCAGAAGGAACCGAGCGCTCTCTTCAAGCTCAATCCTCAAGGGATTGCGGAAAAGCTCTGGGAATCTGATGATGAACTGATTTACAGCTTATTGTGGAAGGAAGAAGAAAGAGAGCTTATTTTTGGAACAGGGGACAAGGGCAGGCTCTACTCGGTGGATGGTGACAACAAGATTTCCCTTCTCCTCCAGAAAAATTCTGCCCAGGTCTATGGGCTTTTTCCTTTTGGCTCGAAGACATATGTCCTTTCTAATAATCCTTCAAGCTTGACCGCCCTTTACCCTGACCAGGTACTCAGCGGAGAATATCTGAGCGAGGTTATTGATGCCTATACCATTTCCTCCTGGGGAATGATGGAGTGGGAAGCGGAGGTTCCTTCGGGGTGTAATCTTCAGTTGCAAACAAGAAGTGGAAATTCCAGCCGACCCAATATGACTTGGAGTGATTGGTCGCCGCCCTACCAGAAAAAGGAAGGAGAAAAGGTTCTCAGTCCCAAAGCCCGTTACCTCCAGTTCAAAGTCATGCTCAAGTCCCAGTCCGGAAAAACTTCCCCTTTACTGCAGAAACTCTCTTTTGTTTACCTGCAGACAAACCTGGTGCCGAAAATCACTCGATTAACGCTGCTCCCGGCCAATCAGGTTTTTCTCAAACCGCCCATCCAGGAAGAAACAATCTTGGGGGTTGACGAGGATTATTCCGCGCAGGCTAAAGACAAGGACAAAGAAAAGGCTTTTCTCGTTCCGAAAGAAGAAGAAAGAAAAGGATTCCAAACAGTTATCTGGGATGCCGTAGATGAGAATGGAGACGGCCTTATTTATTCCATCCTGATCAAGAAGGAGGATGAGGCTGAATGGCGGGTTTTGAAGGAGAATTGGGAGGAACAGATATATGCTTTTGACACCCTGTCCTTTCCGGATGGAGCTTATGTATTGAAAGTCACAGCCTCCGACCTTCCGTCCAATCCGCCAGGGATGCAGTTGAGAACCGAGAAGATAAGCCGTCCAATGACCATCGACAATTCGCTTCCCGTTATCAAAAGCTTCAAAGCAGACAGAGATAAGACTAAACTGGTCGTTAGTTTTTCCGCCGAAGATTCCATCTCTTCCATCAAAGAAGTGAAGTACCTCATCAGACCCGATGAGTGGAAGACCATTTTTCCTCTGGATGGAATATGTGATTCGAAACAGGAGAGTTTCAAGATAACTGTTATCCTGCCCTCCCAGTTCGATAACATGATAACAGTCAAGGTCACTGATAGCCACGGAAACATCGGGGTCCACAGGGCGACTTTTTAGCCGAGACTCACTCCAGCTGTCCTAACTCATTAATTCAGCACATTCATTAATTCAGCACATCCATAATGTAATTGCGAGCGAAGCGTGGCAATCTTCTATGATGATGTGACCTCTTAATTAAAAAGCATTTTTCTTAGGGGATTGCTTCACTTTGTTCGCAATGGGCATATTATTTAATGCGTTTATGTTAGGATTTGCTCTTCACTCTTTCCAGGTATTTATCGTCTCTGGTGTCGATACGAATAATATCCCCTTCTTTGATGAACTGGGGGACATTGATTGTGATCCCTGTTTCCAGCTCTGCGGGTTTGCTGCTTGCAGATTGGGTGGCTCCCTTGAGGAAGGGCGCGGTTTTGACCACTTTCAAATCTATGGTCAAAGGGGGTTCGATCCCGACCGGATTTCCCTCGTGTATCTCGATGAGAAAGATAACATTGGGAATGAGGTAATTGACCTCGTCGCCGATGATGTCCTCGGAGAGTTTGATCTGCTCATAGTTCTCAAGGTTCATGAAAATAAAATCCTCTCCGCTCTGATAGAGGAATTCCATCTCGATTTTTTCAAGATAGGCCTGTTCCACCTTGTCCTTGGAGCGGAACCTGTAGTCGTGGAGCGCCTGGTCTCTCAGGTTGCGGAGTTTCGTCTGCATCAAGGCCTGTCCTTTGCCAGGGGTGATGTGAGTCGCCTCCAGCACTTTGTATATTTCGCCCTCGACTTTTATCACCATGCCTTTTCTGATCTGGGTGGCGTTGATCATTGTTCCTCCTCAGTCTGGATTGAATTCGGACCTCTGGTCATACAGCTGTTTTTCCTGTATATGAATAGTGGATGGGGATGGAAAGCGTTCTTCTGAGCGCACGAAAAATCAAGGATGGAAAAGAGTCAGGGTGCGGTTGGCGTAAGGTTTTCTGGCTCATTCCTTCGGGACTTCTCCTTATTCTCTCCTGACTCCGTCTGCGATTCGAACCACATGCACCTCAGCTCCTGTCTTTTCTAATGCCTCGGCGACGCGTTCAGCCTTCTCAGAAGCATAGGCAAACATGCATCCCCCTCCTCCGGAGCCGTTCGTCTTTGCGCCCAGAGCTCCCGCCTTAAGCGAGGCTTCTATCATCTGTTCGATTTTGGGAGTAGAGATCCGGATGTAATCTCTGAGGACTTCATGCTGTCTGGATAGCAGCTGACCGAATTGGGCATGGTCAAAGGCCTCTGACTCAAAAAGGGCTCTTCCTTTTGCGGTCAAATCCCGGGTGAGAAGAGTCCCCTTCAGAAGTCTTTTGACATCCGGCGGGAGTTTTTCCATCTCATCCCTTTCTCTCTGGGTGACAGGACTTTTCAGGTTGAACCCGTCTATCTTTTTCTGGAGACTGGCGGTTCCTTCGAGGACATGCTTTTTTATGTATCCCAGCATTCCGGTTGTATCCTTTTTCTGGAGGGAGTCAGCAAGAACGAATTCCATCAGAGGATTTTTCAACCTTTTGACTTTCAGGGCTTCCCCAAAATCGATGGTGATCACACCTCCCAGGGCAGAGGAGAAATGGTCCATTTTTCCTCCAGGCTCCTTGAATTCGGCCACTTCGGTCAAAAAGGCCATTTCCGCGATCTCCTCCGCGTTGTCGGCCCGGTCATCTCCAGCCGCTTCCAGGAGAAATTTTACCCAGGCTACGACCAGAGCAGATGAGCTGGCTGTTCCTGAATTGATGGGGATGGTTCCCTTAACGAGGCAGTCCCATCCTGAGGGAAAGACGATGCCCTGCCTTCTCAGGACATTGACGCCGCTCTTCAAGTAATCTCTTTCTCTGGTGTATTCTAGCTCGCTTTCAAGGGAGAATTCTTCCTTATCGCGGATATCCGGAAGGTCGATGTTGATGAGCTTATCCTCTCTTTTTGTCCCGCTTATGGAAATTCTCAGGTTGATTGCCGCAGCAATGATGGGCAGGCCGAAGTAGTCCTGGTGTTCGCCGAACAGACAGACTCTGCCGGGAGATGAAACTCTGAGCGTTTCTTCTTTCATGACTTTTTATTATCCAACATGCGCAAAAACTGTCAATCAATTTTTCTTGCTCGAAGTCAGAATCCAGCAAAATGAATTTGCTTGGATGGAGAGGAAGCGGCGCCGCACTTGTCCATTAGGTCAGATTTTTCCCCTATCACGGATAAAAAGATGCTTACCCGGTTCGGCTAAAATTTGATTTTACTGTACATTTTATTTATAAAGGACTTTGACTTTACTCATTGGTGAAGAGGATGATCGAGATCTGCTTTTTAGGGACAGGCGGCTCTGTGGCCACCAAGGAGAGGGATAACACGTCTTTTCTCATCCGGCATGATGAAGACCTTATCTTGTTCGACTGCCCGGGAAGTGTCTTTCAGAAGATCAAAAGGTTTGACTTTGACCCCAGGGAGGTGGCCACGATCCTGATGACCCATACCCACCCCGACCATGTTTACGGGCTGCCCTCTCTGGTCCACAGCCTGATGCTGGATGAGGGTCTCATCCGGCTCTATGGCTCGGCTGAGACCATCGGTTTCTGTGAAGACCTCCTGGATTTATTCCGTTTGCGGGAGAAGAGGATCAAGACCAGAGTGGACTTGATCCCTCTAAAGTCTGGAGAGAGCTTTCGGCTGAACGGGTCTTTATCCTGTCTGACCGTCAAAGTACCTCACAATCCTTCCTCCTTGGCTTATCACCTGCGCTTCGATAGCGAGGGTAAGGACCTGGTCTACTCGGGAGATACGCCCTGTTTCCCGCCTCTCTTCGAGGAAGCCGCAGGCAAAGACTGTCTCATCCACGACTGCAGCGCTCCGTTCCGCTTTTTCGAGGAGTATCCCTCCTTGTACACCATGCATACTCATTCCCTCGAGCTGGGGGAGCAGGCGCAGAAATGCGGCGTCAAATGCCTCATTCCCTGTCATTTTTTCGGGGAGCTGGATTTTTCTCTCCAGGAAGTGGAGGAGGAGATCAGGAAGAACTACACAGGCAGGCTGGTCATCCCCCAGGATTTTGAAAGATTAACTCTATGATAAGAAGTGGGATTTGGAGAATAGACGGAAGAGGAGGAACGGGTGAAAGGATTCAGGCTCATTTTTTCGGGATTGATTATTTCTGTTATCCTCTCCTGCTGGTTGAGCCCGGGAGGAGAAATGGCTGACCTCGTTTTACTCAACGGGACTGTCTGGACGGTCAATCCCAGCCAGCCGTGGGCAGAGGCTGTGGCGGTGAAGGGAGGCCGGATTCTGGAAGTCGGCTCCTCCCGGACCATAAAAAAGCTCGCCGGCACCAGGACAGAAGTCGTCGACCTGAAAGGAGACCTGGTCCTTCCCGGCTTCATCGACAGCCACACTCATTTTCTTGACGGCGGGTTTTCCCTTTTGAGCATCCGCCTGCGGGACGCTCGGAGCCGGGAGGATTTTATCTCCAGGATAAGGGATAAGGCTAAGAAGATGGAAAAGGGGGAGTGGATCCTCAATGGAAACTGGGACCACCAATCCTTTGACCCTCCTGAGCTGCCGAACAGGGATTGGATCGATGCGGTAACTCCCGACAACCCGGTATTCGTCAACCGCCTGGACGGGCACATGGCCCTTGCCAACAGCCTGGCCTTGAGGATCGCTGGAGTCACCAAGAATACTCCTTCCCCGGCCGGCGGTGAGATCCTCAAGGATTCCGAGACAGGCGAGCCCACAGGGATATTGAAGGATGCGGCCCTGGACCTGGTGGCGGAGAATATCCCGGAGCCTTCGCTTAAGGCCAAATTGAGAGCCGCTGAGGTCGCTCTGCGACACGCGGCTGAATGCGGAGTAACCTCTGTGCATGACATGGCCTCTGCCGAGAATCTCGAAGTCTACCAGGAGTTCCTGAGGAATAAAAAGCTGACTGCCCGGCTCTATGTTTATATCCCTATCACCGAGGTCGAGGTTTATTCCCGGCTCAGGTTGAAAACACCTTTCGGGAATGATTTTCTCAAGATCGGAGGACTCAAGGGATTTGTCGACGGGTCGCTGGGCTCGTCGACCGCTTTATTCTTCGAGCCTTATGCCGATGACCCTGACATGACCGGTCTGTTTCATTCCCAGATGTACCCCCAGGGAATCATGGAACGGAGGATCATGGAAGCGGACAGAGCCGGCCTGCAGGTGGCCATACATGCCATCGGCGACAAAGCCAATCATGCTCTACTCGACATCATGGAGAAGATCATCGCTCGGAACGGAGAGAGGGACAGGCGCTGGCGCATCGAGCACGCTCAGCATCTTCTCCCCGGGGACATCGAACGCATCGCCAGGCTCGGGATCATCGCCTCGGTCCAGCCGTATCATGCCGTGGATGACGGCCGTTGGGCGGAGAGCAGGATCGGCAGGGAAAGATGCCGGACCACCTATGCCTTTCAGTCCCTCCTTGAAAGAGGGACGGTCCTTGCCTGTGGTTCGGACTGGACTGTGGCTCCCCTCGATCCGCTGAGCGGGATCTATGCTGCGGTGACGAGGCGGACGCTGGACGGGAAAAATCCTGAAGGGTGGTTTCCCGAGCAGAAGATTTCGCTGGAGGAGGCTGTCAAAGGATACACGCTTAACGGAGCTTTTGCCGAGTTCTCAGAGGCTTATAAGGGCTCCATAGAGGCTGGAAAACTCGCTGACCTGGCGGTCCTCACCCGGAATATCTTCGCTGTGCCACCCGAGGAGATTCTGAACACCAAAGTCAAAATGACCATATTTAACGGAGAGATCGTTTACAGGGAATAACGGACACAGATGATTTATCTTTATTTTGCCGCTCTCATCGCCGCCTTCGCCCTGCTGTTCAAGTCCGCAAGTTTTTTTGTGGATGGGGCCTCCGGGATTGCCAGGATCCTGAACGTTTCGAAGATGGTCATCGGGATCGTGCTGGTCGGTATGGCCACGACAGCTCCGGAATTTTTTGTCTCGGTCATCTCGGCCTTTCTGCGCAAGCCCGAGTTTGCCCTGGGCAACGCGGTCGGCTCCGTCATCTGCGATGATGGGATCGCCCTGGCTCTGGCCGCTCTCCTGGCACCGGCGGCCATTCTTGTGAACTGCCGGATGCTGAGGGTAGTCGGCGTTTTTCTTCTGGCCATAGATATCCTGGCCTATATCCTGGCCAGGAATGGCACCATCGGGCGTCTGGAAGGCGGCTTTTTCGTCCTGATCTTGGCTGTCTATTACGTTTTTCTCCTCCGAAGAAAGGAGCTCAGGTTCGAGCAGGACAGCCAGGGAAACACAGGCGCCGAAAAGGAGCGGGAAGGAATTTCCTTATCGGATAGGTCCCTTTTGAAAAGTCTGATGCTCCGTTTCATCCTGGGGCTGGCAGGCGTCATCGCCACCAGCTACATCGTGGTCTGGGCAGCCAGGCATATCGCTGAATATTTTTCCCTCTCCGAGACCATCATCGGGTTGCTTGTCCTGGCCATCGGAACCTCCCTCCCGGAGATCAGCACCTGTATAACAGCCGCGATAAAAGGAGAGGGCGAGATCGCTGTCGGGGACATCATCGGAGCGGACATCCTCAATGTCCTCTGGATCATAGGCGTTTCTGCGGTCGTCAACCCTATAAAGGTGGAATTGAAGGTGATGAACTTCAGCTTCCCTTACATGATCCTGATCGTGCTGGTCATGCTGGTATCCATGAGGATCCGCTGCCGCCTGGGGAAAATCAAAGGCTTGATCCTTTTGGGTCTTTACGCACTCTATGTGTTCCTGGCTCTCAAGCTCTTCACCTAGAATTGAATGATTCCTCTTTCTTTGACATTTTTTCGTTAATTCTTGCCCTCGCTTAACGAACTTGGTAATATATTCTGTTTCCAATCGGCAGGAGGAAAGCATGAACATTGGAGTGATGAACGAAAGCTGTAAGATCGAGAATAGAGCCGGTTTGAGTCCGAGCGGAGCCTCTTTATTGGTGGAGAACGGGCATACGGTCTATGTTCAAGCAGGATCTGGATTGAAAGCCGGGTACACGAACGAAGAGTACAGTGATCTTGGCGCTGAAATAGTGTTCACCAAGGATGAGGTGTTTGGCCGTTCTGATCTCGTGCTTAACATTTCTCCTCTCAACGATGAAGAATGCAAGCTTGTTAAGAAGGACCAGGTCTTATTCGGGTTTCATCATCTGGCTGTTTCCCGGAAATGCCATATCGAGGAGCTTCTTAAGAAAAACGTCAGTATAATCGGTTATGAAATCATCCAAGAAGAAGACGAGTCTCTTCCTTTTATAGAGAGCCTGAGTGAGATTGCAGGCCAGATGTGCCTGGCTATTTCAGCTCAGTATCTCCAGACCAGCCAGGGCGGACGGGGCATCATTATCGGAGGTGTTGTCACTGTTCCTCCCGCGACTGCTGTGGTGATCGGAAGCGGTGTCCTTGCCAGGAGTGCGGTGAAGAGCCTGCTTGGAGCCGGAGCGCACACGATCGCTCTGGGCCGGTACATGGACAGGTTGAGAGAGCTCGAAGAGATGACTTCTGGGAGATTGATCACTCTTTTTGCCAGCAAATACAACCTGGCCCGGATGGCAAGAATCGCGGATATCCTCATTGGAGCCGTTCTTCGTCCCGGCGAGAGGGCACCGATCATGATAACACGGGATATGGTCAAGACCATGAAGAAAGGTTCTCTCATCATTGATCTGGCCATCGACCAGGGTGGCTGCATCGAAACCAGCCGGCTGACCACCCTCGAACAGCCGATATTCGTTGAAGAAGGCATTATTCATTACTGCGTCCCCAATATCACTTCTGCTGTGAGCCGGACTTCCACTAAAGTCTTATCCAACCTGGTTGCGCCAATCCTGCTTCAGATAGGAGAGATGGGGATCAAACAGACTCTGCGCACAAACCAGGCCTTGGCGAATGGGGTCTATGTCTTCAACGGGAAGATAGCTAAGAAAAATATTGCGGAGAGATTTAATCTTGAGTATAAGGATATTCTTTCTTCTTTGAAAGGCTGATCGAGATGGAGAGAGAGCGCAAAGAATTTATGGTTGATCAAAGAGAGCTGATCCATATTCTTCATGAAGTCCAGAATCATTACGGGTACATCCCCCCACAGGCCATATCGCAGATTTCCAGGAAGTTGAGGATTTCAGAAAGTGAGATTTTTGGCGTGTTGACCTTTTATAAAGCCTTCACTCTTCATCCCCGTGGCGAGCACCTGATCACGATATGCATGGGAACCGCCTGTCATGTGAGAGGAGCCCCGATGATACTGGATGAGTTCAAGAGGAAATTAGGGGTAGAGCCCGGAGAGACGACCGGTGACAATCAGTTCACCCTGGAAACCGTGAATTGTGTGGGCGCCTGCGCTTTAGGCCCAATCGCTATTGGCGACGGCGAGTATCACGGTCAGATGAAAACCAGAGACGTGGATAAGATTATCGAAGACCTCAAGCCAAAAAAAGGAAAGTCAGCGAAGAATGAATGAATTTAACGCCACTCATTTAGACAAGATAAGAGACGAGATTTCTGACTCGCGGAAGAAGCAAAAAACATGTATCACGATCTGTGGGGGAACAGGTTGTCATGCCTACGGATGTTTGAAAGTCGCCGAGGCGTTTAAAGAGGAGATTCGGAAGCAGAAGCTCCAGGATAGTGTGGAGGTGAGGACGACCGGATGTCACGGCTTTTGTGAAAGGGGGCCGATAGTCGTTATCCAACCTGAGGGAATATTTTATCAGAGGATAAAACTCAGCGATATCAATGAAGTCATTTCGGAAACGATCATCAACAAAAAGGTCATCAATAGACTCCTCTACGTGGATCCCCGGACAAACAAAGAGATAATCCTTGAGAAGGACGTTCCCTTCTACAAGAAACAGAAGCGTATCGTATTCAGCAATAACGGGTTTATCGATCCCACGGATATCAGAGATTATATCGCCCTGGGAGGCTACAGGGCACTGACCAAGATCCTCTTTGATATGACATCCGAAGAGGTCATCGAAGAGATCAAAGCCTCTGGATTGAGAGGCCGGGGAGGAGCCGGTTTTCTGACCGGAAAAAAATGGGAGATCTGCCGTGAATCCAATTCTCATCTGAAGTATGTTATCTGCAACGCAGACGAAGGAGACCCGGGAGCCTACATGGACCGGAGTCTTTTGGAAGGCAATCCTCACAGCGTGATCGAAGGAATGATCATCGGAGCCTATGCCATCGGTGCTTCAGAAGGCTTTATCTATGTGCGGATGGAGTACCCGCTGGCTGTGAAAAACGTGACCATCGCCCTGGAACAGGCGAGAAAGTTTGGCTTGTTGGGCAAGTCCATTCTTGGGTCCGAGTTCCAGTTTGATATCCATATTTTCAAAGGAGCGGGTGCCTTTGTTTCCGGCGAGGAAACTTCTCTGATGGCCTCGATCGAGGGAAGGCGTGCTTTCCCGAGGCAGAGACCTCCCTTTCCGGCTCAGGAAGGCCTGTGGGGAAAGCCGACGAACATCAACAATGTGGAGACATGGGCCAATGTTCCCTATATCATCAACAACGGAGCTGAATGGTACTCCGGGATAGGGACGAAAGGAAGCAAGGGGACAAAGATCTTCTCTCTGGTCGGTAAGATCAACAACACCGGCCTGGTCGAGGTCCCGATGGGAATGACCCTGAAGGAGATCATTTATGCCATCGGAGGGGGGGTCAAAAATCATAAGAAATTCAAAGCCGTCCAGACAGGCGGGCCCTCCGGAGGATGCATCCCGGCGGATATGCTTGATCTGCCCATCGATTTTGAGACGCTGACCAAAGCCGGTTCGATGATGGGCTCTGGCGGGATGATCGTGATGGATGAGGACACCTGTATGGTGGATGTGGCCCGGTATTTTCTCGATTTCACGCAACAAGAATCCTGCGGAAAATGCGTGCCCTGCCGGGTCGGGACCAGGCAGCTGGTGGAGATTCTGACCCGGATCACCAAGGGCGAGGGTCAAGAAGAAGACATAGACAGGTTAGAAGACCTGGCCAGGACAATCAAAGCAGGTTCTCTTTGCGGCCTGGGGCAGACAGCGCCCAATCCCGTTTTGACCACGCTCAGGTATTTCAAGGATGAGTACGAAGCCCACATCAGGGACAAAAACTGTCCCGCTCTGGTCTGCAAGGAGCTCATTATTTATCATATTGAACCGCAAAAATGTGTCGGCTGCCTCCTTTGCCTGAAGAATTGTCCGGTTGAGGCCATAAGCGGTGAACGGAAAAAGGTCCATGTGATCGATCAGGATCTGTGCATCAAGTGTGGAGCATGCTTTGATGTCTGTCCTCCCAAAGTTCAGGCCGTCTCCAAGTACACAGGGAAGAAGAGAGACAGGATCCTGCAAAAACCATCTGAGAAAAGAGTTCAAAAATGAAGATCACTATAGATGGAAAAACGATCGAGCTGGAAGAGAGAAAGACTGTTTTAGAGGTGGCCCGGCAAAACGGAATATACATTCCTTCTCTGTGTGACCATCCCCGATTGACTCCCTTTTCCGGCTGCCGGCTGTGTATCGTCCAGATAAAAGGAAGAAAGGGATATCCCCCTTCCTGCAGCACTCTTGTTGAAGACAGCATGGAGGTCGTGACCAAGTCCCCGGGCCTTCAGAAGTTGAGGGAGGAAATTTTGGAGTTGATCCTTGCTGAGCATCCGAATGCCTGTCTCATATGCAGCGAAAAAGAGAAGTGTGATGAGTATAAATCCACGATCCGCAAGGTGGGAGAGACAACCGGGTGCGTGCTCTGTCCGAATAATGGCCGCTGCGAGCTTCAAGATGTGGTCGATGCCTTGAAGGTAGATAGAGTCAGGTTCCCTTCCCTTTACAGAAACCTGGAGATCAAAAAAAGCGATCCCTTCTTTGACCGCAATTATAATCTCTGTATTCTCTGCGGAAGGTGTGTCAGGATCTGTCAGGAAGTGAGAGGCGCATCCACCTTAGCCTTCGCCTACAGGGGTTCCCAGGCTGTTGTGGGCACTGTGCTCGACAAGCCCCATCTTGAATCGGGCTGCCAGTTTTGCGGAGCCTGTGTGGATGTCTGTCCCACTGGGGCCTTGAGCGAAAGAGCTTTGAAATACGAGTTGTTGCCTGAAGAGAAAGCTGTGACAATCTGTCCTCTCTGCAGCATGGGCTGTGAGCTTGAAGTGCAGGTAAGAGAGGGCAGGATCCTGAGCACAAAGCCCTCCGATCAGGGTGTGGTCAATCAAGGTCAGGCATGTGTGAAGGGACGATTCCTGATAAGAGATATCGTCCACAGCCCCAGTCGAATTCTCAAGCCGATGATCAGAGTCCAGAAAAAGCTGGAAGAGGTGAGTTGGGATCAGGCTCTCGATTTTGTAGCTCAGAGGCTGAAGAGATACAAAGGCAGGGAAGTGGCTTTCGTTTCGTCCTCCCAGACGTCCTGCGAAGATAATTTCCTGTTCCATAAATTTGCCCGCGAGGCCTTGAAAACAGAGAATATATGGAATCCTGCAGGTTTCTCTCCTCTGTCTCTTTTCTCGGAGATGGTCAGAGAAAACGGCCTCGATTCAGGATTGAATTTCCGGATCAGTGACCTCTCCAAAGCAAAGGTCATTTTCCTTGTCGGAGCTGACCTGCCTGTTTCCCATCCGATAATCTGGCTGGAACTGTTGAAAGCAGTAAGGGCGGGTGCGAAATTTATCCTGGTCAGCCCCATCGCCTATGCCCTCAACCGGTACGCAGCGAAGTGGCTTCAGGTCAAGCCGGGCACCGAGTATCATCTGTTTAACTGCCTTTCCAAGGTTCTTCTTGGAAATGAAGAAGGCGAGAAAGCGGATATTCCCCAAGGACTGGACGCCCTGAAAAAAACTTTGGCAGAGATCGACCTGTCCCAATCTATAAAAATAACAGGAATAGAAGAAGAGGAGCTGGAAGAGACGACCGATTTTCTCATGAGTGCGGGTCCTGCGGCGTTCCTCTTCGGCATGGGACTGGCTCAAGGTCAGAACAGCAGCGCGGGCCTGGCCGCGCTCTGGAATCTTGCCCGAGTGAGAGAGGCCCAGATATTCCCTCTTGGGCTGGAAAACAACCTGAGGGGAGCATTGGAAGCAGCTCGGAATTCGTCTGCAAAAGGCTCCGCCTTCAATCTTGCTTTCCACGCCGCTCTTCCAGCGGACATCAAAGCTCTCTATCTGACTGGGCCTCTGCCCGGTTTAGAAAAGACCAAACTCGAGTTTCTCGTGGTCCAGGACAGCTTCATGAACGAGAACACAGAAAAAGCGGATGCAGTGCTTCCGGCAACCACGTTTGCTGAGACCGAGGGGACGTTCATCAACGCCGAAGGAAGAGTATTGAAGTTCGTCAGAGTCATTGAGCCTCAAGGAGAGGCCAAGCCAGACTGGTGGATAATCTCTCAACTCGCTCAGAAAATGGGAAAAGAGGATTTCAGGTTTAAAGATGCTTCAGCCATCATGAAAGAGATGAGTAAAGCCATCCCCGGTTTTTCAAAGATGCTCCCGGCTTCCCTTGAGAACGACAGAGAAGTTTTCATCGAGGAGGAAGTGAAAGGAGAAAAAAAGCCGGTTCTCCCTCTGACCGACCCTCCTCATGCAGTGGCAGGCAAGAAATACCCCTTTCTCATGTTCCTGGATTACAGCCTGGATTACTACCGGAATCTCAACCTCTGCCAGGAGATCAGAGGGATGAGCCTGATCAGGGATTCAAGATGGATCAAGATTTCACCTGAGGATGCGAAAAAATTGGGATTAATGGATGGAGAGAAGCTGGCTGTTGACTCAACAGCGGGAAAAGTCGCAGGCCTGGTCAAGATATCAGAGGCTGTCCCTCAAGGAATGGTCGTTGCCAGTTTTCTCTGGAATGAGGAGGAAGATTTTTCACGGGAAAAGCTTTTTTCTGCGCAGGGAAATCCCTTTATGAGTATCCTGCCCGTGAACATAAAGAGAGGAATGTGATGGCCAAGATCTTACAGAGAGAGCGGTTGGTCCCCAATATCCATCTTATTGAGATCCACTCTCCTGAGATAGCAAGGAAATGTCAACCCGGTCAGTTCGTTATTGTCATGCCGGATGAGAAAGGAGAGCGGATCCCTCTGACGATTGCGGATTGGAATAGGGACAAAGGCACCGTCACCTCTGTCTTCATGGTTGTGGGGACATCGACCCATAAGCTCTCTCTTCTCAAGGCTGGAGATGAAGTCCCTGTGTTCGTCGGACCATTAGGCAGGCCTTCGAAAATTGAGAAATTCGGGACGGTTCTATGCGCAGGAGGCTGCTTCGGAATTGCGGCCATCTATCCCATCGCTCGAGCCCTGAAAGAAGCGGGAAACAAGGTGATCACCCTCTTGGATGTTAAGGCGAATTATCTTCTTTACTGGGAAGACAGGTTAAAAGCGGTGAGTGATAAATTTGTTGTCTCATCGCGGGACAGCTTCTTTAACTGTAAAGATTATATACCTCGTGTCCTCGGAGACATCCTGAAAAAAGAGAAGAAAGTCGACCGGGTGATCTCAGTCGGCTGCACTTACTTGATCTACACCTGTTCTGAGGCCACCAGGCCCAAAGGGATAAGAACCATTGTCAGCCTCAATCCCATCATGGTGGACGGGACAGGAATGTGCGGAGCCTGCCGGGTGACCATAGGCGGCAAGACAAAGTTCGCCTGTGTGGACGGTCCTGATTTTGACGGGCATCAGGTGGACTGGGAAGAACTGTTCACCCGGAGAAAATCCTATTTTGAGGATGAGATAGATTCCCTGAATTACTGGGAAAAGATAAACTTTCCTTAACCCTTGAATGATGAATGGTCCATGATTGAAAGAGTGAAAGATGGCGGATAAAAAAGAGTTGGCTCCTGAGCTGAAGGAAATGCTCAAGGAAGAATACAGCCAGGAATGGCGAAAAGAACTGCGCAAGTCGATCCCTGCGAAAGAAAGGATGAAAATTTCGCGCAAGAAGATGCCTGAGCGGTCTCCGGAAGTCAGAAACCAGGATTTCAATGAAGTGAACCTGGGATTGCCCGCCCAGCTGGCTAGGGAAGAAGCCAAGAGGTGTCTGGATTGCGCCAATCCCCAGTGTGTGCTGGGATGTCCGGTGGGCATTGACATTCCCTCGTTCATAAAGCTCATAGAGATCGGCGATTTTACCAAAAGCGTCCGGAAGCTTAAAGAGACCAACAGCCTCCCTTCGATCTGCGGACGTGTTTGTCCTCAAGAAGTGCAGTGCGAGGAAGTATGCAACTTGAAGAAGGCGACCGGAGTTCCTGTGGCGATCGGCAACCTGGAGCGGTTCGCGGCTGATTATGAGAGAGAAAACGGAGAAGTCTTTATTCCGAAGCTTCCTCCATCCACAGGTCAAAAGGCGGCCATTATCGGAGCCGGCCCAGCAGGATTGACCGTTGCCGGAGACCTGGCAAGAAAGGGTCATCAGTGCACGATTTTCGAAGCGCTGCATGTCGCCGGAGGCGTGCTTGTCTACGGGATCCCTGAGTTCAGGCTGCCCAAGAAAATCCTTGAAGCTGAAGTGGATTATCTGAGACAGATGGGGGTCGGGTTCAAGATGAATTATGTCGTGGGAATGACAGCCAGCCTTGAGGATTTGAAGAAAGCCGGATACGATGCCTTTTTTATCGGTACCGGGGCTGGACTGCCGAATTTCATGAGGATCCCCGGAGAGAACCTTATCGGGATTTATTCTGCGAACGAATACCTGACCCGGGTTAACCTGATGAGAGCCTACGACTTTCCTGAATACGATACGCCCGTTTATTTAGGAAAGAGAGCGGTTGTTCTTGGAGGAGGCAACGTGGCTATGGATTCGGTCAGGACAGCCAAAAGGCTGGGTGCGGAGAAGGCCACAATCGTCTACCGCCGTTCCCGGAAGGAAATGCCGGCAAGGACCGAAGAGATCCATCATGCCGAAGAGGAAGGTATTGAGTTTCACTTTTTGACCACGCCCATCAAATTCATTGGCGGTGAAAACGGCAAAGTCAAGGCCATGGAGTGCATCCAGATGGAGCTGGGGGAGCCTGATGAATCCGGAAGGCGTCGTCCAGTTCCCATTCCAGGGTCGGAGTTCATCATGGAAGTTGACCTGGTCGTTGTGGCCATCGGGAACAGCCCCAACCCGCTGATCCCCCAGACGAATCCCGAGCTAAAAGTGGGCAAATGGGGGAATGTTGAAGTGGATTGGGACACCATGGCTACCAGCATCCCGGGAGTTTATGCCGGAGGAGATATCATCAGGGGAGGAGCCACGGTTATCCTCGCCATGGGCGATGCGCGAGTCGCTGCCAGAGAGATGGATAGATACCTGAATGCCCTGAAGCGAACAAAGGGGAAAAAGAAGAAAAAGGAAACTCGATGAGTTGGGTGGATGATTACAAAAAAAAGCTGGTGACTGCCGAAGAGGCGGTTTCTGCGATCAAGAGCGGAGACCGGGTCTATATCAGCGGCAACGCCGCCACTCCCTATGTCTTGATGCATGCCCTTGCCAAAAGAAAGAATGAGCTGGAGGATGTGGAGCTTGTCCATGTTCTTCTTATGGGGGAAGACCCGCTCTCCAAGCCGGAGATGGAGGGTCATTTCCGCCATAATTCTCTTTTTGTCGGGCCTGCGGACAGAAAGGCGATCAACGAGGGGAGAGCGGATTACATTCCTATCTTTCTTCATCAGATTCCAGGTCTTATGTATTCAGACCAGATGCCGCTCAACGTGGCTATTCTTCATCTTTCTCCTCCGGATGAACACGGGTTCATGAGCTTCGGAGTGGAAGTCCTGGCCTCCAAGGCTGCAGCAGAAAAAGCCAAAGTTGTTATTGCCCAGGTTAATGAGCAGATGCCCCGGGTTCTCGGAGACTCCTTCATCCATGTCTCCCGCGTGGATAAAGTCGTAGAGGTCTCAGAAGAGATGCCTCAGCTTGAGCGAAAGCCTTTTACCGAGGTGGAAAGGAAGATCGGTCATTACATCGCTGAGCTGATCGAAAATGGTTCGACCCTCCAGTTGGGGATCGGAGGGATCCCGGATGCTGTTCTTTCTGCCTTAAAAGATAGACGCGACCTCGGAATCCATACCGAGATGGTCTCCGACGGAGTGATGGAAGCCATCGAAGCCGGTATCATCACCGGAGCCAAGAAAACATTCCATCCTTATAAAGTGATCTTGACCTTTATCCTCGGTTCCAAGAAGCTGTATGATTTTGTCGACAACAACCCTGTTTTTGAGGCTCATCCGACTGATTACACCAACCATCCGTTCAACGTCTCCCGGAATGATAACATGATCGCCATCAATTCCGCCATCGAGGTCGATATCACGGGCCAGGTCTGTTCCGATTCGGTCGGAACATATATCTACAGCGGGTTCGGAGGACAGGTGGATTTCATCCGGGGAGCGGCTCATTCCAGGGGAGGCAAGCCGATCATCGCTCTTCCCTCCACGGCCAGGAATGATGAGCTGTCCAGGATAGTCCCCTTTTTGAAAAAGGGAGCAGGAGTGGTCACCACCAGAGCTGATGTCAAGTACGTGGTGACTGAGTATGGCGTGGCCTATCTCCACGGGAAGAACCTGCAGGAGAGAACCGTGGCTTTGATCAACATTGCCCATCCCAAGTTCAGGCCGGATTTGATCAAAGAGGCCAAGAGCCGTTTTCTCCTTCGCTGACAACAATCAGGAACTCATGCAGCAATCAGAACTCTTTCCAGTCGAAAAGGGACGTATCGGGACTGATGAGTCAGGAAAGGGCGACTACTTCGGCCCTCTTGTTGTCGCCGGGTTCTTCCTACCGGAGGAGCAGGAGAGCGTTATGGCCGAGCTGGGGGTAAAGGACAGTAAAAAGTTCTCCGACAAACGTGTCCGTGAGCTGGCCGACCTGATCAAAAAAGGATACACCCACTCGATTGTCGCTATCGGGCCGGAAAAATACAACGAACTCTACTCGAAGCTCCGGAACCTCAACAGGATCCTTGCCTGGGCTCATGCGCGCGCCATCGAGAATATACTGGAAGACGTGAACTGTAAGCTCGCTGTCACCGATCAGTTTGGGGATAAGGCATATGTCCTCAGTGCCCTGATGAAGAGAGGCAAGACCATCGAGCTCATCCAGAGACCGAAAGCAGAGGAGGACCTGGCTGTAGCCGCAGCCTCTATTCTGGCCAGAGCTGAATTCCTCAAACGTCTTTATTTTCTTTCCCAGGACATAGGGATTGAACTTCCCAAGGGAGCCTCGCCACTCGTCGAGGAAGCCGGGTTGAAGCTGGTCAAAGCTCAGGGAGCTCAGGCGCTGGACAAAGTCGCCAAGATGCATTTTAAGATAACTGCCCGTATTCTATCCTCTCTGTAATGGCTGATTTTTTAAAGATCATTCTTGTCATCCTCGTCCTCCTCTTCCTGATCAAGAAAAAGCTGGACCTGGGGTTTGTGCTTTTTCTGGGAGCCCTTCTGACAGGGGTCATTTTCAGCCTCGGCTTTCCTGCCCTTGCTCGCAATATCCTGGAGGCTTTGACTTCGGCCGAGACCCTCAGCCTCATCGGGATTATCCTGCTCGTCCTCTACCTGGGAACTCTTCTCCAGCTCAAGGGGAATTTCAAGAGGATGGTGGATTGTCTTAGGAATTTGATTCCTGAGCCCCGATTGATCCTGGCTCTCCCTTCTGCATTCATAGGTTTCCTGCCCATGATCGGAGGAGCTTTGATGTCCGCGCCTGTTGTGGAGGAAGCCGGTCGTCGCTGGAAGCTTTCCCCAGCCTGGAAGACATTTCTCAATTACTGGTTCCGTCATATCTGGGAGTACTGCTGGCCGTTGTATGTCAACCTGATCCTGGCTTCGGCGATCCTTCAGATTCCCATCAAGAGAATTGCCTTCTTTCAGTTTCCCTTCACTGTCCTGGCTGCTGCTTTAGGGTTGGTCATCCTCTTCAAGCATGTCCCTCGCCTTGCCAGCGATAAAAACAGCAAGGGATTCCTGGACAATCTGTTCCAGCTTCTATTCAGCATCTGGCCCCTCCTCGTGGCCATTTTTTTGATTTTTATCTTCAAATTCAGCATGCTGTTCTCACTTGCCGTAACCGCTCTTTTGACCCAAGTTTTTTTCCGGATGAGCCTCCAGGAACGATTGAGGATCATCTGGAAGAGCATCTCTTTGAAGACACTTTTTCTCATCGCTTCTGTCATGGTCTTCAAGAGGATCCTTGAGGTCTCGGGCGCCTTGAATTCATTGACCAGCGCCATCCACCCCCAAGGAGCATCAGCCTATCTGCTGCTGTTTGCCGTGCCTTTTTTCCTGGGTCTCCTCACCGGTGTCAATCATGCTTATGTCGGAATTTCTTTCCCGATTCTCCTCCCGATTTTTGGGCCGGAAAACCCGGATATGGTGCTGGTGATGTTCGCCTACGTCAGCGGTTTTTTTGGGATTCTTATCTCCCCTGCTCATCTCTGCCTGGCGCTGACCC